>Ga0187890_10002579_pt1 | contig 12605 bp, 8 predicted proteins | sample June2016WEW_21_1_FD_133005 | JGI IMG/M metagenome (GOLD analysis project Ga0187890, IMG submission 133005) | Peatland microbial communities from SPRUCE experiment site at the Marcell Experimental Forest, Minnesota, USA - June2016WEW_21_10 | ecosystem: Environmental > Terrestrial > Soil >... | reverse complement strand
GTGCCGGATGACCATTAGCGGCGCGTTCTTTCGCCAGCGTCGTCGGCTGATCGGTCGTCATGTACTCCAGCCAGTCAGCGGCCTCCCGCGGAGCGCCCGAGCCGACATTGACTGAGATGTACGCCTCCGCGCCAATCTGGTCGAGGAAGTCCATGAATTCATGTGTACCGAATGTGTTCGGCTCGATCACGCCGCCCCAGTTTGGATTGAGAGTGACTCCTCGCTGATCGTTTGGCCCGATGCCGTTGCGCCAGTGATATTCGTCGGCGAAGCAACCGCCGGGCCAGCGGACATTCGGTACCTTCAGGGCTTTAAGCGCGTCCACGACATCGTTGCGGATGCCGCGAGTGTTCGGGATTTTGGAATCCGGACCGACCCAGATGCCTTCGTAAATGCCGTGTCCAAGATGCTCGGCAAACTGGCCGAATATGTTCCGGTCGATCTTTGCGCCCGGTTGGGAGACGTTCACGGTCAAGACAACCTTGTCTGGCTCTGTGGCCAGAGCAGGAGCAGTTGCGCCTAGAGCAATCAGAGCGATACTGGCGAAAAGTGCGAGCACTGCCAGCGACGCCCTTTGGGTCAGAAACCTGAGCGGAAGGGAAACCCAATGACCGCAAATCGAGCAGTCTTCGGACGAAGCTGATTTAACTGGGATGGTGGGGTTGGCGCGGGGCTCCCCGCGGCGAACTGTCAGTTCTGATTTGCAGGCTCCTGTAACCATCTGCTTTCCCCCGCGAATATGCCGCGTCGGCAGCAACCGGGATGACGTCGCGTTCCGCCTACTCATGCAGTACGACGTTCCCTAACGTGAAAGTTTCCCGCAATCGACGGTGCACCGAAATACCCCGCATGCGAACCCGACTCATGCCACTCGGCGATTGTGGTTCGCGCTTCACAGGTGGGGCCATGAAAACCAATTTGCAGGTTTGCGAGCAGAACAGAGTCTGTTGTCCCCTGCAAACGCGCTAAAAACTTGAGCGTAAACGTTAACGGTCGTATACTACCACACGCGCGTATTTCTACAAGAGACTTACAAAAGAGCTATCAGGAAAATGAACTCCACCACGGCCTTCGACCGACGAGGTAGCGGTGAGCGGCCTACTCCTTCGAGCGTTGATTTGCAGCAACTCTGCGGTTTAGCTATCTCGGACTTTGCCGCGGCCAGTGCCAGGAACGGATCTTACGCTGACATGTTGCGAGCCACGCACCTGCAAACGGACATTCATACATGAAATTGTTTTAGGAGACTCTTCGTGACCCAAAGCAACGCGCTGACAAGGAAAACCAAAAAATCATCTGTGTCGAGCAAGCGCAGCAAAACCCAACCGCACGTTCTTCCATATCAAAACCCAATCCTTTCACCAGAAAGGCGGGTTCGCGACCTTCTGTCCCGCATGACACTCGAAGAGAAGGCCGCGCAGATGATCTGCATCTGGCAAAAGAAGCCTCAGACTCTGGTGGATGCGCAGGGCAACTTTGATTTGGCCAAAGCCGAGCGATCTTTCAAAGACGGCAACGGGCTTGGTCAGGTGGGCCGTCCAAGCGACGCGGGCAAAGGCCTGAATGCCCGCCAGATGGCGGAAACCACGAATGCAATCCAGGAGTTTTTTATCGAGAACGCGCGGCTGGGGATACCCGTGGTCTTTCATGAGGAATGCCTCCACGGGCACGCGGCCGTCGATGGAACCAGTTTCCCTCAGCCGATTGCGTTGGCCGCGACTTTTAACCCCGAACTTGTAGAGTCGCTCTTCACAGTGACCGCCCTCGAAGTTCGTTCGCGAGGCGGGCATCAGGCGCTCACGCCTGTCGTGGACGTGGCCCGTGATGCCCGTTGGGGGCGGGTCGAGGAGACATACGGCGAAGATCCGTTCCTGGTTTCCCGGATGGGCGTTGCGGCCACGCGAGGTTTTCAGGGCGATGGTAGTTTCCGCGACAAGAGACACATGATCGCCACATTGAAGCACTTCGTCGGACACGGCCAGCCAGAATCCGGCATGAACTGCGCACCGGCGAATGTGTCCCAGCGAGTGTTGCGCGAAAACTTTTTCTATCCTTTCAAGGAATCTCTACAGAAAGCCGGGGCCATCAGTGTAATGCCGTCTTATAACGAGGTTGACGGCGTGCCTTCGCATGCGAGTAAGTGGTTGCTGCGCGACGTCCTGCGCAAAGAATTTGGTTTCAAGGGATACGCCGTCTCCGACTACTTTGCCATTTGGGAACTCGGATACCGACCTGAGACTCACGGTCACTTCGTAGCGGCAGACAAGAAAGAGTCCTGCAAACTGGCCGTTGAAGCTGGTGTGAACATCGAGTTGCCAGATCCGGATTGCTATCTGCATCTAGTTGAACTCGTCAAGAAACGTGTACTGAAAGAATCGCAACTAGACGAGCTCGTTGCCCCCATGCTCCTGTGGAAATTCAAGCTCGGCCTTTTCGACGACCCCTACGTGGATCCTGCCGAGGCGGAGCGGATTGTCGGCTGTGACGCGCATCGCGAGCTTGCCCGCCAGGCCGCCCGTGAGGCCATTACGCTGCTTAAGAACGAAGGCGACCTGGTTCCCCTTGATTTGAGCAAGTACCGAGCTATCGCCGTCATCGGACCTAATGCCAACCGCACTTTACTGGGCGGCTATAGCGGTGTGCCAAAGCAGGAAATTACAGTGCTTGACGGCATCCGCACGCGAGTCGGCACCCGCGCGCAAGTGCTCTACAGCGAAGGCTGCAAAATCACGATCGGTGGAAACTGGAATCAAGACGTGGTTGTGCCCAGCGATCCCGACGAGGACCGGCGGCAGATTGCTGCGGCGGTTGAAGTTGCCAAGCAGGCAGACATCATCATTCTCGCCCTCGGCGGCAACGAACAGACATCGCGCGAAGCCTGGGCATTGAACCACATGGGAGACCGCGCCAGTCTTGATCTGATCGGAAGGCAGGATGCGCTGGTGAAGGCGATACTGGTGACTGGTAAGCCCGTAGTGGTGCTTCTTTATAACGGTCGGCCGCTTTCGACTAACTATCTCCAGCAGAATGTGCCGGTGATTTTCGAGTGCTGGTATCTTGGCCAAGAGAACGGCCACGCAGTTGCCGACGTACTGTTTGGAGATGTCAATCCTAGTGGCAAACTGCCGATCTCGATTCCACGGTCGGCAGGACATTTGCCGGTCTTCTACAACTACAAACCGTCGGCCCGGCGCGGATACCTCTTTGACGACGTCACGCCACTTTACCCTTTCGGCTACGGACTGAGCTACACGATGTTTGCGATCCAGAACGTTCGGCTCGAGAAAAAGAAAATCCGCACGAATGCCTTTACGCGTGTGCTTGCCGACGTTACGAACACCGGCAAACGCGAAGGCGCGGAAGTCGTGCAAATGTACATTCGCGACGTAGTCAGCTCAGTGACGCGGCCAGTAAAGGAACTGAAGGGCTTCCAGAAAGTCACGCTGCGTCCGGGTGAAAAGAAGACAATCTCGTTCGAGATCACTGCCGATTTGCTCACGTTCTACGACGTGAATATGAATTATGTCGTTGAGCCGGGCGAGTTCACGATTATGATCGGCAGTTCCTCACGAGACCAGGACCTGACGAAACTCGCGCTCACAGTAACGAACTGACGCTGCCCCGCGGCATGGCACAACGAGGCATTTTATGATCCAGAAACTTTCCGTTGGCGAGAAGGCCGGTTATGCCTTAGGAGACATGGCAGCTAACTTTGTGTTCCAGGCCATGCTAGCGTTGCAGCTCGACTTCTATACCCACACCTTCGGCCTAACTGCAGCCCAGGCAGGAACTATGTTTCTGGTGGTGGGGTTGGGAGTCGCGTGCTTCAATCCCGTGATGGGTGTGATAGCGGATCGAACCAGTACGCGCTGGGGCAAGTTTCGTCCCTGGCTGCTCTGGACCGCCGCGCCCTTCGGCATCATTAGCATCCTGACATTCACCACTCCACAGCTCAGTGGGGGCGCCAAGATCATCTATGCGTGGACCACCTACATCCTTCTCCGCGTAATCTACACCGTCAACAACGTGCCGTACGCCTCGCTGACGGCGGTCATGACCCAGGACCCCGACGAGCGCACCAGCATCTCCTCGTATCGCCAGATCGCGGCCAATAGCGCGGGGTTTATTATCGCCAGCCTCGCCATTCCTATGGTCAAATTCTTTGGCGGCGGCAATGACGCGCGGGGCTATCAACTTACGATGGGGCTGCTCTCGGTTCTTAGTGTCATCTTCTTCGTTATTGCCTTCTTCACCACGCAGGAGCGCATCCAGCCCGATCCGCAGCAGAAGACCTCGCTCGGACAGGATCTCTCGGACCTTTTCAGTAACCGTTCCTGGGTCGTACTGTTTCTGGTCACCTTGTTCTACTTCAGCGCGATTCTGGTACGCGGCAACCTCATGCTGCCTTACTTCAGATTTGTCGCAGGCAATTTGGACCTTTTCGCCTGGTTCAACGGCTTTGGCCTTGCAGCGCTGCTGCTGGGCGTGGCTTGCTCCACGGTCGTGTCTGTGAGGGTGGGCAAACGTACGCTCTTCATCGCAAGCATGATCCTGACGGGCATCTGCACCGCGATGTTATATGTGATTCCGCCGGGTTCCACTCACGTCATCATCGCTACGGAAGTGCTTCGTCAGTTCTCGTTCGGGCTGTCGGGCCCGATCTTGTGGGCGATGATGGGCGACGTCGCTGATTACGGCGAATGGAAGACCGGGCGCCGGGCTACCGCTACGGTAACCGCTGGGGTGGTCTTCGCGTTGTGGGCGGGGCTGGCCCTGGGCGGCGCCATCGCCGGATGGCTGCTATCAGCCTACGGTTTCGTATCTGAAGCTGCCACGCAAACCACTCGCACACAGACAGGGATCCTTCTGACGGCGAGCCTCTATGCAGGCTTATTTTTTTTCGCCGCCGCGGCATGCCTATTCCTCTATCCGCTGACGAGCGAGAAGAATGCATCGATTGCCAACGAATTGGCCGAGCGGCGGAAGAAAGCTAAGCGGTCTCCCGCGACCGCGTCCTAGGAGGCATATCATGCATCGGACCGCCCTGTTTGCAACCGCTTTAACTTTACTTGCCAGATGCAGGCTCGCCAAAATCGCAGCCCTGATCCCGATCACGCGTTTGCGGCTCTCGTCCACCAGGGCACAATCCCAACCGGGTGCTAACGGTTTTCGTATAAGTGATTGATATGAAGTCATGCAACAATCAATTCCTCTTTTTCCATGTCGCTGCTGGACTGCTATTGCTGTTAATGGCCATGCTCTCTGGCGGGGCCGCTTTGCGAGAGTCCGTCACGATTGACGAGGTCCCGCACATCGGTGCCGGGCTGAGTTACGTGCAGAAACTCGACCTGCGGCTGAACGAGGAACATCCGCCATTGGCCAAGGTGCTGACGGGAATTTCGCTGGCATTGCGTGGCACCCGCGCCGACTACTCCCACGTTTCCTGGACAGCCAGCCGCCAGCTTCTCCCGCACGCCTTCCTGGGGGAATGGGTTTTCGGAGAATGGGTGCTGGAACGATGGAATGATGCCGCCACGACGCTGTTCTGGGCGCGGATTCCGATGCTGCTTCTGACACTGGCACTGGGCTGGGTCATTTACCAGTATGGCAGCCGCCTGGGAGGCCCATGGGCCGGACTGGTTTGCTTAAGTGCGTACGTGAGCATGCCGGTGTTCCTCGCATTCGGGCCCTTGGTTCTGACCGACGTGGCGGTCACGCTGTTCGCTCTGCCGAGCCTTTGGTGGTTTGCGGCAGTCTGGGAGGACCCGAGCCGCGGGAACATTTTGCGATTCGGGCTGTATCTGGCGGGCGCGCTGCTCTCGAAGTTTTCCACCGGCCTGCTGTTCTTTGCGTTCGGACTGTTCGCGTTAAGCACGCGCTGGCTTCCCATCGCTGGCCAGCCGGCGACGAAGGTGGAAGGCCGGGCTTGGCGCCGACGGCGCTGGCGGGCAACGATGAAAGGCATCCTCGGGGCTGCTGCAGTCGTTTATGCCGTCTACTTCGTTTTGTCCTGGAACCAAACCAGCGATGTGCTCTATTTGATCGGGCACGGCTCGGCATGGGTGCCGGTGCGGCGGCTGCTGATGCCGCCCTGGCTGTACTTGCGAGGGATTCTCATGCTCGCGATCACCTACAAACGGCCTGCTTTTATCCTGGGCCACAAGTATCCGTTCGGGGTCTGGTTCTACTTCCCGGCGTTATTCGTTCTGAAGTCGACTTTGGGATTCCTCGGATTGCTCCTGGTGGCGCCGGCCCTGGCGTGGGCGCGAAAGCGGAGGAGCGGCGCCAAGCCTCGGGTTGTTCCCGAGGGAATGCAATCCCGTTGGCGGGCACTCTGGGTCGCCCTGCTGGTTTTCGTAGGCGCTTCGATCCTGGCTCACTTCGACGTCAGCTACCGTCACTTCACGATTCCTTTGGCTTTGCTGATACTCCTGTTGGCGCCTTTGCCACGATTGTTGGGCGAGTTGCGACAATCGGCTCCTTTGGCGGGAGGTTCGGCGATGGCGCTCGTTGTTCTGCTGGTTGTGTGCTGCCTGTTTACGGCGGTGCGCACATACCCCTATTACTTCACTTATTTCAATGCGCTGGGAATGGGAAGGCCCGCATACGTGCTCGCCAGCGATTCCAACGTCGATTGGAATGAGGCGCTGCCGGAAGTCAGGCAGTTTGCCGAGAAGCACGGAATCCTGAATTTGCGCATTGACACCTATGGAGCCAACGATCCCGCAGCCACTGTGCCGGGGTCCGACATATGGAACTGCCAGCGGCCCACCGCAGCCGACGCCGGGCAATGGGTGGTCGTCTCGGCCGACATGATTCTCGATTCGCACAACTGCACTTGGCTCTTTCAGTATCCGCACGAGGTTCTGGCGGGCGGCGGCATGTACGCTTTTCGCCTGCCCTCGCCCATTCCTCCTGCCGGACAAACTGGTGGGCCTCCACTGCCCTCTGCTTACCGCGAATTTGTCGGCTTCCCCACGGACACGCGAGTCATGCAGCTGAATCTGGAGCGACATCCGGAGAAGCTCCCCCAGTTTGCGGCTAGAATGGAAGGGCAGTTCCGGGAAGTGATGAAAACGGGAAAAAAGCCCACCAAGGAGGAGAGCGACAGGCTAGAGCGGGAGCTTTGGATGCCGTAAGAATTCATGGTTGTGCCCTGGGCGACGCAAAAGAACCAAGGCTGATGTTCGGGCCGGCTTTCCTTTTGTGTTCCCGAAGGGTCGGATGAGAGAGGCGTCGAATTCGCCGCCTCTCGACGCCGGGTGTGCCGACATCTTTCAAAAGGAACAGCCATCGGTCAAGCGGGGCACGTTCATCGAGTGCCAGTCAGAATGTCCATTGTCAGCTGATCGAGGCATTCATAAGGCAAGCGTTTCTTCATAATTGCGTCCTTATCGAAGACATGGGACAAAAGGACCGCCGCACCTTGCTTTGCGTAACGTCCCACCACCGGCGTTCCGTTCGAGTTAGAAGAAATTTCCTTGAGAATCGCGCGGATTTCGTTATCGGCGTTCCAACAGCGAGCCCTCTCTTTCAGAACCAGATAGGTGCGCATGCATCCGCGTGCAAAGTCCTTGACGCCTTCGTAGTCTTCCGTGCGATAGGCGTGAGCGTCAAAGTGGCGCGGTCCGGAATAGCCCACGTCCTCCAGGAACTTCACGAGCCAGAACGCCGACTTCAGGTTGGCCGAGCCGAAGCGCAGATCCTGATCGTAGCGTCCGGGCGCTTGATCATTGAGGTCAATGTGAAAGAGCTTGCCGCACTCCCACGCCTGAGCGACCCCGTGCATGAAATTCAACCCGGCCATATGTTCGTGCGCAACCTCCGGGTTCACACCCACCATCTCGGGATGATCGAGTGTCGGAATAAATCCGAGGTAATGACCAGTGGTAGCCATGTAGATATCGGCGCGCGGCTCGTTGGGCTTGGCCTCCAAAGCAAACTTGTAACCGTAGCCGCGATCAAGATTGTATTCGCAAAGGTAATTTATGGCTTCGCGCAAGCGTTTGACCGCTTCATCGGCGCGGCGGCAGCCATCGGTTTCGACGCCTTCGCGGCCTCCCCATAGCACGAAGATCTTTGCTCCCAGTTCCGCACCGATGTCCATCGCCCGCATCGTCTTTTGCAGAGCATACGCACGCACTTCGGGATCATTCGCGGTGAATGCCCCATCACGAAACACGGGATGAAAGAACAATGACACGGTTGCCATCGCTACAACAATTCCATGTTCCGCACACGCCTTGGCGAACTTCTTCACAATGCAGTCTCGTTCCGAAGGAGTTGCGTCAATCGGCACCAAATCGTTGTCGTGCAGGTTAACGCCCCAAGCTCCAACATCCGCCAACATTGCGACGATTTCCACTGGCGCAATCGACCGTCGTACCGCATCCCCAAAGGGATCTCGGCCCCGATTGCCGAGCGTCCAAAGGCCAAAGGAGAACTTGTGCTCCGGCTTAGGTAGATAATGCCCATTTTCGGTCATGACATCCTCCAAATGAGTGCCTCAGGTACCAAGAAGAACCTGCTTGAGTGCTGGATACAACCGCTTGTAGCCGACATAGCAACTTGTCATCTTTGAGGCGTTGGCCGGATTCGGGCGAACACGGTCTTTGACTTTCACGACCGCGTCACAAGCTTCCTCCACTGAGGCCCACATCTTCGCACCCACTCCGGCGAGAAGCGCGGCGCCGTATGCCGCGCCCTCTTCGGCCTCCACGCGTTCCACCTCCTGTCCGTAAATGTCCGCCTGAATTTGGCGCCAGAGCTCGGAGCGGGCGCCGCCTCCACCCAACCGGATGCTCGTCACCGGAACCTGCATTTCGCGAAGTATGGAGAAGGAGTCTTGGAGACTGAATGCGACACCTTCCAGAATCGCGCGCACCACGTGGCTGCGAGTGTGCGACGCAGTCAGGCCGACCAGCGCACCGCGAGCGTTCGCATCCAGATGAGGTGTGCGCTCCCCCATCAGGTAAGGGGCCCAAAGCAGGCCGTCTGCGCCGGCCGGAACCTTCGCCGCTTCCGCCGTCAGCAACTCATAAGGATCTCGACCGTCTGTTGCCGCGGCACACCCGAAGTTATCGCGAAACCATCGCAACGAGAGGCCGGCCGCCTGAGTCACTCCCATCACATGCCAGCGTCCGGGCACCGCATGGCAAAACGTATGCATTCGGCCTTTTGTGTCGAGCGCCGGACGATCAGTTGCCGCAAAGACGACTCCAGATGTACCGATCGTCGCACTCACCGCTCCAGGTCGAACAATGCCCATCCCAGTCGCGCCGGCGGCTTGGTCTCCAGCTCCCGCCACCACCGGCGTCCCGGCAGACAAGCCACTGGAGAGCGCGCCCTTGTTGCATATCTCGCCGCAGACCTCGGGCGACTCATACAAGGCCGGAAGCACGGCGGCATCGATTCCCACGGCTTGCAGAACTTCGCCCGACCAGCGCCGTTGTGCGACATCGAGCATCAGCGTTCCGGATGCGTCGGCCACGTCGGTGGCACGCTCTCCTGTCAGTCGGAAACGAACATAATCCTTCGGCACCATGACGGAACGGACGCGCTGCCAATTCTCAGGTTCGTTTTCCCGCACCCACAAGAGCTTAGTGAGCGTGAAATTGGTGAGGGCTGGGTTGCAGGTCAGTTGGATCAGCCGGTCGCGGCCAATTCGTTGGTTCAGTTCCAGGCACTGCTTCTCGGTGCGAACATCACACCAAATCAACGCCGGACGAACGACCTCGCCGGCGCTGTCAAGCATCACCGCTCCGTGCATTTGCCCGGAGAAGCCCACACAGGCAACTTCATCGGACTGCACCTTAGCAACGCTTAGCGCTTTGCGAATCGCAGCACCGGACGCCCGCCACCAGTCTTCGGGCCTCTGTTCGGCCCAGCCGATGCTCGGAGATGCAAACGGCTCGTGCTGTTCTGTTGCCGACGCGACGACGCGGCCGGCTTCGTCGATGATGACCGCCCGTGTCCCGCCGGTTCCGACATCAAGCCCAAGAACGTACTTCGACATGATTTAAGCCTGAATTCTTCGCGGAGCTCAACGAGCCTGACTGCGCCCTAACTGAGCCGGTCGGCTACGCAATCCGCGGATTGGGTCCGCCTTTCCACCACTATTGCTCGTTTACTAAAACGAAAATTGCTTGATCGTAAACGTTCACGGCGACATAGTAGCACACTCGACCGCTGTCGCAAGCCCCCACCTGGAACAGCCTCACCGGATGCTCCCCGGGTGTGGTCGTTAGGCAGCTTGGCCGCCCACGATTGTAATAGCTTTCAATCCGATGTGGTTCAGAACCTAAGGTCTGCTTGGCGCTTTAAGAAAAACGGGAATTGGCGTTGGTTTCGCGAGGCGCGACAAGACTTCATCCTGTTAACGATTTCGCTAGAACGAATATTCGTGAGCCGACAACGGGTGTCAAACCGAGAGCAAGAAACTTCTATGCAGAAGACACTCCTGGTTCAGTTCGCGCCGCCGACCGCCAAATCGCTGCTCGCGAATACGTAGATGGTGAGATTGTCGAGCTTAATATTCGAACGGTTGCCAACGAGCGTGATACCCCCGGTGCCATCACGTTGGCATTCAACGCCCTTCATGGGCACGCGGCGCTTGGAAATCACCGGAGACGGAGCATTCTCGGACTGCCCTTTCGTATCGACAGCCGCAGGAAAAGGCTTGTAGTCAGGTGAATTTGAATCCGGATACTGGCCCATGCCATTCCACGCCTTTTTTGCGGATTGTTCGGGGCCGTACTGCAGGTCTGGCCCCGCCTTAAGCGTTACAGAGTAGTACCATCGCGTCAGGTACGCCCGTATCGCGACCGATTCATTCTTCCAGTGCGAGCTATCCAGTCGAATGGAGAGGCGCGACGGTTGGCTCGACGTCTTGGCCTTCGATTCGACGACTTCGCCCGACAACACAGCATCTCGGGGAATCACCTTTCCATTCAGCAACGTGGCAACCATGAGATTTGACTGAACATGAGTCCCAACCGGTGTTTTGCCCGCAACTACCCTTTGCTGCAAGACGAGGGGAAACTCCAGCTCTCTCGTACCTGCAGCAGAAGGCCGCACGCCGGGTGCGAGAACCGGGCACTCTTGGCCCGCAGATATGCCTAAACTGCAACCAAGCCCAACAGAAACGTAGAGTACCACTCGAATTAACATCGCAAACACCTCACTGGTGGCCCGGCCGATGGCCAAGGATTCGCGCCTCGCGACGGGGACAACTATAACTCTGCGGGGCCAGAAGCACACACAAAAACGCCGCATCTCTTAGAAGCGTAAGTTCCGGAGAATTTTCTATGGTTTTTCGAAGGGCGACAACCAAGAAACATATAGAAACTATATGGCTTTCTGAAGAGGATGCCCTGAAACATAGAATTTGTTTCTTGGATCGAGAATAATCATTTTTTCTCTTGACAACAGCCCGCAATCATATGTATGTACTATGCCGTAAACGTTTACGCTCTGATCCTCGTGCTCACCGTGGCACCCGTGTAGACCGATCAAAGCGGATCCGGAGGCTGGCAATGAAATCTCTCTCTTCTACGAATGCCGCGAGTCTTGGTCTTGCAAGGAATGATCGCAACCTTAGCCGCTTGGCAATCTGCACTCTTCTGTTCCTGATCGTCATTCTGTTCTCTGTGACATCGTTCGCCCAGCAAGGGACGATTGTCGGAACAGTGACCGACCCCTCAGGTGCCGCAGTACCCAATGTGAAGGTCACGCTTACCAACGCGGAAACTGGCGGCGCTCACATCGAGACCACCAACTCCAGCGGCCAGTACGTCGCGCCCGACATACATATCGGGCATTACACTGTGCGGGGCGAAGCGACCGGTTTCAAGGTCGCCGAAGAGAAGGACGTCGTGTTACAGGTCGGCGACCGCATCCGCATCGATTTGAAGTTGGAGATCGGGAGCGTGCAACAAGTCATCGTCGTCGAGGCGCATGCGGTTGCTGTCCAGACGGACACGGGCGAAGTCAGCAGCGTGGTTACTGGCCAACAGATCACGCAGCTCGCCACCAATGGCCGTAACGTGTTTGCACTGGAAGGGCTCACTCCTGGCGCTACCAGCATTCAGGCCGACTTCCAGGTTCCGACTTCCGCCGGCGGAGACTTCAATGTGAGTTTTAATGGCCAGCGTGTCAGCCATAACTTGTGGCTTGTGGATGGCGGCGAAGCGGCAGACCGCGGGGGTGGTGGCGGGGCGGACGTTTTGCCATCGATCGACGCCATTCAGGAATTTCGTACCATGACGTCGAACTACAGTGCTGAATACGGGTTGTCATCGGGCGGCACCATGAGTATGGCCATCAAGTCAGGCACCAAGCAGCTGCATGCCTCTGGGTGGTACTTCGGCCGCAATGATGCGCTCGACGCGCGGAACTATTTCAATCCGCCGCCCCAGTCTGTCGCCGAATTGCGTCTTCACGATTTCGGCTTCAATGTGGGCGGGCCAGTGAGTTTTCACCCCTCCAAGTCGAACCCCAAAACGTTTTTCTTTTACAACATGGAGTGGCGGCGATTCATTCAGGGCGGCGTCTACAACGTCACCGTTCCTTACACGCAAACCTACGGCGGCAACTTCACTGGTTTC
>Ga0187890_10002576_pt1 | contig 12620 bp, 6 predicted proteins | sample June2016WEW_21_1_FD_133005 | JGI IMG/M metagenome (GOLD analysis project Ga0187890, IMG submission 133005) | Peatland microbial communities from SPRUCE experiment site at the Marcell Experimental Forest, Minnesota, USA - June2016WEW_21_10 | ecosystem: Environmental > Terrestrial > Soil >... | reverse complement strand
CGCGGCGCCGGAAACGGTCCGGGAGCGTCTCGCTTCGGGAAGTGCGGCTCACAGCGCGCACGTGTCTCATCCAGACCCCCCTTGCGATTGTCTAACGTCGCGCGCCGACAACCGGCAACCCAGTTGTATGCGATCCGCGCAAAATGTCTGGCGGGTCGCGGCGATCTCGTCGATCGCGCTTAACGTTAGGTCAACCGATTTTGTCGGATTTAAAGCTCGTTCGCTGTTCGAATTCGAACCTCTGGAACAACGATGATCGCGTCTGACGCGCGGTCGGCTCCGGCTCGCATTTTTACGCGTCATAGCCATGGAGGCAACGGATTTTCGACCGGCGGGCGATTGACGCGCGGGCCCATTTCGCGGACGGGCCAGGCCAAGGCGGTAAACGGATTGGGATCGAGCCCGAGAATCGGGCTGTAATAGGGGTCGGCCGCCAGTACGCCGCCCCACTTGGCCCGAAGGTTTCGCAGCTCGCGTTCGAGGCGCGGCCGGCGGTCCGCGCTGTGGTCGAGGCCGCGGCTGGCCGATTCGCGATGCGTCAATCTGGCGTGGGGCGTGAAGACGATGCGCCGCTTGCGCGCGCGCAGCTTGAGGCAATAGTCGACGTCATTGAAGTTCACGGGAAAATGCGTCTCGTCCATGCCGCCGACCTCAAGATAGTCCCGCCGCCGCGTCATGAGGCACGCCGCCGTCACGGCGCTGCATTCATGCGCGATGCGCAGCAGGTCGCCGTAGCCGGAATCGCCGTCGATCCGGTCCCTGAAGGCGTGCGCGGCCTCGAACCTTGGGCCGAGCACCACGCCGCCGTGCTGCACGACCCCGCTCGGCCAAAGCAGCAGCGCGCCGACGGCCCCGACATCGCCCTCGACGATCCGGCTCAGCATTTCGTCCAGCCAAAGATGGTCCAGCGCGCTGACGTCGTCGTTGAGAAGGCAGAGAATCTCCCCTCCTGCGGCCTCCGCGGCGCGGTTGTTCAGCCGGGCGAAATTGAAAGGGCCGGGAACGCGCAGAATCGTCGCAATTCGTTTGTCGATGGAGCTCAGATAGTTCAGCGTGTCCGGGTCCGAGGAATCGTTGTCCACGACAATGATCTCGGCGTTGTGGCGTTCGACGGCCGGGCGAATTGAGTCGATGCAGCCTTCCAGCAGCTGGCGTTGATTGCGCGTCGGTATGATGATCGTGGTGCGCGGCGGCTCGATCGACCTGGCGACGCGCGCCGCGGGAAACGACCCGCCGCGGCAGGTCGTGACTGTCGCGCCCACCCCTTTGCGGCGCAGGAATGCGCGGCTGGCGTTGGCCAGGGCTTGCGCGGCCGCGCCTCTGTCGAAGGCCGGCAGCGTTCCCAGCGGGACCGGGAGGTGCACGATGTCGAGCGCCGAATTCGCCTTGCCGTCGAGCAGGGAATTGAACAGACGGAACAGGTTGGAAACCTCGCCCGACGGCGCGCGCAGCGCCGCGGCGCGGCGCAGGGCGAACAGGTAGGCGCAATATCCCTGCTCCAGCATTCGCTCGTAGTCGAAGGATGGAAAGGCCAGCGGCCAAGTGGACCCGCCCGCGCTCTGGACGTCAAGGTCGCCGTAGACGGCGCGCGCCTCCCCAAACTGTTCAAACGCGCCGGCGATTCGCGCCAGCGCCGAGGGCGCCAACACGGTCCCGCTGAGCGTGAACAGAACGAAATCGCATTCCGCCCCCTCGCCCCGAAGGAAGCTCTGAAGGTCCGCGTCGCGGAATCCGGTCGGTTCGGCCGTCGGCGGGAGGGACGCTGCGATCCAATGCGCAGGCGGCTGTTCGTCCAGACTGGCGAGCGTTTCGGCCATCGCGCCGCCGCCGACCGCGATCACCGCGCCGCGCAGCGCGCCTAACGGGCCGGGCGGGGCCGGGAGACGTGCGCGCCAGCGCTGATAGTCGGACATCGGCGTCGACAATGGCATGAGCTGGTTGAACAATTCAGCCCTCGCGCGGTTCGCTTCGGACGCGCCGTCGGCGAGCGGCGTTTCGCTGAGGCCATTGGCGAACGCCAGAAAGGCGACAGGGCTTCCCTCGAGACCGCTGTTCTTTTCATCGACCGCCTGCAGCTGATGCACAGAGCCGTCGGCAAAACGCTCCGGCAGGTGAAAATCGAAGGCGCCCACGGCGCGCGCGCCCTCTTCGGATGCGCCGACGTGGCTCCAGGCGGAGGCGCGGACGCGGGCGACGAGAATCCCATCGACGAGAATATCGGCGCTTGCGAGCTCCCCGCCGCCGGCGATCCAGCCCGCGAAGCGCAAACCGCCGAGCCAGCGCAAGGCTCCCGGCGTCGAGGTTGGCGGTTGCGGCGCGAACGGCCTGTCGAGCGCGATGGGGCCGCCGATCGCGTCGCTCAGGTTCGCCACCCGCGCCTCGACGATGGAGCCTTCGCTTATCGCCCCCTCGGGAAGCGAAAAGGAAAATCCATAGGAGCCGTCTCCGATCCCTGCGCCGGCAAGCTCGTGAACATAGGCGTCGGCCCTGAGGACCTTGATCGGATAGCCGTCGACGAAGATATCGACCACGAATTTGCGCGCCGGATCGCTCTCATTCACGACGTGGCCCGAAAACGTCCTGGGTCCGGTGCGGTCGAACGCGGTCCGCAATCGGGCGTCGGCGAGCCGGCCGCGCGTCCGCGGTTTGAATGGGAGCGTCACCGGCGCGGCAGCCATTGGGCGAGTTCGCTGATGACAGAGTCGAGATTGGCGCGAGGGTCGATCGGCAGGTCGCCCTGGCGCGGTTCGAGACCGCTCAGCGACCAGTCCCGATAGGCGACGGGCAGGCGCGCATTGAGGGCCGCCGAGACGATCGGATGGCCAAACAGCGGTCGGCTGAGGCTCAGGAACAGCGAGCCGAGCCGGCAGGCGCGGACAAGGCCCTCGAGTTCCGCGGCTTCGACTCCGCCAGTTACGAATACATTGCCGATGCGCATGAGCGCGAGATCGTCGAGCGTCGCGCCGACGACGACGATCGAAACGTCCGGCCGCAGCTTTTTGAAGGCGCTCGCGAGCGCAATTGTCTGGCGCTGCTCCTGCGCGCAGGATCGCACGGCGACGACGCCGAGGCGACAGGCCGCTCCATCCTCGCCGGGTCGAATCGCTGGACGGCGGCTCGACCGTTTCGCATCGACGCGGAGGATTTTCCGCTCAGGCAGGATTGTCGCGGCGAACGCCTGCGCCGACGCGCATGGCGCCAGGATGCGGCCGGCCTTGTCGGCGATCGACCGCCAGCCGGCTCGCCATGGCGCCGCGTCGGTCGCCGCCTTTGCTCCTTTCTCACCCCGGCGCGCGGCGGAAGCGCCCGATCCCATCGCGATTGGCGCCACGGGGTCGCCGCCGCGCTCGAGCAGACCTGCGTCGGCGATGAACAGGTCGTGAGGGACCTTGAGTTCGAGCAGCAAGTCCACGAGCGAGACCGGCAGGCGGCCCGGGTCGAGAATCTCCATGCGCGAGGGCCGCAAGCCGCGCGCATAGGCGATCAGCGCGGCGCGCTCGTTTGAAGAGGTCAGATCAAATTGGATCGACTGCGGCGACCCGCCGGCCGGATTGAATATTCTGACTTTCGTTCCGCCGGCGTCCGCGAGCGCCTCGACGATCATCGCGGACCGCCGCTGCGACGCCAGTTCGCCAGCGCGCGCAAGGGCGGCCGCGCCGACCGCGCCCGTTCCGGTAAGCAGCAGCCTGGGGCGTTGCGCGGAGGGGGCCAGCGCGCGCTCGATCGACTGCCGGGCCGCGTGCAACGGATCCGCGGCCATGAACGCCGCGCATTCCCTGCGATGGCTGGGAAACCGACGTTCGAGAACCCTCAGATTGCGCACGACCAGCGCGCGTTTTTGCTGTCCGAACGACTTGGAGCCGGCATGGCCGACGTAGACCGCCGCCGCGCAGACGTTCCTGAAGCCGCGCTCTCGCGCGCGCAGGCAAAAATCGACGTCCTCGAGATAGCCGCGATGAAAATCCTCGCTGAGCGGGCCGACGGCGTCGAGGCAGGCGCGCGTCACATAGAGGCAAAAGCCGATCCCACTTGGAATATCGACGACGAGGCCCTGGTTGCGCGTCGCAGCGAGGCGGTCGATTCTTTGGCTTCCCCCGGGGGATTCGAGCGGATTGAACGCGTTGGGCGTCGGAAAGCTGGTGAATTCGCCATGGTTCGACATGGGAGTCGCGGTGCCGATATCGGGGGACGAATAGGCGGCGGCGGAGAGCCGATCGATAAAGCCGGGCTGGACGATCGTGTCGGCGTTGAGAAGGATGACGTCATCGTTCCCAACATGCGCGAGCGCGCGATTGATCGAGCCGACGAATCCAAGATTGAATCGATTGGTCAGAAGCTCGACGCGCGGTCGGTCGCGCAGCGTTGCGAGATAAGTCGCGATGCGCGGATCGGGAGTCGCGTCGTCGACAATCAACGCCCGGTGACGCGGCGAATTGCGCAACTCGGCGAGCAGGCTCTCGATGCAGGCCCGTGTGGCGTCGAAGTCGCCGTGGATTGGGACAATGACGCAGGCTGACGGCTCGCCAGCGGCGCGCGGCCGCGGACTGGGTCGCGGGCGAGCAGGGCGCTCGTTCGCCGGGGCGCGAATGGAATGGAACGCCCGGCCCGCGATGGAAAGCGTGATCGATTGCGGTTCCGACGACCTTGGCCTCCGCAAGGCGAAGCGCGCCGCGTGGGCCAAATCGCCGAGCGGATGGAGCGGGTCATGCTCGAACAGCGCGGCCGTGCTGCCGGAATTGTCTGCGATGGCGACTTCGAGCGGAACATTGTCGCGCCAGACCGCCCAACCCTCGATCGAGTCGTCGAGAATCGTCGCCTGCGCGAGCATCGTCTGACCGTGCGCCAACAGGGTCTCCACCGCCCTGCGCAATATGTCGGGGTCCGTGTCGACGCCGATGAGCGCTTTGGCGGCGTTTGATCGCTGCGCGCCCTCCGCCCAGGCGAGCATTTTGCGATTCGCCGGAACATTCTCCGGAGCAAGTTCAAGCGCCATCGCGACGTCGGAGACCGCGGCCGTTCGATCGCCCATCTGGTGCGCGGCTTGCGCGCGCAGCAGGTAACTGTGAGGCTCCGGCGGAGGGGGGATCCTGCAACGGCGGTCGGCAAGAGCGAAGGCCGTCGCGCTGTCTCCCTCGGCGAGCGCCCGCGCCGCGAGAAGCTCCAGCGACCGATGATGGGGGTCGTCGAGGATCGTGCGTTCGGACGTCGTCCATTCGCGTCGAGGCGACGGCTCGCCGTTTTGGGCGATCGCCATTCGTCCGGATTTCACCGCCGCCCTCGCCTGGGCCGGGGCCATCGGCCGCGACCCGTCTCACGCCGCACGATCATGACCTCGGCCCCGCCAATTCCACGAACCGATCTAGCGGGCGGCCATCCGATCCGGCGGTGCCTGGTTTCGGAAGACGCGAACGCGGCTCGAACCGCGAGGCGGCGCAATCGCGGCGACGCCGGCGTCGATCCGCTGCGCCGCATTCAATTGTTGCAGATTCAAGCGAAGTCCCACGAGGGGCTCCCGGCCGGTCGGCCCCCCGGCGACGATGCGCTTGCCGCTAATTCGCATCGCCGGGGAGCCAAGGAAAATCGCCTCGGCGACGAATTGGAAGTTCGCGGCGCCCGGACCGGAGAGTTCGATTATCATGCCGACGATGGGCAGCCCCTTGCCTCGCGTGCCGGCGAAAGATCCAAGCTCCATGAGCCGGTCGGAGATCGCCTGGGCCCGCGCCGTCTTCACGCTGTAGCGGATGTCGAGGTCGTTGGGCTTGCTCGGCCATGCGATCGAAATGCCTTCGATCCTTGACGGCCTGGACGGCCCCGCCAACCATTGGTCGGCCTCGACCGCGACATCCCCGATGCTGGCGACGTGGCCCTGGACGCGAAAATCGCTGAGACCGCTGGGCGAGCCGGCGGCTAGCTCTGTTTTCGCCGCCCGACCCTGGGTTAACGGCTCGATTCGAATTGTCGCGTTGGAGGAGCCGTTTTCATGGATAGGCGTCACGTCGACCGCAAGTTTGCCCCTTCCCGCGGCGCGCAGCACTAGGCAGCTTCCAGGCTGCCAAAGCACCGCCTGGCTCTGATCGGGGTGCAAGAAGAAGGCGATGCTTCTATCCGAAGAGGGCTCGGGAGACAAACTCACCTTCGGAGGTCGCGCATCGTCCTGCGCGGCGGCGTAGCGAACCAGGAACAGTCCTTTTTCGAGATTGACAATCTTTCGCTTTCCCGCGCGTTCCATGCTGGCCTCCGACGTAGGGTTGCCGAACGGCTCGTCTTGATCAGAGTGAGCGACGGCGCCCTTTGACAAGCGCCATTACTTAACGCGCAGAGATTGAGGCGGTCAATGACGCAGTAATCGCACTATATAAACGTATGAATAACAGCCGATAAACCGATATCATGGTATTTATGTCAATCATACTGAAACAATACCCGTAAAATCTGTCAAAATCATTGACGGCGCCTTGTTCCGGTTCCTTGAAGCGCGCGGCGCGCCCGCGGCCAAACTCGAAGTCGCCAATCCCTGCGCCGCGGTGAAGATGTTGAAAATAGTGATCAATAATTCGAGGAGACGCGGCGGGGTCTCTCGCGCCGCCATGTCCCTTGGCGTCTCACCGCCCGTCCCGAACCGCCCCGGCGTCAGCTTCCGGAGGAGGTTAATTTCCGGGGGCTTCATGCGCATGAGGCGCGCATTGACGCGATCTGGATCGCGGCTCGAATTGCCGATCGGAACCTGCGCCATCCAAAAAATGCAACGATTTCGGCTTGGCGGTCCGATCCTCGGAGCACTCTTCGGTCTTTGAAAAAATCACGCCGTCGCCGGAGCTTATCGCTTCAAGAATCAAATTTGACAAATATTCAAAGGACTGGCGCGCCGCTTACTCTGCGTAATTCAATCAAATTACGCCAATCTGGTTTCCTTTACGTCAACTCCTCATCCGTAACTTTTCTATGAAGAACGATCGCATGGGGCGGTTGATGTCGTTAACGGTTCCAGGGGGATCCACAAATGGCTGCGTACGATCTACCACTGACTGGCCCTAACAGCCTGGACAGCGTCCTCGCGGCCGATGGCCTCGATACCGCGGCGATACAGAACATCACGAATATTCTCAACAATGCCGGGGATTCCGGTCCGTTGAGCGTTCAAATAGGCGGCTATCCGCCTTTTCAGCTGGATGCGAACGGTCAATTGCCGCAAGTCCTGATCGTGCCGGCCTCGACGATAAGTGTCGACACCAATCTGGATCCCAATCTTCAGGTCATCGTGGATCCGGACGCGACCATCACCGTCACCGGCAGCAACGATGTGGTCGTGGCGACGGGACCGGGCGACAACCTCGTGCAGTTGCAGGACACCGGCAACGACGTTGTCCTGCTGGGCGCCGGCAACAACACGGTGTTCGGCGGGGCCGGCTCGGACAGCATCTACGGCGGCGCGGGCGAGAACGCCCTGCATGCCGGCACGGGCGACTTCCAGCTCCTCCGCGGGGGTCCCGGCGACGATAGCTTGTGGGGAGGAAGCGGTTCTTCCGATACGCTCTCGGGCGGCCCCGGCAACGACGTTCTGCGTGCCGGAACGGGCGACTTCCAGGTGCTCGACGGCGGCCCCGGCAACGACACGCTATGGGGAGGAAGCGGTTCGGCTGACACGCTCTCGGGCGGCCCCGGCAACGACGTTCTGCATGCCGGAACCGGCGACTTCCAGGTGCTCGACGGCGATGGCGGCAACGACACATTGTGGGGAGGCGCCGGTTCATCCGACACGCTCACCGGCGGCACCGGCAATGACGTACTGCACGCCGGCAGCGGCGACTATCAATTTCTTGAGGGCGGCCACGGCGCCAACACGCTGTACGGCGGCACCGGATCCTTCGACACCGTATGGGGCGGCGGCGCAAACGACGACCTCTACGCAGGAAGCGGCAGCCATCAGTCGCTCGACGGAGGAAGCGGCAACGACACGCTGTGGGGCGGAACCGGATCCTGGGATACGCTGTCTTCCGGCGGCAGTTCCGATGTCATCCATGGCGGAACCGGGACCAACGAAATGCTGGTCGGCGGCAATGGCGGCGACAATACGATCTATGCTGGAACGGGCGGCGGCGACACGCTTATGGGCGGCGGCGGCAACAACACGTTCCATATCTCCGGCCAAGGCAGCGACACGATCAACGGCGGCGGCGGCGGCGACAATACGGTCAACTTCGACAACCACGCCGACAACGCCAACGTCAGTATTTCGACGACGACCGCCGGCGTCACCACCGTTCACTTCGCCGACACCGGCCAGACGTTTACGGTCAGCCATGTCACGGAACTTGTTTTCGATGACAACAGCCACGTCAACTTGTGACGCCTAGACGACGGAAGCAGGACGCAAAATCGCCGGTCGCGGGACGATATTCGTCCGCCGCGACCGGCGATGAATCATGGCGTTCGCGGCGGGGCGGGAGCGTTCATGCCCGGGCCTGCGGTTCAGTTGCGGCCATCCGTCGGGGAAATCGGAGAGCATCTCCGCCTTCCGCGCTGGCCTCATCGCCGCGGCGCTGGGCGATCCTCGCCGAAGCTGATCCGCTCGGGCCGCAGTCCGCGGCCCGTCGCAAATTCGCCGTCAAGCAAACCTGTCGAGACGAATGATGCCTGTGGCGGCAAGGATAGAGGCGGGCTTACCGGCGGCCGTGGAAGCCGAAGGAGTCGTCGAGCCGTCCGGGCTGGCATGCCTGGTGGTTGTCGCGCGCCATCATGGCCTGCATCTTTCGGCGGCTCAGTTGACCCGGGACAATTTGCTGACCGGACGGGAGGTTTCGGTCCCCGACCTCCTGAAATGCGCGCGAGCCGCGGGGCTCAAGGCCAGCGCGCTGCGTCTGTCCTGGAGCGGGCTGAGCCGCCTCAAAAAGACTTTGCCGGCGATCGTCACCCTCAAGAACGGCGCCAGCCTGGTCATGCGCCGTTTGGATGGCGAGGGCGACCAGGCGCGCGTCGTCTTGCTGGATCCCAACGCCGGCGACGACGCGTTGCTCGTTCTCGATCGCGCGCGCTTCGAGGACGTCTGGGCCGGGGGAATCGTTCTCGTCAAGCGCAATTACGAAATCTCCGATGAGGCCCAGCCGTTCAGCATCGGCCTGGTGATGGCGTTGCTGTTCAAGGAACGCTGGGTCGTTCGCGACGTCGCGATCTGCGCAATCGTCCTGAGTTTCCTCGCATTGACGCCGATCATCTTCTGGCGGCTGCTGTCGGACAAGGTCATCTACTACAAGGCGTATAACACCCTGTTCGTCGTTTGCCTGGCGATGGGCGTCCTCGTCCTGTTCGAAGCGGTGTTCGCCTACCTGCGTCAACTGCTCATCCTTCACCTCACCACGCGAGTCGACGCGAAGCTCGCGACCTATATGTTCGACAAGATACTGAACCTGCCGATCGATTTCTTCGAGCGGACGCAGGTCGGACGCATCACCTACGACGCGCAGCAAATCTGGCGAATTCGCACCTTCCTGATGGGGCAATTGTTCGGGACCGTGCTGGATTCCACGACAATGCTGGTGTTCCTGCCGATCATGTTCTTTTTCAGTCCGATCATGACGGCGATCGTTCTGGGGTCCTGCACGTTGATCGTGCTGTGGATCGTTGCGATGCTGCCGCGCTACCGGTTGAAAACCAACGCCGTCGAGGCCGCGGAATCGGCGCGCGGAGCGCTCCTCGTTCAGACCATTCACGGCATTCGCACCGTCAAGTCGCTCGCGCTCGACGCGCGCCAGCGCCATCTCTGGGACGTGCATACCGCGCGCGTCGCCAAATTGCGCTTCGCCGAAGGAATGATGGCCAACATCCTGCATTGCGTCGTCCGGCCGATCGAGCGGTTCGCGGTCAGCGGGTCGTTCGCCGTCGGCGTCTACCTCGCGATCGCGGCCAACGATCCAGTCTATGTGGGGGCGTTGTTCGCGTTCCTGCTGCTTTCCCAGCGCGTCTCCGCGCCTTTGCTGCAGATGGCCAAGCTCGTCAATCAATACGACGAGGCGCGGCTCGCCGTCGCGGTCGTCGGCCAGCTCGTCAATCAGCCGCCCGAACAGGGACGCACGGGGCACGGCGTGCGCACGCCGCTCGAAGGCTACGTCCGGTTCTCGGCCGTCACGTTCAAATACCAGGGCGCGTCCGAGCCGGCGCTCCGCGACGTCACTTTCGAGGCGGCGACCGGAACCACGCTTGGCATTATGGGCAGGAGCGGATCCGGCAAGACCACCGTCACCCGTCTGCTGCAGCGGCTCCATTCCAGCTACGAAGGGCTGATCAAGATCGACGGCATCGACGTGCGCGAATATGACGTCGACCATCTTCGCCGCAGCCTCGGCGTGGTGCTGCAGGACAATTTCCTGTTCAGCGGCACGATCCGCGAGAACATCATGGCGGCCAAGAGCGACGCAAGCTTCGAGCAGGTCGTGCGCGCGGCGCGTCTGGCCGGCGCCGAGGAGTTCGTCGACCGATTGCCGCGCGGCTACGACACGCCGATCTACGAAGGATCGCCGAATTTGTCTGGCGGTCAACGGCAACGCCTGGCCATCGCGCGCGCGCTGATCGTCGATCCCCGCATCCTGATCCTTGACGAAGCGACCAGCGCTCTCGACGCGGAAAGCGAGGCGATCGTCAACGCCAACATCGCGCGCATCGCGCAGGGCCGGACCATGATCATCATCTCGCACCGCCTCGCCTCCCTGGTGACAGCCGACAGGATTCTCGTTCTAGAGCAAGGTCGCGTGCACGATTTCGGGCGGCATGAAGAGCTGTTGGAGCGGTGCGATCTATACAGCAATCTTTGGCATCAACAGACCCAGCATATCCTGGGCTCTGCGCCGAGAAACGCCAAACCCTCGTACGGCGGGCCGCGCCGTGTCGGCTAGATCCTTGGCGCTCCGGCTCGGCCGGCTCTTCCGCTTCAGGAGCGAGCAGACGCGCGACGCCGCGACCGTCGGACAGATCCGGCAGTTCGAATCGGAGGTCAATGCGGTGACCGACGCGCCGACGCCCGCCTGGGCGCGGGTCACCGTGCTGACGCTCGCCGGAATGTTCGCATGCGCCGGCGTCATCCTGATCGTCACACAGCTCGACCGGGTCGTCACCAGTGAGGGCGGCAAGATTGTCTCGACGCGGCAAATCAATGTTCTTCAGGCGCTCGACCCGTCGATCATCAAGAGCATCGACGTGCGCGAGGGCGATGAGGTTCAGGAGGGGCAGCTGCTGGGTACGCTCGATCCGACCTTCGCGGCCGCCGACGTCAAACAGCTGCGCCTGCAGGTCGCCAGTCTGGAGGCCCAGGTCGCGCGCGACGAGGCGCAACTCAACGACCGTCCGCTGGCGCCGCCGCCGCCGGACTCCGACCCGGAGCGCCTCAGCTATGCGACGGTGCAACGAGCTTATTACGACCAGCAGGTGGCCCAGTATAAGGCGCAACTGAGCAGCTTTGACGCCAAGATCACCCAGGCGAAGGCGACGATCATCAAATATCAGGCCGACGAGTCCCGTTACGGCGAACGTCAGGATATCGCCCAGAAGGTCGAGGACATGCGCGCCATCCTCGCGGCGCACGGCACCGGGTCGCAGCTCAATCTCCTCGGCTCGCAGGATACGCGCCTGGAGATCGTCCGCTCGCTGGACTTCGACCACAACAGCCTCATCGAGGCGCGCAGCACCTTGGCCTCGTTGACCGCCGATCGCGACGCTTTCATCCAGCAATGGTCGACGCAGCTGAGCCAGGACCTGGTCACGACGCGCAACAGCCTCGACCTCGCAAGGGCCCAGCTCGACAAGGCGGCCAAGCACAAGGATCTGGTCAGGCTGACCGCAGGCGAATCCTCGCTCGTGCTCACCATAGCCAAACTTTCCGTCGGCTCCGTACTAAAGGAAGGCGATACGTTGTTCACGCTGATGCCGGCCAACACGGCCGTCGAGGCGGAGATCAAGATCGCTTCGCGCGACGTCGGCTTCGTGCGGCCGGGCGACCATTGCGTGCTCAAGGTCGACGCTTTCAACTATATGGAGCACGGCGTGGCCGATGGGACGGTGCAGTGGATCAGCGACAACGCTTTCACGACCGACGACGACGGCAAGACGGTCGAGGCGTTCTATATCGCGCGCTGTAGCGTCGATGCGTCGCATTTCCGCAACGCGCCGCCGAAGTTTCGACTCATTCCGGGCATGACCCTGCAGGCCGATGTGAAAGTCGGAACGCGGTCGGTCGCGATGTATCTGCTCGGCGGCATTTTGCGCGGTTTCAACGAGTCGATGCGAGAGCCCTGAAAATGCGTGGACCACGATGCCGCCAGGAGCCTCGAACGGGGTAGGAATCTTGGGTGGGAGCCGCTCAATCGATGTTCGGACTGTTGCGAAGGATTTTGCCGGCGGCGGGACGGTTCGGCGGCTCGCGCTGGACCAGACGCGGGCTCGCCGCCTACAAGGACCGGCGCTACTTCCAGGCTCTCAGCGCGTGGCGGAAGGCGAGCGCGCGCGGCGACGCGCAGGCGCAGTTTCTGCTGGGGCAGCTTCACGCCCGCGGAGAAGGCGTCCCGCGCAACATGGCGGACGCCGCCGCGTGTTACCGGCGCGCCGCCGATGCGGGCCATGTCGAGGCGGCGTTT
>Ga0187890_10002571_pt1 | contig 12633 bp, 15 predicted proteins | sample June2016WEW_21_1_FD_133005 | JGI IMG/M metagenome (GOLD analysis project Ga0187890, IMG submission 133005) | Peatland microbial communities from SPRUCE experiment site at the Marcell Experimental Forest, Minnesota, USA - June2016WEW_21_10 | ecosystem: Environmental > Terrestrial > Soil >... | reverse complement strand
GCTGTATCAGCGCGCGGTATCGCGGCACTTCGGATTTGTACATGTCCGACATCGCAACGGAAAACATCGTGCGTATGGCATCAGCGGAAACAAAGGCAGAAGTCGTCACGCCACATCTCCAATTCACGAACAACGAAGGACGGTCAAATCCGTATCCGAGGCCCTATGTGAGGCGTTGGTGCTAGACAGACTGTAGATTGTAGTTGATCATCATCTCGATCTTTAAATGACCCAACCAGAAGCATGGCAGCCGGTCATGCCGCCGCCGGCGGAATCTTCATCTTGCGGTTGACGCCACTACTGACACTCCGCCTAAATCGTGCACTGCTTGAGCGGCGGCGGTGCTGGTTCTATGGTGCGGGTCCGATCGCGTTCGAGATTCACAGGTTTTCATGACACTCGCCAGCATGACGGGCTTCGCACGGGCCGCAGGAAGCGCCGGACCATGGCGCTTGACCTGGGGACTCAAAGCCGTCAACGCCAAGGGTCTCGACGCGCGGCTGCGGCTTTCGCCTCCCTTCGATGCGATCGAGCCGGACGCACGTGCAAAACTCGTGCAAAAACTCACCCGTGGAACAATCCAAGCGGGTTTTACGGCGCAGCGCGAGATCACCACCCCCGAAGTCCGCGTCAACCAGGATTTGCTGCGCAAGCTCATGATGGCGATCGCCGCAATCCCGCTGCCGGAGATGATCTCGCCCGCGACCCTCGACGGACTTCTTTCCGTGCGCGGCGTCGTGGAAATTTCCGATGCCGCCGAAAACGAAGCCGAAATCTTGGCGGCGCGGGCGAGCGCACTTGAGCTGCTCGACACGGCGCTCGAATCCCTCGTGACCATGCGGCGAAGCGAGGGCGCCGTGCTCGCAACCGTCCTCTCGGCGCGGCTTGAGACGATTGCCGTGCTGACGCAGGCGGCGGATCTTTCTCCCGCCCGCAAGCCCGAGGCGATCCAAGCCCGCCTCGCGCAATCGCTCGCAATGCTTGCCGGAAACAGCAATTTCGACCAGAACCGTTTGCACCAGGAGGCGCTCATGCTGGCGGCCAAGGCCGATATCAGGGAAGAGTTGGACCGTCTCGGGGCGCATACCACGGCTGCCCGCGATCTGTTGGCCAAGGGCGGCGCGGTCGGCCGCAGGGTCGACTTCCTTGCCCAAGAACTGTCCCGCGAAGCCAATACGCTCTGCGCCAAATCGAACGACGCAAGCCTGACCGCGCTCGGCCTCGAATTGCGCGTCGAGATCGAGCAATTCCGCGAGCAGGTCCAAAACATCGAGTAGAAAACCTTATGCCGCGCGACGACCATTTTGCGAAAGAAAAGACAGCGCCAGAACGGCGCGGCTTGATGCTGATTCTCTCGTCCCCGTCAGGCGCCGGCAAGACCACCTTGACCCGGATGCTGCTGCAGACCCCGGAGCTCGATCTGACCTTGTCGCTCTCCATCACCACACGGCCGCGCCGCTCAAGCGAGGTCGATGGCATTCATTATCGATTCATTGGCAAGAAGCAGTTCGAGGCGCTGCGCGACGGCGGCGATTTGCTCGAATGGGCGGAGGTGCACGGCAATTTTTACGGCACACCGCGCGAGCCCGCCGAACAGATCTTGCGGCAAGGCCGCGACATGCTCTTCGACATCGACTATCAGGGCACGCGGCAGGTCAAGGAAAAATGCGCCGGAGACTGCGTCACCATCTTCATCCTGCCGCCGTCTATGAAGGAATTGCGCGCGCGACTTGAGCGCCGTGCCGAGGACAAGCCCGAGGTCATCGAAAAGCGGTTGAACGAGGCGCGCAATGAAATCCTCCGCTGGACGGACTATGATTACGTGCTGATCAATGAGGATCTGCAAACAACGGTCGCCGATCTCCGCGCGATCCTCGCCGCCGAGCATTGCCGTACTGCACGCACGCGCGAACAGATCGGCGAATTCGTTGAAACCCTGCTGCACGAGCCATGAGCAAGGCCTTTACCAAGGAAACCGAGCCTGAGGAGGATTTCGAGGACGAAATTCCAGCGCTTCCGGCCGGAACCAAGAACTACATCACGCCGGAAGGTTTGCGGCGGCTTCAGGATGAATTTGCCCAGTTGCAAAAAATCGAACGGCCTAAAACCGTCGAGACCGTGGCCTGGGCGGCGGGCAATGGCGACCGCTCGGAGAATGGCGATTATATTTACGGCAAGCGGCGCCTGCGCGAAATCGACCGGCGCATGCGGTTTCTGCGCAAAAGAATGGAAATCGCCGAAACCGTCGATCCGGCGCGCCAAAAGAACCGGGAGCGGGTCTTTTTCGGCGCCACCGTCACTTATCTCAATGGACACGGCGAGGAGAAGACGGTGCGGATCGTCGGCATCGACGAGGCGCGTTCGGAGCTCCACGAAATCAGCTGGATTTCGCCCGTCGCCAAGGCGCTTTTGAAGGCAGGCGAGGGCGAGTGCGTCGAGGTGCGGACGCCCAAGGGCATCGAGCGGCTTGAGATCTTAAAAATCCTCTATTGAGGTTTGACGCATCAATTTTGTCCGGTTTTGCCGCTGAAAATTTAGGCTTTAATAGGAGCGGTCGAGCATTTCCTGCGGGGTGCCAAAGGCATCATCGTGCCCCACGCGCTGGGCGCATTGGTGGGTACTGAGCGACCAGCCGCTCCGCGCGAAATTCGAATCGAGCAAGGCTAGGACCAGGGCCAATGGCCCGCCAATGATCCCCTTGATCAAGAAATGAGCCTGATCCTCGGTGCCTTGTCTCCCGCAATTATGGAAACTTGCATACATGGCAGCGTTCCAACTGCCGGCGGCCACAATTCCACACGTTATCCAGACGATCACGACGAAGACCAGGCTCGTCGTTGGGATGGCCGCCGTAGAACTCGCAGATCGGGTGGCTCGCATTTTGACATCCTCTCACATCACGCAGAGAGACTTAGAGCATGCGCTTCAACCTTCAACGTGTGACCCTGGATGAATCCGACAGGGTGCAGCTGGCAATTCCGGCGGCGGGGTCCGCGAGATCGCCGCTCAAAAGGACGGCGTGGGTGTCAATCGCGATTCGTCGACGCACCGACTGTGGATAAGCATATCACGTGCCAATACGGATCTGTGATTGGGATGCGCCTCAGAGCATGTCGCGAAAAAGTTGCGAGGCTTTTTCGATTTTGACATGCTCCAAGGCTCTGATTTTAAACGATTCCTATCGATCAAATGAGTCTCTAGGAATGGGTTTCCGACTTATCGAGTTTGATTTGGAGATCGCCTTCCAAGAGCGGGGTTTTTGGCCTCACTCGATGGAACTCATCGAGAGCCGCCTTTACGCCGGTCGACAATTCGCTCGGCTGATGAACGTTAATATCGACGGAAAAAACATCAACGCCGCTCTTAAAAACCGTAACCTTCAGAATCACTTGGGCCTCCCTTATTTGTGCACCGCACCGCAGATCGCAACTGGGAGAACGAAAGTCAACCTGCCCAAATATTAAACTGAGTCACGGCCAATGCCCGGCCGTGAGTCAGATCGGCGAAAGGGCGATAGCGTCGCGGCGCGGACACACAAGGGCATCGGGCGCATCGAGATTTTAAAAATCAGCTATTGAGGTTTGACGCATCAGATTTGACTGGTTTTGCCTCTCAATCGGTCAAAACTGTTTCACGTGAAACGTTTTGGTACGATTGACGGTCTGGGCAAATGCACCTTTGCAAGGCTGCGGGACGTGCGGAACGGGGATTTTGGCCAAGCGCAATTCCGCGATAGGATTAAGCTTTGGCCCTCAAATTTTTTGAACCAGTTTTAAACCAACTCCGCCTCCGCCGGCGCCGGCGCTTTCTTCCGGACTCTAGGAGCTTTGGGAACCGCAGGAGTTTTGGAAGCTTTAGGAGGTTTGGTAAGGGCTTTTACCTTATCGAGCTTGATGAGAATATCGCCGCCCAAGAGCTTTGTTTTTGGGCTGAGCCTCTGGAACTCATCGAGAGCGGCCTTTACGCCGGTTGACAGTTCAGTTTGATCGCGAATGTCAATATGGACGGAAAAAACATCGTCGCCGCTCTTCAAGACAGTAACCTTTAGAATCATCCGAGTCTCCCGCATTTGCACGACGGAGAACGCAACCAGGCAACCGAGAGTCACCCGGCGCAAATTTTGAATCAAGATACGGCTATACGTGGCCTATAGCCAGACCGGCGATGACGAAACCTGTGTATAGAAGGGTTCTTACTCGGGATTCTTTTCCTCGCGGCAATTGCGCGGAAAAAACATTCTTCGCCCGGCGGCGCTTGCCCGAAAACCTTGTCCGCTTGTGCGTCCCGAGAAACCCTATGTCTTCCAAAGTGCGGTTTGGCACAGGCGCGCATAAGGATTGTCTGCATGGTTACCGATACTCGTAATGCCTTTATTCAAATGAAATCAGTATCAAGGATTGCACTGTCCGCGAACCAACAGCAGAAGGATATGAGACATGGCCTCTGCGTTCAGAGTAGACGATCAGATTTACAATGCAGACGCCGGCGGCGATCCGGGCCGTCAGACCCAATCCACCCCATCCCTTCCAAACGCCAGAGCACTCCATCTCGGTTACCGTTGGCAGAAGGCCAGCGATGATATGCTTGTGATGGACTGGTATTTCGCCGACACGAAAGCGCAGGCCTGCTCGCTGATCAGCAAGCCCGAGGCTCAACCACCAGAACGAGAACGCAACGAAGACTATTCCTACCACCGGCCGCCAACGACCCGCATGAGGTTCGCGGTCGAATGGATCGGGATCGCGCTCATTCTGGGCGGCACCGGAGTCTTGACGCTCATGAGCTTCTTGACCGAACACAACGATCTTCTTTGACCGGCCGGAGAAGGGTTTCGAAGTACCCCCACGCCACTACTTTTTGGGCAATGTGATTTCCTCGCGCCTCGTGCGCGGAAAACTCCATTCATCGCTCGGCGGCAGAAAAGCGTATCTGACCTTTGAACTCAAGGATCGTGACCGCCGTAGGCGGCGCGCCATCGAAATCGGACCTGTCCGATTTCGACATCATAAATGCCCATCTCGGCAACAGCCGAGATGGGTGCGCGTCCTTGACTTCAACGTTCAGACACGCTCGGGTCTGCCGTGCGATGAATGGGGAACTGTGGCCGGGCCGGCCAATATCGGCTAGGCGCGGATGCACAATGGCGTCAAGCACATTACGAGGCGCTTAATTTATCAAAGGGATAGAGTACCTCCTTGAAAGCCCCATAGGGAGGGTAGATCTCAGATGGAGCCCATTTTGGCGCCCCCGTTAATCGAAAGAATGCACTGAGCGCTGCCTCATCCTTCAAAGCAAAGTCCCATCCGTATTGAGCGCACAGCATCACGAAGCATCCGGTGACCGCCTGAATGGCTCGGTCTAACGTTGCATCTCCGAACATTTCCTCACGATTGTGCTTTACACGATTGTACGCCTCATACCATTCTAAAGATTGGGTAGGGCATTTGTCGCACCAGTCTTTGAACGGCTTAACTGGTTTGAACCAGGGATAATACGTAAGCGTAACCTCATACTCGTTCAACTTCATCGCCTCTAATAACACTACATAATCCTTTGTTGAGGCTCTGTCTTTCTTAACTCGATTATATTTTAAGATGTTTTTCCATTGGGCTTCTACTTCTGTACACGCAAGAATCAGAACGTTGCGGGTCTCGTGACCGAACGCTTGAAAATTTTCTTCGACTGGGTGAATGATCCGGCAGATGTGCTCCAGTTGTTCGATCAGCGCGTGCAGTTGCCCCATACTTACCGCGCCAGCATGACGAAAAGCATCGCTCTTGTCTGGATTCTTGCCGGGGGAATCTTCTTGGCAGGTACTGCTTGGCCGCGCCATTCGTGGATAATATTCACCTGGCCCGAGAGATAACTCATGAAATGTCGTTCCCGGATACCGCTTCCGGAGTGTCGAAATTACGTCTTCTCCGTAATCAGCTTTCTGCGTATTCAATTCTGAAGCAGATACGCCTAACTGGACTGCCTCGTCATGCTCCACCTTCCAAAACCTTTCAGGCTTTGGCGCTTCGCTTGTTCCATCCCACTCTGACAAGAGAGCAACATCTGACAGGACCTGAACAAAGTATGTCATCGGGGCTTCACCCACATAGATTGGTCTGCCTTAACATGGCAATTTCCCTCCCTCACCCCAAATTCAATTCCTTGAAAAAATCATTGCCCTTGTCGTCGATCACGATGAAGGCCGGGAAATTCTCGACTTCGATTTTCCAAATCGCTTCCATGCCGAGCTCGGGATATTCCAACACCTCGACCTTTTTGATGCAATCCTGCGCGAGCCGCGCCGCCGCGCCGCCGATCGAACCGAGATAAAAGCCGCCATGCTTCGCGCAGGCCTCGCGCACTTGCCTATCGCGATTGCCTTTGGCCAGCATGACAAGCGAGCCGCCGGCCGCTTGAAACTGATCGACATAGGAATCCATGCGGCCCGCCGTGGTCGGGCCAAACGAGCCGGAGGCGAAACCCTCCGGTGTCTTGGCGGGGCCGGCATAATAGACGGGATGGTCCTTGAAATAAGCGGGCATGGCTTCGCCCGCCTCCAGCCTTGCCCGGATTTTCGCATGGGCAAGGTCGCGCGCGACGATCATCGGTCCCGACAACGACAGCCGCGTCTTGATGGGATAGCGTGAAAGCTTCTCAAGAATTTCCTTCATCGGCCGGTTGAGATCGACCGGCACGACGTCGCCGCCTAGCGAGGCTTCGTCAATGGCCGGCAGATATTTCGCCGGATCATGTTCCAGCTCTTCGAGGAACACACCCTCGCGCGTAATTTTGCCAAGCGCCTGACGGTCGGCCGAGCAGGAAACGCCAATCCCGATCGGCAGCGAGGCCCCGTGGCGCGGCAGCCGCACAACCCGGACATCATGGCAGAAATATTTGCCGCCGAATTGCGCGCCGACACCCAAATCCTGGGTCAGTTTGAAAATCTCCGCCTCAAGGCCAAGATCGCGGAAGGCATGGCCGTCCTCACCGCCCGCGACCGGCAAGGAATCGAGATAATGCGTCGAGGCGAGCTTGACCGTCTTCAAGTTCAATTCCGCCGAGGTGCCGCCGATGACGATCGCCAAATGATAGGGCGGGCAGGCGGCGGTGCCGAGGGTCAGGATTTTTTCCCTGAGGAAATCAATGAGACGGTCATGCGTCAGCAGCGATGGTGTGCCTTGATAAAGATAGGTCTTATTGGCGGAGCCGCCGCCCTTGGCGATGAAGAGGAATTTGTAAGCGTCCTCGCCGTCCGCGTAAATTTCGATCTGGGCCGGCAGATTTGTCTTGGTGTTCTTCTCCTCGAACATCGAGAGGGGGGCGAGTTGCGAATAGCGCAGGTTCTTCTTTTCATAGGCATCCCTGATGCCTTCGGCCAGCGCACTCTCGTCATCGCCGCCGGTCAAGACGAACCTGCCCCTTTTTCCCATGACGATGGCCGTGCCGGTATCCTGGCACATCGGCAATATGCCGCCCGCCGCGATGTTGGCGTTCTTCAACAGATCGAAGGCGACGAATTTGTCGTTTCCGGTGGCCTCCGGGTCGCCGAGGATTTTGGCAAGCTGGGCGAGATGCGCTGGCCGCAGCAGATAGTTGATGTCGCTCATCGCTGCCTCTGCGAGAAGCCGCAGCGCTTCGCGATCGACATGGAGGAAACTGTTAGACCCGGCTGTCTCGACCCGCACGCCTTCCGAGCTTAGCTTGCGATAGGGCGTCTGATCCTTGCCCTGAAGAAAAAGCGGATGATATTGAAAGGACATCGTGCGGCTGCTCGTCTCGATGGTTTTGGCACCGGACTGTACCCTGTCGGGCAATGCCGTCAAAGTTTTCAACCTGAAAGTCTGAGGCCGTGAATTTTCCTTATCCTGTGCTTGTGTGCGACATCGGCGGCACCAATGCACGGTTTGCGCTTGTGGCCGCCGAGGGCGCGCCGATCGAGGCTGCGCCGCACCTCAAAACCAAGGAGCATTTGGGGCTTGAAGAGGCTCTGGCGGCGGTTTTCGCGCGTCTCGCGATAAAGCCGCGCTCCTTGATCGCCTGCGCCGCCGGCCCGGTCAGCGGGCGCTTCGTCAAGATGACCAATGCGGATTGGATCATCGATGGCAGCGCGGTCGCGGCAAAGGCGGGTCTCGATCAAGGCCTGCTTCTCAATGATTTCGAAGCGCAGGCCTTCAGCCTGCCGATCCTTGAACCTTCTTGGGTCACGCCGATCGGCGGCGCCTACACACGAAAGCCCGGCGTCGAGCTCATTATCGGGCTCGGCACCGGTCTCGGAGCGGCGGCTCTAGTCAAGACCGGCCAAGGCCACCTGGTTTTGCCGAGCGAGGCCGGACATATGGATTTCGGACCTATTGGGCCGGAGGAAGCCGCAATATGGCGGCATCTCGACACCGGCGCGCTTGGGCGGGTTTTCGTGGAAACCATCCTCTCCGGATCTGGCCTCCTGCGTCTCCATTTGGCGCGATGCGCGGCGGCGGGCAAGGCGACGGCCGTGTCCAGCGAAATCACCTTGATCGAAAAAGCCAAGGCCGATCCCGCAGGCGAAGAGGCGCGGACCTTGCGGCTTTGCTGGACGCTCACGGGGCGTTTCGCGGGCGATCTGGCGCTGGCTTTCCTCGCTACGGGGGGCGTGACCTTCGCTGGCGGAATTTTGCCCAGAATCCTGGATTTTTGCGATTCCGGCGCTTTTCGCGCGGCCTTCGAGAATAAGACGCCCTATGGCGAGATGATGCGCGGCATCGGCACGCGGCTGATCCTCACCGAGGACGCAGTTCTCACCGGCATGGCCGCTATAGCCACGGTGCCGCAAACTTACGCGATCGATTACGCAAATCGTGCCTGGCGGTGAGGTTTTGGCCGCCCGCCGACTAAGGTAGAGCTTGCGGTGGCCGGAACGCTTTTCACGAGAAAACAGGGGAGCGGGCGCCATGCCAGCTGGCCAAACCCGGCCAGCTCGCGCCAACGCCTATTTTGGCGCGAGAACCATGATCATTTGGCGGCCTTCCATGGACGGCTCGGCTTCGACCTTGGCGATGCCCCCGGTCTCGGATTTCACCCGTTCGAGCAGGCGGAATCCCAGTTCCTGATGCGCCATTTCGCGGCCGCGGAAGCGCAAAGTGACTTTCACCTTGTCGCCTTCCTCGAAAAACCGTCGCACGGCTTTCATTTTGACGCCGTAATCATGGTCATCGATTCCCGGACGCAGCTTGATCTCTTTGATCTCGACAATCTTCTGCTTTTTCCGGGCTTCCGCGGATTTTTTCTGCTCCAGGAAGCGGAATTTGCCGTAATCGAGGATTTTGCAGACTGGGGGATCGGCCGTTGGAACGATTTCGACAAGATCAAGTCCCGCATCGTCGGCCAATTGCTGGGCTTGAACAAACTCGACCACGCCAAGGTTTTTGCCTTCGGCATCGATTAACTGAACTTCACGGGCGTGGATATCACGGTTTATACGCGGCCCATCCTTCTGCGGAACGGGAGCGGCTTTCATAGGACGGCGAATGGCTTACTCTCCTTTTGTGGACAAATCGAACCCGGCACGCGGGCGAATCGCTTGAGCGGACTTCGCGACGATAGCTGGACCCGGATGAAACATCGGTTGATTGTGCCGCGAAGTCAATGAAGAGATCGCTTGGACGTTTGCGAAAGTCGAACATTCCCAGGGATCATCGTTCGCTGCCGCGCCGCAGTGCCGCATAGGCATCGAGGGTTTCAGCGCAGGCGTGCTCGGTCGAAAAGCACGTTTCCACATGTTTCCTGGCGCGTGACGAGAGTTTGCCGCTGGCACTGGCGCCGAGGCTCAAAACATTGGCAATCGCCACCGCCAGCGCCGCTGCGTCGCCAGGTTTGACGAGATAGCCCGTGCGTGAAAACTCCGCGACCAAGGGCGGCGCGAGAACGGTTTCGGGAGCGGCGCCGACATTCGCGGCAATGACGGGCGTCCCCATGGCCTGGGCTAGGATGGCGGCGTCACCGAAGGCCGCAGCCTCCGTCGCGGGCACGACGACGAGCGAGGCCGCGAGATAGGCCGCTGGCATATCGCAATCGCCGGTGCGGTACATGATGCCTTGCAGCCCTTCCCTCGCGATGGCCCGGTCGATGTCGCGGTCAAACGCGCTCTCCTTGCGCTCACAAGCAAGGATGAATTTCACTCCGGTGAGGCCGCTTCGCGACAAAAGCCGCGCCGCGGCGATCAGGATTTTGTGGCCGCTGGCGTGACTCGCTGGTGCCGTCAGAAGCACGATTTGCTCATGCGGCGCCACCTTCCAACGCCGCCTCACATCCTGAACACAGGCGGGCGTCACCATCTCCGGCGCAAAAATCCGGCAATCGAGCCCTTGATGAACGACACGGATTTTGCCCGCCGCCGGACCATAGAGCTTGCCCGCGAGCGCCCCCGCGAAACCTGAATCGGCGAGCACCGCATCGCCGCGCGCCAACACGGAATTATACCGCATGGAGATGGGGTTGGAGCCTTGGCAGCCGCTGTGAAACGTGGTGACCAAAGGTGTCTTCGTCATGCGGGTCGCGCCATAGGCGACCCAAGCCAAAGCGCGCGAGCGGACATGGACAATATCGGCACTTTCCGTCGCGATGAGATGCGCAAGGCGCCGCATGTTCAAGGCCATGGCGAGAGGGCTCTTGGTGCGCGAGGGAAATGGCACGAAGACACCGCCATTGGCTTGCAGCTCGCCCGTCATCCGGCCGCCTTCACAAGCAATGAGCGCGCGCCCCCCCGCCGCGCCGAGCGCGGCCGCGATATCGATCGCCGCCCGGGCCGTGGAATTCGCCTCCAGGTCGGGAATGACTTGAAGCACGGAGGCGCCGGCCAGGGGATGCGCGGCCCTGTCTTGGAATGGTAGCCTAAAAACTTGCATCAGCGGACAAGCCGGCGTTCGACAAGCGAGAACGTGAAGAATAAACCCTGGATTTCTTAATATTCATCAAGCGAGCATAACGGTGAACCGGCACAAACCGCAAATTGGCAGTGTGGAGGACAAAATTGGTCCTCACTCCCTCCTGGTGGGAAGCGGATTGTCCTCCCGCCGCATCGCCTATTTGCGCCGTGCCCAAAAACCGGGAACGTCGCACCCAGCTATCGTCTGGCTTGGCGGCTTCAAATCGGACATGCACGGGGTCAAGGCGGAACATCTCGACCGGTACGCGGTGGAGACGGGCCGCGCCTATCTGCGTTTCGACTATTCCGGGCATGGCGCGTCGGAAGGTTGTTTCGAAGCGGGAACCATCGGTGCGTGGCTCCAAGAAAGCCTTGCCGCCATTCGCGCCTTGACCGAGGGCCCGCAAATCCTCGTTGGATCGTCGATGGGCGGCTGGCTCGCGCTGCTGGCCGCGAGGGCATTGCACGAAAGCTTTGAAACGGAGAGACTCAAGGGCCTTGTCTTGATCGCTCCCGCCGTCGACTTCACCGAGGCGCTGATCTTTGCAAAGATGTCTCTCGCCGCGCGCGAGGAACTGCTTCAGAAAGGGATGTGGCTACGCCCTTCGGCCTATTCGCCAGAGCCCTATCCGGTTACAAAGGCACTGATCGAAGAGGGCCGGAACCATCTGCTTTTGGGCGGCACGATCCGCGCCCATTGCCCTGTCCATATTTTGCAAGGCATGCGCGACGAAGACGTCCCCTGGACGCACGCGATGGCGCTCACCGAACATCTGGCCGCCGATCCAGTCAGCCTCACCCTTGTCAAGGATGGTGATCACCGTCTCTCGCGGGAGGCGGATTTGGCACGGCTCACCGCGGCAGTCGCGAGGATGGGGTAGTGCCTTTTTCTAAGGGGTGAGAGTAAGCTCCGCTGATCGCGTTCCTGCTCTAATGTTTTGGAGACTCAAATACCGATGAAAACGGCGGCCGTCATCCGGCATGTTTATTTCGAGGATCTCGGCACCTTCGAGGAGCCTCTGACGCGCGCGGGCTATGAATTCCAATATTACGACGCGGGCGTTCGCGGCCTCCCGGCAACCGATCCCGCCTCAACAGATCTTCTCATTGTACTCGGGGCGCCGGTTGGCGTTTACGACGAAGACAAATATCCGTTTCTCCGCGACGAAATCGATCTTCTCACGACCCGCCTCAAGGCCGACCGGCCGGCCTTCGGCATCTGCCTCGGCGCCCAGCTCATCGCCCGCGCGCTCGGCGCCAAGGTTTATCCCTCCGCCATAAAAGAGATCGGCTGGGGACCCATCGATTTGACGGATGCGGGCAGCACTACCCCGCTGCGGCATTTGGCCAATACCCCAGTGCTGCATTGGCATGGCGACAGCTTCGATCTGCCGAAGGGCGCCATGCATCTCGCTTCGACCGCGATCTGCCGCAATCAGGCTTTTTGCGTGGGTTCCAACATTCTTGGAGTGCAGTTTCACCCCGAGGTCAGCCCGGTGGCCGGGATAGAACCCTGGCTCGTCGGGCACGCGGTGGAACTCAATTCCGCCGGCATCGATCCACGCGCCTTGCGCGATGGCGCCAAGGCCGCCGACTCATTGCCGGCCAAGGCGCGAGACATGTTTACAGACTGGCTGCAGGGGCTGCGATTATGACGGCTGGGAAGGAAGCGGCCTCGTGACGGTCATTTCGATTCAATCCCAAGTGGTTCATGGCCACGTCGGAAACAGCGCGGCGGT
>Ga0187890_10002570_pt1 | contig 12635 bp, 9 predicted proteins | sample June2016WEW_21_1_FD_133005 | JGI IMG/M metagenome (GOLD analysis project Ga0187890, IMG submission 133005) | Peatland microbial communities from SPRUCE experiment site at the Marcell Experimental Forest, Minnesota, USA - June2016WEW_21_10 | ecosystem: Environmental > Terrestrial > Soil >... | reverse complement strand
GTGCTGTTCGCGCGCCCTACACTGTAGGCGGCGTGCCCGCCGAAATAGAAGCCAGTCCAGTCGTAGGTGACAGGAGCGGCGTATTGAATGGGCGGAGCCTTGGTCACCATGATGTTGTCGGCCGCAGCACTTTTGGTGGAGACGATGGCGATGACGGCCGTCCAAACAACCAACCAAAACTTCACCGACCGGCGCGATTTACACTTCCAGAGAACCGCTCTTGTGCCGGTTCTCGCGCGCAAAATCCGTTGTCCGACAGAATCGGTCGTGGGACCGGCAAGGCGGCCTCCGTGCGTGTGACACCGACAGCGCGTTTTATCGATCATCGGCCAGATGGAGCGGGTCTTTGGGGATTTACACACGACCACAGCACGAAAGCAAACCTTGACAAGCTCGATACCGTGCTGGCGCAGCGCCAAAATAGTACGAGGCTTGCAGATGGCTGTTTTGTTCTCTCCCATCACATTGCGCGGGCTTGCGCTTCCGAATCGCGTCGTCGTTTCGCCCATGTGCCAATACAATTCCGATAACGGCTCGGCCGACGACTGGCACCCGATGCACCCGGGGCAGCTTCGCGCTAGTCCAGAAACGTGAAAGCCACTTCCACGGTATTCCCAAGCTTGACATTTCTGCCCACGCAATTTCTGTGGTGACGGCCCTCTGCGCAGAAGATCCGCTACTCGGAGCGGCTGCCTTACGAGGTGTTCAGCCCTTAGGTAGGCCGTCAAGGAAATGGGAGAATTGGCCTTGTGGGACTCGTCAGTTGTTAGGTCGACAATCCGGCCTTCAAAAGACCCTCCGCAATCCGCTGGATGTCCTCCTCCCTCTTGAAGGGTTGCCTGGCGAAATGTTCCTTGAACGAGTATTTTGGATTGATCTCATTCAGTTCGTGCCAGATGCGGCGGGCCTCGTCGACCTCATTGAGATGACCGAGGGCGGAAGCCAGTAAGACGCGACTAAAATCCGTCCCGGGCACCAGGAGAATTCGCTCCCTAAGCAAAGCCGCCGCTGTTTCGTACTTGCCTGCAAGCAGATACGCCATGCCGAGGAAGTGCAAATGTCCCGGCCTAAACACTGTGTTCAAGACCCGGCAGCTAGCGCGACAGGCCGCTAGCGATTGGCGCCACGCTCGATTACGTACTCTCGGTCAAGCAACCTGATCGCATGATTGAGGTCGGATTGCGCGATCAACACGGCAACGTCCTTACCGCGCAGCATGCCGATGACTTCGGCAAGCCGCCGCGACAGCGCCGGAGCGACGCCCTCGAAGGGTTCGTCCAGCAGCAGAAGACGCGTGCCGACGATGAGCGCACGCGCCAGCGCTACAAGTTTCTGCTGGCCACCGCTCAGCACCAACGCCTTGCGGTCGCGTATGGCCGCCACTTCGGGCATGAGGCCATAGACGAAATCGAGCCGGGCGGCGGCATCAATGCCGCGCGTGACCCAGCTCGGCAGCAGAACATTTTCCTCCACCGTTAGCTGCGGCACTAGCCGCCGATCTTCCGGCATGTAGCCGATGCCGAGCGCCGCGCGGCGATGGGTCGGCAGCGTGATCAGGTCCTCGCCGGCGTAGGTGATGCGGCCGCCGCTCACAGCGACAAGCCCCATCACCGCGCGCAAGGTCGTAGTTTTGCCGGCGCCATTGCGGCCAAGGAGGCCGATCATCTCGCCAGGCGCGAGCGCGAGGCTGATGCCGCGCAGCACCTCGACCGACTGCAGCTTAACGCATAGCGCTTCGATTTGCAGAGGGCTCACGCGGCTCCTCCCGTTACGTAACGCTGGACCTCTTCGTTACTCAGCACCGCGGCAGGCTCGCCATCGGCGATGATACGGCCGGCAGAGAAGGCGAGCACGCGATCAGCGTAACGGCCGACGATGTCCATGTCGTGTTCGACGAACAGCACGGTAGTTTCGGTGCCTTCGATGGCGCGCATGATCACATCCATCAGCGGGAATTTTTCTTCGACCGCGACACCGCTGGTCGGCTCGTCGAGCAACAAAAGCTTGGGCTGATGCGTGACCGCCATGGCGACGTCGACCAGCTTGCGCACGCCGCCGGGCAACACCGCAATCGTTTGCTCGCGGTATGGTCGCAAGCGGAAGCGGCCAAGAAGGTCATCGAGCTCGGCCGTTCTGACATCCGAGCGCGCCGGCTGCCATGACGACATGCCTTCCTTCCGCAAAATGGCGAGCGCCAAGAGCAAATTCTGGTCCAGCGTCAGACCGGTGAAAACCTGCGGGATCTGAAAGGAGCGGCTGACCCCGTCGCGGCGCACTTGGCGGGGAGCAAGACCGGTGATGTCCTTGCCGTCGAGCATGACGCGGCCGGCGTCGGGCTTGAGATGACCGGTAACGATGTTGATGAAGGTGGTCTTGCCCGCACCGTTATTGCCGATAAGGCCGAGCGTCTGGCCGCGCTGGACCGCGACCGAAATATCGCTGGCGGCGATCACCGCGCCGAAAGCTTTTTGCAGACCGATGGTCTCAAGGAGCGCGGTCATTCGGATTTTCCGCCGGCGCCCGCGCCGGTTTGGCCCCTCTCGGGCGCAAGCGCAGGGCGAGCGAGCCGAGCCCTCCGGGCAGGAAGAGAATGATCAGCAAGAGGAAGACGCCGAGCGCGCCCTGCCAAGTGTTGGGGAAATATTGGCTGGAATAGGAGCGCACCAATTCCAGGAGAATGGCGGCGACGAACACGGCGGTGACGCTGACATAGCCGCTCAGAATGGCGAGGAAGACGAACTCGCCCGAAGTCGTCCAGAAGGCGAAATCGGGATCGATATGGCCGAGTGACAGTGCTGACAGCGCGCCGCCAACACCACCGAGGACCGCGGCAATCACGAAATTGATGCCGTTGATCCATCGCACCGAGGCGCCGAGATATTCCACGCGTATCTCATTATCGCGCGCGGCGTGCGATAGAAGCCCGCGCACGGAATCGAAATGGATACGGCACAGCGCCGCAGCGATGACCGTCACCAGACTGGTAAAGAGAAACAGCGCGTAACTCGCATTTTGCGATCGCGCCGGGTGATAGCCAAAAAAGCTCGGTGCATGCAGATTCAGGCCATCAGAGCCGCCCAGCGAATAGGTCTTGTTGAGAATGCCATAGACGATCATCGACAGTGCGAGCGTCAGGGTGGCGAAGAAGATGCCGCGATAGCCGGCGAGCAGCGGGGCAATGATAATCCCGAGGATCAGCCCGGCGATCGCGCCCAGCGCCACGAGAAGTGCGGCGTCGCCGATCCCGAAACTGCGCATCGCCATGCCGGCGGCATAGGCGCCGGCGCAATAAAAGGTGCCCTGGCCGAACGAGACCAGCCCACCGCGCATCAGCGCGACGATCCCGAGCGCCACCAGTCCCTTGGAGAAGGCCAAAGTGGCGACGAGAACGAGCCAGTTCGGTATCACAAAGCCGGCGAGAGCCAGCGCCGCGCATGCGATCACCGCGGCCGCGAGCGTGCGGACGATTCCGGCCATCAGATTTTCCGCGCCGACATGCGCCGGAATAGGCCCTCGGGTCGAAATGCCAGCACCAACGCCATAACCAGATAGACAATGAAGAGCTCCGCCCAAGGCACGAGGTGGATGGCGGCCGCACGGGCGAAACCGACAAAAAGCGCAGCGATGGCTGCGCCCTCCACGCTCCCGAGACCGCCGATCACGACAACGGCGAAGCTGAGCAGGATCACCGTGACGCCGATGCCGGGCTGCACCGAAATCTTCGGCGCGGTGAAAGCGCCGCCGAGTGCGGCGAGAAAGATCCCAAGCGTGAAGGCAAACGCGAACACGCGGGTGACGTTGACGCCCATGGCGCGGCTGATCTCGCGGTCATGGATGACCGCCAACACGATCTTGCCGGTGATGGTGCGGTTGAGGCTAAACCAGAGCAGAAGGCCTGTAACCACCGCCAGCCCGATTAACGCAAAATCGTATCCGACATAGCTCAGACCAAAGAATGAGACATTGCCGAGCAGGGCGTAAGGCTCCGACGCGTAGTAGGATTCCGCGCCCCAAATAAGCTTTGTGGCATCCTCCAGGATGAGGAAGAGCGCGTAGGTTACCAGCACCAGCACCACCTCGTCGCGGCGATAAAAGAAGCGCAGCACGCCACGCTCCAGCAGCGGTCCCAAGATCAGCGCGACCGCGACCGCGGCGCCGAGCATCAGGAGATAGCCGAGAAACGGAGGCCCGAGGTCGCCGCCGTAATACCAGCCGACCGCGCTCGCCGCCGCATAGGCGCCGACGCTGAACAGGCTGCCGTGGGCGAAGTTGAGAATGTTGAGCACGCCGAAGACGAGCGTCAGCCCGACCGCCACGATGAACAGCCACGAGGCGTCGATGACGCCGTCGATCAGGATCGCTGCCGCAAGTTTCACGCTCGTTCTCTGCACATAGAGAGCCTGATCTTTTCGGAAAATCGGCTTCCACTTTTCCGGATCATGCATCAGGCAAAGCAGAGCGCGTGAGGCGCGCCCCGCCTCGGGATTTCGTCAGCGTGTTGCGCGCTCAGTCGCATTTCGCGCCAGGGAAACCCTGCGCGATCCAGTCGGCCGACTTGATGCCGGGCGGTGGATTTACGCACTCGGCGGCGAAGTGTTCGATGTCGACCAAGCGCACCATCTTGGCGTCCGGATCCCACTTCGTCCGCCCGGCGGCGTTCGACTGGATGGCCTGATGTCCGTCGCCGAGCGCAAGCTTGATGTGGCCGGGCGGCGCATCCCATTCGATGCCGACCATGGCTGCAGCCATCTCCTCGCTGTTCGGCTTCTTGCCGCCATTGGCCGCCATCGCCTTTTCGACAGCGGTTTTTAGCCCGAGCAAGCCTTGCGCGGCGCGGTAATGCGGCTGCACCGGAATGAGCCCTGGATACGCGGTGGCCAAGGCCGCTACGTACCAATCGTTGATCGGGCTCTTCTCGGCGAATTGGCCGTTGGCGCCGCGCGCCCCGATGATGACGCCGTCGGGCATTTTGTTACCGAGCGGCGGCAGCACGTGATCGGAGGCACTCAGCACCACGACGCGATCCTTCATGAGGCCGCGCGGTGCCGCTTGCAGCACAAACGCCTGCAGATCGCCGCCCCACAGGCTCGAATAGACCAGGGCCGGGTTTTCCTGCAGCAGGGCCGAAATTTCGGTGCCGTACTGGCCGGCGCCGAATTTGGGCCAGAGCTCGACCTTCGTTTTCGCCTCCGGTTCAAGTTGCGCGAGGCTGCCCTTGAAGTCTTTCCAGGAGTCCTGACCCCAGGCGTAATCCTGGTTGATGGCGCCGACATCGGCGACCTTGATGCCGCGCTTCACCAAGTAGCGCGCCATGGCGACGTTATCCATCGCGCCATGGGCGGCAGTGCGAAAGACGTATTTGAATTGGTTCTCCTCGAAGATGCGGGGGGTGCCGCAGTCGAAGAGAACGAGAAGCTTCTTGAGCTCCTCGGCCGCCGGCGAGACCGCCAGGCAATCGCCCGAGCTGACATAGCCCAAGACCGCATCGACATGGTCGCGCTCGAAGGCGTTGCGCAATTCCTCGACTTGCTTGGTGGCGCCGCCCGCCTCGTCGATGAGGTGGACTTCGATCTTCAGGCCACCGAAGCCGACTTTGTCGTAGGGCTTGGGCAGGCTTCCGGCATTGAGCGCATCGATAACGGCAGTGGCGGCCTGCACAGCCGGCTTGCCGAACGATTCAGCCGCCTGCCCGGAGAGAAAGGCGACGAAGGCCAATTTGAATACGTTGTCGTCCTGCGCTGTGGCGCTGGTCGTGAACGAACCCAGGACGCCGGCGCCGGCGACCAAGGCGGCTGCGAATCTACGAAATTTCATGGTCAGGCCTCCCAATTTGAATTTTTATTGCTGCGGGCGCTCGTACGGCACCCGCTTGCCGATGAATGTGCCCGATGTGCGCGGACCTGTCCACGCCTCAGCTGCCGGCTAAGAATCACGTTCCAATATCCAGCCGCACATCGTTCACAGCCTGGCGATGGTTACTCTACGTCTATCTTCGAACTGGAACGGCTGTAGTCCGGCGTTGCTCGCCCTGCCCCGACTTCCGGTAATGGCCCTTTTCGACACTTGGCGCGGTGCAACGCTATGTCCGGAGTTGAGGTCATAGCGGAAGTGACTGTCGCACGCTCGAAATGACGCGATTGACCCAAGTGAGACATTGGCCACCCGATTTTGCTGCGATGGCGAAGCACGGTTCTCTGCTAGGGTGTGGTCCTCGACCTGAGGACGAAGCCCATGTGGAGCGGGCCGATTCGACGAGAAACGGACTAGGTTCGCTATAGGGCACAAATCCAGCCGGAGCCGCTGACTTAGAAGTCATCTGATCAAACAGCGGTATAGCCTCCGTCGACCACGAGCTGGGCGCCAGTGATGAAAGAGGCTTCCTCCGATACAAGGAATAGGGCGGCGCGCGCTACCTCGTCGGGTGATGCCGCCCGCCCCATCGGGGTGGATTCGATCACTCTCTTCTTGAAGTCGGCCGGCAGTGTTGCCGTCATCGGCGTATCGATGAATCCGGGGTGGATGCAATTGACCCGTATGTTGTCTCGCGCATACTCGACGGCGGCCGCTTTCGAAACCATCAAGACCCCGCCCTTGGCTGCACTGTATGCCGTCGCCTTTCCAGAAGCCACTATCCCGAGGATAGAAGAGGTATTAACTACCGCGCCGCCGCCGGCGCGACGAAATGCAGGCATGCACGCCTTCATGCCGAGCCAAGCGGTCTTCAAATCATTGTCGATGACCCTGTGCCATTCGACCTCGGTCGTCTCTTCTAGTCCCAAGCGCCCATGGACGCCGGCATTGTTGATGAGGATGTCGAGCCGGCCGAATTCCCGTTCCGCCGTTTCCACCGCATTCGTCCAGTCGACTGCTCTTGTGGCATCGAGATGGACGTATACCGCGCGCCCGCTGCCGAAATCTTGCGAGAGCTCGCGCGCAAGGTCGCGACCGAGGTCATCCAAGAGATCGGTGAGGACAACCTTGGCGCCTCGCGCTACGAGCATTCGTGCTTCGCTGGCGCCGATGCCGCGCGCCGCTCCGGTGACGATTGCGACTTTCCCGACAAAGGCTCCAGCCATCGCTGCTACCTGGCCTTGCTCATCCGGGATTCCCCAAATGAATCCCCAATAGGCGTGAATACTCACGCTTTTTCGTTCTCGCTACAAGACAAAAGCGCGTGCGGACGGATGCCGTCACATCGGCGAGTTCGACGGCGAGTCGAAGAGGGGGATCGATCCATGAGGAAAAAAGGGGCGTACGTCATTCCGGTGATCAGCCGGACGGCCGCACGATTGGGCGCGTCTTTCACCTCGTGCACGCAATCGTCTACGTAGACCAGCTGCCGCGCCAGTATTCAGCTCGCCAAGAAGAGGCTGATCTCTTCGAAGCAGCGCTGCGTTGCTGGATCCTGTTCCAGCAGGGCGTGGTTCTTGCTTTGCAGCGCCACAAATTTGGCGCCCGGTATTCCCGCAGCCAATTGACGTCCAAGTTCGACCGGAATTTGGAGGTCACCCCGTGCGTGTATCACTAGCGTCGGCGCCCTTACCTGGGGCAGAAGTTCAACTACGTCGATATTGCCGGTAGCCTCGAAATAACGCGCTGCACCTTCCCCGGAGGTTGTTTTTCGCTGCAGATCGTTGAAACTTTCAGTCTGCTCCTTGGTGGCATCCGGCATCAAATAGTTTGCGAACAATTGGCGAATGGCGGGGTTGTCCGCGCCCCACTCCATCCGCATCAGTGTCGCGAGTGCCTTGCGTCTTTCGCGCTCTGCTGGGGTGCGCTTACTGGCTCCGAGTGCAAAACCGCCACAGAGTATCAAGTGCGAGATACGCTCGGGATACTTCACCGCGTAAGCGATCGAAACGGCGCAGCCTTGCGACAGTCCGAACAATGGGAACCGCTCGACGCCTGTCGCATCGACGACTGTTGCAAGGTCGTTGACCCACGCATCCAGAGATATCTCATCCACGTCCCAATCCGACAGGCCTGTGCCGCGAGGATCGTAACGGATCAACCTATGATCGCGCGAAAGCCCGACAAAAAGATGACGCCAGATCGGACTCTCCCAATCGTATTCCAGATGGTTCAACCAGTTTCCGGTCTTGACCAGCGGCGGACCTTGTCCGCTAATGGCGTAAGCTAAGCGCACGCTGTCTGCTGTCCGGCAATAGCGAATTTCCTGGCGCTCATCGGCAATTGCCAATCCATCGCCCTGGATGGCAAAGGCCTCGATCGGGTCAGGTATATTCTTGAGATTTTTCGGCCCCAGGCTGCGATAGCCGAGAGCCAATTTCTTCTGAACCTGATCATAGGCTTGACGCGAAATGCAGATGCCACCGCGCTCGGCAATTCCTTCGAGCCGGGACGCGATATTGACGCCATCACCATATAGATCGTCGCCTTCGACAATGATGTCGCCGAGATGCACGCCGACGCGAAATGCCATCTGGCGCTCGCCCTGAGAGCCGCCATTACGCGCCGCCATGGCGCGCTGAATCTCCGCCGCGCAATCGACAGCCTCGACGACGCTTGAGAATTCCGCGAGCAGGCCGTCGCCCATCAACTTGACAATACGGCCGCGATGCTTGGCGATCCCCGGATCGATCACTTCTGAGCGGTGCTTGTGCAGCAAGGCGAGCGCCCCCGCCTCGTCCTCGCGCATCATCCGGCTGTAGCCGACCGCGTCAGCGGCCATGATCGCGGCTAATCGGCGTTCCACGAAATGCCCTCGCTCATGCAGATACGATCGGAGTCTAACAGCTTCCCGGTCGGATTCCGAGGGGTGACGGCGCGGGCAATATGGGCTTCGTTCGGGCTTGTCCTAAAGGTCAAACGGTCCCGCGAATGATCCGCGCACAAGCCAAGATAGTCCGAGCCAGTAATGATGATCAAATGACGACCAGCCGATGACCGCTTTTGGCCCTTAGCGCCGGATCACGTTTTGATCGCTGACGGTCGCTATCGGAGTTGAAGCGGACATGGACGAGCCCGGGCCTTGACCATCTCAGTCGAGAGTGAGCCGATTCGGACATGGCGCCCACATCGGGACGGCTACAACGTGGTGGCCAGAATTGCTAGCCTCCTGGCTCTGTCGTAAACCAGCACGGGGCCGCCGATGCAACAGGTGATGGAATGGCTTCAGAGCCTCGGATTGTCCGAGTACGCGGATCGCTTTGCCGAGAACGACATCGATTTCTCGATCCTGCCTGAGCTGACCGATCAGGACCTGGAAAAGATCGGTGTCACCTCGCTCGGCCACCGTCGCAAAATCCTGAAAGCCATCGCTGCGCTCAATAGGCCGACCGCCGCAGCAGCCGCCCCGGCGGCTCCTCCACCCGCGCCAAAACCGGCGGCAGTCACTGCCCCGGAGCTACGGGTCGCCTGGGCAGAGGTTGCCGGCGAGCGCCGCTATCTCACGGTCATGTTCTGCGATCTGGTGGGTTCGACCAGCATTTCCGCGCAGCTTGATGCTGAGGAGTGGCGCGATCTCGTCGGCGCTTACCTCGATGCCGCCTCGGCGGCGGTTACCGAGATGGGCGGCCATGTGGCGAAGAAGCTCGGCGACGGGCTGATGGCGTTGTTCGGCTATCCGGTGGCACACGAGAACGACGCGGAGCGCGCGGCACGCGCTGCGCTGGCGATTCAGCGCGCGCTCGCCGAACTGAGCCGCAAGAATATCGCGACCGGCAAGCCGGAACTTGCCGCCCGCATCGGCCTCGAAACTGGTCCAGCGGTTGTCGATGCGGCCGGCGAGATTTATGGCGATGTCGCCAACGTCGCAGCGCGAGTTCAGTCGTTGGCCGAGCCCGGCGCCGTTCTGGTTACGGCGCGGGTCCAGCGCCAGGTTGCCGGCCTGTTCGTTGCGGAGGAGCGCGGCACGCAAACGCTCAAGGGCGTGCCCGAGCCGACGGCGCTATTCCGACTAGTACGTGCGAGCGGCGGCGGGCGGCGCTCGGCGCAGCGCAATCTAACGCCACTCGTCGGCCGCGACGACGAGATGGCGATGCTGATGCGGCGCTGGGAGCGAGCGCGGCAGGGCGACGGCCAACTGATGATGATCGTCGGCGAACCCGGATTGGGCAAATCCCGCCTACTCGAGGAATTTGACGCTCGGCTATCAGACACGCCGCACACCTGGGTCGAATGGAGCTGCTCGCAGCTTCTACAGAACACGCCGCTGCACCCAATCGCAGAATGGGGCCGCCAGCGTTTTGGCGGTGCCGATGTGCCTGGGGAGCGGCGGCTTGCCGAGCTAGAGAGTTCTCTCGCGCAGGTCAAACTCGACCCGGCGGAGAACGTACCTTTGGTCGCGCCGCTCCTCGACATACCGCTGCCGAAGGAAAGGGTTCCGACTTTGGCAGCCGAGGAGTTGCGGCGCCGGCAATTGGCGGTACTGACGAACTGGGTAATCGCGAGCGCGCGGACCCAGCCGCTGGTACTGGCATTCGAGGATTTGCATTGGGCAGATCCGACCACGCTCGACGTCCTTCGCGGCATCGCCGAGCGCGGCGCGCGGGCGCCGCTGTTTATCGTGGCGACGACGCGGCCGGAATTTCGTCCGCCTTGGGGCATGCGCTCGCATCACAGCACTCTTTCGCTGGCACCGCTGGATCGCCAGCAAGTGCGTGACATGGTGGCGGAGCTATCCGCGAGACACGCGCTGGCACGCGACGTAGTGGAAGATGTCGCCGCGCGCACTGGCGGCGTGCCGCTGTTCGTCGAAGAAGTCACCCGGCTTCTCCTCGAGCGCGGCGAGCAAGGCGGCGGCATCCAGGCAATTCCGCCGACGTTGCAACAATCGCTGATGGCACGGCTTGACCGGCTCGGCCCCGCGCGCGAGGTGGCGCAGGTCGGCTCGGTGATCGGCCGCGGGTTCTCCTACGGCCTGCTACGGGACGTGGCCGGGATGGAGAACGCAGCCCTCCAATACGCCTTGGAGCGGCTCGCCGAGGCCGACATTTTGCTCGTCCAAGGCCTACCGCCGGAATCCGATTACCGTTTCAAGCACGCCCTCATTCAGGACGCGGCCTACGAAAATCTGCTCAAGAGCCGGCGTCAGATTCTACACCGCCGCGTTGCCGAGATTTTGCGCGATCGCTTCGCCGCAACGGCCGCGGCCGAACCGGAAGCGCTTGCTTATCACTTCACGCAAGCCGGCATGACTGACGCCGCCATCGAATGGTGGGGCAAGGCCGGCGACCACGCGTTGCGCCGATCAGCCAATCAGGAGGCTATGGCGCACCTGACCGCTGGTCTTGCGCAGTTGATACAGCTTCCCGAGGATCAGGAACGGGCAAAGCTCGAACTCGCGCTGCAAGCTATGCTTGGTAAGGCGAGCATGGCCGCCAAGGGCTATGCGTCTCCCGAGGCGATCCGCGCCTTCAGTCGCGCCCACGAGCTCTGCGCCGAATTCGGCAGCGACAGCAACATTTTTCCCGTTCTATTCGGGGTTTGGCTTTTCGAGCTGACCCGCGCACATCATGATGATGCTGGTAGAACCGCTGTTGAGTTCCTTGAGAGAACGCGGCCGATCGGTGACGCGGGGGATCGGGCCGCGGCGCACTTTTCGATGGCAGTCAGCGGTGTGCATCTTGGAGATTTGCCGCGGGCCCTGCTGCATTCCGAGGAGGCGATTCGATATTTCGGGGACATGAAGGATCCGGATGCCACGGCTTTTGAATACGGTGTCGAGCTCGGAGCGGCCAGCTATGCTTATAGCGCTTGGTGTTTGTGGTTGCTGGGCCAAGTAGATCAAGCCTTGCAGTTCGGCAATCGGGCGCTGGCGATTTCAACCGATATGCAGCACGTCTACACTCGCGCTCGTGGCCTCTATTGGAATAGCGCCCTACACGCCTATCGACGCGAATGGCCAATCGTCGAAGAGCGCGCCGCCGCAGCAATCAGCGTGGCGAAAGAGCACGGATTTCCAATGGTCGTCGCGGTTAGTCGCATCATGCAGGTTTCGGCAAAAGCAATGCAGGATCCACGGGTAGAATTCGCGGCTGAGATCCGTGAGGCTCTGGCGGCCTACCACGCGACGGGCGCCCGATTCCAGAGCACCTATCATTTGATCTTGCTCGCACAGACGATGATCGCTTGTGGCCGGTACGACGAGGCCTTCCAGTCCCTCCGCGAGGCGGCGGCTCTGGCCGAAAAAACTGGCGAACGCTACGTCGAGGCCGAGATCCATCGCTTGGAAGGCAATCTTCTGTTGAAGCAAGCTGGATGCGGCTCAGCAGCGGGCGAGCGATGCTACCTGATGGCACTAGAGGTTGCGCGGGCGCAGCAGGCGCGCTCGCTCGAATTGCGAGCCTCCTCTGATCTCGCACGGCTGTGGGTCGAGCGTGGAGAGCGTGGCCGAGCGGCGGGTCTCATCGGGCCGGTCTACGGCTGGTTCACCGAAGGCTTCGACACGCTCGATCTGAGAGAGGCCAAGGCGCTGCTAGAGGGGCTGCACGCCTGACCTAGCAAATTCGAAAACCGCCCCGATTTTGTTGCAGCGCGTGAGTCCGTTGTTGGCCGATTTTGTTGCAGAAGTCGTTTGAGTTTTTCGACGAACAGTGATTCGGTCGCTGCGACGCTAACCTCGACGGGAGCGAACGATGATGGGGCGGCTCAATCGGGATCAAGGGCAGTTT
>Ga0187890_10002569_pt1 | contig 12636 bp, 10 predicted proteins | sample June2016WEW_21_1_FD_133005 | JGI IMG/M metagenome (GOLD analysis project Ga0187890, IMG submission 133005) | Peatland microbial communities from SPRUCE experiment site at the Marcell Experimental Forest, Minnesota, USA - June2016WEW_21_10 | ecosystem: Environmental > Terrestrial > Soil >... | reverse complement strand
TCGCCAACAAATCCTACGCCTCGATGGCGAAGATGAAGGCGGTGCAGCCGCAAATGGCGATGATCAAGGAGCGTTACGCCGACGACAAGATGAAACAGCAGCAGGCGATGATGGAGCTCTACAAGAAAGAGCAGATCAATCCGCTGGCCGGCTGCCTGCCGATCGCCATCCAGATCCCGGTGTTCTTCTCGCTCTACAAGGTGCTGTTCATCACCATCGAGATGCGGCATGCGCCGTTCTACGGCTGGATCCACGATCTCTCGTCGCCGGACCCGACCAACATTTTCACCCTCGGCGGCCTGATCCCGTTCGATCCAACGATCATTCCGATGTTCGGCTCGTTCCTGCATCTCGGCTTCTGGCCGGCGATCATGGGCGTGACCATGTGGGTGCAGATGAAGCTCAACCCGGCGCCGCCCGATCCGACCCAGCAGATGATCTTCAACTGGATGCCGCTGATCTTCACCTTCATGCTGGCGAATTTCCCCGCCGGCCTGGTGATCTACTGGGCCTGGAACAACTCGCTCTCGGTGCTGCAGCAGAGCGTGATCATGCACAAGAACGGGGCGAAGATTCAGCTCTGGGACAATCTCAAGGGCACGTTCGTGAAGCCCAAGCCGAAGACGCCGGCGGAGTAGTCTTCGCGCGCGCCGACGCTTCGTAGGGTGGGTAGAGCGAAGCGAAACCCGCCGCTTTACGACACAAAGATGATGGGTTTCGCTGCGCTCGACTCAGCCGGCGGCCTGTCCTGAATTTACGGTCGTGCGAATCACACCGTCTTTTCTGTAAGCTTCCTCCGTCGGCGAAATACCGGCTTCCGGCAGTCGAGGAAAGAGCTCGCCGCCTGCCACGCACAGTACCGGGCAACGGGTTTCCAATGGGAGCGGCGCGTGCAGAAGCAATGTCGTCACTTGCTATTGGCGGGCGTCTTGCTTTTGGCGATGGCCACGGGCGTCGCCAAACCGGCGTTGGCGCAGATCAACTCTTTGAGCTTCAAGGGCTTCAACTACGTTTCCTATTACAACGGCGGTTATGCGAACGCCGACTCGCTTCCGGCGCTGGCCGGCACCGGAGCGAACGCCGTGACGCTCTCCTTTGAATACGGCATCGACGTCAAGAATTCCGCGGTCTATGCGGATGCCAACTACACCGAAAGCCAGTCCGTCATTGCCGCGACCATCGCGGAAGCGAACAGCCGCGGCATGTCGGTCATGGTGCGGCCGCTGATCGATTTTCTCGATCCCAGCAAGATCGGATCGTACAGCGTGGGCGACTGGCGCTCCACCTATAACCCCAGCAACGCTGCGGGATTCTTCGCCAGCTATAAGACGATGATCGTCGCCATTGCCCAAATGGCGCAAGCGAACGGCGCTGCGAGTCTGAGCATCGGAGCGGAACTCGATCAACTCACCGGCCCGGCTTACCTCTCATACTGGACCGACATCGTCACGTCCGTGCGTGCGGTCTTTTCGGGGAAACTGACCTATTCGTCCGACTGGGACGACAACATCTCGCCGTGGCAGGGACAGCATGGGCTCACGGCCGGAACCGGCGATCTCGCGACGCAGGTGAGCTTCTGGAGCCAGCTCGATTATCTGGGCATCGACTGCTATGCCCCGCTCTCGGATGCGGCCAATCCGACGCTTGCCAATCTGGTCGCCGGCTGGACATCGACGCCGAGCGACACGACGTCCCTTTCGGTGACGGGCAACCAATCGCTGATCAGTTACTTCGCAAGTGTGGCGACACAAGCCGGCAAGCCGCTCCTGTTCACCGAAATCGGCTATGAAAGCGCCAACGACGCCGCGAAACAGCCGTCGGGCACTTCGACAAATGTTTACGACCCAGCGCTGCAGGCAAGCCTCTACAGCGCTTTTTTCGAAGCGTGGCAGCAGAGCGGCAACAATGCCCTGGTCGGAGTCTATTTCTGGAACTGGGATCCTAATGCCGCGGAAGTAGGACCCGGCAATGGCCCGAATTTCAGCCCGCAGGGACAACCCGCCCAAACTGTCGTCACGGCGAACTTTACCGCAGCTTTGCCGGCGCTGCAGGTCACTCCTACGACCAACATCGCCTCGTCCGGCAATCGGGGCGGCCCTTTCTCACCGTCCTCGTTTCAATATCAGCTCCAGGCAACGACCGGCAGCGTAGGTTATTCTATTTCCGGGATGCCGAGTTGGCTTGCCGCGTCGTCGACATCCGGCACCGTGTCGACGTCCGCTACCGCGATTACTTTCACAATCAATCCCAGCGCCAACACTCTTTCGCCCGCGACCTACAACGCAACGATCACGTTTACCGATACAACGAACAACGACACCGTTCAGACGACAACGGCGGCACTCGCTGTCACTATGTTGAATGCGCCACCGAACTACACGCTCTCAGTCAGCGTATCCGGCAGCGGCACCGTCACCAGCTCGCCGACGGGGATCAGTTGCCCGTCGGTGTGCACGATGAACTACGCAAGCGGCACGCCGGTGATGTTGACCGCGACGCCGGCGGGCGGCGCGGCCTTCAACGGCTGGGGCGGCGCCTGCAGCGGCAATGGCAGTTGCCTCTTGACCATGAACTCGATCGAAAGCGTCACCGCGATGTTCTCGGCATCCGGCGGCGGCGGGCCATCGTCGCAAACCTTCGTTTCGGCGACGCTGGGCAGCGATTCCAATCCGTGCACGCGCTCCTCGCCATGCCTGACCTTCGCCGCGGCGCAGGCCCAGACCAGCGCCGGCGGCGAGATCGACGTCCTCGATCCGGGCGACTTCGGCCCGGTGACCATCACCAAAGCAATCAGCATCTACAGTGACGCCATGGCCGTCGCCGGCACGGTACCCTCTTCCGGCACCAGCGGCATCGTCATCAGCGCCGGCGCCAATGACGTGATCCATTTGGGCGGACTGACCTTCGACGGCGTCAATGCCTCCGGCACCTCCGGCGTCGTGTTCTTAAGCGGCGCGCGCCTGAACATCGAAAATTGCGTGATGCTGGGCTTCACGACGTCCGGCATTACACTCTCACCCGGCGCCGGCAGCGCCACCACGACCAAAGTGTTGGTTCAGAACACCACGATCCTCAACAACGCGACCGGCATCTTGATCCGGCCGACCGGCGGCATCGCGGCGAACGTCACGCTGCGCTGGCTTCGCATCGACAACAATACCGGCGAGGGACTGCGGGTCGACGGTACCGGAGGCTCCGGCGCGATCATTGCCACTCTCGGCGACAGCACGGCGAGCCTCAACGCCAGCAACGGCATCGACGCGGTCAGCGGCCCGGGCAACGCGACGCTGGACGTCATGCGCGTGGTCGCGGCCAAGAACGGTGCGGCGGGCATCGAATCGAATCAGTCGAGCGGCGGCAGCGCCAACGTGACCGTCGGCAATTCGGCGCTTTACGGCAACGCCATCGGTATCCAGGCGGCGGGTGGCGCCAGCCTGCTCAGCTATGGCAATAACCAGGTGACCGGCAACGCATCGAACGGTAGCTTCAGCGGCGGCGCCACGTTCCAGTGAATCGAGCCCTACCGACCGGCGAGCGCGGCCGGCTGCTGCAGCGGGTCAACATCCAGCTGTCCAAGCTCAACAACAACGAGCTGAGCCGCGCCGCCAAGATGCTGACGGCGCTGACGGACTAGCGCGTCGCGGTCGCCTTTCTAACAAAGCTCGGCAACCAAATAGCGGATTGCGCCCCTGCTAATCCGCACGACCTGCCTACGGGCTGCAATCGCCGAGCGCCGCCGCGAGCGATCCATAAGTAATCGCAACGTCCGGAATTTCGGTAACGCGATCTCTTGCCGCGCGCAGGATATTCTGATCGGTTTCGGGAAGCGACGGCAAATCGCCGTCCTTGAAATAGCCAATGGCTCTCAGCACGAGGCCGGGATCCTTGCCATACATTTTTGCGAATGCGCCCAACGCCCGCTCCAGCGAAATGCCGGCCGATAGCATCGCCGAAATGTCCAGATAGTCCTTGGCCTCCGCCCGGTCCAAGGTCGCCTTGAGTTTGGTGGCCAACAAATCTTCCATCGAGGCAACGAGCAGCGTGGAATCCTTCGTTTGGCACGGTTGGTTTATTCTCCCGAAGCTGACGCCGCCGAAAAACGAAACCTTCACGGAACCGGACGGCATCAGCGCGTCGACAACGAGCGTGTTTTCGCTTTCCTGAATGGTTTGAGCATCGCGCATGAACGCAAATGCGGTTTCGACTTCGCTCTTGTCGAGAGGCGACGACCTGAAGAAGTCGAAATCGACGGAAACGCGATGGCCGAGATAAAGCGCGACGGCAGTGCCGCCGTAAAGCACGAAGGATAACCGCGGTGCAGGACTGAGCCGCGGCCAGATTTCTTGTTGAGCTTTGGGCAGGGCGCCGATCTTGGGCTCAAAACAGTCCGGCATCGAACCGTCTCCGCGGCGGCTTCTGCGGTATCGTCGGGCCAATGGAGCGTAAGCGCCCGCGCCAAAATTCCCACGACCTGTCGCTGATCCAGCCCGGTTCGGCGGCGAGCATGGCATCCGCCAAACGCCGTAGGCCGAGCCTTGTTTCGAGGCGGCGCACGTCCGCGAACGAGGCCAAGTCCATCGCCTGGGCGAGAATCCTGTCGTCCGACCGCGGCTGCGCGTCGACCGCGTCCCACCAAAAATACTTCCGTTCCAAGTCGGACGCGAGCTCGGCCGGGAGGCGATGTAACGGAGACGTTTCCATACATTCAAATATAGCATGAAATGGTCCATGCAGCCAGCAGGGTCAAAGACCGTTTCGGAGAGATTCTCTCGTATTTACATGGCTCTAGGTTCGTCTCTGTGAAAGAGACGCGAACTCGACAATCGTCTCTTCTGCAGTTACGAGGGAAATGCTCGCTCGTGTGAGGGCCGCGCCGCCAAGATGCTGACGGCGCTGACCGATTGATCGGCTCGCGACCTCGCCGCGACAGCAAGCGACCGGCTTTGCGAATCTTTGCCTGTCCGCTGCGCGCGCGATAAGCGCCGGCGTTCGGTGCGCGAAAACACACAGCGCCTAACCGCGCGAATTATCGAGACAAATTCGCGCGCAACGAATCATTTGACATTGGCTGCGCGATTGCATTACCGGCCCCGATCCCGCTCGTGTTTAGGGACGTCAACCGGTGACGCCGACTGACGGGGCGGGTGCGGTTCCTGCGGGCGGCGGCTCGTCACTGCCACTCTCGGGCGATCCGGGCATCGACCCCGCCGGCAATACGACCGGCGCGCGAGGTGCTTCGCTTAAGCGCGATGCCAAGGCGCGGGTAACGCCTGCGCACTACATCGCGTGAAGCGCGGCCTGGATCGAGCTTCGGCAAATGGCCGGAGCAAGAGCCGTGGTAGGGCGCCGAAAGGCGAGCGCGCTGCGATCGGCGCGCGCCGCATCCGATGATGCGGCCCAAGATTTGCGCCTTTCGGCGCTCTGCCTCCCCTTATTTTTCTGGAGGCGAAAGCTTCGTGGCTTTGGTCTGCAAAGCTCGGATGCGGATGTATCGCGAGAACGAGATCGCTTGCACCATCCGCCCCCGCGAAGCGGGGGCGGAAAGGATTACGCCGCGCGGACGCGGGTGAAGAACGTCGCCACCTTGGTTTCGAGATCCTGGGCGCGCGCCGACAGCCGCGCCGTCCAGGTGTTGATCTCGCCGACGGCGCCGGCGCCGCGGCTCACCACCTCTGCGGCGGAACCGATTTCGCTGGAGGCTTGCGAGGTGTGGCCGGCGGCGTCCTGGATGCTTTCGGCGATCGCGCTCGTCGTCGCCGCCTGCTCCTGCACCGCGGACGCAATGCTGGTCGACACGCCGGTGAGTTCGCCAATCGCACGCGCGATCGAGGAGATTTCCTCCACCGAGCGCTTGGTCGCATCCTGGATGGCGGCGACCTGGTGCGAGATATCGTCGGTGGCGCGCGAGGTCTGGTTGGCGAGCGTCTTCACTTCGGCGGCGACCACGGCGAATCCTTTGCCGGCTTCGCCGGCGCGCGCCGCCTCGATGGTGGCGTTGAGCGCCAGGAGGTTAGTCTGCGCCGCGATCGCCGAAATCGCGCCGACCACGGAGCCGATGCGCTCGGCGGCGTCGTCGAGCGAGCGGATGACGTCTTGCGTGCGCGCGGCGTCGGACGCCGCCGACTGCGCCATGCTCAAGCCCCGGGTCGATTGCTGGCCGATCTCGTCGATCGATTCCGACAGCGCTTCGGTGGCGGCCACCGTCGCGGCCATGCGCTGGGTGGTCTCGGCCGACGCCGACGATGCCGAGGCCATGCGGCTGCGGCTATCGTCGGCCACCTGATTCAAGGTCGTGCAGGTCGTGGTCAGCGAGCCGGACGCTTCCTTGATCGCCTCGACCACTTCGCCGATGGCGCCGGCAAATTCCGTGATCGCGACGTCGATGGCGCCGCGCCGCGCCGCGCTGGCCTGCTCTGCCGCCTGGCGATGCAAGGTGATGGCGTTTGCGACGTCGAAGCTGATGGCCTGCGACACGACCGTGCCGCGCTCGGCGACCTTGGCGGCGGAAAGCCAATACTTGCGCGCCAGCGCGTCGAGCGCCGCTTTGAGCACGTAACTGCCGGCGGTAGAGCGCACGCGGGGGTCGAGCCCCATCGCCGCCTCCTGCTGCACGGTGTGCCGGCACGATTCGGCGTAGGCGCCGTCGAGCTTGCCGCCGAGCAGCGCGCGGAAATGCGCGGCTTCGAGTTTTTTGTAGAGCTCGGCGTTCCTGGCGACGATCTCGCCGATGCGTGGCAAGACGCGGATCGCCGCGATGATCTCGGTGATGGCGTCGTCGAGGCCCGGTTCGATGACCGGCCAGGATTCGGCGAGAATGCGCCGTGCCCGGTCGTCGAGGCTGTAAAGTTTCAGGCGAGCCTCGAAGGCCTGCACGAGATCGGTCTGTGCCATCGCGAAAAAGTCTCAGCCTCCCGTGGAAGCCCGCATGGTCTGTGAAAATCGTTGCTGTTGCGTTAACGAGTTGGTTACCAATCACGCGGGCCCCAAGGCCCGATCCGCGGAACGAGGACCATGACCGTGCAATCGAGCGCTGCAAACGACATTCTGTTCGACCTGCGTGACGGCATCGGCCGGGTGACGTTCAACCGCCCGCAAGCCCGCAACGCCTTCACCTTTGCGATGTACGAACGGCTGGCGCAGATTTGCGAGGAGGCCGACCGCGACCGCGCCATCAAGGTGCTGGTGTTCCAGGGCGCCGGCGACAAGGCCTTCGCCGCCGGCACCGACATCAACCAGTTCCGCGAATTCACCACGCCGCAGCACGCGCTCGACTACGAATCCCGTATCGACCGGGTGCTCGGCAAACTCGAAACCTGCCGCGTGCCGACCATCGCCGCGATCACCGGCGCCTGCACCGGCGGCGGCGCCGGGATCGCGGCATGCTGCGACATGCGCATCGGCACCAAGACGACCAAATTCGGCTTTCCGATCGCGCGCACGCTCGGCAATTGCCTGTCGATGTCGAATATCAGCCGGCTCGCCGCCTTGATCGGCCCGGCGCGCGTGAAGGATCTGATTTTCACCGCTCGCCTGGTCGGCGCCGAGGAAGCGGCGAGCGTCGGCCTGCTCAGCGAGGTCGTCGAGGACTCAGCCGCGCTCGAGCAACGCGCCGCCGCGTTGGCAACCCTCATCGCCGGCAATGCGCCGCTCACGCTCAACGCCACCAAACAGGCGCTGGCCCGCCTGCAGCGGCGGCTGTCCCGCGAGGAAGGCGAGGACTTGATCCTGATGTGCTATATGAGCCGCGATTTTCGCGAAGGCTTGGACGCGTTTTTGAGCAAGCGCCCGCCGCGATGGAGCGGCGAGTAGTTGTGGCGCGCCCGAAGGGAGGGAAATCTGGGCGGTGTGGGCACTGTATAAGCAACTCACGGACGGCAAACCGTTGAAAGATGCGACCCGCGACGACGGCCGCAAAGTCGTCCAGCATTTCGAGAGCCAAGGATTGAGAAGCGCGACGATCCAGAAAAAGATCACATGGCCTAATGCAGCGGTCAATCTGGCCATCAAAGAGTCGAAGCTGACGTTCAGCCAATTCTCTAATGTCGTTCCGAAACGCGACGACAAGCAAAAGCGCCTTCCGCTCAGCGAGGCAGACATTAAGAACGCGAAGCGGGCGTTAGGCCAGCTTGATGAGAGCGACCAGTTGCTATTCCGCCTGCTTGCGGCCACGGGCAATGAGATTGAGCGAGGCATTCGAGATTGATAGCGAAATGAAGGAGCGCGGCTGGCGTTACGTCATCATTGGCAAAAAGACGCCACAGTCGCATCGCCGGGTTTCGTTGCCGGCGGCCGTGCTGCCCTATCTGCCCAAGGTGATAAAGGGACCATTGTTTGAAGGCGGGACGCCAGCGGGCGGCTCCACCCCGCATGCGAAGCGCGATTGAATGGCCCAATCAGCCACTTCTTCGAGCAGCAACCACACTCTTCTTCTAGTGCCGCTTTCGTAGCCGCACTCCAGGGTCGCCGCCGTTCTCGTCGGTGAACACCGCGCACTTCAGTGCAGAACCGCTCTCTGTGGTCGCCGTCGGGAGCTGGAAAAGAGGCTCTGAGCTCCCTCAAGGTCTGTGGTACGTCCTTGATGGGGCTGTCGAATTTTGGGTTCATTCCGCGAATACAACTTGAGATAGGACATTCTCAGTAGACAATCTTGAGCGCAATCCAGTTTTCGGCCGATATTGCTCATCCGGCGATTTTTCGGGTGCGGTCGTGATTCGATGCCCCAGGCATGAGACACTGGCCTGTCCGAGGATTGCGATCTGGGGCTATGGTTAAAATAAAATCGCGCTCAGGTTAATCGACAATATTAGCCAAGCATACATATCTAGCCGGTGCACGCCACCGCGATTTCAAGGCGGGTCGGAAGTATTGCGGTTCTCAATGCGCTTAATCTGCGGAACCGTACTTTTCGACAGCTTCGCTTGCACCAACACCTTGATCGCTTTCTCCCGGCCAGCCTGTATCCGTGCCTGCAGGACCAGGATTGCTTCCTGCGCTTTGCGCCGTCGCTCCGCTTGCTGGGTTTGCCAGCTAAGATTATGCAGCTCGAGCAGTACAAAATTCTCTTGGACTTTTAAAATGGTCGGCATCGCCGAGGATCGCAATGCATCGATCCATGCAAGCGGATCCTTATAATTCGATCGAGGAAATTTGCTCTCGATGTAACGTCGATACTGATCGCGCAGTAATCCAATATCGAATTTTCCAACGGTTCCGTCGTTGACACCGGCAGCCATTCTAGAGGCAACGTTCTTGATGAGCTCGAGTTCTCTTTGCCGCGACGACTCTTGCGCTAGCAAGACTTCCTCACGGCCCCACTCCTCGACACGGCGTTCGGTCCAGTACCCCATTGCTAGGGTAGGGACTATATTTCCTAGAGATTATATGCCTGATGTAGCCCGATCCTGCAATGCGGGATTCTGGATCATGCCGCCTTTGCGCGAAAAGTTCACTTTGGAGAGCATTGCCGCGTATCGCTTCAGTTGCGGCGGATCCGAGAAATATGATTGCGCCGACGCTTCAAATTTCTCACGAGAATCGTAAAACGGCGCACTACGGACCGAATAGATGGCCTGACCTGTCATTACTGTGTTTTCGGTAGCATTCTCGAGATAGCTCTCGAAGAGGCCACAGCCGATCGAGGTTGATTCCTATTTGGCCAAAGAGGGGCAGACGGCCAATATCAAGCAGAACACCACGAACGAGGGTTACTTTCGCGGCCGGCGGCAGTCCTAATCATGTATCGTTTTCTCGAAGGCACAGCGGATCAATATATGACGCGTGCCGTAACGACAGTGACGCGCCGGACAACCATGCGTGAACTGGAGGCGTTGTTCGAGAAGAACGATTTCAATTCCTTCCCCGTAGTGGAAGAAGGAAAGCTGTTGGGGCTGGTTACAAAATTCGATTTCCTTCGGTCCTTTGCCTTCACTACCGGTCAGATGGTACCCCATTACGATGAGTTGATGCAGCGGCCGGTCGGTGAAATGATGACCGAAGCTGTCGTGCATGTCGAACCGACAGCACCATTGACGCGAGTTCTCCAGTTGATGGTGAGCCTTAAAAGCCGCAGCTTTCCAGTTATCGGGCCCGATCGCCAATTGGTAGGGATAATCTCTCGCGAGGACGTGATACGCGCACTCAAAGATGCGACAGTGGACTTTCGGGAAGCCCGCTAGATCCTCTCGGACAAAGAGTGACACCGAGGCAATGGTTTCGTGAATAAGCCGATAGCAATAACGCCCATCCTTGCTCGTGGGGGGCGACAGGCGGCCAAGGCACCCGAAGGATCGGCCGCGAGCGGAAAGGCCTTGGGCGAAATCGCTTGCCTTTCGCCCGACGAAGCGTTGCAGCGACTTTCCAGCGCCGCGGCGGGCCTCACACCCGACCAGGTCGAGGAGCGGCTCCGTTCAGCCGGACTGAATCAAGTCGCTCACCAGGCGCGCCATACAATTCTCGGCGAGCTTATCGGCCGCTCGATCAACCCGCTAAATCTACTTTTGCTCTCGCTCGCGACCGCGTCCTACTTCCTGGGCGACCAGCGTGCCGCGATCGTGATTGCTGTTATGGTAATTCTGAGCATTTCGCTGAGCTTCATCCAGGAGCATCGTTCCAACAATGCCGCCGACAAGCTGCAGCGGATGGTGTCGATAAACGCGACCGTGCGCCGGCAGACCGGTGCCGAGGCGCATGATCACATCGACGTGCCGATCGAGCAACTCGTACCCGGCGATATCGTCCTGCTGTCGGCGGGTGACATGATCCCCGCTGACCTCAGGCTGATCACGGCGAAGGATCTCTTCCTCAACCAATCGACACTCACCGGCGAGGCGATGCCGCTCGAGAAGGTCGCTGCCGCCCATGTCGGAGCCGCGGAAACTCCGTTTGATCTTCCCAACATCTGCTTCATGGGCAGTGCTGTCGTTAGCGGCATCGGCTGCGGTGTCGTCGTGCTCACCGGCCCGCGCACGGCCTTTGGCCTGGTGGCGAGTGAAATTGCCAAACAGCGGGTGCTCACGAGCTTCGACAAGGGCATCATTCGATTTACTTGGCTGATGCTCGGTTTCATCGTGGTGATGGCGCCCCTTGTCTTCGTCATCAACGGTCTCACCAAGGGCAATTGGCTCGAGGCCCTATTGTTCGCGGTCGCCGTTGCGGTAGGTCTCACGCCAGAGATGCTGCCGATGATCGTGACGGTCAATCTGGCCAAGGGCGCGATCGCGATGTCGCGCCGAAAGGTCATCGTCAAGCGCCTCAATTCAATCCAGAACTTCGGCGCTATGAATGTGTTGTGCACGGACAAGACCGGCACGCTCACGCAGGATCGTATTATCCTCAAACGCTGCCTTGATATCAGGGGTGACGACTCGGACCGCGTCCTCGAATACGCCTATCTGAATAGTTTCCACCAGTCTGGCCTCAAGAACTTGCTCGACGTCGCCGTCCTGCAGCATGTCGAGCTCGCGGCCGGCCTCAAGGTGCAGGCCCGGTTCCAGAAGATCGACGAGATGCCGTTCGACTTCGAGCGGCGACGAATGTCCGTCGTTCTCGGTCGCGATGACGGGGTTCATATCCTCATCTGCAAGGGTGCCGTCGAAGAGGTGTTCGCGGCCTGCAAGCACTACGCGATCGACGGCGAGACCGGACCCCTTGATGCCAGCCACTTCGCCTCGGCGATGGATACGACGGCGAAGCTCAACGCGGACGGGTTTCGGGTCGTCGCGGTCGCCTTCAAGGAGATGCCGCCGACGCAGACGGCGTATTCGGTCGCCGACGAGGCCGACCTCACCTTGCTCGGCTACATCGCGTTTCTCGATCCCCCCAAGGAGACCTGCGCCGCCGCGCTTGCCACGCTGAAAGCTAGCGGCGTGCAGGTGAAGATCCTCACCGGGGACAACGACATCGTCACGCGGAAGATTTGCCACGAAGTCGGCCTGGACGTGGACCGCATCGTTCTCGGCAGCGAGATTGCGACGTTGTCGCCGGACGAGCTGGCAAGCCTGGCCGAGACGGCAGTGGTGTTTGCCAAGGTCTCGCCGTCTCAGAAGGCGGCAATCATCGATGCCCTGCACCGGAAGGGGCACGTCGTCGGCTATTTGGGCGATGGCATCAACGACGGACCGGCCCTGAAAGCCGCAGACGTCGGCATATCGGTCGACAGCGCGGTCGACATCGCCAAGGATTCTGCGGACATCATATTGCTCGAGAAGAGCTTGGCAGTGCTCGGTGACGGCGTGATTGAGGGTCGCAAAGTCTTCGGCAACATCACCAAATATATCAAGATGGGCGCTAGTTCCAATTTCGGAAACATGTTCAGCGTGCTCGGCGCCAGCGTCTTCCTGCCGTTCCTGCCGATGACCGCGATTCAGGTACTGACCAACAACCTGCTATATGACTTTTCGCAAACCACCATCCCTACCGACAACGTCGACGCCGAATACCTTGCGGTGCCGCGGCGATGGGACATCAGCAATATCGCGAAATTTGTCCTGTTTATCGGCCCAATCAGTTCGATCTTCGATTACGTCACGTATTTCCTAATGATCTATGCCTTCAACGCCTGGAACAATCCCGCACTGTTCCAAACCGGGTGGTTCGTCGAGTCTCTGCTTACACAAACGCTCATCATCCATATCATCC
>Ga0187890_10002566_pt1 | contig 12644 bp, 10 predicted proteins | sample June2016WEW_21_1_FD_133005 | JGI IMG/M metagenome (GOLD analysis project Ga0187890, IMG submission 133005) | Peatland microbial communities from SPRUCE experiment site at the Marcell Experimental Forest, Minnesota, USA - June2016WEW_21_10 | ecosystem: Environmental > Terrestrial > Soil >... | reverse complement strand
GCGAAATTCTGACGTCGCTGCCGAATCTTCCGCACGACGGTGTGCCCATCGGCAAGAGCGAGGCCAACAACGTTGAAGCTCGCCGCTGGGGCACCGCGCCTACCTTCGATTTCAAGCCGAAGCCGCATTGGGAACTGGGCGAGCATCTCGGTGTGCTTGACCTCGAGCGCGCCGCCAAACTTACCGGAGCACGCTTCGCCGTCTATTGGGCGCTCGGTGCGCGCCTCGAACGCACGCTGGCGAATTTCATGCTAGACCTGCACACTCGCGAGCACGGCTACACCGAAGTTCTGCCGCCCTATATGGTCAACTCGGAATCCATGTATGCTACCGGCCAGCTTCCCAAGTTCGCGCAGGATCTTTTCCGCGTTCCGCACGGAGAAAAAGATCTCTGGCTGATTCCGACCGCCGAAGTCCCGGTCACCAATCTTTTTCGCGATGAGACGCTCGACGCCGCGAAACTACCAATCTGCCTCACCGCCTACACTCCGTGTTTCCGCAGCGAAGCCGGTTCTTACGGAAAAGACGTTCGCGGCATCATCCGCCAGCATCAATTTCAAAAGGTCGAGCTGGTGAAGTTTTCGCGTCCCGAAACTTCGTATGAGGAACTGGAAAAGCTCACGCACAACGCCGAAACCGTCCTGCAGAGGCTTGGTTTGCACTACCGCGTGATGACGCTCTGCACTGCCGATATCGGATTCTCATCGGCCAAAACCTACGACATCGAAGTCTGGCTGCCGGGGCAGGGCTTATTCCGCGAAATTTCATCCTGCTCGAATTTCGAAGGCTTTCAGGCGAGGCGCGCTAATATTCGCTATCGCCCGGAAGGCAAGGGCAAGACCGAACTCGTGCACACGCTGAACGGCAGCGGCCTCGCGGTCGGTCGCACCTGGGTCGCAATCGTCGAAAATTACCAGCAGGCCGACGGAAGCGTGCTCATCCCTGAAGCATTGCAACCTTATATGGGCACCGATCGCATCACACCAAGAAGTCTATGAACCAGAAGCCTCTGAACCGGAAATCTACGAACCAGGAGCAGTTGTGACGCGCGCCGCGCGACGGATTTGCTTTATCCGATTTGCGATACTATGAATTCCCGCATAAACTTGCAACGGTCTGAAACAGTTCTGGCGGTTTCTGAAGCCGCCTCTCCCATGGGCGCGATCTGGCGCACAATTCGCGGATACATTCTCTGGTCGTATGAGCGCGGCAGTCTTCACTACGACATCATGGTCACGATCATTCTACTTTTCGTGTTCCTGTCGCCGCGCTACATCAACTTCAAGGACAAGCCCGTGGAGCGCAATCCAAGCGCCATCGGAGTGCAGGTCATTCCCGACGAAAAGGGCGGATTTATCTACAAGATCCCGGCCGCAGCCGTGAATTCCGGCGCTGCCTCAGACATCCGCGCACAGCTGGAGCGAATCATAGAGCCCATCGCCGGAGCTGTGAGCATCACTCGCTATGAGCCTGTCAAAGACCCGGACGGCCATACACTAAGCTACAAAGTGTGGGTCGACAAAGAGTAGCCCGTCTATGAACCGCGCCAAAATGCAAATGAGATTCCCGCTCGTCGTACCGATGGCACTTCTGCTCTTTGCGTCCGCAGCGTGGGGGCAGTCAGACGCAGCCGGCCTGGAGCACGTTCTCTCGCAGTTGGATGCCGCTGCGAAGACCTTTCGCAATGCGCAAGCCAATTTCGTCGGAAACCAGTACACCAAAGTCGTTGATGAGACAGAAACGCAAACGGGAAAAATCTACTTTCAGCGCCGCGGCAGCGAAGTCGACATGGCTGCCGACTTCACCGATCCCAGACAATATGCGATTTACTCCAACGGCATGGCGCAGGTCTACAACCCGAAGACTGACATTGTGAATGAATATAAAACCGGGAAGAATCGCGATCAGGTTGAAGCGTTTCTACTGCTCGGGTTCGGCGGTGGCGGGCACGATCTGCTCTCCACCTATGACATCAAATACCTGGGTTCGGAGACCGTCAACGGCGTCAACGCATCGAAGCTCGAACTGACCCCCAAGTCCAAGCAACTGCAAAACAACATTTCGCGAATTCTTATGTGGATCGACCCAGCCAAAGGCGTTTCGGTCCAGCAGCAGATGTTCTTTCCCGGGGGCGACTATCGTCTGGCCAAGTATTCCGATATTCAGCTTAACCAGAAGATCTCCGAGAGCGTTTTTAAGCTCAAAACCAACGGCAAGACCAAGTTTGTTTCGCCTCAGGGATAGTGGAATGCTGCGATTTCTGGCTCTGGCCGTCACCCGGGAACCAGCAAAATCAAGCTGAAAAACTCGCTCCGCGGCGATATACTGCACAGAGTCTGTGAAAGTTGAGTGAGAATGGCAAAAGTTTTTACGATTCCTGTTCCGCCTGATTTGTCCCGCAAGAAACGTGAACGCACCTCCGATCCGCGCTACGTGGATGGGCAGAAGACGCTCGTGGAAGCGATGAAGTATTTGGCGCAGGCTGACCCTGTCGCCAATCGCGGGGCGATTGAACTGCTTTCCGAGCACGTCCGCACCCGCTTCCGCATGACCGACTCGCCGCTCAGCTAGCTGGAACTGGAGGGTCGACCTCCTCGTCCGCCGAAGCTGAGGCCCCGCAAACTGCAAGAAATTGCGATCGAACTGAGCCAGGAGCGGAGGCTTGGTTTTCAAAGGCAAAAAAAACCCCGACAGAAGTGTCCGGGGCATTACAAAGAGATTAGGACGAGATATTACTTCGCCGAGTCCTTCTTCATCTCATCCTTCTTTTCTTTCTTGTCTTTCTTTGCAGCAGCCTTATCGGCCTTCTTCTTGTCCTTTGCTTCTTTCTTCTGTTCCTTGGTTTCCTTGGGCTTGTCAGTGCCGGCCGCCTGGGCAAAGGCGAACGACGACATCGAAACCGAGAGGGCTAGCGCGAACATCAAAGCCAGTACTTTCTTCATTTGTGTAGTTGCTCCTTCAAAGTGTTCGTGCCTACGCACGAATCCCGCAGATGGACAAACTTCATAGCCTCAGCGGATAGACCAATTATAGCCGGAAACCCAGCCTTTTCCAAGGCCGTATCTTACTGAAAATATGAGCGTTATTCGCGTGCCGCATCCCGCATGGCGCCTCTCGCTTGACATAGCCCAGCCCCCGGTGTGTCCTTAATAGAGGAGATCACGATGCCCCGTACCATCATCGAACCGTTCCGGATTAAGAGCGTGGAGCCCATCCACTGGACCACCCGCGAGCAGCGCGAGCAATTCCTGCGCGCTGCCCACTACAACCTCTTCCTGCTCCCTGCCGACGACGTGCTGATCGACCTGCTGACCGATTCGGGGACGGGGGCCATGTCCACCCACCAGTGGGCGGCCATCATGGAGGGGGACGAAAGCTATGCCGGCAGCCATAGCTTCGACCGGTTCCGCGACTCCATCCAGGACATCTTCGGGTACCGGCATGTCATCCCGACGCACCAGGGCCGGGCGGCGGAACGCATCCTGTTCAGCTGCACCTGCAAAAAAGCAGACTTGGTCCCGAACAATACCCACTTTGACACCACGCGTGCGAACGTGGAGTTCGTGGGAGCGGAGGCCGTTGACCTCGTCATTCCAGAGGGGCGCCAGCCTGCCTTGCAGCATCCCTTCAAAGGCAACATGGATGTCGGCGCCCTGGAGGCGCTGATCGAGAACGTCGGCCGTGACCGCATCCCGCTCGTCATGCTCACGGTCACGAACAACTCCGGAGGTGGGCAGCCTGTCTCCATGGAGAATGCGAAGGCCGTCAGTGCCATTTGCCGCCGGCACAAGATTCCGCTCTACTTCGACGCCTGCCGCTTTGCCGAGAATGCCTACTTTATCAAGCTGCGCGAGCCCGGCTATAGGCACAAGACTCCCAAGGAGATCGCGCAGGAGATGTTCCGGCTGGGCGACGGCTGCACCATGTCGGCCAAGAAAGACGGGATGGCAAACATCGGCGGCTTCCTGTGCACGAACGACGATCTGCTGGCGCAGCAAGAGAAGAACTTGCTGATCCTTACCGAGGGCTATCCAACCTATGGAGGGCTAGCTGGACGCGATCTGGAAGCGATTGCGGTTGGCTTGCAGGAAGCGCTGCAGGAAGACTATCTGCAATACCGCATCGCCTCGACCGCTTACTTGGGCAATCACATCGCGGCGGAGGGTGTGCCGATCGTCCAGCCTCCGGGAGGACATGCGATCTACATTGATGCGCGCGCGTTCCTGCCGCACGTTGCCGCGGACCACTTTCCCGCGGTCGCGCTGGCCAATGAGTTGTATCTGCAGGGCGGAATTCGCTCGGTCGAGATTGGGACGCTGATGTTCGGTGCGGCTGCCAAAATGGACCTGGTGCGGCTGGCGATTCCCAGACGCGTCTACACGCAAAGCCACATTGATTACGTCGTCGAGATCATTCTGGAAGTGTGGAAGAACCGGCATAAGATCAAGGGGATGCGCCTGACCTACGAAGCGCCGTTCCTCCGCCACTTCACCGCGAAGCTGGAGCCGGAAGAGGCCGAAGTAGCCGTGCGGCGATAGGCGCGCGCTGGCAGGGTCCGGATTATATTGCGGCCCCATTCGGCAAAAGGATATCAATTAGATCGGCGCGCGATATTGATTCGCCAGCCATAGAGATTGTTATGCGACGAGCTGCGTAGGCTGCGTCCGCTTAGCGGACTCGTCCCGCGGGAACTCCGGCAGGGTTAGGGCAGAGGTCATCGAAAACCAGCGCCAGTCAATCCTTTTGCGCGGAGCATGGGACTGCCAATCCCGTGTCAATGAGTTGTAACGCGATGTTTCGCCAATTACGCGATTCGGGAGCGGTAAGCTCGTCACCCAAGGTTGGACACGCCCGATGATTCAGCGTAGGGTTGAAATTGAGTGAGCAGTTCCTCTCCTCTTTCAGGTCCCTGGACTAAGTCAGCCCATCTGAAGTAATCCCCCCTTAGTTTCAAAGCATTCGAGGTTTCCCAATGTCCAGGACAAAAACTCAGAAACAACCGTCGCCAATAATCCACGTCGTCCCGAAAAGCTCTCCCACTCTAGTGGCCACGACCCCAGATATGGGCTTATCACAAGACAAGATTAGAGCGCGGGCTTATGCGCTGTATGAAGCCCGTAATCATGAACCCGGCCAGCAGGAACAGGACTGGCTTCGTGCCGAGCGGGAGATTATTGGAAAGGCGAAGTGAAAACCCCTCCGGCAGGGTCATGATGTAAACGCGGTGTTTCGCCAACGGGCGAGAACTGGTCAAAATTGACCAGTTGTTTGACGAGTAATGTTGCAACATGTGCGGCAGTGAAAAACGACCTTAGTTTTTTCGACCGGCTCAAATCGTCCAGCGAACTGGTGCGCCTTGCGCAAGCGGGAGATGAATCCGCCTTTGCGGATCTGTTTCATGCGCACAAAGCCAAGATTTACAGGCTTTGTTTGAGAATGACGAGCAATACAGCACAGGCGGAGGATCTGACCCAGGATGCATTCCTGCAGATATTCTGTAAGCTTGCAATGTTTCGGGGAGATTCGAGCATTTCGACGTGGCTGTATCGCGTGGCATTCAATACAGTCCTCATGCATTTTCGGAAGAAGGGACTTCGGCAGGTGTCACTCGACGAGCCCGCCACACGCGAACCAGGCGCACCTAAGCGGGAGTATGGCCGGCTTGACGGCAGGCTTTCCTCTACTGTCGATCGCATTGCCCTTGCCCGCGCAATCAGAGAATTACCCGCAGGCTACCGTACGATTTTCCTTCTCCACGAAGTGAAGGGATATGAGCACCATGAGATCGCTACTTTGCTTCGCTGCTCGGTAGGGAACTCAAAATCCCAGCTCCACAAGGCAAGAATCAGGATGCGTACGCTTCTCGCTTGGCAAAAGTCGGCCACCTTCGCACCGGGATGTACATCGCGTTCGACATAACAGAGCCTTGCGAGAGAAAGCAGATTGCGTCCGTCACCGCGTTGCGGCGCGGGTCATTTCTTTTTCCTTCGAAGTTGTGACATACAAATCCCACAATTGGGCGCGGCATGGTTGTTTTTTCCGCCTCGTTTGCTCTTGATTCCGGGCAGAGCTGAATCACATTGCCTACGGCGTGACCATGTACACCTCACCTTGGCCATACACGCCGCCTTTGTATGTTGTGCCGTAAATATTGCCTGCACCATCGAAGATTATGCTGCCGGTCGGCTGGCCGCCGTCAGCACCGCCGCTGAAGCTATACAGTATGGTTTCGTTCCACTTCTTTTTTGCACCGGGCATTAACTTGAAAACCGTCCCGCCGGATCCTGGGTCTGAGCCTCCATACATCGTCGTGCCATAGACGTTGCCCGATCCGTCGAGGATCACGCCCGCCCAGGGAGTCGAGCCATCGCCTTTGACGTCAGTAAACACATGGAGCGCCACCAGGCCAAAGCCTATGCCGCCGCGCCGGTTGTTCTTCGGTTTGACCTGATAGACGGCGCCGGAGTGGTGGGAACCTCCATAGGAAGTAGTGACGTACATATTCCACCCGTCCGAAGCGACGTTGCCGATTGGTTGGTAGCCTCCTTTGCCCTGATCGTTAAAATTGATGATCGCAGTCGGGTCGAGGCCATTGCCAATGCCATCAAGCCAGAGATAGACGGTGCCGCCTGAGTAGCGGACTCCGCCCGAGTTTGTGCTGCCGCAGATGCCCCAAGGTGGGCAATTTCCGATGCCGGTCGGGAAACTGCCGTCGGATCCATTGAAGCGTTCGGGGGTATAGTCGCCGCCGGACGTCGAGATGTAGTAAACCGTGCCCTGTCCGTAATGGCCGCCATAAGCGGTTGTTCCATAGATCAAACCGTAGAGGTCGCCTTGTGGCATGCAACCATCGCTGTCGTTAGTGAAGGCGTGCAGGACGGTGTAGGTCCAGCCGGTTTGTGAGGGAGCGAGTTGGAAGACTGTCCCGCAGGCGCCGGGGCCTGCACTGCTCGCCGTGCCGTAGAGGTTGCCCGATCCGTCGATCACGAGACCGCCTTGTGGTTCGGCGCCATCGGACGCTCCATTGAAGTTGTAGAGGACGGTTTCGGTCCAGCCGCTGCCCGATGGAGTCAGCTGAAAGATCGTCCCATCACCATAGAGGCCGCCGTTTTGTGTGACTCCGTAAAGATTCCCTGATTGATCAAATACGACGCCCGCTTGAAACGGATTGCTGCCGTCAGTGCCGCCGGCAAAGGAGTACAACACCTTCTCGGTTCCTGCCAGGCTGCTGGCAACGGAGAAGAGAAGGAACGTGAGAACTACAAGGATTTTGGCTCGCATACGAAATCTCCCCCAATGGATATCGCAGAGAGGGACCCGGCTTGAAGGGTGAACCAACCTGCCGCCGCGAGTGTAAGCCGAGGGCCGCGGGGAATGCTGTGACGTAGTTGTCAGATAAGTGTGATAAGCAAGCTGGAGGACCTTCACTGTTGCAAAATCTTGCTCGACCGCGAAATGCACTCTTCCGGTTACATTGGGCTTATTCTGGCACTGTGAGAAGCACAGCGATCCCCGGCCTGAGCGCCTGATAACAGAAGTTAGCGCGCACCCGCTGCGGCATGATGCCCAAAAACGACCGCTTTTACTGGCCTAACGCGGTCCAGGTTGCCACGGAATTGCCGCTGCTCGATCCGGGTGCCAGAATCTGCAGTCCTTTAGCCTTGTCTGCTTTCACCGCGTTCAACGCAAACCCCCACTCCGAAGTGCCGCCCCCATTTGTTTTCAGCGTCATTATGCCAGTGCCGTTCGAATTCATTGTATAAGTGCCGGTGAGGGTCGTCGGATAAGCCACTCCCTGGTACATACTGGTCCCTGAACCAGTGATATTCCCTTTGCCGTCAAAACTGATCAATCCGGTACCGGCGTCTTGAGCCAAACTGGCGTCGGCGGTCCAGGTGTTCCACAGCAGGCTGAAATTCCCTTTCAGGCTTGCCAGGTTGTAAGTGGCCGCGGGGTTGGACTGTAGCACGGCGGTGCCGCTGATGATTTCGTTGTTGCTATCGTTGGTCTGCAACAATTGCACGCCATCAGCCATCTTGGCGACAGTCGAGTTGATCGTGATTGCGAACTGAGCCGTCAAGCCGGTTGTAAGGGAGATTGTGCCGATGCCATTGGAGCCTACGGCATAAGTCCCGCTGAACGCTCCGCCCTGGACCGTATCCCAGGCGACAGAGGTATACGAACCGGTCACGTTGCCGGCGCCGTCGAATGCCATGACTCCCAACATGCCAAACTGGTTCGTACTCACATTGGCAGTCCACAGGTTGGTCAGGAAGCTGTAGCTGCCTTTCAGGCTCGCGTTGCTGAAGGTCGCGGCCTGCGCCGGCAGCACAATTGCGATTGCCATGAAGATCAAAATTCCAACCTGCACGAAACGCCGGCTGAACATTTGCACAAAGCACCTCATCAGATCGAGATTTCTTCCATCACTCTCGGGTAACTGTTCAAAGTGCCCAGCCAGTTCCTGTTTTGGGGCGGTTGTCCAGACACCCACAGTCGCAAAGAACGGTATCTGGTGGGCTAGGGAACCAACTTAAAAACCGTGCCCTCGGTCTCAGCGCCGCACCCGATCGTGGTGCCGTAGAGGTTCCCCTTTTTATCGAAGATCAGGCTTCCGAAATACGGAAGGCACCCATCGCCCGTCTGGCCGACAAAGCTGTAGAGGACTTTCTCCGTGCCGGCCGCGGCCAACTCGATCACCGTGCCCTTGCCGTACGCGCCGCCCTCCGACGTGGTGCCGTAAAGGTTGCCAGTTTTGTCGAAGACCAGGCCCGCATCGGGATAGTAGCCATCGCCCGTCTGGCTGCCAAAGCTGTAGAGGATCTTCTCCGTGCCTCCCGGGGTCAACTCGAATACCGTGCCGTGGTCGTATGCGCCGCCCGCGTACGTGGTGCTGTAGAGGTTGCCAGTTTTGTCGAAGGTCACACCCGCATAGGGAAAGTACCCATCGCCATCGCCCCCGTCGATGGAAAAGCTGTGGAGGACTTTCTCCGTGCCGGCCGCGGTCAACTCGAACACCGTACCTGAGCCGTCAGAGCCGCCCCCCTTCGTGGTGCCGTAAAGGTTGCCCTTCTTACCGAAGGTCAGGCCCGCATAGGGGCGGGCTCCATCCCCCGCCTGGCTGCCAAAGCTGTAGAGGACTTTCTCCGCGCCGGCCGCGGTCAACTCGAACACCGTGCCCCCGCCGTAAGCGCCGCCATTTATCGTGGTGCCATAGAGGTTCCCTTTCTTATCGAAGATCAGACCGGCGAACGGATAAGTCCCATCGCCCGTCTGGCTGCCAAAGCTGTAGAGGACTGTCTCCGTGCCGGCCGCAGTCAACTCGAACACCGTGCCGTCGCCGTAGGCGCCGCCCTCGTACGTGGTGCCGTAGAGGTTGCCCTCTTTATCGAAGATCAGGCCGGCAAAGGGGTAGGCCCCATCACCCGCCTGGCTGCCAAAGCTGTAGAGGATTTTCTCCGTGCCGTCCTTGGTCACCTCGAACACCGTGCCGTCGCTGTAAGCGCCGCCCTCTGACGTGGTGCCGTAGAGGTTGCCTTTCTTATCGAAGGTCAGGCCGGCATAGGGATAGTACCCATCGTCCGGTCGGCTGCCAAAGTTGTAGAGCACGGCTTCGGTTTGGGCTTGAACTGGGCGAGCAGCGATCAGCAGCAGCGCGGAAAGCACAGCCAGTATGCCAAAAGTCATGGTTCTAGGAATCATAGTTCCAGGAATCGAGCTCCGATATCGCGTTGCGCGGTTCATGAGTTTCCTTTTCAGTTTTGTTGGGGAGAAACATGCCCGACATGGCCGCGTTAGGGGAGGCAGTCTCGCAGCAGTCAAGAGTCCGAAGAATTGTCCTCCCCTGCGGATCTGCGGTCAAGATGAAAGTTCTTACGGATGGGGTTGACTCGGTGGCACATTGCTCGCGGGGTGAAACGGGCAAGTCAATGAAAACCACAGAGTTGGGGGGCCGGACGCATTGCTGTTGTAACATCCCCCTAGCACTCACTGACCTTAGAAAAGGCGAAACATAAGGAGCAAGCTCGTGCGATCGCCGGGTTTCGCCGAGCATGAAGGGTCGGCGGTGATTGCAGGGCCGTTGCCCCACCCACGCCGGTTTAATGCTCGCGAATGTCCCCACGCACCCTGCGCGTCATCCCTATTCTGCGTATCTTTTCGGTTTGAAAAAGCCTTGAAAAAGCCCGCGAGTACTACCTGCGACGCCTGACGCAGGCGAAACAGCTCATCTCGCGGGCATGGTGTTCATTTAATTCTTGACTCAACTTTCGCCCCTTCTACAATCAAGTCAGCAGTTCAATCTGCGCGCTCTCTTTTGACAACTGAGAAGCACTGAATATTATCCTTCACTCACGTAACTCCTTTGCATGGGAGATTTTGCAAATAAATCATTTGTAATCAAGATTTTGGCAGGAAGAATCCAGAAAACGTCCAAAAAACTCCGATTTTGTCTTGCTAACTCCTACTCGCTCAAGATCTTGCCTCTAACTCACTGGGGCTCAAGATTTTGCGAGGAATTTTCCGCTAAATCGATGATTCTATTAGACCAAGCTTCTCAAAATAAATGCACGGTGGGCTGGTGGTATTTGTCGCGGGAGAAGAAGTCCGGTGGGGGGATTTGCGGTCACCCACAGGGCTGAACATCTCGAGCGAGACTTCCCTGCGGCCCTCTTGCCTCGGCGTCGCGGTTCTTCGACTCCGCGGGAACTTCCACGTTCGTGAAGTCCCCGTTCCGTTCCGGATGACAGCGTTGGGTGAGGCTGCGGGTGGAATACCTCACACTGTGTGCTAAGAGCGAAGAACCGAGAACCGAGAGCTGAGAGCTGCTCCTTTCGAGGTGTAAAATGAGTGTTCGAAATCTTCGATAATCCGTCCTGGAAAGGAATCTTATGGCAACCATGGAAGCTCCGCCGCGCGCGCCATCGCAGGCACATGAAGTTCCGTTTAAGAATCAGGCGTTTGTTGATTTTACGAAGCCGGAAAATGTGCGCCGGATGCACTCCGCGCTCGAGAAGGTGCGCGGGCAACTGGGGCGCGAATACGATCTGATCATCGGCGGGAAGCGGATCAAGACCGAGGGCAAGATCCGGTCGATCAATCCGGCGAAACCGTCGGAGGTGATCGGCATCCACCAGAAGGCCGGGAAAGAACACGTGGAACCGGCGGTGAACGCGGCGTTGAAGGCGTTCGCGACCTGGAAGAACACGACGTTTGAAGAGCGGGCGGCGTTGCTGTTCCGCGTGGCCGACGTGATGCGCGAGCGCAAGCTCGAATTCATGGCATGGCTGGTGTTTGAAGTTTCGAAGAACTGGCTGGAAGCTGACGCCGATGTTTCCGAGACGATTGACTTCTGCGAGTTCTATGCACGCGAGGCGCTGCGGCTGGCGAAGGCGGAAGCGCCGATCCAGTTGCCGGGCGAACGCGACACGCTGACTTACATTCCGCTGGGCGTGGGCGTGGTGATTCCGCCGTGGAATTTCCCGTGCGCAATCATGGCGGGGATGACGGTGGCCTCGATCGTGTGCGGCAACACGGTGGTGCTGAAGCCATCGAGCGATTCCCCGACGATTGCGGCGAAGTTCGTCGAGTTACTCGAAGAATGCGGCGTGCCGGAAGGTGTAGTGAATTTCTGTCCGGGGGGCGGGGCGACGTTCGGCGACGCGCTGGTGGTTCATCCGAAGGTGCGGTACATCGCGTTCACGGGTTCGCGCGAAGTGGGACTGCACATCAACCATGCGGCGGCGACGCAGCAGCCGGGGCAGGTCTGGATCAAGCGGACCGTGCTGGAGATGGGCGGGAAAGACGCGACCATCGTGGACTCCGATGCCGACATCGATTCGGCGGTCGAAGGCGTGGCGCAGGCCGCATTTGGATTCCAGGGGCAGAAGTGCTCGGCCTGCTCGCGCGCGATTATCGACGAGCGGATCTATGACAAGTTCCTCGAAAAGCTGAAGGCGCGCGTGGAAAAGGTCACCGTGGGCGATCCGGTGGCAAATCCGGGCATGGCCGCAGTGATCAACGAAGGCTCGATGAACGATATTCTGCGGTATATCGAAATCGGAAAGAAAGAAGGGCGGCTGATTACAGGCGGTGCGCGCGCGACCGGGGCGGGCGAAGGATATTTCATCCAGCCGACGGTGATCGCCGATATTGCGCCGAAATCGACACTGGAGCAGGAAGAGATTTTCGGGCCGGTGCTGGTCGTGATCAAGTCTCGAAACTTCGATCACGCGCTGGAGATTGCGAACGATACGGAATTCGGGCTGACGGGCGCGATTTATTCGAGTTCGCGCGAAAAGCTGGATCGGGCGATGCGAGAATTTCACGTGGGCAATCTTTATTTGAACCGCAAATGCACGGGAGCGATGGTTGGGGCGCATCCGTTCGGCGGATTCAATATGTCAGGCACGGATTCGAAGGCGGGCGGGCCGGACTATCTGCTGCTGTTTACGCAGGGAAAGAGCATCGGCGAGAAGCTCTAAGAAATTGCCGTTCCGGAGTCCGGGCTAGATTCGTTTGATTGTCGCGAGCCATGCCGGTATGCCGTGGCCGTGAAATCTCGTCTGGATCCGGTCCGGTTCGATAGCGGCGACATTCCATCCAGTGCTGGGCTTGAACGCTGCTCTCAGCTCTTCCTGACGGAT
>Ga0187890_10002564_pt1 | contig 12649 bp, 14 predicted proteins | sample June2016WEW_21_1_FD_133005 | JGI IMG/M metagenome (GOLD analysis project Ga0187890, IMG submission 133005) | Peatland microbial communities from SPRUCE experiment site at the Marcell Experimental Forest, Minnesota, USA - June2016WEW_21_10 | ecosystem: Environmental > Terrestrial > Soil >... | reverse complement strand
CGTACGTGGTCAGCCATAAGCCGGCCACGCCGGTGGCACAGAATCAGGCTCCGGTAAATGCGGCTCCATCGTCCGCGCCATCGCCGGCGGGTTCCGCGCCAACGACTCCTTGGCAATGTGGACTCCCAGCTCAGGCGTCAATGCAACCCACGGTGACGGCTCAAACCACGGTAGAACCCGAGCCGAGCGCGGACGATCAGCAGTTTCTAAGCGCGGTTTCCACGCGCGCCCCTTCGATGCGGGCCACGTATGAAAATCAACTCAAAGCTGTCAATGCTGACATCCTGGAAACGCAGGCCTACGTGGATCGGAACCCGAGGGATGCGGAGGCACGGGAGCACTTGATGGAGGCTTATCAACAAAAGGCACTCCTTTACCAGATTGCGTTAGATCGTATTCAATAGAAGAGCGCGCCGGGGTTCGCGGCCGCAGGGGTGGAATTTTCTTATGGTGGAATTTCGGAAGGCCAGTTCTCAGCCAGCCAGCATCAAGAACACGGCGATCGTAACCGCGGTTCTGGCAACCTGTCTGTCTTCGGCTCTATGTTCGGCGGCTTTTGCCGAGGCCGCCAAGGAGTTCCGCTACACCGTCGGCGCTCACGCCAATATTTCCGTGGATACGCAGTACGGGTCGATTTCGGTGAAGCCTGGGACCGACAATGAGGTCGTCGTAACGGCCACGCTCAAGTCGGACAATGTGGAAGTCGACCAGCAGCAGAATGGCAACCGGATTGAAATCGCCTCCCACCTGCTGCGGGGCACGGATCAGCGAAATGGCCAAGTGGATTACGAATTGCTGATTCCGCCCGACGCTACCGTCAATCTTCGTTCTTCGACCGGGCCGATGTCGGCGGAACGATTGCAGGGTGACCTGACGCTGGAAGGCGCGGAAGCGGCGGTGAATGTCCGCGACGTGGAGAACGGTCATGTACACATCCGGACCATGCGCGGGCCGATTACGCTGACCGATGTTCGCAATGGGCACGTGGAAATCGCTTCCATCAGCGGCGATGTGCATTTAAAAGGGGTCACCGGACCGTTGGTACAAGTGACCTCCGGCCGGGGAGGCATTTCCTACGACGGCGACTTTAGCTCTGGCGGCGAGTATCGCTTTACCACCCATACCGGCGATATACGGGTGCTGGTGCCGGCGGATGTTTCCGCCGACTTCAAGGCGCGCTCGGTGCTCGGCCGCGTGCAGCACGACTTTCCTCTCAAACCGAGACACTCCCGCTTTCCCGAGGAAGTAGGGCGTTCCTTCTTTGGCACCACCGGCCAGGCATCCTCCGAGGTCGTGTTGCGTTCTTTCAGTGGTAGAATCCGCCTCAAGCAACGCTAACAACAAGAAAATCGACAGGAGCAGATGGTGCGGAGCCCGGAGCGGAATCTCCGCGGTCTTCTGTGCCGCGGCCATGCGAGTACGCGCGCTATTTCTAGTGGGATTCATGGCCTGTGGCAAGAGCAGCGTGGGCCGGCAACTCGCCCAGCGGCTGGATTGGGATTTTGTGGATCTGGATACGCATATCGAGACGCGCGAGCGGCAAACCATCGCCGAGATCTTTCGGCTCCGCGGCGAACTTGGGTTCCGTGCCGCCGAAGCGAGCGCTCTCCGCGAGTTGACGGAATCGCTGCAGCGCGAACCATTGGCGCGCAATACCGTGGTTGCTCTGGGCGGCGGAACCTTCGCGCAATTGCCGAACCTGGAGTTGCTGCGGCCTTGGCCCACTGTGTTCCTCGATGCGCCAGTGGATGATCTCTGGCAACGCACCCTGGAGGACGCGGCGAAGCGCCCGTTACGAGGAGATCGCACCGAATTTTCCCGGCTCCATCATGAGCGGCTGCCGTTTTATCGCCAGGCGAGGGTGACTATCGTGACCTCGGGCAAGGATCCGGACTCCCTTTGCGCGGAAATCGAGAGTACATTGCACTCTTGGGGCAAGCTCGGCCAGGAAGAGTTCGACCCGGGGAAGATGGTCCAGCGGAAGGCCGAGGCAGAGAAGACCACCCCCAGTGGTTCCTATCCAAGTCCGCGCGATTATTCTGGAACAGGAGAAACGAAGTGAAGTTGTCTTATCGGTGGTTCGCTCTTATTACGCCCCTTCTTTGCTGCGTGGCAATGGCTGCTCCCATGCCCAAAGACAAAGAAAAAGAACCGGAAGGTAAGAAAGTCGACTCCGGCTCTTTCGGCATCTTCCAGAATGGTCATCGGGTGGGGACCGAGACGTTTTCGATTTACGAGACCGGCAACGGCTCCGTCATTAAGTCGGAGTTCAAGACGGAGAATACTCCGCCCGACGTGCAGTCTTCCGAAATGCAACTGGCCGCCAACGGCGACATCCGCCGGTACGAGTGGAAGGAGTTGAGCCCGGAGCGGGGCGAATCGGTGCTGCTTCCCAATGACGACTTTCTGACCCAGAAATGGCGCGCCTCGCCGCAGGAGAAAGAACACGAGCAGCCCTACCTGCTGCCGCTGTCGACCACAATCCTGGACGACTACTTCTTCATCGACCGCGAAATATTGGCGTGGCGGTTCCTCGCCTCTGCCTGCAAACAGGACAAGGGAGTACTGCAGTGTCCCTTGAGGCAGCGCGCGCAGTTTGGAACCATCAACCCGCATCAGCATTCCTCGGCGCCGCTCGCCATGGAGTCGCTCGGCCGGGAAATGTTGAGCCTGAAGAATGGGCCGCGGGATCTGATCAAGCTGGAACTGAAGACCGACGCGGGGGCGTGGCAGCTCTGGATCGACGATCAGAATCAATGGAAAGTAATGCGAATGTTGGTGGAGGGCGAGAATACTGTAGTGGAGCGCGATTAAACTGCAGGCGTCAGGTATCAAGCATATGGCCGCGAAGCAAAAGATTTCTGAAACCGAAGACTTGAAACCTGACATCTGACACCTAAGACTGACACCTGAGAACTGCTTTGTGACGATTCTCGATTCACGCACCTCGCGCGTTTTGTTCACGGCATTCCTTTTTGCCGTGGGCATCGGATTTCTGTACGCCGCGCGACGAACGCTGATTCTGTTTCTTTTCGCCATTTTCTTTGCCTATCTGATTAATCCCGCGGTGGGGCGACTGGTGAAGCTCGTCCGCAGCCGCGTCCGAGCGATCAGCATCATTTATCTTCTGCTTCTTGTCGCTCTGGCCGTGTTCGGCTTTCTTGTCGGCCCGAGGATTGCCCGGCAAAGCGCCCGCCTGGGAGCGCAGTTGCCTGGGCTGATGGATCAGGCTGGCACCGGCCAGCTCTCAGGCCAGATCGGCCAGTTTGCCGAGCGGATCGGAAACGAGCACGGCTGGAGCGCTGCCACCCAGAAACGGATTCAGGGTTTCGTGCTTAGCCGCAAGGACGACTTGGCGAGCTTGGCGCAGCGCATCGGCTTTCACGTGGCCGAAGCGGCCCAGCAGGTGTGGGTGCTGTTTCTCGTGCCCATACTCGCGATTTTCTTCCTGCGCGACGGCGGCAGCTTTCATGAGGTGCTGCTGGCGCTGGTGCAGTCGCGCAGCCAGCGCGAGTTTCTGCAGGATGTGCTGCAGGATCTGAACCAGATGCTGGCCCAGTTCATTCGCGCCCAGTTGACGCTGGCGGCGTTGTCGTTCATGGCCTACAGCTCCATGCTGGGCGTGATGCGCGTGCCCTACGCACTGATGCTCGGCACCGCTGGCGGCGCGCTCGAGTTCCTTCCTCTCGCTGGGCCCTTACTGGCTGGTGTGGCGATGATGACCGTCGCCGTTCTGTCGGGGTATCCGCACTGGCCCTTCCTGCTCTTGTTTTTGTTCGTCTGGAGAATGGTACTGGATTACGCAATTTCTCCCCGCGTCATGGGAGCGAAAGTGGAATTGCATCCGCTGGCGGCGCTATTCGGAATTCTCGCCGGCGGCGAAATCGCCGGCATCCTTGGCGTCTATCTGTCCATCCCGGTGATGGCCAGTTTGCGGATTGTCTGGCGCCGCTGGCGCATCTACGCCGAAAAGCGCAAGTTTGGCCCGCTCAACGAATATTCCTTTCCGCAAGAACTCGGTCGCGGGCGAAGCTAAGCGGAGAACTCACGCTCCACCTGGCCATGACCACATGGGTGCCCACGGCGGCATTCCCTGCCGAAATTTCGCTGGTATAAAATCGGAGCTAATCATGTCGAAGAAATTATCCGTAGGAATTCTCGGTGCCACGGGCATCGTTGGGCAGAGATTTATCCAAATGCTCGAACACCACCCGTGGTTTGAAGTGTCGTGGCTGGCCGCATCCGACCGTTCGGAAGGACGCCCCTATGCCGAAGCCGCGCGCTGGCGTTTAAAAACAGCCATCCCGGCGTCGATTGTCAACATGAACGTCTCTCCGGCCAAGCCCGAAGGCGCGCCGAGAATCATCTTCGCCGCCCTCGATGCCGGCATTGCCCGCGAACTGGAGCCGCAATTTGCCGAGGCCGGCTGTGCGGTCATCTCCAATTCCAGCGCCTTGCGCATGCAGGCCGATGTTCCCCTGGTCATTCCCGAGGTCAACGGCGACCACATTCAGTTGATCGAAAAACAATCGTGGCGAAGCCAGTCGGGCGGATATGTCGTCACCAATCCCAACTGCTCCGCGATTGGTCTGGTGATCGCGCTCGCTCCCCTGCATCGCGCGTTCACGCTTGAGACCGTGACCGCGGTTACGATGCAGGCGGTCAGCGGCGCTGGATATCCGGGCGTGGCTTCGCTCGACATTCTGGGCAACGTGATTCCCTACATCAAGAATGAAGAAGAAAAAATGGAGGAGGAGACGCAGAAGTTGCTGGGGACTTTGCACGACTCGCGCATCGACCCGGCTCCGTTCGCCATGAGTGCGCAATGCAATCGCGTCGCGGTGGAAGACGGCCACACGGAGTCGGTCGCCATCCGCCTCAAGAAGAAGGCCACCGCGGAAGAGATCATCGTAGTCTGGAACCAATTCCGCGCCGAGCCGCAGAAGTTGCGCCTGCCCAGCGCGCCCGACCAACCTATTGTGTACCTGACTGCGCCCGACCGCCCGCAACCCCGCTTCGACTGCGATCTCGGCGCTGGCATGACCACCTCCGTTGGACGCTTGCGCAAGTGCAACGTCCTCGATTGGAAGTTCACTGTGCTATCGCACAACACGATTCGTGGTGCGGCCGGTGCGGCCCTGTTGAATGCCGAACTTCTTAAGGCGAAGGGATACCTCGAGTGAAACAAATCTACAACCGCGCGTTGGAGCATCCCCGCCCATGATCGTAATGAAGTTCGGCGGGACATCGGTACAAGACGCGAAGGCGATCGACCGCGTAGCCCATATCGTTCAGGGCCGTGCTGCGGATCGTCCCGTGGTGGTGGTTAGCGCCATGGCCAAGGTCACCGATTCCCTGCTCGCCATGGGCAAGGCGGCCGGGGGCGGCGATCGCAAGACCGCTCTTAAGATGGCGCGCGCCCTCCGCGAGCGCCACTATGACACCGCCGGAGAACTGCTGGGCACGGCGCTCTTCACGGAATTTCACAGCAATCTCGGCGCCGACTTTGAAGACTTGGACGAATTGCTGCGAGGCATTGGCGCGGTCGGCGAGATTACTCCCCGCACCTACGACAATGTAGCTTCTTACGGCGAAATGCTGTCGAGCAAGATCGTGGCTGCCGCTTTCGCCGCGCGTGGATTGGCGGGCGTTCATGTCGATTCCCGTCAGGTTCTGCTCACCGACAACACTTACATGCGCGCCGTTCCGCAGTTCGAAGAAACCAACGAACGGCTGCGCAAGAAGGTCCAGCCTCTGCTGGAAGCGGGCAAAGTCCCGGTGATGGGCGGATTCATTGGTTCGAATCGCGCCGGCATCACGACTACCATCGGCCGCGGCGGGTCCGACTTTTCCGCTGCGATCTTTGGCGCGGGGCTCAATGCCGAACGCATTGAAATTTGGACCGACGTCGACGGCATGATGACCACCGACCCGCGCCTTTGTCCCGATGCCCGCCGCATCAAAGTCATCAGCTTCGACGAAGCGGCCGAACTCGCCTACTTCGGCGCCAAGGTGCTGCATCCCGCAACCGTCCTGCCCGCGATTCAGCAGAATATTCCTGTGTATGTCCTGAACTCGCTGAACCCCACTTGTGAAGGAACGAAGGTCACGGCGCGCGCTCCACGCTGCGCGAATATTTTCAAGGCCATCGCGCTCAAGAAAAAGATCACTCTCGTCGAGATCGCCGCGCCACGCCGCCTGCTGGTGCGCGGATATTTGAAGTCCATCTTCGAAGCCTTCGATAAACACGAAGTCGGCGTGGACGTGGTTTCCACCTCCGAAGTCAGCGTCTCGGTCACGGCTGAGACCAACGAAGCGATCCCGGCTTTGGCCGCTGATCTGGCAAAACTCGCGGACGTGAAGTATGAGGGACGCAAAGCGATTGTCTGCCTGGTGGGTGAGAATCTGCGGGACACACCTGGAATTGCCGCCAAGGTCTTCGGCATCCTGGAAAATGTGAAGATCCGAATGATTTCGCAGGGCGCGTCGGAAATCAACCTGACTTTTGTGATTGAGGAAAACGACGCAGCGGAAGTGGTGCGGCGCTTGCACAAGGCGTTTTTTGCGGACGTCGATCCGGAAGTGTTTGCATAGAGTGGGTTTCACCACCGAGACGCCGAGACACCCAACACGGGCTCAACGTTCGCTCTTTCGAGTTTCCTGGCGTTCTCGGCGTCTCTGCGGTGTATGAATTTCTCATGAACCTTCTAATCCTTGGCCGCGGCAAGACCGGATCGATGGTGGCCGAGGTCGCGTTCTCGCGCCGCCATCATGTACGAGTTCTTTCCTCCGCCGAAAACGAGAACGCGGCCGCTCTTACGGCCGATGCTCTGGCCAAAACCGACATGGTCCTCGACTTCACGACTCCGGCGGCGGTTGTCGCCAATGCCGAAGCCTGTATTCGCGCCAATAAGAACATTGTGATTGGAACCACGGGCTGGTATGGCCAGGTGCCGCGTCTCCGAGAAATGGTGCTCTCGGCCAAGACGGGCTTTCTCTACGGATCGAATTTCTCCATCGGCATGAACCTTTTTTTCGAGATTGCCGCCACCGCTGGAGCCGCATTGAAATACGAGTACTCGGGCCAGATTTTCGAGCGCCATCACGCGCAGAAGAAAGACGCTCCTTCCGGGACGGCGCTCACTCTTCAGAAGATTGTCCGCGAGGCCGCGGGCCAATCCGCGGAAAAAGAAGTCGAGATCACTTCCTTCCGCGAGGGCGACGCCGTCGGCATGCACGAGCTAGTCTTCAATTCTTCTGGCGACCGAATCTATCTATGCCATGACGCCAAGTCGCGCCTCGGATTCGCGGAAGGCGCGGTGCGCGCCGCCGAGTGGCTGGCGGGGAAAACAGGTTTCTTCGAGTTCCGCAACATATGGCGTGAGCTTTAGGGTGAGCCCATGCAAGCGCTCGCTAGAAGAGTTATTCTTAGCTCATGCAACTCCGGGGATGTGGGACAGCTCTCGTTACCCCGTTCTCTCAGGACGGGGCGATCGACGAAAACGCTCTGCGCAATCTGGTCGCTTGGCAGGTCGAATCGGGCATTGATTTTCTGGTTCCCTGCGGCACCACGGGAGAAACTCCTACCCTCAATCACGATGAGTGGTTGCGCGTAATCGACGTCACTATCGAGGTCGTCGCCGGACGCGTCCCGATCATCGCCGGCGCAACTTCCAACTCGACGCAGGAGGCTGTAGCCAAAGCAAAGGAAGTTGCGGCGCGACCCGGCGTCAACGCCATCCTCACCGCGTCGCCCTACTACAACAAACCAACGCAGGAAGGCCAGTACCGCCACTTCCGCGCCATCGCCGAAGCGGTCGACAAACCGGTCATCGTCTATAACGTGCCGGGCCGTACCTCCGCCAATCTCGAGCCCGCGACGCTGGCAAGGCTGTGCGAGGTTCCGAATATTGCGGGCGTGAAAGAAGCCAGCGGGAACATGACGCAGATCGCCGAGGTGCTGAACGTGGTTCCAGAACACTTCCTTGTGCTCTCGGGCGACGACGCCGTCACTCTGCCGGTCATCGCGCTCGGCGGCGTAGGCGTGATATCGGTTGCGTCCAATGAAATTCCGCGCGAAATGGCCGAGATGACGCGCGCCGCTCTGAATAACGACTGGCACACGGCGCGGACCCTCCACCGCAAGTATCTTCCGCTGATGCTGACGAACTTTATCGAATCGAGTCCGCTGCCCGTGAAGGCCGTGTTGGCGATGATGGGCAAGATCGAAGAAGTGTATCGCCTGCCCTTGCTGCCGATGCGCCGCGACACTCGCTCGAAGCTGCAGAAGATCGCAACCGAAGCCGGATTGATTTCGCGGCCTGCGGCCGCGACTCCCGCCGCCACTGAATTCTACGTTTATGAAAATTGGGCGGCCGGCCCCCACAAAGCGATGCTCCACCGCGCCTCCTGTGGACAGTGCAGTTCTGGCAAAGGACGCCCCGCCGGGCACGATCCCAATCATTCGCGCTGGCATGGACCCTACAGCAACGTTGCCGAAGCCCGCGCCGCAACCCATCAGATGCCGGGAGTGCTGATCCGCAGCGAATGCAAGTGCGTGGGATAGGCAGCTTCTGGCTTCTGGCATTTGGCTCTGCGCGCGCCAGTGAATTAAGACTTGTCATAAAGCTTTATCATCAAAAGAAAACTTGTCATCGGAAGAGTTGTCATCCTGAGCGAAGCGAAGGACCTGTTTTTGCCGGAAGAGTAACGAAGCTAAGGTTCCAGAGCACTTGTCGGGTAACAGTTATCGAGTCTCTATTTTCCTATGCCAGATTCTCTACTCACTCTGAGGTTGGCCATTGAACGACTATCGGCCCTCGAAACGATCGGCGAACCCGACGAGGCCCGCCCCGTTTTTTTCGACTTCCGCGCCGCTCTGACTCGCGGCGCGGTTCGCGCCGCTGAGAAAATCGACGGACGCTGGGTCGTCAATCCCTGGGTCAAACAAGGCATCCTGCTCGGTTTCCGCCTCGGCGAGTTGCAGCAAATGTCGGACGGCGACGTGCTTTCCTTTATAGACAAGGACACCTTCCCTGCCCGGCGTCTGACGGTCGCCGATCGGGTTCGACTCGTCCCGGGAGGCTCTTCCATCCGCGAAGGCGCCTATGTTGCGCCGTCGGTCATCTGTATGCCTCCCATGTTCATCAACGTGGGAGCATACGTGGATGAGGGCTCGATGATCGATTCGCACGCCCTGGTCGGCTCCTGCGCCCAGATCGGCAAGCGCGTCCACCTCAGCGCCGCCGCGCAGATTGGAGGCGTGATCGAACCCATCAACGCCGCTCCCGTGATCATCGAAGACGACGTGCTCGTCGGCGGCAATTGCGGAGTCTACGAAGGCACGCTGGTCCGTACCCGCGCGGTGCTCGGAGCGGGGACGATCCTAACTCGATCCACGCCGCTCTACGACTTGGTGCGCGGTGAAATCTACCGCGCCACAGCGGAGCAGCCACTGGAGGTTCCAGAGAATGCCGTCGTCGTCCCCGGTTCGCGCGCGGTGAAAAAAGGCAAGGGAGCGGAGTGGAACCTCTCGCTGTACACGCCCGTGATCGTGAAGTATCGCGACGAGAAGACCGAGCGCGGGATTGAGCTGGAAGAGTGGTTGCGATAAGGGAGCATAGCGTGTTTCGCTGATCGGCCACAAACCCCGTTGACAGTGCTCGGTCGCACTCTTACACTCCAGGCATGGAAGTCCGTCTAGACCCAGACTTACAATCCAAACTCAGCCGCATAGCCGCCGCGCGCGGGAGTGACGCAGAAGTACTGGCTCGGGAAGCGATTGAGCGCTTTGTCGACTATGACGAGTGGTTTATCCGCGAAGTGGAAAAGGGTTTGGCCTCAGCCGATCGCGGGGCACTGCTAACCCACGAGCAGGTTGGGGCGCGCCTTGAACGATTGCTGGCAGACAAGCCGCCGCGCTCGTAATGGAACTTCGTTGGACGGACGAAGCCGTTGCCGACCTTGAACGTATCGCCGATTACCTATTCGAAAAGACTCCCGGACATGCGCCAGAGTTGGTGCGAGCCATTTACTGCGCTCCAGTCGCCCTGCTGAGTTTCCCCTACCGTGGCCGCTTGGGCAAGAAACAGGGAACGCGAGAACTCGTGCTTGCTCCGCTGCCCTACCTCATGGTCTACCGCATCGACGGCGACATAATTCACATCGCTCGCATCCTCCACGGAGCGCAGAAGTGGCCTTGAGCGACGAGTACGATGTGCTCGCGCGCCGCGAAAGAAGGCCAGGGTACATCCCCCAGGGTCAATCCGATGACTGGAAGCTCTCGCTCTACACACCCGTGATCGTCAAATGTCGTGACGCGAAGACGGAGCGCGGAAGTGAGTTGGAAGAGTGGCTAAGGTAAACGCCCTTATGACGGCAAGGACGCTGGCCTTGCGCTCGGCAGTTGCGCCTGCTCCGCCGCAAACCTGCGCCTCGCCTCGATATGCTTTCCGCGAAAATGCGCCTGCGCACGCTGGCCCCACGCGCGCACAAAGTAGTAGTTCAGCCCGCCTCCGATGGCCGAACTGAGGACCGGAATCAGGCGTCCCGCCCACTTCTCCACCACTTCTGCTCCAGCCCTGGCGGCGATCCGCTGGATCACGCGGGGCACGAACTTGTTGACCACTTCCTTTTCCAGCAACTCGCGGCTGATGTCGACCCCGGCGGCGGTGGCTGCGGCGATCCACAATTCTGCGATTTCGTCGTCCGTATTCATCTCGAAACCATAAATCAGGCTGAGCTTCTGAATCGTCCGCATGGTGATGGTCGAGAGAATGCCGAGATCCGGCACGATGGTCAAAATTCCGCCGAGACCAAACCCAGCGCCCTCAGCCGCCGCCAGCTTCATGCCGCCGCGGATGACCGACTCCGCCACATCGTCAAGACGCTCGACCGGCAGGGTGTAGACACCATGAAACGTCGCCAGCGGCAGGCCGTGCGCTACGCGGAGTTGCATTAAGAAGCGCCCGGGATCGACCTTGATCGTGTCGTAGGTGCGAGTCAGGCCGCCGCGGATTGCCCCTTCCACGCGCCGCCGCATCCATGACTTTTTCTCGTCCGCCATTTCGAGTATGAGTCTATCAGCCGCGCAACGCCGCCTCCCGCTGTGCTAGCATCGAAATATCTAAATGTCAGAAGGAAAACTGCATATAGTTCCGCTCGGCGGGATGGGCGAGTTCGGTATGAACTGCATGGCCATCCGCTACGGCGACGACATCGTTGTTGTCGACGCCGGCCTGATGTTCCCCGAAGCCGAACTGCTGGGCGTGGACATCGTCGTCCCCGACATCTCGTACCTCCTCGAAAATCGCAAGCATGTGCGCGGCATCGTGCTTACCCACGGCCACGAAGACCACATCGGCGCGCTTCCCTGGATTCTCAGCGAACTGAATGTCCCCGTCTGGGCTACCGAGTTCACGCTCGCCTACGTCGAAGATAAACTCGACGAACATCAACTGCTCGACAACGCCGACCTGCGCGAGATCACGCCCGGAACGCGTTTCAAAGTCGGACCCTTCACCATTCATCCCCTGCAAGTGACCCATAGCCTGGTCGATTGCGTGGCGCTGGCCATTCACACTCCGCTCGGAGTCGTACTCCACACCGGAGATTTCAAGGTCGATCCAACACCCACCGACAATCGTCTCTTCGACTTGCACGGTTTCGCGGAGTACGGCAAAGAAGGAGTGCTAGCGCTACTCCAGGATTCGACCAACGTCGAGCGCAAAGGCTATACGCCGAGTGAGCGCGCGGTAAGGCGCAAGTTCGAAGAAGTATTTGTCCGTACCAAGCGGCGTTTATTTATCTCGTGTTTCTCGTCCTCCATTCACCGCATCAAGCTGACCGTCGATATGGCGCGCGAGCACGGCCGGAAGATCTGCTTCATCGGCCGCTCCATGAACAACTCTTCTGAAATCGCCGAAGACCTCGGCTACATCCAGATCCCCGAAGGCATGCTGATTCACCCCGGCGAAATGAGAAACTTCCCGCCGGAAAAAGTATGCGTGATGATCAGCGGCACCCAGGGCGAGCCCATGTCAGCCCTGTCGCGCGCGGCCGTGGACAATCACAAGCACGCGAAAATAGAAAAAGGTGACACCGTCGTTCTCTCATCGCGTATCATTCCGGGCAACGAAAAAGCGATCTACCGCATGGTCGATCACTTGTTCCGGCGCGAAGCCTTCGTCATCTACGACGATGGCTCCTACCCTCCCATCCACGTCAGCGGACACGCCAGCCAGGAAGAACTGAAACTAATCATCAACTTGGTGCGCCCGAAATATTTCATTCCCATCCACGGCGAATACCGCCAATTGAAGCTCCATGCCGAGTTGGCAGCTTCCATGACCGGCGCGGTCGGCAAAGTAATGCTAATCGAAACCGGAGACGTTCTGGAAATCGACGAACACGGCGCCCGCAAGGCAGGACGCGTCAACATCGGCCGCGTCTGCATCGACTCCGGCTCGCGCACCGACGTAGTCGAAGACATCATCGTAAAAGACCGCCGCCATCTCAGCGAAGACGGCTTCGTAATGCCGATCATCGCCATCAACAAACACACCGGCCGCGTAGAAAGTTCGCCCGAAATCGTGACGCGCGGCTTCAATCCCGGAGAAAACGGCCTGATCGAGCGCGCCCGCGAGATTGT
>Ga0187890_10002560_pt1 | contig 12653 bp, 11 predicted proteins | sample June2016WEW_21_1_FD_133005 | JGI IMG/M metagenome (GOLD analysis project Ga0187890, IMG submission 133005) | Peatland microbial communities from SPRUCE experiment site at the Marcell Experimental Forest, Minnesota, USA - June2016WEW_21_10 | ecosystem: Environmental > Terrestrial > Soil >... | reverse complement strand
GAGGGCCTGATCAATAAAATCAAGACCCTCAAAAGGCAGGCTTACGGATTTCGGGATTCTGAGTACTTTAAACTACGGCTCTACCATCTTCATACACAGAGGTACTCGTTAGCCGGATGAACCCGAATTATTTCACCAATTATTTCATTGAGAAGAAGTGCGTGGAGTGCGGTAAGGAGTTTCAGGTATTTAGGAAATAGTTGATCCCACCTTCCGGTGCAGAAAAACCCCTTCTTTACGATTCGACCAAACAATACCCAGTGATCTGACAGCCACCGCACATGAGACAGCCTCCGGAACGGGTGCCTTGGAGCGGCTCCTTGTCCTGCGTGCAGATTTCCGAGTTGAAATCTTTCTTCGGTTTTGGATCGGGTCCACCCTTTTTGGCGGCCTTCCGAGTGTTCATGTTACTCTCCCGTGCATCATTGACCTTAATAAAAATTCTTTATCGATAATCTTTAATGGGTGTACATTTACCATCGGTACCACCTTTGTCAACCTCCTCCGACAAATCGCAGGGGCACTTTGCAAACCGTGCCATGAACTCAGGAATCAAGGCCCTCAAGGGATGGAGGTCGAGCCATGATTATGCAAGATCAGGGAGTAAAAGTGAAGTGTCCGCAGTGTGGGAGCCAGAATGTCAAGATCAAGTGGTCTTTTACCACCATCGTCGCATGGCTGGGGAAATTACTCGGAGTCCAGACGGTTAAGATTTTTGAGAAGAGATGCGTGGAGTGCGGTAAGGAGTTTCAGGTATTTCGGAAGTAGCTCACAGATCCCGCTCAGATCCCGTGTCAATACGATGTGGCGGAATGGTGGTGTGTCTTGAAATTGCCCAAAATGATCTGATAGGCATTCCCACTTGTGTTTTGATTGGAATATCGTATGATTTACGGACGTTCGGCATTCCAAGAGCTTTTTCGGATGGAATCCGAGCCGGAAATGCAGTCCAGCGTCCGTCGGTGGTCAAGTTGATGCATTATGCAGGATCAAACAACAATTGTGACCAATTCTTAAACAGTTAAGGAGACCCACATGAATAAAACTCTCATGTCCATAGTGTTGCTTCTTAGCTTTGCCGTATTAGTTGGCTTGTCTGTAGCCTCCTATGCCGCTGAGTCAGTAGGTGACGTGATGGATGATACTGTCATTACCAGTACAGTGAAGGCTGCGCTGACAAAAGATTTTGGGCTGGGGGCACTGATCAACATTGGAGTGAGTACGACGCAAGGTGTGGTTACCCTCGTCGGTAAGGTGCATAACTTTAAAGAGAGAGCGATGGTAGAGCAGAAAGTCCGGGGCGTAAAACATGTTGTCTATGTAAACAATAATTTGCGCGTAGTTTCTCCATGACAAAAAGAATCATCTGGAACGGATTCAAGCTAAGTGAAGAATGGGGTCACACCTACACTCTTGACAATATCGGGCAGAACAGTCAGGTTGCGGAAGAGATCAAGCCGATGTAACCTGTGCCAAGCCTGTTGAAATGGTTGAGTTGGGGCTTGGAGTGTGAAGAGTGTAGGTTTAACCCCAATTACACGGTGGTCTGCAATGTAGCTCTAAGATAATGTCCGACTGATAACTCCCAGGTATGATAGCGATGGGTCCGGTCCTCCCGGCCTACTCATTCACTACGTTTGTTGTGCCAAAGCGGATTTCTTGACACAGAGAAAGCCGGCGAAATTGAACCATTGGAAAAATGTCTCCACGATTTGAAAACCATTGCGATGAAATAGCTCAATGTTTTCCTCAAGACGGTATGGAATCAATTTATTTTCCAGCGCCTCGCGCTTGCGCATGATTTCGGTCTCCGAATAGCCTTGACTCCGCTTGAATTCATAGTAGTGCTCAACAAAGAAGCGATTCATATGGCCGTTGTTGGTCAGAATTTTCTCCGTCACGATCAGCACGCCCTCATCGACAAGTTTGCTATAGATCCACCGGATCAAGTCATCTCTTCGCAGCGGGCGGACGAATTGAAGCGTCCAGCACATCGTGACTATGCTGGCATTATCCAGAGCAATAGCAGAGAGATCCCCGTTGAGGTCGCCGTATCTCACCTCTATCCGTTCCTCACGCTGACTCTTCGTGATCTTCCGCCTTGCCTGCTCCAACATCGGACGGGAATTGTCATACCCTACGAGATGGGCTGAGGCTGGCAACATGTCGCATAAGCCGAGCAGCGTCGTGGCAGTCGAGCAGCCCAAGTCGTAAGCCGTAGTGCCGGGGACCCAGAATTTCCTGCCGACTCTCTGAAGCATGTTCTGCTGTTCCAGGTAAAAAGGCACGCTGCGCACAAGCATGTCATCGAAAACCTCGGCGACTTCCGCGTTGAATTCAAAATCGCACGCGCGTTCCGGCGAACCACGAAAAACCGCGTCTTTGTCCATATTCAATGGTCTCCCCTAGACTAAAATTCGGAAGAAGCCGGAGACATTTCAACACATTTCGGCCGGAATAAAAACCCGCGAGTTTCTGCCTTCTCCGGAGCGCCTCTTACAGCCCAAGGGGCCGCGTACACGAACTCCCTCAAAAGTTCCATGCCAGACTCTTCCAGGCATCTCACAACTTCCCGGCGGTTGAGACACCAGCTCAGCAATTCGGCATAGCCCGGGCGATTTGGTCTATGAACGGCGACAAACGAAGGTGCGGTGAGCACAGTCTGCAATCTTGCAATATAGAGAAACTCCCGTGTGGCGGAAGCAAGTTTGCAAGCTGTCTCATGCCAATTCTCAAAATAATGCAATGAGCTGCTGCTGACCACGAGATCGAAGGTCTTACCTCGAAGGTCACTTTCGTCGGAGTAAAATTGAGCTTCAGGCAGCAATCTTCTGCCTAGCTCGCAGAGACCGCGAACATCGAAGCAATGGTAATCGATTGCGACTTCCGGAAGAAGGGCCATGGAGTACAGATAGTAGTGACCCGCGCCGCCACCCCAATCCAAAATCGAGATATTAGTCTTCTTTCCGGCCGCCCGAGCCAGCACATATCCATAGGACATCATTACGTTGTGATGGGTTCTATCTTCACGACTCAAGCTCCAGGGGAAATGCGCTACTCCCAGGGGTTCGGGTCCCTGCAGATTCCGGACGAGCGTCGGCCAGTGTTTTTCTTGGGCATCTGCTACAACCTCGGCCTTCCATCCATCGGCAGCAGGGTCACTGGCGCGCCAGCCTCCCGGAACATAATGCATTTCGGAAAAAAGATAGTTCAGGCCATTTTCGACGAAGGGGCGGATACGTTCTTTAAGGCTATAGAGCCGCGACGCGAGGTTTGGACGCCAGATCTGCTCTTGCTTCATGTTTTCCTGCCACGACAAATCTTACGATGCTCGGTCTTCCCGGACAACTCCAAACAGCGCGTTTCCGGCGATACTAGGCAGCGAAAACACCAATCCAGCGCGGCATCTAAGTACCCGAGCGGAAGCTTCTTTATATTTTCATCAGACCTTTTTCTCAGCACTGTCGAATGCCCACCCGACCGTTCACCCTGACGTATAGAAGGCTGAAGGAGGCTCACAGGGGATTTGGGACTGCGGTACTCGGTAGGTGACCCTCTCGTTCTTGCTTTTATTGCACGAAGTTCCCCCAAAATCCAGGCAGAAAATCGATCAATCTAAGCTTTTCTTGACCTCCTTGGGATGGCCTTCTCTATTCGCCTCCGGCTCAGGGATTGGATGCTTTTAGCGAGGCATCCCTCACGTCAATTAGACTGGCTTTACCCCCTCTCCATGAGAATGGCGAAGCTCAGAAGTGAGCTTCCATTCTTACCTCGGCTAAAAGATGTCGAATGTTCCATGGAACAGATTTGGAAATGGTGAATTGTCTCCAAAATAAAGTTGATCACGGTGGCCACTAGGATAAACATGTCTCTCCTACATGGCGTTATGAGGAACGTCTTTCAAAAGAACACCAAAATAAGATCATATGTGTATGCGGTAACCTGAGAATTCGGTTCGCATCACATGCCTAGGGGGTAAAAGGGTGAGTGGGTGAATGGGGCTTTCTACGAGGCGCCCCGTGAACTTCTAACTTGATTCTTAGACTCCGCACAGTGGACGGTTCCCGCATTTCGCGAAGCTCGTCGCTCAGAGGCGTCGCAAGCGATTTGTCATCTTTACGCTTGGTGTTGAATATAGATCTGTTTTGGGAGTGAGGCATTGAGCCTTGGGCCGCAGAAACCAGCGTGATACCTCCCGGAAATGCCCGATGTCGCCTGCTTAGAGCTTTTGAGGCCATTTCATCGCCGCATGCAACACCCTTAAAATTATGACCGCCTTTCCCTTCTCGACATAAGGGAGAATGTAAGGCAAACCGGGAATGACGAGTTCGCGGGTACCCGCCACCCTGCCCGGTCGTCCCATACCGGGCTGATCAGCCAATCGTTGCGCGGCTTTCCAGATCCGTTGCGCCACCTCTGCCGCTTTAACGGGATTGTCACCGGCGATGTATTCCACGGCATCGTCCAAGTTCAGCAGCGCTTTACAGGACCACTTAACTTGCATTCGCACCCCACTTGCGGAATCTGGCTATGACTTCCTCGTGGTTAGCTACTTCTCCCTTCTCAACCTCTGCCAAGGCATCGTTGACCTCCTGGACAAACCATTCTTCATACTCAAGGAACCGGTCTATCGCCTCGTTGATTACCCAGGACCTCGAACGGCTCAAAACCTTTGCCAAGCCGTCCACGCGATCGAGCATTTTATCGTCCAGCCGAACCGTTGTTGTTTTCATGAACAGCACCTCCAGATTTTGTATTCGTATAGAATACACATGAATATATCAAAGGTAAATCGGGTATTTTTTAAATCACAGTACTGAAAAATATCACGATAAACATCGCCACAGGATAATAACTGGCGCGGTTGAACAGGGCCGAAGCGAGGCCGGTAGACCTCTGGGCGTAGAGCCGCCATGCGGGCAGGAGCAGAAGAAATATCCCGGCCGGAATCGCTGCGGCAAAATAGAGGGCGCTCAACCGGGCAGGCGTCAGCCAGAACAGGGCAACGCTTATTACAACAGCGATCGAGAGGGAGCTTAGAATGATCCGGGCCGATCCTTGTGGCCCGAACTTGACTGGAATGGTCTCGGCCCCCATTCGCATGTCTTCCTGCATGTCGCTCCAATCGTTGGGAACGTTCTGCCCCCCGATTTCCCAGAAAAAAAACCACAGGAAAAACCCGATCAAAAAAGGCGCTGAAGAATTGGGCGCTACAGCGTAAATAGCCGCCAAGCCGCCGGCGCTCTTGACCCCGCCGCTTACAAGCGCCCTCATCCAGCTAAACCTCAACATGAAACAGTAAACCGCTTCTGCAACGCTTCCAAGCACAAATATGACTGCGCAGGCCGGATTAAGAGCCCAGGCCCCGAGCAGGGCAATCGTACCCCATGCGGCTGTCCACAAAACTCCGTCCCTCAGGCTGAGCAGGCCCTGTGCCATTGGGTGGCGCGCATAGATGGCGTCCAGGTCCCCGGCGGAACACTTGAGACCGCACTCGCGGATTTTGGCCCGATCTGTTCTGAAATCAACGACATCGTTGAGGGCGTAGACGGCCGTGTAGCCGGCAAAGGCTGTCACAAGGCCGATGACGATCACATGAACAGGCGGAATCGAGCCGAGCCAGAGAAGGGCCGCAAGCGCCGGCGTAGCCATATCAAGCAGCCCGTGCGGCGTGCGTGACAATGCCATGAAGAGTTTTATCCGGGGCGGGGGCGAAATTGTCGAGGCGCTCAATTCCATTTAAGTCTCATTCATTTCCCGGGTTTAATTTCACGAAAGATTTCATCCTATTACTATGGTCTTTATATTTACGAACTCCTTCAGCCCGAAATGAGAAAGCTCCCTGCCGAATCCCGATTTCTTAACGCCCCCGAAGGGAAGGCGCGGGTCGGACTTGACGATACCGTTTATCGCGATAAATCCGGAAGCAATTTCACCGGCGAGTCTCTCCGCCTTCGAGATGTCCCTGGTCCAGATCGCAGCGCCAAGGCCGAACTCAGTCGCGTTGGCAATCCGGATCATATCCTGTTCGCTCCGTGCCGTGATCACAGGGGCTATCGGGCCAAAGACCTCCTCCTTTAGCACCAGCATCTCCTCAGTAAGCTCTGTCAAAACAACCGGCCGGAAGAAATAACCCTGGTTCGGCGGCTTAGGTCCTCGATGAGCCCTGGCACCCTTTTTCAAAGCATCATCGAGCTGTTTGCCGAGAGTTTCCAGGAATTCCTTTTTGGCAACCGGCCCCAAATCGGTGGACTCATCCATCGGGTCACCAATCCTGAGGCCATTCATCACGGCGACGAATTTTTCCGTGAATGCCTCGGCGATAGATTCCATCACTATCAGCCGTTTGGCTGCGATGCAACTCTGACCGGCATTCGCCGTTCTCGACCTGACTGCGGCACGGGCGGCTTTTTCCAGATCCGCGTCCTCGAGGACCATAAATGGGTCAGAGCCCCCCAGCTCGAGTACGATTTTTTTCAAGTTTTTACCCGCCAGCGAACCAACCTTAGATCCGGCGCCGACACTTCCAGTCAACGAAACTGCGTCGATCTGGTCTTGCTCTATCAGGCGTTCGGCGCCTTGCGAACCAATCAGAAGCGTTTGGAAAGCGTGCTCCGGGAAACCTGCTTCGCGGAAGATCTTCTCTATCTCGAGCGCAATTATGGGAACATTGGACGCATGCTTGAGCAGGCAGACATTTCCGGCCGCAAGGGTCGGCACAGCCCAGCGCGCTACCTGCCAGAAAGGAAAATTCCAGGGCATTATTCCAAGGATAACGCCAAGGGGGTCAAACACTACATAGCTTTTCGCAGCCTCAGTTTCGATCACTTCGTTTTTGAGAAACTTTTCTGCGTTTTGGTGATAATAGTCGCAGAGCAGAATGCATTTTTCGATTTCAGCTACGGCATCCCGTATCGGCTTGCCCATTTCAGTAGTAATTATGCGGGCGTATTCCCTTTTTTTCTGTCTGAAAATGGAGGCAAGTCCTGCGACAGGTTTTACCCGATCTGATACGGGAAGCTTTCTCCATTTTTCAAACGTTTTTTTCCCTTTGAGGACAGCTTCACGACAGGACTCATCCGGCAGTGTATCGAACTCGGCAGTTACTTCACCCGAAAAGGGATTTATCGACTTGAGCTTCATGAACTCCCTCCGCAACAAATCACTATCAGGGGAGAGAGTTTACAAGGAAAACAGGCTTATGTGCAACACAGTTATTATTTGCCCTTTCCCGGAAGCTGCTTTTTTATTTCCCGCTTCATGAAATTGATGGATTTGGTAATCGGTATATTTTTGGGACACACGCGGGTGCATTCGAAATAATTTACGCAAGGCCAAACGCTATTTGGTTCGTTGAGCTTATCAAGCCTGCTCGTAAACCGGCCGTCCCGCGTATCGTAGAGAAACCTGTAAGCCCAGACAAGGGCAGCCGGGCCGGCGTAGCCGGGATTGTCTCTCATAACGGGGCAGGCGCCCGTGCAGCAGGCGCATAGAATACAGCGGATCACGTCCTCCACTTTCCTGTGGTCTTCCGGGCTTTGCAGCCGTTCCTTCCCGGGGGGGTCCTTGTCCTGGATCAGATAGGGGCGCATGGAATCGATCCCGCCCAGGAAATCATCCATATCGACTATGAGGTCCTTGCGGACCTCAAAAAAGGGCAGAGGCTCCAGAGTGATTTCCTCAGAGCCGGTGTAATCCTTTACCAGCTTCTGGCATGCCAGGGCGCAGACCCCGTTTATTCGCATGCCATCGGAGCCGCACACGCCATGAGCGCAGGACATCCGGTAGCCAAGCGTTCCATCCTGTTCCCATTTAATCCTGTTGAGGCAGTCCAGAATACGCTCCTCCGGCATGGCCGCCACAGTATATGTCCTGAAGTAGGCCTCTTTGCCGGACTCGGGATCGAACCGAAATATCCTGAATCGAACTTCCATATCAGTACGTCCTCGGTTTGGGTGGAAAGAGGGTGATCGTAACCGGTTTGTAAGTAATCGACAGGCCGGAGTCCGTCCTTTGGACAAGTGTATGTTTGAGCCAATGTTCGTCATCTCTATCGGGATAGTCCTCGCGCGAGTGCGCTCCGCGGCTTTCGGTCCTGTTCAGCGCTGAAGCCACTATTGCTTCAGCCAAGGGGAGCATATTCTGGAGTTCAAGGGCGTCTATCAAATCGGTGTTAAAGCGATTGCCCAAGTTGTCGATCGAGATGTTCCGGGCCCTTTGTTCCAGCTCCCTGACAGTTTCAAGGGTTTTTTTCAAGCCCTGCTCGTGCCGAAAAACCGAGCAACCGGCCATCATGACTTCCTGGAGAGACTGCCGGATGCTCACAGGCCTTTCACCAGTCCTGTTTTCCTTGATCTGTCTTATCCGGTCCATCGTGTCCCGCCCCGGTGCTGGAGGCGGCTCCACCCAGGACAGCCGGTTCAGGTTTTCCATAATATGCAGCCCGGCCCTTCTGCCAAAAACGACAAGATCGAGCAGCGAGTTGCAGCCGAGCCGATTTGCCCCGTGAAGCGAGATGCACGAACACTCGCCAGCCGCATAAAGCCCCGGCACGGGGTTATTCTTCACATCAGTTACGTTGCTGTCGGCATTTACCGCGATGCCTCCCATCATGTAGTGACAAGTGGGATGAACTGGAATCTGGTCTGTCGCCGGGTTAAGGCCAAGGTAAATTTTTACAAAAGAAGAAATATCCGAAAGCCTTTCAGCCAGTTTTTTTTCTCCAAGATGGGTGAGGTCCAGATAGACATAGTCCTGTCCATTTATTCCCCGGCCCTCTTGAATCTCGGTATAAATCGCGCGGGAAACCATGTCCCTTGGGGCCAAGTCCTTGATAGTGGGAGCGTACCTTTCCATGAACCGCTCGCCCTCGCCATTGCGCAGAATTCCACCCTCACCTCTTGCCGCCTCAGTTATGAGGACCCCAAGCCCCCATATTCCCGTAGGATGGAACTGGACAAATTCCATGTCCTCCAGAGGAAATCCCTGCCTGTAGGTGAGAGCAACACCGTCCCCTGTACTGGCGAAGGCGTTGGAGGTTACCTTGAATATTTTCCCGTATCCGCCGGTTGCAATCAGGACAGCCCTGCCATGGAAGAAGTGCACTTCACCGGTTGCAAGCTCACAGGCAACCAGCCCGGCAAGCTGCCCGTTGCGAATAACGAGATCGAGCACGTGAAACTCCGGGTATATCTTGATGCCCTTCTTTACCGCATCAAAATAGAGCGTATCCATCATGACCCGCCCGGAGCGGTCAGAGGCGTAGCATATACGCTTCACGGGAGCTTCGCCGAAATTCCTGGTGTGCCCGCCAAAGCAACGCTGGGCGATTTTGCCTTCCGGCGTGCGGTTGAAAGGAACACCCATGTGTTCCAGTTCATAAACGGCCCTTATGGCGTCTTTGGCGAGAATCTCAGCTGCGTCCTGGTCGGTCAGGTAATCTCCGCCTTTGACCGTATCGTACATATGCCATTCCCAGAAATCAGGCTCTTCGTTTTCGAGCGCTGCGGCTATTCCCCCCTGCGCCGCCCCGGAATGCGACCTGGTGGGATATACTTTGCTGAGAAGCGCGACATCGGTCTTCCCCGCCACCTCGGCGGCCGCCCTTAACCCGGCAAGTCCTGCGCCGACAATCAGCACATCGTGCTTGAAAACCATAACGATCTATTCCCTCGCCTCTACAGGTTCATAGGTGCATCCAACAGCCCCGCAATAGTGGCCGACATATTCCGCTTCCGGTCTGTACAGCGCGGGCTTATCCTGGGCTTCGGCGAACTTTTCCTCAATAATGTGCGCACACCACCCTGCGATTCGGGAGATAGCAAAAACGGGTGTCATAACGTCAATTGGTACTCCCATCATGGCATAGACAGATCCGCTGTAGAAATCGACATTGGTCCTGATGCCGGATTTGCCGCGAGCCGAAAATTCCTTGTGACCTTCTTCTTCGATGCGGGCGAGATACTCATACCATTTTTCGTGGCCGGTTTCTTTGGCCAGACGGCGCGACATCTGTTTAAGAATCTTTGCGCGGGGATCGTCGGTCTTGTAAACAGCATGCCCCATCCCCATTATTTTCCGGTTGCTTTCGATCATGTTTTTGACCCAGGCGCCGATCTCATCGGCCGATTTAATTTCGGATTCTATCTGGATCAGCATCTTCATAACCCGCGCATTGGCGCCCCCATGCAGACTTCCGGAAAGAGCGCCCACTCCGGCGGAGACCCCCGCGTACAAATGCGCCCTTGTTGATACGACCTCGCGGCAGGCGAAAGTCGAGGCGTTGAAGGTATGGTCAGCGTGCAGGATCAGGCAGACGTCGAAGTCATGAGCGATCTCACTGCGTGGTTTTTGTCCGGTGAGCTGCCAAAGGAAATTCGCGGCGTGAGGCAGGGCATAGTCAGGCGCAAGCGGCTTCTCCCCGTTTCTGATCCGATGCCAGGCGGCGACCACAGCGGGGAAGCGGGCTATCAGCCGGACAGCCTTCCGGATATTGGCCTCCTTAGAGTCGTCATTGAGTTCCGGGTCATCGATAGCCAGCATTGGCACACAGACCTGGAGCACATCCATCGGGTCGGCGTGCCTTGGGAATTTCTCAAGACCCTCCAAAACGAAGCCTGGTAAGTCCCGCGACTGCACAATCTGTCTTTCGAACCGCTCAAGTTCGCTCTCCTTAGGCAGGTATCCGTTCAGGAGCAGAAAGGCCGTTTCCATAAATGTTGACTCTTCGGCCAGTTCTTCAATCCTGTAGCCGCGATAGATCAGAACCCCGTTTTCGCCGTCGATGTAGCTGATCTTGGTATCGGCAACTGCAACCCCTCGGAGGCCGATATTCTTGATGCGGACTGTCTCGGTGGCCATTTTCCCCCCCGGATGATTTGTGGTTATATAAACGGCTCCATTCAGAACGCGAGTCTTCCTGACTCAAAACCTACCTGTTTTGACCATATTCAACGCGCCTCCATCGAGCAACATGCGGCGCATTCTTTCCGATACACGCAGAAACACGCGTATCTGTTCGCCGTCAACTTCAACCGGCAACTCCAGGGCGCCACTCATGAGATGGCGTCGAACCTCACGATATAAGATCGTCGCCCCGGTATTAAAAGAATTGTAGTCATCGGGATTGGCGAACACCAGCGGGAGTATCCCGTAGTTACAAAGATTGGCCATATGGATCCTGGCGAAGCTTTTCGCCAATACCGCTCGGACGCCAAGATAGCGGGGCGCCAGGGCCGCGTGCTCCCGGCTCGACCCTTGCCCGTAGTTTTCTCCGCCGATGACTGTAACCGCGCCCGCTTCCTTGCATTTTCGCGCAAATTCCGTATCGAGGATCGAAAATACAAACTCGCTTATCGCCGGGATATTCGACCTGAGTGGAAGGACTTTGCTGCCCGCGGGCATGATTGTATCAGTCGATATGTTATCACCGACCATCAGCACCACTTTGGTTTCGAGCGACTCGGGCAGCGGAGCGAGTGTGGGCAGTGGAACGATGTTGGGCCCGCGGACGACTTGAGTTTTTCTGAGCTCTTGACTTGGCCTGATGATCGAAATCTCATCTACGAGGTACTGTTTCGGGTCTTCGATTCTTGGGTATTCCATTTCCCGGCCCAGGTCCCTCGGATCTGTTATAACGCCCTTGAGCGCGGCCGCAGCGCTTGTCTCGGGCGAACACAGATAGACGCTATCATCTTTGGCGCCCGACCGTCCGGGGAAATTGCGGGGCATGGTCCGAAGGCTGATCTGGCCGGTTCCAGGCGCCTGCCCCATACCAATACACCCCAGACACCCGGGTTCGTGTATTCGCGCCCCCGCCCGCAGGAGTGGAAACATCCCTCCCCGGGCTGCGACATTCTCGATTACCTGCCTGCTGCCGGGGTTCACATTAAGAGAGATCCAGGGGGATGCATGTCTGCCCTCAAGAATCCGGGCCACCACCATCAAATCCCTGAAGGAAGAATTTACGCTACTCCCGACGATAACCTGGTCCACTTTCAATCCAGCGACTTCACGCACCGGAACCACATTGCCCGGCGAGTGCGGCTTGGCTATGAGGGGTTCGATTTTGGAGAGGTCAATTTGATCATATTCGTCGTATTCGGCCGACGGGTCAGCGCTGAGTTCAACCCAGACCTCTCCCCTCCCCTGGGCCTCAAGATAGGCTCGAGTGTTTCCGTCCGATGGAAAAATCGAAGTAGTCGCTCCCAGCTCAGTCCCCATATTGCCAATCGTTTCGCGGTCGGTTGCAGACAGGCTTACAACTCCAGGGCCGTAATATTCGACTATCTTCCCAATACAGCCTTTCACGTCATAGCGCCGAAGCATCTCGAGAATAACGTCCTTGGCGCTGACCCATTCGGGGAGTTTTCCGGTGAGTTCAACCCCAAGAACTCTTGGACAGGGAAGATGATAAGGGTGTCCGGCCATGGCCAGGGCAACGTCGAGCCCACCGGCGCCTATCCCAAGCACCGAGACACCGGCCGCCCCAGGGGTATGGCTGTCGGAGCCGAGCAGGGTCCGCCCGGGAATTCCAAACCTTTCCATATGAACCTGGTGGGAGACGCCGTTGCCTGCGGGGCTGAAATGAATTCCATACCTGGCGGAAGCGCTCTGAAGATATCTGTGGTCGTCGGCATTTTTGCTGTCTGTCT
>Ga0187890_10002559_pt1 | contig 12656 bp, 8 predicted proteins | sample June2016WEW_21_1_FD_133005 | JGI IMG/M metagenome (GOLD analysis project Ga0187890, IMG submission 133005) | Peatland microbial communities from SPRUCE experiment site at the Marcell Experimental Forest, Minnesota, USA - June2016WEW_21_10 | ecosystem: Environmental > Terrestrial > Soil >... | reverse complement strand
GCGGTGGTGGGGGCGGAGGCGGTGGCGGTGGAGAAGCCATGACCATGGTCGACTCGCGGGTCGGCGCCACGGGCGGCGGCGCGGTATTCGAGACGGTGGCGCCGGAGGTGGACGAGGCGTCGGCGTCCGACGGCGCGAGCTCTGCGGAACGGTGGGTGCCGAGCAAGATGTCGAGGACCTTGCGGTGCTCGAGGGTCGGGCCGGGAGGCGACGCCGTGTCGATCGACACGCGCTCGAAGACGGGCTCCTGGTGCCGGCGGGTGTCGGCGTCAGCCATGACGGCGCCATGGTCGGGTGCAGACACGCTGGGGGCATCGGGAGGAAGGACCGTCGCCGCGGCGGGCGGCGTGGCCGGGCCGAACTCGGAGACGAGCACCGCATCGAGCGCGCTGGCGGTGAGTTCCGCCACCGACGTGGCGGGAAGAACCTCCCCGTCGAAGGAAGGAACGTAAAAGACCGGCTCGGTGACCCCTGCTTCCACCGCTGGTTCTGACACCTCTGTTGCTCCGCTCCATTCACGTTGCGCCGAGCCCACGACGCCCGTCATGTCACTTTCGGCAGGACAGGCCGAGTCCTTGAATGCCAGAGGGGGAACTTCCTGCCGAGGAAGAGGCCGGTCCGAGCTCTCCGCCGCATTGTGGCTCTGGAGCTTCTCCTGCGCTTCGGCGGCCAGGGCGTCTTGGACCATGAGGCCGAGGTCGTCGACGGCTCGGGCCATCCTGGCCTGGTCCTCCTCGACCTCGACGAGTCGCTCGAGGATCTCGTGCCACAGCTTGGCCGACGACGCGGGCCCCGAGCGGGCGAGGTCACCCGACGACCGATCGCCTTCGTGTCGACCGCTCTCCATTGTCATGCCCGGGCTCTTCCCCCTGGTGACCCATGCACTGCGCCACGGCGGTTCGAGGCCCCAGAGTCATTCGCCTCGACGGCCACCGGCGGGCCTGCCGGACCGCACGCAAGCCAGGAACGCAGCGTAGTCAGCCGACCACGGCGCGGAAAGTCCGAATATCGAGCGTTTGTAATCCTGAACACCCGCCCCCGGTGCGCATCCCGGCGGGAGCGACGTCCGAGCCCCGCGGGGCGGCTCGGCCGAGGCTGTCGTCAGGCCCGAGCCGCGCTGCGCAGGTCGTCGAGAGACAGCTCGCCGGTGGCCTCCCCGCCGCACTGCGCGCAGTGCTGGACATGACGCCACGACCTCAGCAAACGAGTCCCTTCGGGATTCAGAAGAACGACGAAGGACTCCGACACCGGGTCGATGTCGAGCCCGAAGTAGGGGCGCCAACCGGTGGAGGCAGGGTGGCTATCCAGATCCAGGCCCTTCAGGACGCGCCGGAAGCGCATCCGTTCGGTATCAAAGAGCCAGGTGCTGTGACAGGACTCCAGGACGAGCGGTTCCATGCGTGGATCATCGCCCAAAAGCGCGACGATCAACCCTCAACGGTATTGCGATTGTGTGACGATCGCAGGGCCGTGGCTGGGCCACCACCCTTCGTCGGGTGTCATGGGTCGTCAGAATTTCACGGTGCCGGTCGCTACCAGGACACCCAGCGCGATTATGAGGATTCCGAGCACGGCGCAGGCCCCCACCAGCACCCCCGATCGTGGCTTGCGGCCGGGAGCCGGCGCCGGACTCTCGGCGATGGCGGCCCCGGCGAGCTGGCCGACCTCGTATTCGAGCCCTTCGGGGTTGTCGCTCGGGACGACGAAACGGTGCGTCCGAGAAGGTGTCACCGCCTCGACGATGACGCCCGGGTGGCCGGCCGGGGTGCGCATCCTCTCGCTGGCGACCAGTCCCGAGATGTCAGCCCACGCCACCACGGCGCCGATGTCGCCGTCGGGCTTTCGCACCGTCAGCCCCGACCTGTCGAGGACGACCGTCAGGCCGGGCACAGCGACGTTCCCCCCGCTTTCGGCGGTGAGCAGGTAGCAGTCCGAGAGCACGAGAGGGTCCCTGTACAGCGTCGGTGGAGATGCGTCGTGGGTTTCCGGCTCGTTCATCGTCATCTCGGCATCCGCATCGCCTCGTGTCCCCGCGCCCATAGACCCGGATCTCTGTTCAAGACCTTGACGCGTGCGCGGCCCGAGGTCAACGACCCCCGGAGTCGAGAGGCCGAGGTGGGTCGAAAGTCCCATACCGCACCCTCGTTTCGTGCATTCCTCGTCACGAAGAGCGCTGAATTCGCCACGAAAACAGTTGGAGTAGGGAGGGCATTCGTTTAGACTGAGGCCTTCATGAACGGCGACGACCTCAACCGACTGCTCCGCATCCTGGCCGATCTCGACGGCTCGGACATGCACATCAAGGCGGGTGCACCTCCGCGCGTCCGCGTCGACGGGCTTCTGCGCACTCTTGATGGCGAAGCGGAGTTCACCGACGAGGACACCTTCGCCTTGGCTCGCGAGATCATGCCGCCGAAGATCTTCGAGACATTCGAAGAGAAGCGCGAAGCCGACTTCGCGTACGCCGTCCCCGGTCTCGGGAGATTCCGTACCAACGCGTTCTACCAGCGTTCGTCGGTGGCCCTCGCCATGCGCCGGGTCCAGACCAACGCGGCGACCTTCGAGGACCTCCGCCTACCCGACGTCGTCCGTCGGCTGAGCGAGCATCACCGTGGGCTCGTCCTCGTGACGGGCCCGACGGGCTCGGGCAAGACCACGACGCTGGCGGCGATGGTGGACCACATCAATCACGTGCGTTCCTGTCACGTCATCACCATCGAGGATCCCATCGAGTATCTCCACCGGGACGATCTGGCCGCCATCGATCAACGCGAGGTCGGCTTCGACACCGAGAGCTTCAGCTCTGCCATGCGGACGATCCTCCGCCAGGACCCGGACGTGATCCTCGTGGGTGAGATGCGTGATCCCGAGACCGTCCACACCGCGCTCACCGCGGCGGAGACCGGTCACCTGGTGTTCTCCACCCTCCACACCACGACGGCCACCGAGACGGTGAACCGGATCGTGGACTTCTTCCCACCACACCAGCAAGGGCAGGTGAGAGTGAGCCTGGCCGGTGCCCTGACGGGGACGATCTGTCAACGGCTCATTCCGCGAGCCGACGGCAAGGGACGTGTCCCTGCGCTCGAGATCATGGTGGTGAACGGACGGATTCAACAGGCCATCCTGGATCCCGTCCAGACCTCGGACATCAACGAGATCATGGCGGAGGGCGAGTACTACGGGATGCAGACGTTCGACCAGTCGCTGGCGGAACTGCTGCGCGACGAGGTGATCGACCTGCGCGAGGCCATGAATGCCGCATCGAACCCGCATGACCTCAAGGTGCGGCTCGAGCGGATGGGGATCGTGTCCACAGGCCGCGGATTCGTGTCGAACGCGGCGGCGTCCTGACCGCTCCGGCGCCGAGGAGGGAGCCGCCCCTCGGGCTCCTCAGGTTCCGATCATCTTCCCCGCCGCGAAGGCGCCGATGACCGCGGCGAGGCTCCCGAGAGCGGCGGCCAACGCCACCGGGACCATTCGAGGTGCGCCTTCACGGCCCGTGCGCATCGTGAGGAACACCGACAAGCCAACGAGACCGACCGCCGACGTGACCGCGCCGACGATGGCGCCGACGGTCCCGACCCATCCCAGGACCGCCCCGTAGGGGATCAAGCTCCAAAGTCCGATTCCGGCTCCCTGGCGGCGCGATACCCGCGTCCCCGCCCACAGCGCCACGGCGCCGGCTGCGATCCCGATGACCATGCCACCGAGGTGCCACCACCGCCGATCGGCCACCGCGGCGGCGCCGAGCAATACCGCCCCCACGCCGGTTCCGACGAGCGACACGGCCGCGGGGGGGCGGAGCCCGTCGAGCTCGATCACCGCCAGCGCCAGGCTGGTGGCGCCGAAGACACACATGCCCGGGACCGCCCAGTGGGCTCCGAGAACCCAAGCCAGGGCCCCGAACAGCGCCCCCGTGGCGAGCTCGACGGCGGGGTACCGGGCCGAGATCCGCTCTCCGCACTGGCGGCACTTGGCCCGCAGGACGATCCAGGAGATGACCGGCAGGTTGTCCGAGGACCGGATCGGTGTGCCGCAGGCCGGGCAGAACGAGCCTGGTCGTACCACGGACAGGCGGCGTGGGACCCGGTAGACGACGACGTTGAGAAAGGATCCGATCACGAGGCCGAACACCGCAGCCACGAAGGTGGTGTAACCCCGGGCGCCGGCGGGAGCGGCCGCCCCCAAGATCCGGGCTAGCAATTGTGCCTCTGACCAGGGGAAAGGCCACGAGGTCCGGGCTCATTCACAAGGCGGTCACGCTAGCACGGACGTCCCCGGGGCCCCGTTGTGCACAGTGGGGAGCCCATTGCCACCGAGGGCGTTCAATCCGGGCTCGCCACATGCCGATGCATCACAGCATGAGCAACGTGGATGCCGTCCGGATGCTCGCGGACGAACACCACCTCGAGTTTGTAGACCTGGAACGGTTCAATCTGGATGCCAGTGCTTCTTCGGTCATTCCCGTCGGGGTGGCCCGGAAGCATCACGTCGTTCCGATAGGCCGCAAGTTCGGCGCGCCCGTGGTGGCGATGTCCAACCCCGCCGACGTCGTCGCCATGGACGACCTCCGTGCGGTGATCGGCCGGGAGTTCGTCGCCGTGGTGGCCAGTGGTGAGCAGATCGATTCCTGTCTGGTGCGCGTCTACGGGGAGGCACCCAACGGGACCGACAAGCGCACGTCGGCAACGAGTGGGACCAAAGCTCCCGATCCCGTGATCTCGCCCGTCGGATCGACCGGCTCCACCACAACGGCCAACCGTGCGGTGCCCCCGCCCCCCTCTTCGTCCGGCGCACCCCGCCCGGAGACCGAGGCGAAGCCGAAAGCGGCTCCGTCCGCGGCACCCGCTCCCTCGCCGACTCTCGCTTCGCCCCCGCCGCTCCCACCGCTCAAGCCGTCGGCACCGTCCACGGCGTCGACACCGTCCACGGCGTCGACACCGTCCACGCCGTCGGCACCGTCCACGCCGTCGGCACCGTCCACGCCCAAGGCGTCCTTATCTGCGGCGCCGGCCGTCTCCGATCCGCCGGTGACGCCGCAGCGCCCCGAGGACGTCCTCGCCGCTGCGCTCCAGGCGATCGACTCGAGCCTCGGGACGGGCACCGCCGACAGCACGACGAAGACCGATGCCACTCCCGGTGGGCCTGCCTCGGATGCGGTCCTCGACTCGGTCTCACCCGAGAAGGACGGGTCCGAAGAGGCCGGGACGCCCGTCGAGCCCGTGGTCCAGAAGGTTGAAGACGTCGTGGCCGCCGCGGATCTGGTCGATGAGGTCGTCGGCGAGTTCGAAAACCAGAGCGAAGCCGTCGTCGACACCCAGGACGTCCCCGAGGGGCTGGCCGGTTTCCCGCCCTTGGCTCGGGTCCTGGTGGAGGGCGAGCGCGTCTCGCTCGAGGACATGGAGGACGTCCTCGAGGAGCGCGAGCGGTCAGGGCAGGCCATCGCCCGGATCCTGACCCTGCGCGGACTTGTCACCGAGGCGGACCTCATGTGGGGAATGGCCCAGGAGATGGGCCTGGAGTTCGTCGACCTCGAGATCCAGACCATCGACTTTGCCGCCGCCTACCACCTCCCCGAAGCCACGGCACGGCACCACAACGTCCTCGTGATCGCCATCCGTGACGGCATCCCCGTGGTGGCGGCGTCCAACCCCACCGACGTGTTCGCCATGGACGACCTGCGTACCATCATCGGGCGCAACTTCGTCAGGGTCGTCGCCACCCGGTCGCAGATCAGTACCTACATCGACAAGGCCTACCACCAGGGTGGTGACGCCAGCGAGGTCGCCACCGCGGCGGCCTCGGACTTCGAGGACATCGGCGACGAAGGGCTCGGGAACATCCAGGCCATCGTCGACGACGCGCCCATCGTTCGCTATGTGAACCTGCTCGTGCTCCAGGCCCTTAACGAGCGGGCCTCGGACATCCATGTCGAGCCCACCGGCGAGAACCTCCGGATCCGTTACCGCATCGACGGTGTCCTCCACGACATCTCCACGGCGCCGAGGACGATCGCATCGGCGGTGACCACGCGTCTCAAGGTCATGGCTGACCTCAACATCGCCGAACACCGCCTTCCTCAGGACGGCCGGCTCTCGCTCACCGTCGGTAGCCGTCCCATCGACCTGCGCATGGCCACCCTTCCGACCATCTACGGCGAAAAGGTCGTCATGCGAGTCCTGGACAAGTCCAACATCGTGATGGACTTCGAGGACCTTGGTTTCGATCCCGAGCTGCTCGAGATCTACCAAGACATCTTCAACCGGCCCTACGGGACGATCCTCGTGACCGGTCCGACCGGCTCGGGCAAGACCACCACGCTCTATGCCACCCTGGCCGCGCTCAACAACCCCGAGAAGAACATCATCACCGTGGAGGACCCGGTCGAGCTGCGCATCAAGGGCATCAGCCAGGTGCAGCTGAACATCAAGGCGGGCCTCACCTTCGCGGCGGCGTTGCGGTCGATCCTTCGCTCGGACCCCGACATCGTGCTCGTCGGGGAGATCCGCGACCGGGAGACGGCATTGATCTCCATCGAGGCCGCCCTGACCGGGCACATGGTGTTGGCCACATTGCACACGAACAACTCCGCCAGTACGCCGATGCGCCTCGTGGAAATGGGGATCGAGCCCTACCTGGTGACCTCGGCCATCTCCGGAGCCCTGGCCCAGCGACTGGCCCGTCGCCTTTGTGTGCATTGTCGCGAGCCCTTCGACGCCACGGAGGCCGACATCGTGGCGGCCGGCTGGAAGCCCGGCGAGGTCTACGCGGATGCATCCAAGCCCACGCTCTATCGAGCTGTGGGCTGCACCGCATGTTCCAACACCGGATATCGGGGACGCAAGGCGCTCCTCGAGCTTCTCGTCGTCACCGAGGACGTCGAGCGGTTGATCATTGAGGGAGGGACGGCTGATGACATCCACAAGCTCGCAGTCGAACAGGGCATGGTGACCCTGAGGCGGAGTGGAATTCGCAAGGCACTCGACGGTGAGACAACCCTCGAGGAAGTGCTCCGGGTCGTCGCATGAGTCCCTCCGCTACTACCCGCGTGGAATGGGCCCGCCGCCTGGCGCACTCCATCGTCTCCGACGGATACGCCACCGATGCCGAGGTCGCGCCCGTCCTCAGCGAGGCCACCGATCGAGGTTCGTCGTTCCCGGCCCTGCTCATCTCCCGGGACGTCACGTCCCAAGAGGTGGTCCTCGGTCTGCTTTCCCAGATGGCCAGGCTTCCGGTCGTCGACCTCGACCACGATCGTCCCAGCGACCAGGCTCTGGCCTCGACGCCTGTGACCGTGGCGCGCCAGTACGGCGCGGTCGGATACCGCCTCGACGGCGACCAGCTGACCACGGCGTTCGGAGATCCTCCCGACGACGACGACGTCAGGGCGCTGTCGGTGCTCGTGGGTCACGTTGTCGTTCCCGTGCTCGCCAACCCGATCGCCATCGAGCGCGTGCTCGCCTCGATCGAACCACCGCCGGCGGCTCCCACCGCACCGGTGCCCGATGAGCCCGTGTTCGCGTCGACCCCGTCCGCACCCGGTGCCGGCGGCAACGGCTCCGCTCATGTCTCGTCGAACGGCGGCCAGAACGGCGCCCAGAACGGCGCCCAGAACGGCGCCCTGCACGCCAGCCCCAATCACGGCGACAGCGCCGAGCCCGAGCTCCACCTCGACGATCTGTTGCGCTACGCGGTCAGCGTCGGCGCATCGGACCTCCACGTCACGACGGGGCTCCCGGCCTGTGTCCGGCTGAACGGGGCGATCCGTCCCATCGAGGGGTGCCCGGTCCTCAACAACGAGATGATTCGGGACATGGTCTTCGGGATCCTCCCCCAGACGCTGCGGGAGCGTTTCGAGGCCGAGAAGGAGCTCGACACGTCTCACTCGATCGTCGATGTGGGTCGGTTCCGGCTCAACGTGTTCCAGCAGCGGGGAACCGTGGCGGCGGCCATGCGTGCCATCCCTCACGAGATCCCGCCCTTTGAGGTGCTGGGGATCCCCGACGCCATCCGCTCCTTCACCGACATGCGCCACGGGCTCGTCCTGGTGACCGGTCCGACCGGTTCTGGGAAGTCGACCACCCTGGCGTCACTCGTCGACATCATCAACCGGTCCAAGCCGCTGCACATCGTCACGGTCGAGGATCCCATCGAGTTCCTCCACACCCACAAGCGGGCCATGGTGAACCAGCGCGAGGTCGGTCAGGACACGATGTCGTTCTCCGAAGCCCTGCGCCGGGTCCTGCGTGAGGACCCCGATGTCATCCTCGTCGGAGAAATGCGTGACCTCGAGACCATCTCGATGGCTCTGACCGCGGCCGAGACCGGCCACCTGGTCTTCGGGACGTTGCACACCCAGGACGCCCCTCAGACCATCGACCGCATCATCGACGTGTTCCCCTCGAATCAGCAGGACCAGATTCGAACGATGCTGGCAGGCTCTCTCGAAGGCGTGGTGACACAGCAGCTGCTGCTCAACGCGGACGGATCAGGCCGTCTGGCGGCCTGCGAGGTGATGATCTGCACCTCGGCCATCCGCAACCTCGTTCGGAGTGCGAAGACCCACCAGATCTACTCGCTCATGCAGACCGGTGGTCAGTACGGCATGCAGACGATGGACCAGGGTCTGGCCAAGCTGGTGAAGTCCGGACGGATCACCGAGGCCGTCGCGTTCGACCGGTGTCGCAGCGAGGAAGACCTTCGCAACCACATGAGCGCGTAGGAGCCTGACATGGCGTTGACATTCGATTACAAGGTCCGGGACCGCACCGGAAATCTGGTTGAGGGCCAGCTCGAGGGTGACAGCCTGGCGCTGGTCGTCGGCAAGCTCCGCGAGATGGGGTACCTCCCGTTGGCCGTCACGCCCAAGACGGGCACCAATCTGCACCGGGAGATCTCGATCCCCGGGTTCACCAACCGCGTCAAGCTGAACGAGATCGCGGTGGCGACGCGGCAACTCGCCACCATGATCGACTCGGGTCTTTCGGTGGTGCGCACCCTCGGGATCCTGGCCGGCCAGGTCGAGAACAAGGAACTCGCTCGAGTCCTCGGTGAGGTGCGGATGGAGGTCGAACGCGGCTCGTCGCTGTCGGCCGCCTGTGCCAAGCACCCGAAGATCTTCAACACCCTCTTCGTGACGATGGTGCAGGCCGGCGAGGCCGGAGGGCACCTCGACGAGGTCCTGCTCGACCTCGCCTCGACGATCGAGAAGCAAGCGGTCCTGCGGCGCAAGGTGCGTTCGGCCATGACCTACCCGGCCATCGTGCTGAGTGTCATGGTCGTCATCTTCCTGGCGTTGCTGATCTTCATCGTCCCGGTGTTCCAGAAGCTCTTCACGTCGCTGCACGCCAAGCTCCCGCTTCCCACCCAGATGGTGATCGGGATCTCGAAGATCGTGCTCAGCCTGTGGTCGGTGGTGCTGATCGCCATCCTGGTCACCGGCATCGTGCTGCTGCGCCGGTGGATCAAGACCGAAAAGGGGCGCCTGGCCTGGGATGGCTTCAAGCTCAAGCCACCCATCTTCGGACAGCTCGTTCACAAGGTGTCGCTGGCACGCTTGTCGCACACCCTCGGGTCGCTGATCCAGGCCGGCGTGCCGATTCTGGAGTCGCTCGACATCGTGTCGGAGACCGCCGGGAACCAGGTCGTCGGAAATGCCCTGCTCGACGCCAAGGCCGGGGTTCGTGAAGGACGATCGTTGGCCGACACGCTCCGGGACCACGAGGAAGTGATCCCGTCTCTGGTCACCCAGATGGTCGAGGTGGGTGAGCAGACCGGCGCGCTCGACGCCATGCTGCACAAGGTGGGGATCTTCTACGACGGCGAGGTGGAGACGACGGTCAACAACCTCACGTCGATGCTCGAGCCGATCATGACCGTGGTCATGGGTGCGGGCGTCGGCGTCATGGTGATCAGCATGTACCTGCCCATGTTCAGCTACATCAAAGCCGTCCCGACGAGCTGAGCAGCATCAGCGGCTCCAGAGCACCATGAGGTCGATTCGTAGCTTCCCATTCACGGCCGCCGTCCGCCTCGGCGTCCGTAGTCGCCTTCGGGAACGCTCGTGGCCCCTCGCCGTCACCGTGCTGTCGGTGCTCACCGGGATGGCGTATTGCCTGGTATGGGGACCCGACCTCATCCACTCCCAGACCTGGAGGATCCCCGGCGACATCTGGGGCACGTTCCGCTCCGCCCAATTCATCGGGTGGGGCGACATGGGAAACGTGTACGGCGATGCAACCGGCCTCGTGACGTTCCCGGGGATCCTCGTGGTGTTCACCCCCGTCGCCTTGGTGGCGGGAGCACTGGGTATGACCGAGAGCTTCCCCTTCACCCTTCCCCACCCCACGGCGTGGTTGCTCCTCGGGCCCTATGAGATTCTCGTCAGTTGTTCCGCGCTCTTCGCCTGTGACGCCCTGGCGCAGCGTTTAGGGGTGAGTCGCGGCCGACGAAAGCTCTTGTGCGTCGCTCAAGGTCTGGTCCTGTGGAACGTGTCGGTGATCTGGGGGCACCCCGAGGATGCTTTGGCCTTGGCGCTGGCCGTCTACGGGTTGGTGCTCGCCTTCGACGGGAGGTGGAGCGGGGCGGGATGGCTCTTCGGCGCCGCTGTGGCCACGCAACCCGTGGTCGTGCTGGCGCTCCCGGTCGTCTTGGCTCTGGCCGGGAGGAGCCGGGCTCTTCCTTTCCTCGTGCGGGCGACCCTCCCGTCGGTGCTCCTGCTCGCCGCGCCCTTCGTCGCGGAATTCCATGTCACCTCCCACACCCTTCTCGACCAGCCCAATTTCCCGAACCTCGATCACCGGACGCCGTGGACCGCGCTGGCGCCGAAGCTCGGAGGGAGAGGGCAATTCCTCAAGGTCGCGGCGGGGCCGGGCCGGGTGGTGGCGGTGGCACTGGCCTGTGTCTTGGGGTGGTGGGCCCGACGGTGGCGCGACCGCCCCGAGGCGGTGGTGTCGGCGGTCGCTCTGGCGCTGGCCCTGCGGTGCTTCACCGAGTCGGTCATGGTGGCGTTCTACCTCTGGCCCGTCGTGGCCGTGGGGCTCGTCGTGGTGATGGGCCGCTCCCGGTGGCGCTGGATCTGTGGGGTCGCCGCCGCCCTCATCGTCACCGTCTGTAGCGATTTTCACTTCGGTGCGTGGGTTTGGTGGGGCATCGTGACCGGGGGCATCGTCCTGCTGCTGGTCTTCGGTATTCCGTCAAGGCCGCGGCGGTCCGTGCCGATGACTACGAGCGTGACGGACGTCGCGCCAGGACGCGACCATCCCCCCGTGCTGGTGGGAGCACGACCATGACCAGGAGATCAGTGACATGGCACAAGTAGTCGGACTCGACATCGGCACCAGCGCGGTGCGCGCCGCCGAGCTCGAGTTCGGATCCGGAGCTCCTGTGCTGGTGGCCTTCGGGCAGGTCGGCCTGCCCCCGGGAGCCATCGTCGACGGTGAGGTGCAGGACCTCTCGGCCGTGTCCGACGCCATCGTGCGCCTGTGGCAGAACGGCAAGTTCCAGTCGAAGTCCGTCGTGGTCGGCATCGCCGGCCTGCGTGCCATCACCCGCGAGGTCGATCTGCCCTGGGTTCCCGACGCAGACATCGACAGCGCCGTTCGGTTCCAGTCCGAAGAGGTCATCCCTTTCCCACCGGACAAGACCCTGCTCTCCGCGCAGGTTCTTTCCGACAACACCGCGCCCGACGGAACGAAGACGCGCCGGGTGTTGGTGGCTGCCGCCCATCGCGACCTGGTCGACGGGGTCGTGAGCGCGGCCGAGAATGCGGGACTCGTCGTCGAGGGTGTCGACCTCGTCTCTTCTGCTCTGGTGCGGGCCCTCGGGGACCCCTCGGTCGCCGCCGAGCGTCCCGAGGCGATCGTGTCCATCGGCGCCGGCCTGACGGTCGTGGTGGTCCATCAAGGTGGCCGTCCCCAGTTCGTCCGGACCATCGGTACCGGAGGGAACGCGGCGACCGCGGCAGTGGCGTCTGCGCTCGACATTCCGCTCATCGATGCCGAGGGCATCAAGCGTCGTCTCGGCGAGGCCTCTCCCCAGGTGCAATCGGCGGAGACCACGGTGCAGCCCGCCATCGCCGAGCTGGTGGGCGAGATCCGCAACTCGGTGCAGTACTTCGCCACCCTCCCGGGTCGTGCCCCGATCGCCCGCGTCCTTCTCACCGGCGGGGGAGCCCGCCTGCGGGGACTGGTCAAGGAGCTGCGGGCGCAGGTCCGCATTCCCGTCGAGCACGTCTCGCCCTTGGCCCGCCTCGACCTTTCGAAGATCGACCTCGACCCCGAGCAAGCCGCCAGCATCGAGCCCGTCCTGGCCACGCCCATCGGTCTGGCGCTCCCCGAGCCCAATCCGTCGGTCAAGAAGTTCAATCTGGTTCCGCCCGAGGTCACCCAACGTGCCTTCGAGCGTGGAGTGATCCGCAAGGCCTTCATGGCCGCCGCTGCGGTCGTCCTCCTGCTGGTGGGGGTGAGCGCCTGGCGGTTCCTGCAGGTCCGCAGCGCCCAGAACGGCGTCACGAACCTCCACGCCGTGGTCACGGGCCTCAACGAGCAGATTCCCAAGTACGACAAGGTCGTCGCCATCAACAATGAGCTGCGGCTGGCCAAGTCCCAGGTGTCGGGCTTGGCCAACACCGCCGTCGACTGGTCGGCGGTGGT
>Ga0187890_10002554_pt1 | contig 12669 bp, 11 predicted proteins | sample June2016WEW_21_1_FD_133005 | JGI IMG/M metagenome (GOLD analysis project Ga0187890, IMG submission 133005) | Peatland microbial communities from SPRUCE experiment site at the Marcell Experimental Forest, Minnesota, USA - June2016WEW_21_10 | ecosystem: Environmental > Terrestrial > Soil >... | reverse complement strand
CCCGGCCGAACACGATTTGGGGCGAGATCAGATCGTAGATCGGCTGAAAGAACGGCGTGGTGCGCGCAAAAATCGCGGCGATCTGCGGTGCGATGATGGCCTTGGCGTCGGCTTTGATCTTGGCGATGACATCGGGCCGGATCAGCGGCGGTGGAATGCCGGCAGCATGGTGACGGCCTGCGGCGTCGGTGCAGAGATCGGCCAGCGTCTCGCGATCTACCGGCCGGTACCAGACGATATTGTAGCCGCGGCGGCCGACCGCGGTGTCGTTGTCGCGTCCCGGCACCGCGTAGCTGATCAATTGCTCGCCCTCGGGCAGGCAGAACGCATAGAGGTCGACCATCTCGCGCCACAGATCCGGCGGCACGTCGGCTTCGTCGATCGAGGCGCGCCAGGCGACGTAGCCGGCATAGACCGGTTGGACGTCCGGCAAGAATTGCGCGCGCACCGTGGAGCGGACGCCATCGGCGCCAACCAGAAGATCGCCGCGCTCGCGCGTGCCGTCGGCAAAGATCGCGGTGACGCCGGTGCCGTCCTGCTCGACGCGAACGAGCCTTTTGCCGAGCCGATAGGTTTGCGCCGACAGTGCATCGAGCAAAGCGCGGTAAAGCCGCGACCAGCCGCTCAGCGTGCGCGCCGTCGGCTGCTCGATCAAAATCCTGCCGCGGCCGTCGAGGCAGACGGCGCGCGTCGGCTTGATCCCCATCGTCTCGTCAAAATCGATGCCGGCCCGCTTGAGGATGGCGATGAGCTGCGGATGGGTGCCAAGGCCGACGCCGCGGCTCGCCAGTTCCTCGTCGTTACGCTCGCACACGGTCGCGTCCCAGCCCGCCCCGCGCAGCAGATGCGCCACGATCAGCCCGCCCAGCGAGCCGCCGATGACGAGGGCGCGACGAGTCATGCGTCATTCCGGGGCGCGCCGCAGGCGCGAACCCGGAATCCATAATCACGAAAAGTGAGGCTCTCGACGATACGAGACATCATACGAACGGCAGTGAGTATGGATTCCGGGTTGCTCGCTTTGCTCGGCCCCGGAATGACAATCACGGCAGCGCCCAGGACATGCTGTCATGCCCTGGCTTGTAATCCATGTTGGTGGCCGCCGGATTGCGGTTGACCAGCGGGCGGCCGTACATCGGGTTGGTGGCGCTGCGCGTCTCGTGCTCGACCGTGAACAGCACTTCGCGGGTGTCGAGATCGATCACGTCCTTGAAGCGATATTGGTAGTCGTTGTCCTCAACGGTAATCAGGCCGAGATCGAGCAGCTTGCGATACGGTTTCGAGAAATTGGTGAGATAAATCTGCACGTGATGGCGGTCGTAATGCGCTTCCGGCGCGTCGGTTTCGCGGAAATAAAAATACTGCTTCTCGCCGACTTGGACGCGCACCTCGGGGCCGGCGCCATTTTTCTTGACCTCGGCCGGCGCATCCATCACCTCGCGATAAAAGCGCGCGATGCGTTCCGCGGTGCCGGGGCGCACGTCGAAGCGGATATAGGGCATGCCGAGCTGGACTCTGCCGAAGCGCTCGACGTCCGGCGTGTGCACAGTGATGCGGTTACCCCAGGGGCACACGGTCTCGACGCCGTCGTTGCTCTCGCGGAAATCGAACTTGGTGCCTTCGAGCGGCTTCTTGACGCGCTTGAGCCGGTTCAGCAGCGCTTCACGGTCCGGCATGACCAGGCCGGTGGCGCCGCGCAACACGTCGGGCTTGCCCATCGGCAGATGGAACTGGCTCATGCCGACATTGACCCACATATTGCCGGCGCCGGTGTTCAGAAAGGGATCGCGCGTATAGCCGAGCCCGGTGATGTAAAAATGCGTGGCGAGGTGTTGATCGTCGATGCAGACATTGACGTGGCCGATACCGACGATGTTGCCGATATCCTGGGCGGCGCGGTCGTACTGTTGTTGCGGCATGGGTGGGGTTCCTTCCTGGGGCGGCATACTATGCGCCGCGATGGGCATGCTCAACTGCCTGCGGCGGCGCCTCGTGATAGCGTAGGATAAATCGAGCGCCGCGGAACCCATCGTGGTGCCTGCGCCAACTTCGGAACGCACCTCATCAGCGCCTCTTCACCCCCGCTAGCCACCTCGAGCAAGCAGCTCCTCCCGTGGCTGGTCGCGGTGGCGTTCTTTATGGAGTCGCTGGACACGACGATTCTGAACACGGCGGTGCCGGTCATAGCGGACGCCCTCGATGTGGCTCCGCTCAGCATGAAGTCGGTGCTGGCCAGCTACACATTGAGCCTCGCAGTGTTCATTCCGATCAGCGGCTGGATGGCCGATCGTTTCGGAACGCGCCGGGTGTTTGCATCGGCGATCGGTCTCTTCACCCTCGGCTCCGTGCTCTGCGGCATATCGAGCAACATCCATCTGCTGGTGGCCTGCCGCATCCTGCAAGGTTGCGGCGGAGCCATGATGGTTCCGGTGGGCCGGCTCACCCTGGTGCGGACTTTCGCCAAATCCGAGCTGATCCGCGCCATGAGCTTTGTCGCCATTCCAGGTCTGATCGGCCCGATGCTGGGGCCGATCGCCGGCGGTCTCATCGTTGGCTACCTGCAATGGCGATTCATATTTTTCGTGAATCTTCCAGTCGGGATTGCCGGCCTCATTCTGGTTTATTTGCATCTGCCGGACTACCGCGAACCGAATACCAAGCCGCTCGACATTGTCGGGCTTATCCTGTTCGGTTCCGGCGTGGCGTTGTTGTCGTATGTGCTGGAGATATTTGGCGAGCATGCGTTGAGCCGTGGAGAAATCCTGGGCCTGTTGGCGATTTCGCTCGTCCTCATCGCCGGCTACGGACTGCATGCGGCGCAGACTGCATTTCCATTGCTGGATCTGAGTCTGTTCCGCATCCGCACCTTCAGGGCGTCCGTCAGCGGCAGCTTCTTCACTCGCCTCGGCATCGGCGGCGTGCCGTTTCTGTTGCCGCTGCTCTACCAGGTTGGCCTCGGCTTCACGCCCGTCCAATCCGGTCTGCTCATCATGCCTCAGGCAGTAGCCGCGATGAGCACGAAATTTCTTATGCCGAAAATCCTGGACCGCGTCGGCTTCCGCGGCGTGCTGATTTCGAACACGATCGTGCTCGGTCTCCTCCTGATGCTGTTCGCAACGGTCGGGACCGGGACACCGCTCTGGGTCATCGTGTTGCAGGCGTTCTGCTTTGGTGCCTTCACGTCTCTGCAATACACCAGCATGAATACTCTCGTGTATGCCGACATCCCCGACGATAAGGCAAGCAATGCAAGCTCCATTGCCAGCACCATGCAGCAGATGTCGGTCAGCTTCGGTGTCGCCGCGGCGGGGCTGACCACGGCATTGTTCATTCCCGCCAGCTCCGTTGCGAACCCCGGCGAGATGATTCACGGCCTGCACGAGGCATTTCTTATCCTCGGCGTATTTACCGTGTTGTCCACGGTAATCTTCCACACATTGAAAAGCGGGGACGGCGAGAATGAGACCCGGCAGAAGGATCTTCACCTCGGGTGACGGTTTGTTTCGCTCATGAGGGCTACTTGCTCACCAGCTGGAGGATGAGACATGCCACTGCGAGGCCTTAGCGCCATCCGATTTGAACATCGCGGCCAACCTGTCGCGTCGCGCCGGAAATTCCTGTTCCGCATGCTGATCGCGATCGGATTGTGGATCGTCCTGACAATAGTCGGCCTGGCGAGCGGCATTGCCGGCTATGCGGCGTTCGAGGGCATGTCCTTCGTCGATGCCTATGTGAATGCGGCGATGATCCTGTCCGGAATGGGCCCCTTGGGCGAATTGAAGACCACCGCCGGCAAAGTCTTTGCCGGCTCCTACGCGATCCTGTCCGGCCTCATCATCGTCATCGCCACCGGCTTCGTGCTGGCGCCGATTTTCCATCGCATCCTGCATCGCTTCCATGTGGAGACGACGAAGGATTGAGGCGGGAGTTGATGCAGTAAGTCGGCAGCGCGGCTTGATGAATTGTCACTGCGGCTCGATGCCGGCGGCGCGGATGATCTTCTTCCACTTTTCGGTTTCGGCGGCGATAAAGGTTTGGAATTCTTCCGGATTGTCCCACTGCGCGACGATGCCCAGGGAGTTAAAGCGTGCGGCAGTCTCCGGCCGCTTCAGATCGGCGACCAGCGCCGCGTTGAGCGCGTCGACGATCGGCTTCGGCGTGCCGGCGCGGGCGAAAAAACCCTGCCAGCTTTGCCCGACATAGCCCGGTACGGTCTCGGCCAGCGCCGGAACATCGGGCATGTCGGGGTCGCGCTTGGCTGAGAGCACCGCGATGAGCTTCAGCTTGCCGGCCTGGATCAGCGGCAGCGCCGGAGTGACGTCGGAGAATTCCACCGACACATTGCCGCTCGCCACATCGGTCAGCCCCGGTACGGCGCCTTTATAGGGAATGTGGCGCATGTCGGTGCCGGTCATGGTCTTGAATTCCTCGGCGAAGATCTGATGCGGCGTGGCGATGCCGGCGGAGGCATATGTCAGCTCGCCAGGCTTGGCCTTGGCCAGCGCGATCAGGTCCGCCACCGAGTTCACCGGCAGTGACGGCGAAACAACCAGGCAGAATTTAGTCAGGCCGACGAGTGTGACGGGCTGGAAATCCCTGGCCAGGTCGTACCCGACTGTTTTCATAACGGAGGGCAGCAAGGTGATGGCGGAAGGCGCATGCAGCAGCGTATAGCCGTCGGGCGTGGCCTTGGCGGCATAGGAGATGCCGATATCGCCGCCGGCGCCGGTCTTGTTCTCGACGACGAAACTGCCGTGCAACGCGCGACCCAGCACGTCGGCTTCATAGCGAGCCAGCAGGTCGTTCGACGCGCCCGGCGGGAATGGCACGACGATGGTCACCGGGCGGTTGGGATAGTCTTCGGCGCCGATGGCATGCAGCGCCGGCAGCGCGAAGAGCGTGCAAGCCAGCGCCATTGCCGAAGCGGCGCGATAACCAGGCATTTTCATTGGACGTTCTCCGAAGGTGCGCAAGCTTAGACCCGCGTGCGGCGCCCGGACAAGGCGACGCCGCAGCCATGCTGCCGCAGCCGGGCTGACGGGGTGCCGCTGCGGCGGAAGGGTGATACACACGGGGCGGCAAATCACGCAGGTGCGCGGGCGCAGTGTCGAGCATTGAGGAAAAATCGCAGCCGGCCTCGCGCGCCGCCGGCACCGGACTCGACGCTGGCACCCACGAGAGCGACGTCGATTATCGCCTGCTGGTGCCGCTGGTGCTCAATTCGGCGATCATCCAGGCGGTTTACGCCATCATGCGGGTGACGACGTCATACCGCGCCATCGAGCTCGACCTGCCGGTGATCTGGATCGGCGTGATCTCGGCGACGTTCGCGATCCTGCCGATCTTCCTCGCGGTCTGGGTCGGCCGCTTCATGGATCGCGGCAATGACGCGCAGGCGTGCTGGATCGGCGCCGTGCTGATGGTCGTCGCCTGCGCCGGCTTTCGCTATTGGGCGGGATCGGTGACGACGCTGCTGATCATGATGGCGCTGCTCGGCATCTCGCACCTGTTCATGATGGCGAGCCAGCAGATGCTGTGCATCCGCTGTTCCGGGCCGCGCGGCCGCGACGCGGTGTTCGGCAATTACCTGGTCGCCAGCGCCATCGGGCAGGGGCTCGGCCCTTACATCATCGCCTGGTCGAGCGGCACCGCGCGGCTGCCGCCGACCGACCGGCTGTTCGCCATCGGGCTGTGGGTCTCGTTTGCGTCGCTCCTGACCGCCGCCGCCATGCGGCCGGCGCCGAAGCCGAAAGCCCACGAGCACAGCGCAGCCGTGGTGCCGGTGCGCACGCTGATGCGCCAGCGCGGCTTGATGGCGGTGCTGATCGCCAGTGTCATCACCATCACCGCGCAGGATCTGTTGGTGATCTACCTGCCGCTGTTGGGCGCCGCCAACAACATCACCGCGCGCGACGTCGGCACCTTGCTGACCGTGCGCTCGGTGTTCTCGCTGGTCTCGCGCATGGGCTATGTGCGGGTGATCCGCCTGGTCGGCCGCGGGCCGTTGACGCTCGCCAGCATGATGGGGGCGGGGATCAGCTTCGCCTGTCTCGCGCTGCCCATTCCACTTTCGGCGATGTTCGGTGCGATGACGCTGATGGGATTTTCGCTCGGCATCGCCACGACGCTGAGCCTGACCAATGTCGTCGATCTCGCTTCCGCCGCGGCGATGGGCACGGTGATGTCGCTGCGCATCACCGGCAACCGCATCGGCCAGGTGGCGGTGCCGTTCATCGCCAGCTTGATCGCCGCCGCGGCCGGCGTCGGCGGCATTTTCGTCATCATTGCGCTCAGCCTCGCGGCATCAGGCGCCGCGGTGCATTTCAGCCGGCAAGAAACGTGACGCGTTATCACCAGCGCCGATAGTAGTAACCGCGCCAATAGGGTCCGTAATAGGGACCGTAGCCGTAATAGTAATAGGCCGGTGGCGGCGGTCCGACATAGACGGGCGGCCCGACAGGCGGCGGCGCTCCAGGGTAAACGGGAATCGGCACGTCGGGATCGGCGCCGGGCGGCGGGCCGGCATAACCAGGCGGTGGCGGAGGCGCGTAGCCGGCCGGGGGCGGCCCGGCCGGCGGCGGCCCCGCAACGCCAGGAGGCGAAGGACCAGTGGCGCCGGGTGGCGGCGCGCCACCGCCTTGATCGAAGCTAGTTGCGATCGCGTAGCCGTGCTGGCCCTGGAAGGTGACTTGGCACCATTGGCCGCTGCAGCCACTGACGTCGACATTGCTGCCGCCGGGGATCGTCATGATGACGGTGTAGGTCGTGCCCGGCCCCTGGCGTAAATTCACGTTGTTGATGGCGAGCGCGGGCGCCGCTGCGGCGCTTGCCGCCGACAACGCCAATAGAATACCGGCGGACGCCGCGGTCTTCGCGAAAGTCATCGCTAACCTCTTGAGGGCTGCAAATTATGTCCGTCGCCGATTAAAGTCGCGCCGGTAACGGTTTTCAACCCGCTTCGCGGCGGGGTTTTTGAGCATGATCCGGAAAAGTGGAAGCCGGTTTTCCGATAAGATCATGCTCCCTTAAAATGTTTCAGCGCGAGAGCTTTTCCAACTCGGGGAACGGCGCATAGGTGACGCCGGCGCAAATATCTTTCGGCGGCTCGATGAACTGGTCGAAGCGGCCGGCGACGAAAACGGCGGCGACCTCGCGCATGCCCTCGTAGACGGTGGCGGTCTTCTTCGGATTGAAACGCAGGCAGAGCATGTAGCGCGAGGGCATGGTCAGGCTCGCCGACTTCAGCACCGGCTCCGAAATGCTGGCGTCGCGAATGGCCGTCGGATCGTTGAGATAGACGTGCATGGCGGCGAGAATGTCGGTCTTGTAGTTCGTCGGATAGGCGTTGACGCCTTCGTTGCCGCCGGCCTCGTCGGTCCTATGGTGATGCCCGGCGCAGGCGCCGAGCAAAAGCGCCACGCCGATCATCAAACCGACATGCCGCCGGCATGTGCCGCCGCCGTTCATGCGCTGCCCGCTCAGTCCCGGTATTCGACGCCCCGCATCGGTTTAATCGCAAATCGTGACCGGCGCCACCACCACGTTTGACGGTTAGATCGGCACAGCCATCGCCTCGAAGGCGCCGTCGCAATTGATCAAATCGACGCGTTTCTGCACGATGCGAAAAGTGTCGCCCTGACGCCTTAAGTGATGCCGCTGGCGACCGGCGAAGACGCGCTGCGCGTCGTCGCGGTATTCGGCCATGATCAGGGTCGAGCCGACGACGTATTCGCCCTTCGCGTGATCTGATTCCTCGACGACAACATTGCCAATGAGATGCGCGGTGCGCGACGGCGGCGTCTGCACGTGGATGCGCGGATGCTCGAGCCGCTCGATCCTGGTCTTCATCAAGTCGCGGTCGTCGTAGAACAGCGAAGCCTGGTCGAACGGGCTGTTCTGGTCGGGCACCGCCGGCACCCAATAGGTGCCGTCGTCGGCGAACAGCGCCATCCAGTCGCGAAAGCGCCGCGCATCGAGCAGCCGCGCTTCGTGGATGATGAAGTCCTCGAGCGCGGCGCGGCCAACCTCGTCAGCCGCCATTACGCCGCCTCGTGCATGTAGCCGAGCCAGGCTTTGTATTGGGCGCGCACCACCATTTCATGAGTGGCAAGCTCGCGGGTGGCGTTGCGCTCGCGGTCGGGCTCCTCGGCACCGAGCCCGCGCGAGATATCGACCCAGTCGGTCATGGTGCTTTGCAGGCCCTTTTGCGCGCGCACGAACGATTCCAGGTCGTCGGTTTGCACGAACGACGCGGCTGAATGGGTGACATTGAGCAGGCGGATATTGCCGAAATTCATCGCCTCGGGCGCACCGACGAGGCGGATCGGATAGATCGTCACCTCGGTGCGGTCGACCGCGATCGGATTGATGACGCGGACGTGGATGTTCAAGCCCATGATCGACATGTTCGGATAGATCAACGAATTGTGCAGCCGCGGCGTGAGGATGTCGTTGGCCCGAGCGGCGCCGACTTTCTCCGCCAGCACTTTTTTATATTCGTCGAACGCCGGGCTCGAGCGCTTGCCGTCGTCGAGCGAGGTGTTGCTGGTCCAGCCGTGGCCGTTGCCGGCAATAAAGCTCTTGCGGTCCTTCCAGGACGCCGCGGTCTGTTTCTTCTCGGTCTCGACGACCATCGCGCCTTTTTGATCGCCTTCGCGGCGGGCGAATTGCACGCCGTCCTTGTTGACCGTGGAGGCATGGCCGAACGGCACGTGGTAGGAGTCGAGCACGTTCTCGACCTGAAGCTTCCAATTGCCATTGTAAACGTAACGGTGCATCCCGGCGTCGAGCGCCAGCGTGCCGTCGGGCGCGCGATCGACCAAATCGTCGATATTGCCCTTCACCGGGCCGATGTGGTCCTCGAAGTTTTGGCCTTTCGCCGCCAAACTCGCAAACACAAAACCGCGGTACTCGCCAACCCGCGGCGCGCGGGCAAGACCGAACGCGTCCTTGTCGAAATTCTCGGCGCAGCCTTCCGGCACCGGCACCGTGACCAGGCGGCCGTCGGTGTCGAACGTCCAGCCGTGATAGCAGCAGGTCAGGCGCGGAGCATGGCCGCGGCGTTCGTTGACCACTTTGGCGCCGCGATGGGTGCAGCGGTTGAGCAACACCTGCACCGAACCGTCGCGGTGCCGCACCATGATGACCGGCTGGCGGCCGAGATCGGTGGTGATGAAATCGCCCGGGTTCGGCACCTGGCTGGTGTGGCCGACGAACAACCAGGCGCGGCCGAAGATGCGCTCCATTTCCAGATCGAACAGGTCCGGATCGGTATAGACGCGCCGATGCACGCGGCCGGGCTCGATGAGCTTTTCGATCTCGTCGGCGTGGCCGTTGCGCATGTTCAACCTTCTTGTCATGCCCCGCGAAGGCGGGGCACCCAGTAACCACGGAGGCTTTGGCGATTACTGGATCATCCGCCGGAGTTTACCATCGGGCCGGCCACTTCGGGCCGGACCCGTTGGCGGATGATGACAGTGTCGCTGTGTAAGACGATTACTCCGCCGCCTGGTGGGCGCGGGTCTGCACCTGCGTGTTGACGAGCTGCAGCGGGGAAGCGGTTTCTTCCAGCATGCCCCAGCTCTTGAGCCAGTCGTAGGTGCGCTGCATCTCGTCGGCCGGGATCGGGGCCGGATCGCAGACCACCAGCCGGCTCTCGCGCAAATCCTCGACTTTCAACGCCGCGATTTCCGGATCCTTCTTGGCGTAATAGTCGATGAAGTAGTGCATGTACGCCTTCTTGTTGGCGTTGATGCGGCGCACCGCCTCGCGCACGGCGCGATTGAACGCCGCATAGGTCTCTGCATCGACGCGGTCGGACGCGACCTCGGTGCCGTGGAACAGCGACGAGCAGATGACGCGACAGCCTTTCTTCTCGGCGAGCGTGATGTGCGGCTCGGTCAGCGTGGTGGCGTCGATCTCGCCCCGCATCATCGCATCGAGACGATAGCGCGAGCCGTTCGGCGCGCGACAAAGTTTTATCATCTCGCGCGGCAAAAAGCCTTCGAGCAGATGCAGCGCGATGTAATGGGTGCCGAAATAGAACGGCACGCCGACGGTTTTGTTGGCGAGTTGCTGCGGCGTGTAGACATCTGAGTCCGGCGGCACCACGACGGCCGAATAAGCCACGATGGCGCGGCGGCCGAGTTGCCGGCTGCCTTGGCCGGTATCCTGGACGCGGCAGTAGTTGCCCCATTCGCAGGCGTTGTACATGTCGGCCTTGCCCTGTTCCAAAAGCTTGCCGTGGCTGGCGAACGGATTGACGCCCTTCGGCGTCGTGACATGGGCCTCGACTTTCTTCTCGACGCCGGCTTCGCGGTCGGCCCATTCGATCTCGAGCCCTTCCTTGGCGAACAGGCCTTCGTCATAGGCCACGAGTTCGGGAAGACCTTGGAATGGCGCGGTGGTTTCCAACACGAGCTTTTTCATTGGCGGCTCCCGAGCGGCGTTTGTGCGGTAAATCGGCTGGCGAACTTTAGGCCTGCGGGCAGGTCGAATCAACGACAGCCGCATGCCGCTTGCGCATGGCCGTGGCGCGACTGCGCCTACTTTTGCGGCCTTAAGCGCTGCATTTGCAATTGAGCGAGGAACGGCACCAGCGGGTGCGCGCCCATTTTCACGATCGAGGGCATATCGAGCTTGATCAAGGCCTCGCGCTGGTCGGGCGGCAGCTGGAATTTATCGGCAAACACCGCCGCGTCCGCCATGTATTGCGTGCGCATGTCGGCATCGTGGGCGAGGCCGTGCAGCGCCGTGGTCAGCTCGACCAGCTCCGGCTTGATCGAAGGATAGTGCGCCGCGTGGTTTTGCTCGCCGTTGCCGCCGATCCAGGCCAGCGACGCGTAATTGTGATGCCAGCTCGGATCCATCGACACCACGTCGGGCTTGCGCTCGCCGAGCGCGCCCGCGGCGCAGGCCCAGCAGCGCAATTCGATGTTGCCGGTGTCGTCGAGCTCGGCTTCGTCGTAGCCGATCAGCGATTTCAGATGTCCCGCGGCGAGCTTTTCCAGCACACGCCGGTCCCAGGCGAGCTCGGGATTGGAATAGCGGTCGGTGCCGGGGAAATGCGACATGCCACCGCTCGACAGGATCACGGTCTTCAAGCCCAGCGCGGTGACGGTGCGGGCCACCGCCTGGCCGAACTGGTAGCAGCGCTCCATGGTCGGCTGCGGCGGCAGGTAAGCGTTGACATAGATCGGCAGCACCGGCCCGGTATGGCCAAGATGGGTGAGCGGAATGCCGATGGCGTAGTCGATTTTGGCTGTCGAGCTAAAGGCCGGATCGAAATTCTGCCGATAGAGCTGGCGCACCAATTCGAAGCCGATCTCGCTCGGAACTTTCCAATGGAATTTCCGTCCGGCGAATTCGCCGCTCGCCTCGCCGCCGACATGAATTGTGAACGGCGGCGCGGTGGTGTGGAAGAACTGCTCGGCGTGGTCGTTGGAGAAGATGATCCACAGGTCCGGCTCGAGCGCGCGCAGCCGCTTCCCGACGTCGGCTGCGACCTCGCGCACATGGGCGACCAGCGCCTTGTCCTCGGTGTCCGGCATGGTGAAGAACTGCGGCGCATGGGGCAGCATGGCGCCGCCGATGACGGTCGACATCATGGTGGTTCTCCTTGGCCGCAAGGCTATCGCGCGGGGGGCGGGACAACAAGCGCGGCGGGTGTCGCTGCCGCAGCCTTTTCTATGTTGTCAGGCGTTGAGAAAGCGGCCTTGATCGCTTGGACAGCACTCTGTTCGTGTTGATGATCTTGTCAAGGACGGTGCGAAGCGCCGCCGCCTTCGGCGGTCTGCGATCCTTGACAAGATCATCAACACGAACAACTGGCATCCATGCGATCAAGGCCGCCATGCGCGCACAGTTGCTTCACAGGCCGGCGGGAACTCGATAGCTTCGCGGCCACGCCCAAGGATGACGGTAGAGGGAAGCTGATGGTCGAAGTTCGGGTGACGATCGCCTGCGGCAATTACGATCGCACCCAAGCGATCAGGGACGGCAGGGTGAAAGTTGAAGGCTGCGCGGTGACCTACCTGCCGCTGTATCCGGAGGAGATTTTTCACCGCGTCTTCAAGTTCCAGGAATTCGACATTTCGGAAATGTCGTTCTCGAGCTACCTGCGCACGGTGTCGGCGGGGACGTCGGCCTATACGGCGGTGCCGGCATTCGTGTCGCGGATTTTCCGCCATTCCGGCATCTATATCCGCAAAGATGCCGGCATCGCCAAGCCCGAAGACCTGCGCGGCAAGCGCATCGGCGTGCCGGAATATCAGATCACCGCGGTGGTCTGGATGCGCGGCATGATGCAGCACGAATACGGCGTGCCGCCGTCGGAGATCCATTGGCGCAGCGGTGGCCAGGAGCAGGCCGGCCGCGAAGAGCGCACTCCCCTGAAGCCGATCCCGGGCCTCGATCTGCAGGCGATCCCGCATGACAAAACGCTGGTCGGCATGCTGCGCGACGGCGAGCTCGACGCGCTGTTCACCGCGCGGGCGCCGTCGTCGTTCCTTGCCGGTGAAGCGCATATCACGCGGCTATTTCCAAACACGCGCGCCGCCGAGCAGGCCTATTACAAGAAGACCGGCCTGTTTCCGATCATGCATCTCATCGGCATCCGCAAATCCCTGGTCGAGCGCTATCCGTGGCTGCCGACCAGCGTCTACAAGGCGT
>Ga0187890_10002552_pt1 | contig 12672 bp, 9 predicted proteins | sample June2016WEW_21_1_FD_133005 | JGI IMG/M metagenome (GOLD analysis project Ga0187890, IMG submission 133005) | Peatland microbial communities from SPRUCE experiment site at the Marcell Experimental Forest, Minnesota, USA - June2016WEW_21_10 | ecosystem: Environmental > Terrestrial > Soil >... | reverse complement strand
TTGACGACCTTGTTGTGCCGCGTGCGTCCACGCAGGCGCTCGGGGTCGGTGCGGCTGGCGCCTTCGACGAGCACCTCGACGGTGCGTCCGACGAAGCGCTGGGCGCGCTCACGCGCACCGCGCTGGACCACTTCGACGAGCCGTTCCATCCGCGCGACCTTGTCGGCGTGCGGCACGACACCGTCGGTCAGCAGAGCCGCCTCGGTGCCGCGGCGGGGTGAGAAGATGAAGGTGAAGGCGCTGTCGTAGCCGACCTGCTCGACGAGCGACAGCGTCTGTTCGAAGTCCTCCTCGGTTTCGCCGGGGAAGCCGACGATGATGTCGGTGGTCAGCGCGACGTCGGGCACGTGCCGGCGAATCAGCTCCACGCGGTCGAGGTAGCGCTCGCGGTCATAGGTTCGCCGCATCGCACGCAGCACCCGTGTGGAGCCCGACTGCAGCGGCAGGTGGATGTGTTCGCACAGCGAGGCGAGCTCGGCGTGGGCGCGGATCACGTCCTCGCGCATGTCCTTCGGGTGCGGGCTCGTGTAGCGGATCCGCTCGAGGCCCTCGATCGCGTCAAGCTCGCCGAGCAGCTGCGCGAAGCTCGCGCGCGCCGGACGCAGGTCGCGACCGTAGGAGTTGACGTTCTGCCCGAGCAGCGTGATCTCGCGCACGCCGTCGTCCACCATCGCGGCCGCCGCGTCGAGCAGGTCGCCGAGCGGCCGGCTGACCTCGCGCCCGCGGGTCGAGGGCACGATGCAGTAGGAGCACGCGCAGTTGCAGCCGACGCTGATCTGCAGCCAGCCCTGGAAGGGGCGCGAGCGCTTCTCCGGCAGCTCGCCGCTGAAGCCCTCGAACTCGAAATAGCCCTGCGCGCTCAGTGAATCGCTGGTCAGGAACTCGGCGAGCCGGTGCACCTGCCCGGGACCGAAGGCGACGTCGACGAACGGGAAGCGCTCGAAGACCTCGTCGCGCAGCGATTGTGCCCAGCAGCCCCCGACGCCGACCACCCGCGCCGGGTCCTCGCGCTTGAGCCGCCTCGCCTCGCCGAGGTGGGAGATCAGACGGTTGTCGGCGGTCTCGCGGATCGAGCAGGTGTTGAACAGGATCAGGTCCGCCTGCGCGCGTTCAGGCGCCTCCTCGTAGCCGAGCGACTCGAGCATCCCGCGCATGTGCTCGGAATCGTGCTCGTTCATCTGGCAGCCGAACGTCGTGACGTGGTAGCTCTTCGCCATCGGGTGCAACGGTAGCGGGTGGCTTGGGGCCGGCGCCGATTCGCTCGCGGCGCGGAGCGCGGCTTTCAATCCGCCCGCGCGAGTTCGGATGCCTGCTCGATCGCTCGGCGCACCCTGCGCACGACGCTGATGCGGTCGATGAGCCGTATCAGCCCGGGATACGAAGCCCCCGGACTCACGTGCACTTCGGTGCCCTCGGTCCCGGAAACGAGCCGGACGTTCGCCCGCTCGAACAAGCTTCCGCGGACAAGCATCGTGTTCGCGTCGCCTGGGACCTCCTTGGCGAAGCCCTTCGACGACACGGACAGCGTGATGCTGTGCCGTGAATCAAGTCCCTCGCGAAGCACCGCAGCGACCGCCTCGACGGTGACGCCGGGCCGCAGGATCAAGACTGTTGGCACAGGAGCTCCACTCGATCGGGATGCCGGATGGCTCCATCATCCTCTTCGCCCCCACCGCCATGCACTGGCCAGGAGCGGCACAGGGCCGGCCGAGCCGCCCGGCGGTCTAGTCGTCGCGTGCCCCCGACGCCGCCCGCACGGCGTCGTAGGCGATGTCGGAGTCGTAGCCGGCGCGGATCAGGATCGCGAACGCCCGCTGGCGCTCGCGGTCGTCGCGCAGCGGGCCGCGGCAGCGGCGTTGCAGGAGCGCCGATGCCGCCTCGAGCTCCGACGCCGCGTCGTGACCGGCGAGCACCTCATCGATCAGCTCGCGATCGACGCCGGCGCTCTGCAGGCGCGCGCGGATGCGGTCGGCGCCCCAACCGTCGAGCTTGCGCCGGTCCTCGGCGAGCATCCGCGCGTAGCGCGCGTCGTCGAGGTAGCCCTGTTCGCTGACGATCGCCAGCGCGGCGTCGATCGCCGGCGCGCCGAGCTTGGCCCGCTCGAGTCGCCCGCGCAGCTCCGCGACGCTGTGCTCGCGATCGCCGAGATGGCGGTAGCAGCGCGCGAGCGCGTCCTCCAGCTCGTCCGCGTCGGGGGCCGCGCGTTCCTGCGCGCGCACGGCCTCAGGCGGCTCGCTCGTCGGCGATCGTGATCGCCGCCGCCGCCTTCTCGAAGTCGATCGGATCGGCGTCGGCGATCTCCTCGCCGTCGACATGTTCGATCGGCAGCACCAGCGACTTCGAGACCCCGACCGCCGTGTAGATGCGCTGCTCGATCTCCGTGGCCATCTCGGGATGCTCCTCGAGATAGGTCTTGGCGTTGTTGCGGCCCTGTCCGAGGCGCTCGTCGCCGTAGGAGAAGAAAGACCCCGACTTGGTGACGATGTTGTGCTCGATGCCCAGGTCGATCAGGCAGCCCGCGGTCGAGATCCCCTTGCCGAACTCGATGTCGAACTCGGCCTGGCGGAAGGGCGCCGCGACCTTGTTCTTGACGACCTTGACACGAACGCGGTTGCCGACCGCCTCGTTGCCGTCCTTGAGCGTCTCGATGCGGCGGATGTCGAGGCGCTGCGAGGCGTAGAACTTCAGCGCCCGCCCGCCCGGCTGGGTCTCCGGCGAGCCGAACATCACGCCGATCTTCTCGCGGATCTGGTTGGTCAGGATGCACAGCGTCTGGGTGCGGTTGAGGTTGCCCGCCAGCTTGCGCATCGCCTGGGACATCATCCGCGCCTGCAGGCCGACGCTCTGGTCGCCCATCTGCCCCTCGAGCTCGGCGCGCGGGGTCAGCGCGGCGACCGAGTCGATCGCCACCACGTCGATCGCGCCCGAGCGCACCAGCATGTCGGCGACCTCGAGCGCCTGCTCGCCGTAATCGGGCTGGGAGACCAGCAGCTCGTCGATGTCGACGCCGATCTGCTTCGCGTACAACGGGTCCATCGCATGCTCGGCGTCGATGAACGCGCACGTCCCCCCCAGCTTCTGGGCCTCCGCCAGCACGTGATAGATCAGCGTCGTCTTGCCCGACGACTCCGGGCCGAAAACCTCCACGATCCGCCCGCGCGGGACGCCGCCGATGCCGAGCGCGAGGTCGAGCGAGAGCGCGCCGGTCGGGATCGCGGCGACGCGAACCTGCGCCCCCTCATCCCCCATCCGCATGACGGTGCCCTTGCCGAACTCCCGCTCGATCTGGGTCAGCGCGCCCTGAAGCGCCGCCGTACGGGCCTTCGCGGCCTTTTCGTCTTCTGTCACGCTCATCGTCGTCAGGCTCCTGTCGCGCTGGATCGGGTAGCCCACGATAGGAGCCTCTTCGGACAGAACTCGCCTCCGCCGGCGCGCCGCGGCTACGACGGCGGGATCGACGCGAGCGCCGTGTAGACGGCCCCGGCCGGATCGAGGTCGGAGCGAAAGAGCGTCAGCGCGGTTGGCGTGAACGTGACCGGCGGGGTCGGCGGCAGCTCGCGGGCGCGCTCGCTGCCGGCACGCATGCGGGCGAGCGTGATGTGCGGGCGAAAGCGCTCGTGCCTGGGGCGCCAGGCGAGACACGCCGCGAGCTCGCTGCCCAGGCCCTCGTGGAGGGCATGCAGCGTGCCGTCGGGATCGCCCACCTCGACCGCCAGCACGCGCGGGCGCCGCGGCGGAAGCCAGGCCGGGGCCCCGACCGCCAGCTCCTCGACGCGGAAGAACGGCTCGATCATGCCCGCCAGCAGCGCCGCGATCTCCGCCACCGCGCCCGGCGGCTGCTCGCCGAGGAAGCAGAGTGTCACGTGCAGCGACTCGGCGGCGATCCGCCGGGCCGCCGGGCTTCGCCCGAGCGCACGCCGCGCCCAGAGCGCAAGCTCGTCGCGGAGCGCCTCGGGCGGCTCGAGGGCGACGAACAGGCGCAGCTCGCCGCTCACGCGGCGGAGCGCTCGCCGGCGCCGAGCAGCACCCGCCGCAGCAGATGCAGCGTGGCGACAACCGTGCGCTCGCGCACGTCCGCGCGCGAGCCGCGCTGGTCGGTCCGGCGCACGAGCCGCTGCCCGCCAGGCCCCGCAAGCGCGATCCAGACCAGCCCGACCGGCTTCTCGGGCGTGCCGCCGCCGGGGCCCGCCACACCGGTCACGCCGATCCCGATGTCGGCGCCGATCCGCTCGCGCGCCCCGTCGGCGAGGGCGAGCGCCACCGCTTCGGAGACCGCGCCATGCTCGTCGATCAGCTCTCGCGGCACCCCCGCGACCTCGGACTTGACCTCGTCGGAGTAGGCGACGATGCCTCCGCGCAGGAACGCCGAGGCCCCGGGACGCTCGCTCAGCCTCCCCAGCACCAGCCCCCCCGTGCAGGACTCGGCGACGGCCACGGTCAGTCCCTGCGCGACCAGCAGCGCCGCGACCTGCTCGTCCACCACCGTTCCGTCGTCGGAGTAGATCACCTCCGCGTGGCGTTCGCGGATGATCGCCTCGAGCGCCGCGGCGACGGGCGCCGAATGCGGCTCGTAGCGGGTGACGATCTCCAGCTCGCCGCTGCGCACGCAGGTCGTGACCTCGACCTCCTCCAGCGCCACGCCGGCGCCCTGCGCCTCGCGCAGCGTCGTCGCGATCTCCGACTCGGGCAGGCCGTAGAGGCGCAGCACGCGTTGCTCGTAGACCGTCGCGCCGCGGATCGCGTGCGCGAAGGCCTCGGTCCGCGTGGCCTGCTCCCAGAGCGGCTGCAGCTCGCGCGGCGGCCCAGGCAGGACCACGACCGTCGGTCCCTCGCGCCCGGCGCCGGCGGGCACGACGAGCCCGGGCGCGGTGCCGACGGGATCGAGGATGCTCGCGCCGGCGGGGACGACGGCCTGCTTGCGGTTGGCCTCGCGGATCGCCTCATCGGACAGGTGCCTCCAGCGCGCCCGCGACGCCGCGAGGATTGCCGCGATCCGCTCCTCGAGCGCGGCGTCGAGCACCATCTCGCGGCCACAGAAGCCGCCGACGACGCTCGCCGTGAGATCGTCGGCGGTCGGCCCCAGGCCGCCGCTGGTGACGATCAGCGACACGCCCAGCGACGCGGACCACTGCAGAGCCGCGAGCATGTCCGCCGGGCGGTCGCCGACGATCGTGACGTGCGCGAGCTCCACGCCGAGCTCGCGCAGCCGCTCCGCGAGCCACGGCCCGTTGCGGTCGCTGACGCGTCCGCCGAGCACCTCGGTGCCGGTGACGACGATCGCCGCCCGCGCGCTCACGAGCAGTGAGGCGCCGCGCCGGCAGCGAGCCTGCTGTAGCGGCCGCTGCGGAAGATCTCGTAAGCGACGGTCGTTCCCGGCGCCCTGACGGCGACGCCGTGGCCGTCGATGACCATGCGCAGCGAGCCGTCCGTAACGCTCACGAGGAAGTGGTTGTCGGCGTGCAGCACCGGCGCGGGACTGTGCGGCTGCAGCAGCGCGTTGCTGTAGCGCCGGTGCGCCCCTCCGTGCGCCGTGCGGTAGCCGATCAGGCACACATGCACCGGAGTGGTCGCGACCAGCGCCAGGCCGACGCGGAGCGGCGGGGCGCTGTGCGAGTGGCTCGTCGTCGTCGTCGAGGAGCTCGTCGTCTGGCTCGAGCCGCTCGGCGCGTTCTTCTTCCGCAGTTCCTGTACGACGAAGAGCGCGGCGGCGAGCAACACCACCAGCAGCGCCACGGCCAGCACGCGCGAGGAGGGGCCCTTCTGGCGCCGCTCGCGGCCGCGCTCGCGCTCGCGGCCGTGTTCGGGGGCGCGGTCGCGTGTGCGCCGGCCCTCGCCGCGGCTCGGCAGGACCGGCGCGAGCTCGAGCTCGGAGGGATCCTGGTACTGGCGCTTGAATTCGTCGACCAGCAGGCGCCCGTCGAGGCCGAGCATGTCGGCGTAGGTGCGCAGGAACGCCTTGGCGAAGGTGTAGCCCGGCAGCAGCCCCCACTCCTCGTCCTCCAGCGCGCGCAGGTACTTCGCGCGGATCTTCGTGCGCGCCTCGAACTCAGCGATGTCACGGTGCTCACGCATCCGTGCCTCCCTGAGCATCGCGCCGATGTCTGCCATCTCGACGCCGAAGCGTATAGCGCTACTGGGGTTCCACGGGCGCGACCGCGTCGGCCGTGCGCGCGCGACCGCCGAGCGCCGCGATCACCGCCGGAAGGTCGGCCTCCGAGACGAGCACCTGGCGCGGCTTGGATCCCTCGTAGCCGGAGATGATCCCGCGCCGTTCGAGCATGTCGATGAGCCGCCCGGCGCGCGTGTAGCCGAGCCTCAGGCGGCGCTGCAACATCGATGTCGACGCGGTCCCCATCTCCACCACCAGCGCGATCGCGTCCTCGAGCAGCGGGTCCTCGTCAGGGTCGAAACCCTCGTCGTCGCCGTCCGCGGCGGGTTCGGCCTCGAGCTCGGCGAGCAGTTCAGCGCGGAACTCCGGCTCCCCCTGGCGGCGCCAGAACTCGGTCAGCGACGCGATCTGCGCCTCATCGATGTAGGCGCCCTGGATGCGCTGCGGGGCCGAGGAGCCGATCGGCGCGAAGAGCATGTCGCCGGCGCCCAGCAGCGACTCGGCGCCATTCTGGTCGAGGATCACGCGGGAATCCGTCTGCGAGGAGACCGCGAAGGCGATCCGCGACGGCACGTTGGCCTTGATCAGCCCGGTGATCACGTCGACGCGCGGGGACTGGGTCGCGAGCACGAGATGGATGCCGACCGCGCGCGCCTTCTGCGCGAGGCGGATGATCGCGGTCTCGACGTCGGCCGGCGCCACCATCATCAGGTCGGCAAGCTCGTCGATCACGCAGAGGATGAACGGGATCGGCGGCTCGCCACGGGCGATGCGGTGACGGTTCAGCTCGACCAGCGAGCGGGTGCGGGCCAGCGACATCATCCCGTAGCGCTGCTCCATCTCGCGCACGAGGTTGCCGAGCGCGTTCGCCGCCATCCGGGGGTGCGTGATCACCGGTGTGAGCAGGTGCGGGATCGACTCGTAGTGGTTCAGCTCGACCTGCTTGGGGTCGATCAGGACCAGGCGTACGTCGTGGGGCGTGGCGCGCAGCAGGATGCTTGCGAGCATCGCGTTGACCGAGCCGGACTTGCCGGAGCCGGTCGTGCCGGCCACGAGCAGGTGCGGCATCTTCGCCAGATCGGCTCCGATCGCGTGTCCGGAGACGTCCTTGCCGAGCCACACCGCCAGCGGCGACCAGTCGACGGGCGGGTCCTGGTAGACGTCGCCGAGACGCACGATCCGCCGGCGCGCGTTGGGCACCTCGACGCCGACCGCCTGCTTGCCCGGGATCGGCGCGAGGATCCGCACATCCGTGGCCGCCAGCGCGTAGGCCAGGTCGTCCTTCAGGCTCGCGACCTTCGAAACCTTGATGCCCGGGGCCAGTCGCAGCTCGTAACGCGTGATGTGGGGCCCCGTGACGGTGCCGATCACCTTCGCCGCGACTCCGAAATGGCCGAGCGCCTCGAGCAGGCCCGCCGCCACCTTCTCCTGTCCGGCGGTGTCCGGACGAACCTGCTCGGCGCTGGAGCGCGTCAGCAGCTTGGGCTTGGGCAGACGCCACTGGAAGCTCGGATCGTCGGTCAGCGCCGCGCGGAAGCGTCCCTGGGGGGTCAGCTGGGCGGCGTCCACCGGGGCGCGGTGCACCGCAGGCTCGTGCTCGGGGGCCGAGAAGTCCGGCTCGGCCGAGTCCGCGTCAACGTCGCCATCGACGTCGGGGAAGTCCGGTACGTCGACCGCCGGCGCCTCCACATGGGTGGCCCGCACGACCAGCTCGCGGCCATCGAGCTCCGGCGGCACGACGCGCTCCGCGCGCGCATTCGCGGCCGCGGACGCCGCCGCCTCGCGGCGCTCTCGGGTCGCGCGCGCGATGCGAACGCCGCCATGGCGGATCGCCGCCGCCAGCGAGCCGCCGGAGAGGAGGACGACCCCGGCGAGTCCGAGGAAGACAGCGAGGATGTGGGCGCCGGTCGTGCCGATCAGTCGCGAGGCGGCCCACAGCTCGCCCTGGCCGAGGATGCCACCGTGCGCCCTGAAGTAGGCGGGCGTCCAGAAGTCGTGGAGCGGGCCGTTGCCGGCGAGCGCCAGCGCGCTCGCGGCGAACAGCAGGATCACGCCGGCACGGAACGGCCTGACGCTCGCCAGCAGCGGGCGCATCCAGAGCAGCGCGCCGGCCGCGGCGAGCGCCACCGGAACGCCCAGGCGCGCCTCACCGATCAGCCAGGCCAGGCCGGTCGCCAGCCAGTCGCCGACCCGTCCGCCGTCCCAGTGCGCGTAGAGCACGAAGCCGAGCAGCACCGCAACCGCGAGCGCCGCGAGGCCCAGCACGTCGAAGTGACGCTGCTGAAAGCGAAACGCGGCGCTGCGCCGCCGTCGCCGGCTCCTCCGCCGCGCACGCGGTTGCGCAGCAGGCTTGCGCCGCGCCGGGCGGCGGGCGGCGCTCTTGCGGATGATGGCCATCGCCCGCCCATTCGACGCCGGCGCGCGTTTGCCTGCCGCGCTGGCGCGTGGCCGCTCCGAATCCGCCCTCAACGCGGCCTAAATATCGGCCGCAACGTCTCTGGGCTGCCCTAACATCGCTGGAAATGGCCGACTTCGAACGCTCCCCCCGGGTCCTGGTGGTCGAGGACGACGGCGACATCGCCGACGTGCTGCAGCGCTCGCTGCGACTCGAGGGCTACGACGTGCGGATCGCCGGCGACGGCCAGGTGGCGCTCGACGAGGCCAACGCGTTCCTGCCCGATGTCGTGATCCTGGATCTCGGGCTGCCGAAGATCGACGGGATCGAGGTGGCGCGCGAGCTGCGCCGTGACGACACCGTGCCGATCCTGATGCTGACCGCCCGCGACGCGGTCGAGGCGCGCGTGATCGGGCTCGACGCCGGCGCCGACGACTATCTCGTGAAGCCGTTCGAGCGCCAGGAGCTGCTCGCACGGATCCGCGCACTGCTGCGCCGCACGCCCCCGCGTGGCAGCGCCCCGCTGAAGGTCGCCGACCTGAGCCTCAACCCCGACACGCACGAGGTGAGCCGCGCCGAGCGCGAGATCGAGCTGACCCAGCGCGAGTTCGAGCTGCTCGAATACCTGCTGCGCAACGAGCGCATCGTGATCTCGCGCCAGCGCCTGCTCGACGAGGTCTGGGGTTACGACCCGTTCTCGACGACGAACACGATCGAGGTCTTCGTCTCCAACCTGCGCCGCAAGCTCGAGGCGGGTGGCGAACCGCGCCTGCTCCACACGATCCGCGGAGCCGGCTACGTCCTCCGCGCTTAGAACGGCTGCCACGATGACGAGCACGCCCGGATTCGGCCCGGATGGCGGCGTTGGATCGTCACCCGGCACCTCGCAGGTACCGCCGGTACCTGCTTCGGCGTCATGCACCGCCCAACTTGCCCCCGGACCGCCCCGAACCCACCCTCCATCGTGAAAGACGTTCTTAGAACGAAGCTCGGCCGGCCGCTCTCGCGGCTGCCGATCAGGATGCGGCTGGCCGTCAGCGTCGCCGCCGTGGCGTTTGTGATCCTCGTGGTGTTTGCGGCGGTCGTGGGCCAGATCAATGCTCACCGCCAGCGCTCGAACTTCTACGCCGAGGTGGCGCAGAACGCGAACAACATCGTCACCGGCGCCCACTTCCGGCTGGTCGGCTGCCCGGCGAACTGCACGATCTCACCACCGATATCGACGCTGATCCCGAACGCGGGAGCCGTGATCCGCCTGCTCAACCTCTCCGGCGGCGTGCTCGCGCCCCGCAGCGGCGCGCCGAACCTGGGCAGCCCGCTTTATCTCGCTTCCAGCGACCAGCAGTCCGGCGCGGCCAACGTCAACGGCTACCGAGTGGTGTCGTTCCTGGTCGGCCTCGGTTTCGACGGTGACCAGGGCTATCTCCAGTACGCCCAGCCGTTCAGCTCGATCAACGGCGAGATCGCCGGCCTTCAGCTGATCCTCTTCCTCGGCGCGCTGATCGGCACGGTGATCGCGTTCGCCGCCGGTTCGCTCGTGGCGCGGCGGGCGATGGCGCCGATCGCGGGACTGACGGCCGCCGCGAGCGAGATCGAGCGCACGCGCGACCCTGAGCGAACGCTGCCGCAGCCCGTCGCCGACGACGAGGTCGCGGAACTGTCGCGCACGCTCAGCGGAATGCTCGCGTCGCTGACCGACGCCCGCGACGAGACCGAGGCGACGCTCGAGCGCCAGCGCGCGTTCGTCGCCGACGCCTCGCATGAGCTGCGCACGCCGCTGACCAGCGTGCTCGCGAACCTCGAGCTGCTGGTCGATTCGCTGCGCGGCTCCGACCGCGAGGCGGCCGAGTCGGCGCTGCGCTCGACGCAGCGGATGCGGCGCCTCGTCGCCGACCTCCTGCTGCTGGCGCGGACCGACGCCGGCCAGATGCCGCCGCGCGAGCCACTCGACCTCTCCGGGATCGTGATCGAAGCGGCCAGCGAGCTCGAGTCGCTCAGCCGCGAGCACGTCGTCGAGCTCGACACGCGCGCGGCACCGACGATCGGCAACCGCGACGACCTGGTCCGCGTGGCAACCAACCTGCTCGAGAACGCGCTGCGCCACACCCCGCCCGGCACGCACATCACGGTCAGCACGAGATCGCTTCCCGACGGCTCCGCCGAGCTGGTGGTCGCCGACGACGGCCCTGGGATCGCAGCGGAGATGCGACCGAAGCTGTTCGCCCGCTTCGTGCGCGGCTCAGGCGACCGCGGCGGCTCCTTCGGCCTCGGTCTCGCGATCGTCGCCGCCGTCACGCAGGCCCACGGCGGCACCGTCGAAGCGAGCGCCTCGCCGCACGGCGGCGCGATGTTCACCGTCCGCCTCCCGCCCGCGTCCGCCGAACCGCCACAGCGCCCTGCCCCGATCGACGAGGTCGTGACCGGGCCGGCAGTCGGCTGACGGCGATACGCAGTTGACGCCCTCAAAGACGCGGCGAGGGCAGGCCACCACAGTGTCGAGCGACTGCCGGTTGTCGTCGAGGTCCTAGACCTCGACGACAACCGGCAGGACCATCGGCCGGCGCTTCAGCCGCTCGTACACGAGCGCGCCGAGGTGGTCGTGCAGGAGCTGCTGGAGGTGCTCGACGTCGCGGACGCCCTCGCGGGAGGCGCGGTCGAGCGAGTCCTCGACGGTGTCCTTGATCTCGTCGACGAGCTGGCCCGCCTCATCGAGGAAGGCGACGCCGCGGAAGATCACCTCGGGCTCGGCGACGGAGCCGCCGTCCTGTTCGGAGATCGTCGCGACGACGATGAAGATGCCGTCGGCGGAGAGCATGCGGCGGTCGCGCAGAGCCGCGTCGGCGACGTCGCCGATGTCGACGCCGTCGACGAAGATCATGCCGGCGCCCTCGGGCTTGCCGAAGCGGGCGCCGCGCGCGTCAAGTTCGAGCACGTCGCCGTTCTCGGCCAGGAAGATCGCCTCGGTGGCGACGCCGACCGCCTCGGCGAGCCCGCCGTGGAGCTTCAGCCGCTTGTAGTCGCCGTGGAACGGCATCACGTAGCGCGGCTTGGTCAGGTTGAGCATCAGCTTCAGCTCCTCCGTGTAGCCGTGGCCGGAGGCGTGGACCTGCGCGTCGGCGGTGGTGATCACCTCGCAGCCGATGTGGTAGAGGCGGTCGATCGTGTCGTTGACGGCGCGCTCGTTGCCGGGGACGGGGGTCGCGGAGAAGACGACGGTGTCGCCGTCGTGCAGCTTGACCTGCGGATGGTCGCGGTAGGCCATGCGCCGCAGCGCCGAGAGCGGCTCGCCCTGGGAGCCGGTGGAGATGATCACCATCCGCTCGTCGGGGAAGTCGTCGATCTCGCGCGGGCCGACCATCAGGCCGTCGGGGATCTCGATGTGGCCGAGCGTGCCGCCGATCGCGACGTTCTTGCGCATCGAGCGCCCGACCAGCGAGACCTTGCGGTCGAGGGCGGCGGCGGCGTCGATCACCTGCTGGACGCGGTGGATGTTGGAGGCGAAGCTGGTCACGATCACGCGGCCCGGCGCGCGCGCGAAGACCTCCTCGAGGTGGGGTCCCACGACCGACTCCGACGGCGAGAAGCCTGCCCGGTCGGCGTTCGTCGAGTCGCCGCAGAGCAGCAGGATGCCCTCCGCGCCGAGCTGCGCCAGCCGCGACATGTCGGCCGCCTCGCCGTCGACGGGCGTCTGGTCGAACTTGTAGTCGCCGGTCACCAGCACCGTGCCCAGCTCGCAGGTCAGCGCGACCGCGCTGGCGTCGGGGATCGAGTGCGTCATGTGGATCAGCTCGAGCGAGAACGGCCCGAGCTCCAGCTCCTCGCCGTCCTCGAGGTCGGTCAGGCGGACCTCGCGCAGCTTGTGCTCCTCGAGCTTGGAGCGCGCCATCGCCATCGTCAGCGGCCGCCCGTAGACCGGCGGCGCGTCGGCGGCGCCGAGCTCGCGCAGCACCCACGGCAGCGCGCCCAGGTGGTCCTCGTGTCCGTGGGTGACGACGATCGCCTCGATGTCGCCGACGCGCCCGCGCAGGTAGGAGAAATCGGGCAGCACGAGGTCGATGCCGAGCATCTCGGGGGTCGGGAAGCGCAGGCCGACGTCGACGACGACGATCCGGTCGTCGTATTCGAAGACCGTCATGTTCTTGCCGATCTCCCCCAGGCCGCCGAGCGG
>Ga0187890_10002551_pt1 | contig 12675 bp, 12 predicted proteins | sample June2016WEW_21_1_FD_133005 | JGI IMG/M metagenome (GOLD analysis project Ga0187890, IMG submission 133005) | Peatland microbial communities from SPRUCE experiment site at the Marcell Experimental Forest, Minnesota, USA - June2016WEW_21_10 | ecosystem: Environmental > Terrestrial > Soil >... | reverse complement strand
TCTGACGCGGGAACAGCCGGGGCGCGCAGCACTGTGTGCTGCGTGCCCCGGCTCGCTCTCGCCTCGACGTTCAGGGGTAGGGACCCCGTCAGTGCGGCGCGCTGGTGATGGGTGCTCCAAGCGGAGGGGGCTCCGGTTAGACTGGGGTAACGAAGGATCCTCTAGTCAGTCCGCGGCTCTGTGCAGGCTGAAACGCAGCGGCGGGGACGGCGACAGCAGCGGATTGAGGAGTTTTGTCATGCCTGAGACACCCTTCTTCGATCAGGCGGCGCCCGCGACGGGCAACGGACGGACCAGGCTGGACGGCACGGTCGCGCTGGTGACCGGGGCGTCGAGCGGCATCGGGGCGGCCACGGCCGTCGCGCTCGCGGCCGAGGGCGCGGCGGTTGCCGTCGCGGCCCGGCGCAAGGACCGGCTGGAGGAGCTCGCCGCGGGCATCCGCGAGCAGGGCGGGACCGTCCTCGTGCTGGAGTCGGACATCACCGACGAGCAGCAGGCGACGGACGCTGTCGCACGGACGGTCGCCGAATTGGGCCGCCTCGACACGCTCGTCAACAACGCGGGCGTGATGCTGCTGGGCCCCGCGGTGGGCGCTCCCTTGTCGGAGTGGCAGCGGATGGTCGACCTCAACGTGATGGGGCTGCTCTACTGCGCGCACGCAGCGCTGCCGTACCTGCTGAGCGCGGCCGATGACGGCCCGCGCCGGGTCGCCGACATGGTGAACATCAGCTCGACGGCCGGCCGGATCGTCCGCAACGGCACCGCCGTCTACAACCTGACCAAGCACGGCATCGGCGCGTTCAGTGAGGCGCTGCGCCTGGAGGTCACCCAGCGGCACGTGCGGGTCTCGCTGGTCGAGCCCGGCGCCACGGCCACCGAACTGGCCGGTCACAACCGGCCCGAGGTGCTCGAGGCCATGCGCAGCCAGGTCACCGGCATGCAGCCGATGGGTGCCGAGGACATCGCGGACATGATCGCGTACATCGTCACGAGGCCGCGGCACGTGGCGGTCAACGAGGTGCTTATCCGCCCGACCGAGCAGGCCTAGCCCGGGCCTAGTCCTGGTGGCCGGGCCGCCGCGGCGGGCCGGCCCCGGCGAAGGCTCTTAGCCCACCGCCAGGAAGACCACGACCGCCAGCAGTATCAGCAGCGCGACCACGGTCGCGCCCACGACTGCGCTGGTGTTCCCGCCGTAGTTCTTCGTTCCCGCGTGGTGTTGTCCGCGCATGGCTCCCCCCTCAGATAGTTGGGCCGCCACGCTGCGCCCAGGCCGCGCTGACTACCCGCAGGAGCTCACTCTGCACGTGTACAAACTGTGAACAGTGGGGCAGCGCTGATCAGGAGGCCCGGCTCGGCGAGCTGAGTCCCTCCGAAAACATTTGCGAAAGAAAATCCTGAACGGCCACTGGAGCCTACGAGCCGAGGCGCATCCTGGCCAGATGGTCGCCTCGGACCCTGCCCGCGAGCCAGCGCTGGAGCGGGCCATGCCCGCCGACGCCGTGCCCGGCTCCACCATCCCAGAGGACACCGAGGCCGAGATCCGGCTCCAGGATGGCACATGGACCTGGGCGCAGGTTACGGGTCAGCGGAAGGACCGGCACGGACGCTGGTGCGTCGGGCTCCGCTGGTACGCCAGCCCGGCCGTGGGCGGGCGGGAAGGCTGGTACCTCTACGACCCGGCCTTGATCCGGCGCCCGGCTTTACGCCCCCGCTGCTCCGGAGACGCTGGCCGGTGCCGCCAGGGGGTGATCGCCCCGGCGAACGGCAAGCTGATGACGTGGGAGGACGGGTGCCGCGGGGCGGCTCATGGCTCGGGCTCTCCAGGGCGCTGCCGTGGCTGCTCGGGCGCGGCAGCCTGATCACCGGCCGCCTGGTCCACGGGGGCCGGATCAGTGCGGACCGGTGCGGCGGGACCGGCGGGGGCCGGGCGGGCCTGCCGGGCGAGTTGCACGGCTCCGAGCAGCACGCGGACGCCCAGGCCCAAGGCCAGCAGGTCGAGGAGCATCTGGGCGGTCACCACGAGCCGGGCCGATTGGCTGGTGGCGGTGATGTCCCCGTAGCCCACGGTGCTGAACGTGGTAACCACGAAGTACAGCGCATCGGTGCGGGTGAGGGAGTGACTGAAGCTGTCCGGGCTGGCCCGCTCCATCACGTAGTACGCGGAGGCGAACAGCAGCAGGAACAACGGCACCGTGGTGGCCAGGGCCTCGGCCGCCCTCAGGGCGGGGTATTCGGCCCTGAGAATCTCGCGCACCGCCCCAGCGCTGATGACGAGCAGAATCAGCAGCCCGGCCACCAGGAGGACAGTGAGGGGCACGTTCGCGAGATGGTCGAGTGGCAGCAGGTAGTACAAGGCGACCAGGACGATCGTGGTCACGAGCGAGCGAAGTATCGCCAGAAGGCCCCGCCGCCGGCGCCTGACCGACTCGGCCGTCCGGGCAGGTCGGGTACTCCGGGCAGGCGGCAAGGTCACACCGACTCGGCCTGCCGATGGGCCAGGATGGAGCGTGGTCCATGCTCCGATCCGCGTGCCATGGCCTTGGGTCTGTCCCTGTCGCTCGTCAAGCCGGATCACCTGCCAACTGCAAGTCTGAGCCTGTTGAAGTACGCGTAGCCTCACCCGCCAGGAGTGAGTGCGATGGCAGTTTCGACCCCAGGGGCCGTTCCGCCGGCTGGCCCGATTCAGGCTTTGGGCTGCCAGTCCGGGTCTCGGCCAGTCCAGGCGATGAAGGCCCGTGAGTCGGTGGCGCCAGAAGGAGCAGGGTTCTCGGCCGCGAAAACCCGGGATTGCGTACGCCCAGCGGGGATGGGTACGAGAACGCTGCGGGCGAACTCGACCGCCTCGGCGGGCAGCGCCATGTCCAGGCCCGCGCTCTTGCCGACATCCCAGGCGTGAACGAACAGGTCAAGGGCAGGAAAGCTCAGACCCTCACCGAGGACTACTACGCCGTGCTGGCTCATACCGGCCACGGCTCCTGGCAGCCGCGCGACGATGCCCACCTCTGGCTGACGTTCAACCTGCGCGCGCATCACATGCAGGCCCAGACGGTGGCACGTCGTGTCAGAGATGCCGACGCGACCTGGATCGAACTCGACCAGCTCATTGCCACGCATAATCTTCCCGAGCGCGTGATCGATGCGATGTTCGATGCCGTTCTCGGCTACCGCGTGCGCCGGGCTACTTATCTCAAGCGCGCAGAGGTCACCGACCAGACCGCCACCCGCGACCTGGCGACCTTGACAGCAGAGGGCATCCTGACGCCCCATGGCAACGGCCGGGGCCGCTACTACACCGCCGGCGAGCCGCTCAGCCAGATTCAGGAACGCCGCAGGGCCAGACGGGCACCACTGCGTGACCCGTACCCGTGGATGCGGGCGAAACTTAACCACCCTGCCGCCTGACCACGCCGAGCCGGTTCGGAAGGCTCTGAGCGGTCGCCTGGGTCACAGCGATCACGCTGAGGGTGGCGCGAAGAATTCCAACGCGATGTTGTCCGGATCACGGAAGGAAAGCCCAGAACCGTAAGCAGCATCGACGACACCGCCATTGACGATACCGAGTCCGTCTAGCCGCGCCTCCCATGCTTCAAGTTCACGTCGACTGCTACAGGCAAAGGCCAGGTGGTCCAGGCCAACCCGACGCTCGTTGAAGGGAAGAGTGTCAGCCGGATCGGGAAACTGGTGAAATCCGACGAGGGTTTGACCTCCGACAAGCCAGACAGCACGTCGAAATGGACCGGGCTCTTCGTCCACGACCAGCTTGGTGTCGAAGACTCGCCCGTACCACAGGACACTGCGGTTGAGATCGCTGACTGTCAGAGTCACATGGGCGATTGTCAGGGATTCGGGCATGTAAGCCTCCTAATAGGGCGGGGCGTCCCCCCGGCCCGCGGCGCATCAGCGGGACCCTGGGGTAGGACGCCTGCGCTGTGATCGCATCTCGGCAGGTTGAGCGGAGGGTGTGGGATTCGAACCCACGATGAGACTCGCGCCCCATAGCGGTTTTCAAGACCGCCGCCATCGGCCACTAGGCGAACCCTCCTGGCTGCGACAACCCCGGGACCACCAGCCCGTGAGGCGCTCTGGTCCCGTCGCCGCTCCGCAGCGTCGCCAGACCCGGCCGTGCGGCCTGGCGCCGCCCCAAGCCTCTCATATCTCGCCATCTCCCAGCGCCTGGTCAGGCCTGCGGCCAGAGATCCTCTGGCTCGCGCCCGCGGGTCTCGGGGAGCAGCCAGAACGCCGCCATGACCAGTGCCGCAGGCAGGAAGGTGACCACCCCGGCCACCCCGAACTGGTGATCGGCGTTGGCCACCGCCCCGAAGGTGACCAGGCCGGCGACCGCCCCCAGCACGCCCGCCGCCACCGACCAGCCCACCACCGACGCCCGGACCGAGGTGGGAAACAACTCGTTGACCAGTGCCCCGGCCGCCGGGGCGAAGACCGAGGCAGCGAACAAACCGAGGATGTAGCCGGCCAGCAGCGCCGGTGCGGAACCTGAGTACGTCAGGACGGCGAACAGGGCCACGGCCACCATCGCCAGCGCCCCGGTCAGGCGCCGGCCGACCCGGTCCGCTAGCCACCGTCCGGCCAGCAGCCCGGCCAGCCCGGCGACGCCCGCCCCCACCACCATGCCCGCCGTCACGATGCCCGGCTGGTGGAGATAGTTCTGCGCGAACAGGAAGACGAAGCTGTTGGCGGGCCCGGTGATCACTGAGATGGCAAAGGCCAGGACCACGATCACCAGCAGGCGCCGGCGGAATGGCCTGGCCACGGCATCGAGCACGGGGATGGGATGCCCGGATCCGGCGGCCGCGACGGTGAACCGGTCAGGCTCCTGGACCCAGCGCCCGACGAGCGGCAGCAGAGCCAGGGGAATGAGCGCCAGAACGAACACGCCGCGAAACCCGATCGCGTGCGACGCCAGGCTGTGCACGATGGCGATGACCCCGGCGCCGGTGCCGTACCCGGCGGCGATGAGCGCCACGGCCTTGGCCCGGTCCGCCGAGGCGGTCTGCTCGGCCGCGATGACCTGTGCCAGCCCGTTCGAGGCGCTGAGCAGGGGACGCCCGCAGGCGAAGATGGCCACGAACCACCAGTAGCTGGGGCTGGCCGCGGCCAGCACCGTCAGGGCCAGCCCGCCGCCCACCGTGATGAGCAGCATCCTCCGGCGGCCGAAATCGTCGGCCAGGCCGGTGATGGGCAGCGCGCCCAGCGACGCCAGGCGCATGATGGCCAGCCCGATACCCAGGTCCGTGCCGGACAGCCCGGCCTGGTCGGAGAAGGTTGCGCCGTGGCTGACCTGGCCGAATCCGCGCGCCACATCGCCGAGTGCAGCCACGACGCCGAACTGCCCGAAGCCCGACGCGAAGGCGGCGACGGCCACACCGACGACCGTCCGGTCGTTCCAGCGGTGCAGATGCAGGCCCGCCGCTCCGGGTACCCGGACCGCACCTGGATCACTGCTCAACGTCGTCTGCCTTCGTGTGTCGTGTGTCGGGTGTTCCTGCGGTCCTATCGCGGCCGGGTGAGGGCCGCAATGATCCGGGAGCAGCCAGCCTGATCGGCCCCCCGTCCCAGCGCAAGGGGCCGCGCTTTTCCTACACGCGGTAGTGAGTAGGCTCGAGCCAGCAAGAGGGAGGTTCCATGCTGCCCCCGTTTGGCTGGCAGGCGGTCCTGGAACGCTGGGAGTTCGCGCCTGTCGTGACGGCTATCGTGGTCGTCTTCGCTGCCCTGTACCTGTGGGGCGCGTGGCGGGTCGGCCGCCGTCACCCCGCCCGCCCCTGGCCGTGGTGGCGTACCGGCCTGTTCCTGGGCGGGCTCGCGGTCGTGGTGCTGGCCACCGAGAGCGGCATCGGCGCGTACGACGACGTCCTGTTCTGGGACCACATGATCCAGCACCTGATGCTGATCATGATCGCGCCGCCGCTGCTGGTGCTGGCCCAGCCGGTCACCCTGCTGCTGCACGCCAGCCGGAACCCGGTGCACTCCTGGGCCAAGCGGGTGGTGCGCTCCCGGGTGGTCAGCTTCCTGACCTGGCCGCCGTTCGTCCTGGTCCTTTACGCGGCGACGATCGCCGGCACGCACCTGACTGGCCTGATGAGCCTGGTCATGAGCAATCCCGCGCTGCACGACGCCGAGCATGCGCTGTACCTGGTGGTCGGGTACCTGTTCTTCCTGCCGATCCTGGGCAGCGAGCCGATCCGCTGGCGGCTGTCCTACCCGATCCGGTTCGTGATGCTGGTCGTGGCCATGCCGGTGGATACGTTCACCGGGCTGGTGCTGGGCACGGAGAACACCCCCATGAAGGGGATGAGCGGGATGCGGCCGGCCGGGTCGCCCAGTCCCGTGGCCGATCTGCACGCCGGCGGCGCCGTCATGTGGATCGGCGGCGACGCGATCATGCTCGGCTTCATGATGCTGGTCTTCCTCATGTGGGCGCACGCGGACCGGGTCGGCACGGTCAGCCGGGGCTGGCTGGAAACCGTGCGCACGGCCAGTTTCGAGACCCTGGTCGCCCCGCCCGGAGCCGCCCGCAGCGCCTCCGGCCCGGGATCCGCCCCAGAATCTGCCGCGGCCGCCCGGGCGGCCGCGGCGCGCAGCGCTCCTGAGGTGGCGCACCCACCTGGCGCCACGCCCGCCCGCCCGCCCAGCGCCGGGGCCGCGCCCGAACCGGCCGTGGCAGGCGCGCGCGGCACCATCGACGATGACGAGCACCTCGCGGCCTACAACGCCTATCTGGCCCGGCTGAACCAGCCCGGGCACCGGCCGGGCCGGTAGCCGGGCCTCGCACCAGGCCCGTAGCCAGGCCACGCACCAGGAAACAGCAAGTGGCAGTGGCAGGGGCGGGCGGGCAGGGCGGCCGTCCGGCTTGACCCAAATTGCCCGGATGATCACTATCTGCAAATTTCGTCAAAACAATCTTGGCCGCAATCTGAACCCACCGTGCGCCATTCCCGTGACAAGGAGTGCGGCGCGCAGAGCGGGGCGTTAGCTGCATCGTGCCATCCGGCCAGGTGTGCCGGCCGGCCAGAGAGCCAGTCGTGCGGTGCTCTCCCGCGCTGTCGGCTGAGCTTGATGGTGCTTGCCACCTACCGGCTGGCTGGTGGCTGCGTGGTGCGCGTGATTCCCCGCCCTGACGGTCGTGCGCGGGCACCCACCGAGGGACCCGGGCGTCCAGGGGAAAGGGGAAGCCGGGAATGTCATTCATCCATCGTGTGGCTCTCGCGTCAGCCGCGTCCGTGGCGACTGTCGCGGCAGCGGCCATGGCCCTAGCGCCTGCTGCGGGGGCACAGGCGCGGGCAACGGCCAGCCCGCACGGGCAGCAATCCTTCATCAGCCACTTTCACAAGCTCTCGACCATCGCGTCGACGGTGCCGGGCAACGGCGACGTCAACCCGTACGGCGTGGCGGTGGTCGGCCGCAGTCTGGGCAACCTGCACCGCGGCAACGTCCTGGTCAGCAACTTCAACAACAAGGCGAACCTCCAGGGCACCGGGACCACGATCGTCCAGGTGTCGCCCGGCGGATCGGTGAGCACGTTCGCCCGGATCAGCGCTAAGCGCCTGCCCGGCGCCTGCCCGGGCGGAATCGGCCTGACGACCGCGCTCAACATCCTGCACGGTGGCTGGGTGGTAGTGGGCAGCCTGCCCACCGCGAACGGCATGTCCCCCACGGCCAAGGCCGGCTGCCTGCTGGTGCTGGACCGCTGGGGCCACGTCCGGGAGACCCTGTCCGGCAACGGCATCAACGGCCCGTGGGACATGACGGCGATCAGCAACCGCCACTTCGCCCAGCTGTTCGTCACGAACGTCCTCAACGGAACCGTCGCGGCGAACGGCGCGGTCGTGAACCAGGGCACCGTGCTGCGGCTGACCCTGGCCCTGTACGGCCGTCACGCTCCTGCACTCAAGGGTGTGACGACCATCGGATCCGGGTTCGCGGAGCGGACTGACCCGGCCGCGCTGGTCATCGGGCCCACCGGCGTCGGGCTGAGCTCCCACGGCACCCTCTACGTCGCGGACACCCTGGGCAACCGGATCACCGCTATCCCGGGCGCCCCATTCCGGTCCAGCAGCGCCGGGACTGGGTCCGTGGTCACCTCGGGCGGCGCGCTGAACGGGCCGCTGGGTCTCGCGGTGGCCCCGGGCGGGGACATCCTGACCGTCAACTCCGCTGACGGCAGGCTCGTCGAGACCACCCCGGCGGGCAGCCAGATCGCCCACCGGTTCCTCGACACGTCCGGCAGCCCGGCGGGCGCGGGCGCGCTGTTCGGCCTGGCCGTCGCGCCGCACGCCTCTGGCCTGTACTACGTGGACGACGCGGTCAACACACTGCGCCTGCTTCACTAACGGTCTGTTCGGCCTGGCCAGCACGCAAGGTCAGCCGGGGCGCGGTGCCCGGGGAGAGGCGCCGCGCCCCGGCCCATTCACCTACCCCTATCAGCCAACTCAGGATCGGGCGCCACGCCCTTCATCACCTCTGGCACCAGCCGCCACCGCACCCCATTAACGCGGTGCATCGCGTGCGTTATATAACGCGTGCAATGCACCGCGCTGATGCGGTTCGGCCCGGTCGGCGACACGCCGGCAGTGGTTTCTACGTGAATCTAGGGTTGTGGCTAGAGACGCGCATAGGCTGCTAGGCCGTGGACCCTGTACGCAACCCCTACGCGCCGGGCGCCGGTCAGCGTCCGCCCGAACTGGCCGGCCGGGACCGGGAGCTCAGCCAGTTCGAGGTCGTGCTGGAACGCATCGCGCGCGGCCGCCCGGAACGCAGCATGGTGCTCACCGGCCTGCGGGGGGTGGGCAAGACCGTGCTGCTCAACTCCTTCCGGTCGATGGCCCTGCAGCGGTTGTGGGGCACCGGCAAGATCGAGGCGCGGCCAGACCAGTCCATTCGCAGGCCGGTCGCGGGCGCGCTGCACATGGCCGTCCGCGAGCTTGCCCCGCGGCACCGGGCCCCGGACCGGATCGAGGAGTTCCTGGGCGTGCTGAAGGCGTTCGCGGCCCGGGACCCGAAGGCGCCTAAGGGCAGCTTCACCCCGCACCTGGGCATCGACGTGCCGGCGGCGCGCGGCCGGGCCGACTCCGGGGACCTGGAGATCGACCTCATGGAGCTGTTCACCGACGCCGCGTCGGTGGCCGGCGACCTCAGTGTGGGCATCGCGCTGTTCATCGACGAGATGCAGGACGTGCCTGCGCCCGATGTGTCCGCGCTGTGCGCCGCCACCCACGAGCTGTCCCAGACCGGCGGCCCGCTGATCGTGGTCGGGGCAGGCCTGCCACACCTTCCTGCCGTCCTCTCTGCGAGCAAGAGCTATTCAGAACGGCTGTTCCGGTACGTGTCCATAGACCGGCTGGACCGCGCCGCCGCCGACCAGGCGCTGCTCGCGCCCGCGCAGCGTGAGGGTGCCGATTTCGAGCGGGATGCACTGGACGCGCTGTACGAGGCGGCGGACGGATACCCCTACTTCGTGCAGGCGTACGGCAAGGTCACCTGGGACGTGGCCACGGCCAGCCCGGTCACTGCGCAGGACGTCGCGGTGGCCAGCCCGCAGGCCGAGGGTGAGCTGGCGGTGGGCTTCTTCGGCAGCCGGTATGAGCGCGCCACCCCAGCGGAACGCAAATACATGCGCATGATGGCGCAGCTCGGCGACGACCCGGTGGCGACCGCCCAGGTGGCTGAAGAACTGGGCGTCAAGCCGTCCAGCGTTTCCCCGGCCCGGGACGGGCTGATCAAGAAGGGACTGATCTACAGCTCCGAACGCGGCCTGATCGCGTTCACCGTGCCGCACTTCGGCCGGTTCCTGCGCGCCCAGCCCGCGTGAGCCTGAACCCTTCTGCCCGAATATCGAGCTTTCTACGACGGTGGCTAGACGCGCCTAGATAACTGCATAGCCTCGTGACGGCTCTGGTTCTGCGCGGGCACAGAGGCGGCTGGCGCCCCGTGGGGCCAGTCGGTGGTCAGGAGCAGGACGGCCGCCTGGACCATCGGGCGGCGGCGCTTGACCTGGACCGCGAACACCACTTCGGCGTTCTTCCCGTCCTGGCGGCACGGGAAGACCACGTACCGCCAGCACAGCTCGCGCCACATGTCGACGGGCATCTCGGTGGTGATCGCCCTGGCGTGCTTCCGCCACTGGCGGCTGCGGCGCAGCGTCGCGAGGGTGCGGTCGGCGGGCAGCCGGCGCAGTTCGCACGCGTCCGTGTAGCCCAGCCGGACCAGCGCGCCGCTGACCTCGGGTGACAAGGCGGCGATCACGGCCAGCTCGGTGCCGGCGATTCCGAGGAACAGCAGGGCCCCATGGCCCCGGGGCGGCAGATACAGGGCCGGGCTCTGGATGGAGATCAGCGCGCTGGCGGTGAGCAGCGCCGCCCGTGCTATCGACCGGCAGCCGGCCGGCCGGGTGCTGAAGTCGCCGAAGCAGCCGCAGCCCAGGTCGGGGCGCCGTTCCCGCAGCTCGACGAGGGCGGCCGCCGCCACCAGGAAGAATGCGGCGGCGGCGATCCGTGCCCCGGTCGCGGCGCGGGGCGCCCAGAGCGCCGTCCCGGCGCGGGTCCCCACCGGCAACTCGGTGACCAGCAGCGCGAGCCCCAGGGACATCTCGAACGCGCACATCACCATGGCCAGCGGGCGGCGCAGCCGGAGCGGGAACAGCTGGGTGGGGCCCAGGCCCGCGTCCAGTGCCGCCCCGGGGGGGCGAACCCCCGGACCCCCCGCGATCGCTGGCTCGGAGGGAACACGCCTTCGGCGCGCCCCGCCTCGCTCTGCTGGCCCGGGAGGGGCGACCCCCCGGAACCCCCCGCCTCGCCAGCCGATACTGCGCAGTACCCGGCTGAGCTTGGCCAGGCAGGCGCCGATCAGGATGCCCGCGATGATGGGCGGCTGGACGTCCTGCAGGTCAGCCAGGAGGGTGGCGGGGAGACCCGAGCCTGTCATCGCCGTCCCGCCGATGCTGGGCCGGCGGACAGGGACCCGGCCGCTACTGATCCGGGTCCTGGCGATCCTGGCGACAGGGACCCAAGCGCGACCGTGGCGTTGAAGCAACCCCGTTCCAGGTCACCGCCCATGGCCACGAAGCCGGCCATGGGCAGGTCGGCGATCCGTCCCCGGGGTGAAGTACCGCAGGTCACGCACCGGTCGCAGAAGATCTGCGCGGTCGGGGCACATCCGGTTACCGGCAGCGCCCGCGCCGTGCCGGTGCACTCGTTGCGGACTCTCAGCAGGCTCCCGACCGACAGGTACGGCAGCCGCGGGCAGCCGGAACCGGCCAGCGGCTGTTCCTGGCAGGCGGTCTCCGGGTCGAGGGCCGGGTACCGGACGCCTTCCTCATCCGCGGGACCGGCGTGCTCGTGCCAGATGGCCGACCCCGCAATCCGGCCCGGCGAGTGGCCGCGGGCCGGCGCGCGGGCGGGCGCCTCACCGGCCCGGTACGTCGGCTGGGAAGTCGCGGGAACCAGGGCCTCCAGGTATCCGCGCCCGCGCAGCCCGATGAAGTCCACCAGGTAGCCGGGCTCTAGCCGGGGGAAGCGGACCTGGAGCCGGCCCATGACGTGCGGCGGGATCAGCACAGCCTGGCGCCCGGTGGTCCGGCCCTCGTCGATGAGCATGCTCTCCCTGTCCCGCTCGATGAGCACCCCGGTCACCCGGCCGGCGTTGGCCCAGATCCGGTCGGCGAGGCTGCGCTGTCCCGGGACCATCCGGACCACGACGGTGTCCCCGCTCTCCAGAGCGGTCGGATCGACCTGGCGGCCTTTCCATACGCTGGCGCCGGGCGGGAGGGCGATCCGCCGCTCACCGTCGGGGCTGTAGAGGGTGATGATCTGCGGGCTGGCGTCGAGGACGGTCCCGGTCAGCACGCCCGGGTGACCGGCCGGCCCGGCGGGCTGCGAGCTGCCACCGCCCGTGTCCGCTCCGGCCGCCCCCGCGCCGCCGGCCGCCCCCGCGCCGGCCGCCCCCGTCACGGGCACTGCGGCCGCGTCCGCCGCCCCCGCCACCGGCACTGCGCCCGCGCCGGCCTGCCCGGAGGGTTCCGCGGCCGGCGGATGGACCGCCGACTTGAGCAGATGCCTGCGGGCCAGACGCCCGGCCGCGGTTAGGCCTGCGCAACGGACACAGCACGCTAAGTCACCACGTTGGACAACCATCGCCCCTCCCTCAGGCAAACATCCCAGGTCATGACGATGGGGGCGGTAGAGACGCCCGTCAAGCGATTCCGGCACGTTGCCCGTGAAGCGCCGCCTCGCCGGCACACGGCTGAACCGTGGGGACAGCGTGCTAGCTGGGTACGGTTGGGGTGTGAGCGTCGGGGGCGATCACGTCGTGGCCGGTGCGCGGGGGAACGGGGCCACACCGCGCAGCAGGCACGCCGGGACTCAGGGTCAAAGCGATACCGCGCCAAGAGTTGCCGCGGGCGCGCAGGTCAAACGCGCCGTCGCGGTGCACAATCCTCAGCAAGGTCCGCAGCAAGGTCCGCAGCGGGAGCCCCCGGCCGCCGGCGACCCGGCGTTCCACGAGTACGTCACATCCCGGAGTGGGTCGCTGCTGCGCATGGCCTACCTGCTCACCCGCAACCGGGCCGATGCCGAGGATCTCGTCCAGGCCGCGCTGGCCAAGACCTTCCAGGCCTGGGACCGGATCGAGGACCGCGGTGCGGTGGACGGCTACGTGCGCCGG
>Ga0187890_10002550_pt1 | contig 12677 bp, 12 predicted proteins | sample June2016WEW_21_1_FD_133005 | JGI IMG/M metagenome (GOLD analysis project Ga0187890, IMG submission 133005) | Peatland microbial communities from SPRUCE experiment site at the Marcell Experimental Forest, Minnesota, USA - June2016WEW_21_10 | ecosystem: Environmental > Terrestrial > Soil >... | reverse complement strand
TTCGTTCAACTTAAAACAGCGTGTCGAAACGCTCGCCGGACAAATCTGGCGAAACGATTAGGTTTTATCGCATGAATATCATCGAGCAACTCGAGGCCGAGCAAGCTGCCAAGCTGTTGGCCGGCAAGACGATACCGCCGTTTCAGCCAGGCGACACCGTCATCGTGAATGTCAAGGTGACGGAAGGCGAACGCACCCGCGTGCAGGCGTATGAAGGCGTCTGCATCGCCCGCAACGGCGGCGGCATCAACGAAAGCTTCACCGTTCGAAAGATTTCCTACGGGGAAGGCGTCGAGCGCGTTTTCCCGGTTTATTCACCGAACATCGAATCGATCAAACTCGTGCGGCGCGGCAAGGTCCGGCGCGCAAAGCTCTATTATCTGCGCGACCGGCGCGGCAAGTCGGCACGTATCGCGGAAAAAATGGAATCGCCCGCCGCCAAGGCCACGCGGGAGGCTACCCAGAAAGCGACCAAGGCAGCCGCCAAGGCAAAAAAGGCTGCTCCCGCCGCCGAATAAGCCCAGCAGGTCCATGCTGCGGCCAAGGCTTCGGGAGTGCCTCAGGTAGCTGGCGCGTTCAAGATCCAGCGGTGACCGAAGGGATCGCGAAACGTCGCGACCCTGGTGCCCCAAAACGAATTCATCGGGTTCGTCTCGCCCTTGGCGCCGAGACTGGTGGCCTTCGCGAATATATCGTCGACCATCTTGGCCTCGGCATATTCCAAGCTGACGGAGACCGTTGCGAGTTCGCCCGGTAGCGGCACGCGTGTATGGCCGAATTCGGAAAAGGCGTCGGAAAGCATGACCGAGCCGCCGTTGATTTCAAGCTCGCAATGCATGATTCGCAGCCCATCGAACGCGGGCATGAGCGCGCGTTGCTTCGCGCCGAAAACGGTGCCGTAAAAAGCGATCGCCGCCATTGCGGGGGAAACGGTCAGATAGGGCGCAACAGGCGGGCGAGGCGGGCGCATGGGTTCCTCCGCGCGTCAGAATCATCGAGGAATGCGAGGGTACTTCCCCCCGCTGCTTCTTGCGAGTAAGAACTGCCACTCTAAATGGTATTTTTACAAGAGCCGCAACCAGCGGCAGGGATTTGCCCTATGGCGCAGCCTCGTACCCTCTACGATAAAATATGGGACGATCATCTCGTCCATGCGGAAGCCGATGGCGCGAGCCTGATCTACATCGACCGCCATCTGGTGCATGAGGTGACGAGCCCGCAGGCCTTCGAGGGGTTGCGGTTGAGCGGCCGGCGCGTTCGCGCACCGCACAAAACGCTCGCGGTCGTCGATCACAATGTTCCCACTACCGATCGTTCAAAGGGCATCGACGATCCCGAAAGCCGCATTCAGGTCGAACAGCTCGCCGAGAATGCCCGGGAGTTCGGCATCGAATATTTCAATGAGCACGACCTTCGCCAAGGCATCGTTCATGTGATCGGCCCCGAACAAGGTTTTACGCTGCCGGGCACGACGATCGTCTGCGGCGATAGCCATACCTCGACGCATGGCGCCTTTGGCGCGCTCGCGCATGGCATCGGCACCTCCGAGGTCGAGCATGTTCTTGCCACCCAGACCCTGATCCAGGACAAGGCCAAGAATATGCGGATCATCGTCGACGGTGTGCTCGGCGAGGGGGTCGGCGCCAAGGATATTGTGCTCGCGATCATCGGCGAGATCGGCACCGCCGGCGGCACCGGCCATGTAATCGAATATGCGGGCGAGGCGATCCGCGCTTTGTCGATGGAAGGGCGCATGACCGTCTGCAACATGACGATCGAGGCGGGCGCGCGCGCTGGGCTGATCGCGCCCGACGCCAAGACCTTCGCTTATCTCAAAGGCAGGCCCAAGGCGCCGTCGGCCGCGGCCTGGGACGCCGCCATGCGGCATTGGGAGAGCTTGCATTCCGACGAGGGCGCCGTCTTCGACAAGGAAGTCCGCCTCGACGCCAGCCAATTGCCGCCGCTTGTCACCTGGGGCACGAGCCCGCAGGATGTTGCCACGATCACCGGCACCGTGCCGTCCCTCGAAGCCGGTTTGAACGAGACGAAAAAAGCCTCTATCGCGCGCGCCCTAAATTACATGGGGCTGAAGGGCGGCGAGAAAATCACGGATATCAACATCGACCGGGTGTTCATCGGCTCCTGCACCAATGGCAGGATCGAGGATCTGCGCGCCGCCGCCAAGATGGTCGCGGGCAAGCATGTCGCGGGCTCCGTCAATGCCATGGTCGTGCCGGGGTCTGGCCTCGTCAAGCAGCAGGCGGAAGCCGAGGGACTTGATGCGATATTTTTGGCTGCCGGATTCGAGTGGCGGGAACCCGGTTGTTCGATGTGCTTGGCGATGAACCCGGACAAGCTGGCGCCGGGTGAGCGCTGCGCCTCGACCTCGAACCGCAATTTTGAGGGCCGCCAAGGTTTTAAGGGCCGCACCCATCTCGTCTCGCCGGCGATGGCGGCGGCGGCAGCGATCGCTGGCCACTTTGTCGATATTCGGGAGTGGAATTGATTGCTGATCCGCTGGGGAAAAGCGCCGCGAGGAGCATAGCGGCAGCGGCGTTGTCGCTTATCGCGCTCACGGCCGCTCCGGCAGTAAAGCCTTCCCACTTGAGCATGGAGTTTTTGGGGAGCGATTCTGCCGTCCACTTTGAATCGGGTTTCGGCGAAGGCCGCAACGGATGGCGCGAGGTCGCCCATGGCATCGCAACCTGTCTACGGCAGGCCTGGAATTGGCGGCAGCCCGCTGCGGTCGCGCGCCTGGGGCTAGTCGATGCGTTAAGCCCGCTGGAGCCGCGCGGCTTTGCGAAGGGATAGGCTGGAGCACTGTCGCCGGCGCAAAGCAGTACGGAAATCACGAATTCTTGGCCAACATGACGATGCCACAATAACTCATGCGTGGAGCACTCGATTCAGCTAAAGTTTCCGAGTTTCCGTGTGGAGGATCCATCATGAGCAAGAGGTTATGGTTGGCAATTGCCGTCGTGGCTTTCGTGTGTGGAGGCGCGTTTTTAACGGCGGAGGGGAAGACGAAGTGCGAGGCGGGCACGGTCACGCCATGCGACTGCCAGGAGGGCCTGATTGGTCAGAGCCAATGCGGCACGGGGGGCGTTCCTGGGGCCTGTGACTGTGTCAAGCCTTCCGCTAGGACTGCGGATGGGGGTTGCACGAGCTTTCTCAAGATACCGGGTAATCAGAACTGCCTCTACAGCTCGCAGGTGGCTGGAGTAGCGACCTGTAACTTCGGTCCGATCATCGTTTGCAACCAATTGACGGTCGGGCCTTACACATTCGCTTGTTCAGCATCGAACTCCTCCCAAGCCTTTGCCAATTCCAATCTCTGCGCCGCCGCCAATGCCGCCTGCGGTTGCGGCTGGATCACGACTTGTCAGACCCCGTAAGTGCGGCCGGCAGAGGGCCAGCCGTCTGGACTCACGTCGAAAATGATCCATGAGAACGATGCCGCCGACTCTGAGGAGTATTCGAATTTTGTTGATATTCGGGAGTAGCATTGAACCGCGCACTGGAGGCGTCTTATCAAGACGCTTCTCAAGGCGTTAGCAACGCAGCGGCTGGTCGGCGTAAATGTGCAGCGCGAACGCGAGCAACAAGGAACCGATTATTGGCCGGTGTGGTTGAGCAAGTTGAGGGATCGCAGCGTGTCCTCGTAGGCCGACGTCAGGATGAGCACGCTCTGGTTCGATAGCGGCCAGTACGCATCGCCTGGTCGTGATAGACCACCGAAGAACGAGAGCGCAGATGAAGAAAGTCGCGTTGATCACCGCACTGCTCTTGGCGACGTCGCCAGTCGCAGCGCAAGTTGTTACCCGCACAACAACGGGCACCTCAACCGGCACAACAACGGGTACCCCAACCCGTACAACAACGAGTACCTCAACCGGCACAACAACCGGTACAACAACCGGCACCTCAATCGGCGTTATGTGCGTAGAAGAAATGGTCGCGACGTTCTGCACCGTACCCACCGCCCCGAACACGAGTGGCTATGGATCGAGCAGTGCGACCGGGTCGAGTGCCGCGTCCGGATCGAGTGGCGGGGCTGCCAGCAACACGTCGTCCATTCCGACCTGCCCGGATTTTCCGCCGGCGAACGAATTGTGCAACTGAATCAACGTGCGCGACTGGCAGAGATGCGCGGCTCGCCGCCCTCCCGGAGCAAGTCGCCCGCGTCCCAGGCGAGAAAGGAATGAGACGCAGGGACGAGGCGGTGAGTTTGCGTGATCGACAGACAAATTACTGCTGCAAGGTCGCAATCCATGTCGATGGATATTTGAAGCCTGCGGTACAATTGGAAATATAATCAAAACCCGTGTTCGTTACATTTTTCACGGCTGGAGCGCAGCCGGATGTCGCATCCAAGACGCGTGTTATGGAGAGAATGACTGAGGGGGCATTCGGGAAGGCCGGATTAAAGGTGACGTGGCTATCCGTATTGACCAAGCCGGTCTCGACCATGGTCGGGTGGAAGTCTTGAGCAACCGCCTTCTGCTGTGTAGCCAAGGGCAAGACGAAGCATAGGGAGAGCGGAAGATAAGCCCATGCGGCTTGATCCCGCGCGGCCAGCTTCCGCCCGGCCGCTCCAGGCCCTGATAATCCTGTCTCCCCCATATGCGCCTCCAGCATTTGGTGACCCGGCATTGTGAGATGGGCGGCCAATCCGGCCTTGCGCTAAGGTAACATAGTCCAGCTCATCCGTTCTGAGAACCGTGTTGCGCCCTTCCGCTCGCCCATGTCCCTGCGCCGCGCTTCGTCCCGCCATCCTGAAATCGTGCCAAAAAAATCGATCGATCTTACAAGTTTAAAGGCGAAGCCGCTGTCTGAGGCCTTGTAAGGTTTTGCCCTCCAATCGGACAAAAACGTTTCACGTGAAACACTTTGGTCCGATTGGACCCTGGAATCGGACAAAACTGATGTCTCACCCATCAGTCTCGCGAGCAGCTTGCGCCTGAGCGGGTGATCGCCTAAGCGAACGGCTTGGCCTCTCGGGATAGGTTCATCGATGGCGGAGGATCCGTTCCATAACAGCATTGTACTGCATCACGACAAGGTCTTGATCGTCGATTTCGGCTCGCAGGTCACGCAATTGATCGCGCGCCGCGTCCGCGAGGCGGGCGTCTATTGCGAGATCGCACCAGCCCAACGCGCAGCCGAGGCCTTCGCGGCCCTCGCGCCGAAAGCGGTGATCCTGTCGGGCGGTCCTGCCTCCGTGCATGATGAAGGGGCGCCGCGCGCGCCGGACGCGTTACTCAGAGCCGGAGTGCCGGTCCTCGGCATCTGTTACGGCCAGCAAGTGATGGCGGCGCAACTGGGCGGCAAGGTCGCGGCCGGGCATAAGCGGGAATTCGGCCGCGCCAAAGTCGAGGTTTTGCAGCCAAGCGCTCTCTTTGAGGGGGTGTGGGAAAAAGGCCAGACCTATCCTGTCTGGATGAGCCATGGCGATGCGGTGACCGAGTTGCCGTCTGGGTTTTCCCGCATCGCGGCCTCGGGAAACGCGCCAATGGCTGCAATCGCCGATCCATCGCGCGGCCTCTACGGCGTGCAGTTTCATCTTGAAGTGGCGCATACGCCGGACGGCGCCAAACTGATCTCGAATTTCGTCCACAAGATCGCCGGGCTCAAGGCGGATTGGACGATGGGCGCGTTCCGGGCCGAGGCCGTCGCCGCGATCCGCGCCCAAGTTGGCGGGGGCCGGGTTTTGTGCGGCCTCTCCGGCGGGGTCGATTCGGCGGTCGCCGCGCTGTTGATCCATGAGGCGATCGGCGATCGCCTGACCTGCGTCTTTGTCGACCACGGCCTGCTGCGGCTTGGCGAGGCTGAGGAGGTCGTCGGCCTGTTTCGCGGCCATTACAATATTCCGCTCGTTCATGTCGAAGCGGGAGAGCTGTTTCTCGGCGCCCTGGCCGGAATCGTCGACCCGGAAGAAAAGCGCAAAGTCATCGGCCGCCTGTTCATCGCGACCTTCGAGCGCGAGGCCAAAAAGATCGCCGACGACGGGCGCGGAATGCCGGAATTTTTGGGGCAAGGCACGCTATATCCCGATGTGATCGAAAGCGTCTCGTTCAGCGGCGGACCGTCGGTCACGATCAAATCACACCATAATGTCGGCGGCCTTCCCGAGCGCATGAACATGCGGCTCGTCGAACCCTTGCGCGAATTGTTCAAGGATGAGGTGCGCGCGCTTGGCCGCGAATTGGGATTGCCCGAAAATTTTGTCGGCCGGCATCCGTTTCCAGGACCAGGGCTCGCCATTCGCTGCCCCGGCGGGGTGACGCCGGAAAAGCTCGATATTTTGCGCCGGGCGGATGCCATCTATCTCGACGAAATCCGCAAGGCTGGCCTTTATGATGAAATCTGGCAAGCATTCGCGGTGCTGCTGCCGGTGCGGACCGTCGGTGTCATGGGCGATGGAAGGACTTATGATTTTGTCTGCGCGCTACGCGCCGTCACCTCGGCCGACGGCATGACCGCGGATTTTTTTCCTTTCGACATGGCGACTCTCGGCCGCGCCGCGACGCGGATCATCAATGAGGTCAAGGGCATCAATCGGGTCGTCTATGACGTGACGAGCAAGCCGCCCGGCACGATAGAGTGGGAGTGAAACCACCTTGTGGCGTCCAGCTCACGCCACGCCGCCAGCAGCAGCGGAGCATTGGCGGTCCGCTGAAAAGAGCTTCCATTGGCGCGCTATTTATGCGATGCCCATCGCCACCTTCCTTGACCCTAAGTGACCGAGATGACCGAGTTTTTCCGCGAAGTCGATGAAGATGTCCGGCGTGACCGAATCATCGGGATTTGGACCAGATATCGCTATGTGTTTATAGGCTTGGCCGTTCTCGTCGTGGCCGGGACCGGAGCCTGGCGCGCCTATGAATATTACCGGGACCAGGCGGCGGAAGCGGCGAACACAAAGTTTGAAGCCGCCGTGCAATTGGCGCGCGATGGCAAATCCACTGAGGCGGCGGCGGCTTTCGACGCGCTGAGCAAAACCGCGCCGAAGGGTTACGCTAGCCTTGCGCGGTTGCGCGCCGCTGGCGAGCTTGCGGTGAGCGATCCGCAGGTGTCGATCAAGGCCTATGATGCCCTGGCGGACGATGGAAGTTTTGATGCAGGCTTCCGTGATTTCGCCAAGCTCCGCGCGGCGATTCTCCGCCTCGACAGTGACGATCCTATGGACTTCGAACGCCGATACGCGCCGCTTGCTTCGGATAATTTTCCCTATCATCACCAGATTCGTGAGCTGCTTGGCCTTGCCGCCTTGAAGCGGAATGCTTTCGATTCCGCCGGGCGCTGGTTCGACGGGATCATCTCGGACACGCGGGCGCCGGCCGGGGTACGTATGCGCGCCGGAGCGCTGATGGGTCTGGTGCAGTCCTCATTGGGGCCATCAGTGCCAGCCGAAAAACCGGCGCCTGCAGAGGCGCAAGACGGAAATCCGCCGCCCGGAGATCAACCGGCCAAATAACAGTCGGGAACGATGTTCACCATCGCGATCATCGGCCGGCCGAACGTCGGCAAATCGACCCTGTTCAACCGGCTCGCTGGAAAGAAACTCGCGCTTGTGGACGACCGTCCAGGGGTGACAAGGGACAGGCGCGAGGGTGAGGCAAAGCTTGGCGATCTTGCCTTCAAGATCATCGATACTGCGGGCCTCGAGGAGGGCGACACCGCCTCCTTGCCCGGCCGGATGCGCGCGCAGACCGAGACGGCGGTCGGCCTCGCCGATGCGATTTTCTTTGTTTTCGACTCACGCTCCGGCTTGACTCCGGCCGACCGGTTCTTTGCCAATCTCGTTCGGCGCGCGGATAAGCCCTTGATCCTTATTGCGAATAAGGCCGAGGGGCGGGTTGGCGCGGCGGGCGCACTCGAAGGCTTCGATTTGGGCCTCGGCGATCCGGTGCCGCTTTCGGCCGAACATGGGGATGGTTTTGCCGAACTCTATCTCGCTTTGCGCGAGGCGCTTCCGGAAGCAACGGAGTTGCCGCTTGAGCCGGAGGAAAACGCGGCGCGCTTGCGGCTTGGGGAGAATGAAGACGGCTCCGAGCTCGATGTCACGAAACCGCTCCGGATCGCGATCATCGGCCGCCCCAACGCCGGAAAATCGACGCTTCTCAACAAGATCCTCGGTGAGGACAGGCTGCTCACGGGACCGGAGCCGGGCCTCACGCGCGATACGATTGGCGTCGATTTCACTTGGGGCCACCGGCAAATCAAAATGTTTGACACGGCGGGTTTGCGCAAGCGCGCCAGGGTCGAGGACGATTTGGAGAAGCTTGCCGGTGCCGATGGTTTGCGCGCGGCGAAATTTGCCGAGGTGGTGGTGTTGCTGCTGGACGCCACTATTCCTTTCGAGAAGCAGGATCTGACGTTAGCCGATCTTGTCGAGCGTGAGGGCAGGGCGCTCGTGATTGGCGTCAACAAATGGGATCTGATCGAGAGTAAGGGCGCCAAGCTCGTTGAGCTGCGCGAGGAAGCGGCGAGACTCTTGCCGCAGGTGAAAGGCGCGCCGGTCGTGCCGGTCTCCGGCGCAACGGGGCAGGGGATCGAGCAACTCATGGAGGCGGTCTTCCGCGTCCATGAAATCTGGAATAAGCGCATTTCGACCGCGCGGCTCAATCGCTGGCTCGAGGCCGCGATCGAGCAAACCCCGCCGCCTGCGGTCGCGGGACGGCGAATCAAAATCCGCTATATGACGCAGCTCCGCGCCCGCCCGCCTTATTTCATACTCTTCGGCAATCAGCTCGATGCGCTGCCCGCGAGCTACGAACGCTTCCTCGTCAATGGGCTGCGCCAGGCCTTCGATCTGCAAGGCGTACCGATCCGCATCTCAAAGAAAACCAGCGACAATCCCTATGCCGGGAAAAGGTCACGGCAGAGATAAGGGAGTGGCCGGGCGTGGGACCTTCCTTCGCTTGAAGTCATAGAAGTGTAATTCATCCCAAGTCGTGATGGACAGATGCCACCTGAATACTGATTTCATCATGTGATGAATATGCAACATCGTACGATATTCGACAGCGGTTAACACGCATTCGGCGATTCTTGCTTGGGTGTGCAGAAGTTTAGAGTTACGCATCTCCCTATTCCATATTTCTAGGCCTCGGGAGACCTAAGATGAAGAAAACATTGCTTATTAGCGTAGCGGCCTCAGCTATTTTGGCCGTGAATTCTGCTTATGCCGCCGATCTCGCACCCCCGCCGGTTTACGCACCGCCGCCGCCCCAATTCAGCTGGACGGGCTGCCATATCGGCGCCAACATCGGCCTCGCCACTGGCCGTGGCACCTGGCAGGACACGGTGCCGGACGGCAATATCGACGCTTTTGGCGCCACGGCGTTCACGAACCGTACGGCCGTCACCGACACCTCCGGCGGCATTTATGGCGGCCAGGTCGGCTGCGATTACCAGTTCGCTGCTTCCCCCTTCGTCGTTGGCCTCGAAGGCACGATTAACGGAGCGAACCTCGAGGGCACAAACCAGGATGCGTTCAACTTTACTTGGACGCTCCGGAACCGGATCGACTTGTTCGGCACCGTCACCGGCCGCGTCGGATATGCGGTTCCCGGGGCAAGCAATGTGCTGCTCTACTTCAAGGGTGGCGTCGTTTTCGCGGATAACCGCTTCGAAATTGAGAACAGCGGCGTCACGCTTGGCACGCCATCGACCACCCGCACCGGCTGGACCGTCGGCGCCGGCGTCGAGTGGGCGTTCGCGCCAAACTGGTCGTTCTTCATCCAAGGAGATTATTACGACCTCGGCAAGAACGCGACCGAAAACTTTACCAATTTTTTCGCGGTTGAAAACGCGTTTATCGCTCCGCCGTTTTCGATCAACACGCATACGACCTATGAGGACATCAAGCTAGGCGTAAACTTCCGCTTCTTTACTGGTCCGGCACCGGTGGTGGCGCGATATTGATCGCGTCATCCTGATTGTGATTAAGCAAGAGCCCCTGGAATGCCGTTCCAGGGGCTCTTGCTATGCCTGGGACCGCGATCATCTTCGCTCCAAACTTCGCCGAGCGGATCACGCGCAAGGGTCGCCTCTCTGAGAGAAATCCTTTTGCGCGCGCTGGCAAAGGTCGCCGGCGAGAAACCAGGCCAGCAATTACTCCAGCGCCTGCAGCAACGGTTGCAACGAAGCTTCGTGCGGGCGCCAGCGTCCGATCGAGCTGTGATAAATCGGCTGGCGAACCTGGGCCGCGCTCGCGGTCCGAACGGATCGCTGCGTCCGATGAAAATCGAGACACGCATCGTTCCAATCGAGTCCGCAATGGGCGATGATTCGGCGCGCCTGCGGCTCGAGGTCGCCAACTACTTCCTCGTAGTGCACGTCAAGTATCACGCCGGGCATCACAGCATGCCAATGTGCCATGAGCTTTTGATAGCCGCAGCAATAACGGCCGAGCTCCCCTAGGTCGAAGCTGTAGGATTGCCCGCCTGTGAACAGGAGCGAGAAGCAGGAGAAAGCGGTATCGCGTAGATCCCGGCAAGCATGAATGATTCGCGCATTTGGAAGTGCGAGATGAATGAGGCCCGCCAAGAGGAAGTTGCCCGGCATTTTGTCGGTGATTCGCTCTGCTGCTGGTGCCAGGGGCCTGACCGCATGCAAGTAGTCGGCACCAAGGCGGCGCAATCGCTCCCCAGACATTGCTGGAACCGCCTCGGGTATGGAGCTGCCGACGGGACCGCTGACTTGCTCGGCTAGAGTTGCCATTTCGCGGAGTTCGCCAGCACCGAAAACCTTCGGGTGGCTCGCGAGGATCTGCTCAATCAGCGTCGTGCCGGAGCGCGGCATGCCAATGATAAAGACCGGTACGGTAGACGGATCTCCAAGCCCCTTCTTCTCGTCTATCAAATCGGCAGTAAAAATTTTGCGCATCCTCTCAAACCGGCCCAGGGCATTGGCCTCATCGTAGGATACTCGCTGCCGCATAAGCGCGTTCCCCTGGAGCATGTGTTGAAAAGACTGTGCGTGAGCGCCCAAATCGCCATAGGCCTTGCCAAGCGCAAAGTGGAGATCAATCTGCTCCTCTTCGTTGAGCGAGCCAAGCCGCTGTACCAGTTCCTTCATCGCCGCAAGATGCGGGTCGTTCTCCGCAAATCGCTTGGCATTGGCCAAATTCCAGTAGGTGCCCGCTTTCCTGGGTGACAGGGCTATAGCCCTTTCCATGGCAGCGCTCGCCTCCTTCAGCCTGCCGAGGGCTAGAAGTGCGTCTCCGAGCTTGCTGTGGGCTTCGATGTCGGCCGGTTTGATGGCAAGCGCCGACTGATAGTGAACAATCGCCTGCTCGGAGCGGCCGAGCGTATGCATCGCGCTGCCGAGACCGTTGTGAGCATCGACATTGGCAGGGTTGAGCGCAAGGACTTTTTCGAAATGTGCAATGGCCTCGTAAGGCCGTTCCAACTTCAGCAGTGTGTTGCCAAGACCGATATGAGCTTCGATATCGTCTGGATTGAGAGCCAGGGCTTGTTCAAAATAAACTGCCGCCTCCTGATGGCGGTTGAGCGCTCCGAGAGCATTGCCCAGGTTCTTGTGAGCCGCGGCATAATCGGGCCGCGCGGCCAGCGCCATCTCGTAGTGCGGGATGGCCTCTGCCAGTCGTCCCAGTGTCTGAAGCATGGCGCCGAGATTGTTCCTGGCTTCAACATAGCCTGGCTTGATCGCAAGCGCTTTCTCATAGTGGGCCAGCGCCTGCTCGCTTCGGCCGAGCATTTGCAACGAATGGGCAAAGTTGTTGTGAGCCTCCGGATGATCCGGCTTCATACCAAGAGTCTTCTCATACAGCCGGATGGCCTCGTCATATCGCTCAAGTCCAGCGAGTGCGACGGCGAGGTGATGGTGAGCGTCGACAGATCGCCGCTCGACTTTGAGCGCATGGCGGAAAAGATCGGCGGCAGTGCCAAATCGCGCTTGTTGGAGCCGGATCAAGCCTAGGCGATAGAGAGCATCGAAATTGCGGCCGTCCGCTGCGAGTACGATTTGGTAACGCTGCTCCGCCTCACTCAGCCGGCCTTGACTGTGGAGCAAGTTTGCGTCTCGAAGCGCCTTCGAAGAACCCGCAATGTCCCGAAAGGTGAGAGATGATACCCGCCGGCCCACGGAGCTACCTCCTTAGCTTGGTTTAAACACCTCGTAGCGTCTCGCGTGACGAACCGCAAGGCGCCCGTGCAGGCCGCAGCAGCCAAATTCAAGTATAGCGGCAAAAATGGAAAGGCACCGTTTTGAACTGAGCGTGCGAGCTGTCGATTTTTGCCAAGAATTCGTCTATTATCGATGCCCCGGTTTCAGCACGAAGAGGATCGAAATTCTTGGCACGGACTTACGGAAATTCCGGCTTGCGCCGCTTTCTCCTATTGGTGGCGAAGGCCGTTGTGGTCGTCTATGTCATTCTGGATGGCATTGTCACGCCCATATTCCGGCCGCTGCTGCGTTGGGTGTCAAGGCTGCGGTTTGTCATTCGTCTGCAAGACATCGTCGCCGCCCTCCCGCCATATGCAATATTGGTTCTGCTCGCCGTCCCCTTGGCTTTCGCGGAACCCGCCAAAATCTATGCCTTGGTTCTGATGGGCGAGGGGCATTTTGCGAGCGGGCTCGCTATGATGGGGTTGGCGTATCTAGTCAGTCTCGTTGTCGCCGAGCGGATCTATAATGCGGGACGGGCG
>Ga0187890_10002549_pt1 | contig 12678 bp, 11 predicted proteins | sample June2016WEW_21_1_FD_133005 | JGI IMG/M metagenome (GOLD analysis project Ga0187890, IMG submission 133005) | Peatland microbial communities from SPRUCE experiment site at the Marcell Experimental Forest, Minnesota, USA - June2016WEW_21_10 | ecosystem: Environmental > Terrestrial > Soil >... | reverse complement strand
GTGATTACAGTCAACTGGTTGTGCGGGAGCGACAGCGAAATATTCTTGAGGTTGTGGACCCGCGCGCCGCGAATCCGGATGTATTCTTGCAAGCCTGTTTCAGTATAGCAGCGAGAGCAAGGGTGGGCCGGTTGTTTTGGGTGGTTTCCGGGCAAGAATGCGAATTGGACAGACGAAACCAATTTCTTGTAAGGATCTTTGAATCATTCGTTTGCTCGGCTATTTTGAGCTGGGGAAATGAGCGGAGGGTTAACGGCCTACACATCCGAGATATATGTGACCGGTGGAAGGCTGCCGCTGGCGGGCGGGTCGGGCATGGCAGATGGGCGGCCTACGATGCGAGCTTTTTCTTCGTCTCTTTGAAGGCGAATTCCTCAAGTTCGATCCTCTCCCGGACGACCCTCTCAACCCACTGATCAACGCCGGCTTCGCGGTGCAACTTGGCCAGAAACGCTGCCCGCGCCGCCAGCTCACCGGGCAACGATAGGGCGGCCGAACCCGACCGCTTCAGTCGCGCCGGCGCATCCCAAGCCGATTCGTCGCTCGCCTGTGAGACCTGGAGCCGATCAATTCCTTCCTGGTTAAGCGTTTTGGCTTTCCTTTTCCCTGGTGTATTCATAGGGCCAGCCCGTGAACATTTTTGTACGAACTAAGCCAATAAGTAATTTGTTTACTTATACTTCCAAAAATGACGAAACCAATTTGCGGATGGGATCGGGGAGGTGCCTTTAGAGGCATACGTCAAGGAGTCCGACGCGCCTTGTTGTTGAGCGGTCCGTGCCACATTTCAGTATACCAGCGGGGGCAACGGTGGACGGCGGTTTCGGGGATGGTTTGCGGGGAAACGCATTTCGGGCGAACGAAACCAATTTTCGGTAAGCCATTCAGAATGAGTTAATTACAGTCTGTTTTCCTGGCGGCGCCTGCCGACAGCGGGGTTATCGCGACACATATTTGAAAGCTGCGACCGGGTCCGAGCCGGGTCATCGCGGGGGCCGCGTTTCGATGGCCGCGAAGCGCTCCAGGCCGCGTAGGATTTCGGTTTGCATGTCGCGCATGGTCTCCAAGGTCCGCGCTTCCGAGTCCCGGATGGACTCGTGCAACTGGTCGAAACGCCGGTTGAATTCTTCGTCTGTCATGCCTGCTCGCCGGTTTCGCGCGCCCTCTCTTTTTCCGCCAGCCACTGCTCGACTACCTCAATCTTGTCCAGGCGTCTTTCATGCGCACTGGCTACGTGGTGCAGCTCACGGGCGGCATCCGCCAGTTTTGAGGTGGCTTCCTTAAGCGCGAGACAGTCTTCCTTGAGGGCAAGAGTCTCATCGTACAGGCGGGCCAAGGAATTCCAGAACTCCATCTTCTCGTGCTCGGTCATGCCTTCCCTCTGCTTCAGTGTACCGCTGCTACGGCATTGCCGTCCTGAAGGCGCGGGCAGCGAGTGCTTAACCGTTTTAGGGAAACCGCTCGGTTGAAGACGCGAACCGCTGCCGGCCTGCGGCCGGTGGACCGGCGAGGGCGCCGGTCCGCAGGCGGGGCGCCTGCCCCACTGTGTCGCGCATCTTCATCACCCTTGGTGGCACGCAGGGCCATGTGACCCTCCTTACGTTCGCGTACCCCTTTTCGGGCCGGCGGACCGCGATATCTTTATGTTTCGTTACGCCCCGAGATCGGCGTCCGCCTTAGGCAGAATATCGCTATCCCGGGCGATCCAGACATAGAGCGCCGGCAGAAGGAGAACACTCATCAGGAGTACGGCCACAAGACCGCCGACGATCACTATGGCAAATGGCCGCTGAGAATCGGAACCGATCCCGTGCGAAGTGGCCGCCGGCACCAAGCCGAGCGACGCCACCAGCATGGTCATCAGGATGGGCCGAAAGCGAAGTACCGCGCCGTCGTGCGCCGCATCCAGAATCGAATAGCCGCGCGAGCGGAGTTGGTTGATGTACTCTACCATGATCACGCCGGTCTGCACGCTGACGCCGAAGAGCGCCAGGAATCCGATGCCCGACGATACGCTGAAGTTGGTCCCGGTCGAATAGAGGGCCGCGATGCCGCCTATGGGAGCCATGGCCACGGCCGCCAGGATGAGGCCGGCCCACTTCATCGATCCGAACATAGAGTACAGGATCATGAAAATAACCAGCAGCGTGAGAGGAATGATGATGGTGAGCCGCCTCTGGGCTCGTTGCTGACTGGCGTATTCGCCGGCCCAGTCGATGTGGTAGCCGGCCGGCAACTTCACCTGCCGGTCGACCTTCCGGATAGCTTCCTCGACCGCGCCACCGAGGTCTCGTCCCCGTACGCCGTATTTGATGGCCACGTAGCGCTGATTTCCTTCGCGGTAGACTTCCGACGCGCCGTCGGCGACCGCCACATCGCAGAGCTGGGCTAAAGAGACGCGCTCGCCGGAAGGCGATAGCAGCCGGATGTCAGCGATAGCTTCCTTGGTGTCCCGGTACTTGGGCAGGTACCGCATCACCAGGTCATAGCGTCGTTCTCCTTGCAACACCTGGGTCAGCGCGTTGCCGCCGACGGCTGTTTGGATGGCATCCTGCACATCCGCTGTGTTGATCCGGTAACGAGCCGCGGCAGGGCGATCCACGGTGAAGTTCAGGCTGGGCTGCCCCAGGACGCGAAACAGTCCGAGGTCTTCAATTCCCTTCACTGTGCGCATGACGCCCACGACCTGAAGACCCGTTTCTTCGAGCGTCTTCAGATCGTCGCCGTAGACCTTGATAGCCAGCTCGCCTTTCACTCCGCTGACGGCTTCCTCCATGTTGTCCGAGATCGGTTGCGAAAAGTTCCAGATCACACCTGGAAGCCTGGCGAGCTCCCGATTCATGGCGGCGATGAGTTCTTCCTTGTCCTGTCGAAAGACCGGACGCCATTTGTTTTTCGGCTTCAGATCGACGAAATACTCGGTATTGAAAAAACCGGTGGTGTCCGTTCCATCGTCGGGCCGGCCCACCTGGCTGGTAGCGGTGGTCACTTCCGGAAAAGAAGCGAGCATCACGCGCGCCTGGTTTGCCAGGCGGATGCCTTCCGTGGGACCGGTGCTGGGCGCCAGGGTGCCGCGCACCCAAATGGCACCTTCGTCGAGATGGGGCAGGAATTCGGACCCGATGCTACGGCTCAGCAGGAAGGCGCCAGTCAGGGTCAGCAGCGCAACCGCGAGCGTGATCCACCGCCAGCGAATCGCAATTCCCAAGGACCAGGCGTAGGCTTTGGTCAGCAACTCCATGAGCGGGTTGCGCCACTCTTTGGCGCCCTTGGGAAATACCACGCTTGCCAGCACCGGTCCGACGAACATGGAGAAGAGCAGGGCGCCCAGAAGCGCGAACGACACAGTCCAGGCCATCGGCTTGAACAGCCGCCCTTCCACGGACTGCAATGTGAAAATCGGCAGATACGCGACGATGATGATGGCGATGGAGTAAAACACAGGCCGCTGCACTTCATGCGCCGCGCGGCCGATCTTCTCCGCGGCGGTCTCGTTGGCGAGGCTGTCCGGGTGCGACAAGGTGCGCACGATATTCTCGATCATGACCACGGCGCCTTCCACGATCATGCCGAAATCGAGCGCTCCCAGCGATAGAAGGTTCGCCGGGATGTGCCGCAGGTCCAGGCAGATGGAGGCAAACAGCAGGGCGAACGGAATGGTCAGGGTGACGATCAGAGCGGCACGAAGGTTGCCCAGGAAAACGAAGAGGATGATCGAAACGAGGCAGATGCCCTCTACGAGGTTATGCATCACCGTGCCGGTAGTCAAGCGCAGGAGATCGCTGCGGTCGAGAAACGGGACAACCTTGACGCCAGGCGGAAGAATGTGCCGGTTGAGATCCTCCACCTTGGCGTGAATGGCATCCAGCGTGGAGTCTCCATCGGCGCCCTTACGCAGAAGGACGATGCCGGCCACCACATCGTCGTCATCGAGGATCTTGCCATCGACGCGGTGAATGGCGCGGGCGAACTGGCCCAGGCGGATCTTGGATCCCTGCTGCACCACGGCGATGTCCTTCACCCGCAATGGGGTGCCGTTCTTGCCGGTGAGAACGGTGTTTTCAATATCGCCGGCGGTTTTCACCTGGCCGATGGCGCGCACGTCGATCTGCTGCAGACCGGCCTCGATAAAGCTGCCGCCGCCGTTGATGTTGTTGTTGGTAAGCTGCTGCTCGACTTGTGCGAGGTTCAAGCCATAAGCGATCAGCTTGTCGGGATCGACCCGCACCTGATACTCACGCGTGGGGCCGCCAAAGCTGGCAACGTCGACCACATTCGGCACGGATTTGAATTGCTTTTCGATGACCCAATCTTCGAGCGATTTCAGATCCATGACGTCATATTGCGGATTCGAGCTATGCAGGGTGAAGAAATAAATCTGGCCGACGGGACTGAAATCGGCGCCCATCTGGGGCTGTACGCCCGTTGGTAAAGTCACTTCCGAGAGCCGTTCCAACACCTTGGCGCGATTCCAATCGTTCTCCGATTCGTCGTCGAAAATCAGCATCAGGCTGGAGAGCCCAAAAAGCGATACCGACCGCAGATGCTGCAGATGGGGTATGCCGTTGACTACATTCTCAAGCGGGATCGTGATTTGCTGCTCGATTTGTTCGGACGAGATCCCTGGCCATTGGGTGATCACCTGGACGTAGTTATTCGCGACATCTGGATAGGCTTCCACCGGAAGGCTCCGGAAGGAAATCACGCCCCAGATGAACAAGAGGATCGCGACGGCTAAGACCAGGAGCCGGTTCTTGAGAGCAAAATCGACGGCGCTACGAATCATTGCCGTTCCGCGGCGTTCGGCATCGTGTTCGGCATGACCGGCGCGCTCGAAACCGCCCGCCGCCCCGGCCTAATCCCGGAAACAATCTCCGGCAGTCGCACGGGAGCATGTTTGAAGCCGGCGCAGTGGCAATGCGTCGCTTGTGCCTCGCTGTGGAAAGTGACGGTCACAAAATACTCCGGTTTTCCGTTTCGTCTCTTGGCGTCCAGCACTATAACAGAAATCGGCCCGATGGCGCTTGACCGGTACATCGTCCAGTATGACGTTTGTGGGGCGGGCAATTTTGCCCGCAGCCGGCCTTCAGCCGGCCCGGCCGCCTGAAAAGGCGGCTGCGGCCAAGATTGGCCGCCCCACGGTGCATCGCACATTGCGGTCAGGCGGCGTTGAGCGCGGCGATATAGACGTGCATATCGTGATTTCCGGCGATCGATCCGGTGTGGGTGGTAAAGGCAACTGAGTTGCCGACGTGCTCGTAATTCAGAGTCTGCCCCAGGTTGTTCAGGAAGGTGAGGGGATTGTGGGGCAGCATGCCCGCGGAAGGGGCCGGCGAGGCGAGCGGCACGGTGGTGACGATGTCCTCGGTGTTGGCGACGCGCCATGCGGCGGCCACGCGGCTATTGAAACCGGCGGCGAAGGCCAGGTCGCCGACACGCGGTCCGGCGAAGCTATAGAGCGCCGTTTGCGCGGCTGCTCCGGAGGCGATGATGCCGGCGGCGGCCAGCACGGCCAGGGCTGCGCCGAGGCTGTGGCCGGTGACGATCACGTTGGGCTTGCCTCCGGCGCGCTGGGTGGCGGCTGCCACCGAGTCCGCGGTCTGATCGTACACATTGGAGAAGCCTTCCTCCACATTTCCCAATGGATGGGGGGTTTGGGGAAAGGTGAAATCGGCGATCCAGTCCTGGGGGGATTCGGTACCGCGGTAGACCGTGAAGACGAGGCCGGAGGTACGGTTGCGAGCCACGAAACCGAAGGCCTCGGGCGCGGGCTTCCATTCCGGGCGGGCGAACAGGAGCCCCAATTGGTCGTAGTTGCCTTGGAGGCTCCAGGCGTTGCCTTGTTCGTATTGGGCGTAGGCCTGCATGACCAGCGCGCCGGCTTCCAACGCGACGGATTTATCGAATGCGGGTGGCAGGTACATGAGCGGCTCCTGGGAAGCAATTATACAACGAGCTGCAAGCGGCGGGTCTGGAGACCCGCCGCAGGCGTGGACGCCCGCCCCACACTAGAGCGTTTGGTACAATCGGGCAAAGGGGGACATCGGTTGACTAAAGCCACCTGGGATTTGCCCCGCACTCTGGGCGCGCTCCGCAACAGCGCATTTTCCGAGGACCGCATCGGCAGCCGGTCCGTCAAGGACGAACTCCGCAACAATCTGATCCGCAAGCTGCAATGTCCCACGCCTTTGTTTCCGGGCATTGTGGGCTATGAAGACAGCGTGGTGCCGCAGGTGGTGAACGCCATTCTGTCGCGGCACAATTTCATTCTGCTGGGATTACGCGGCCAGGCCAAGACGCGCCTGATGCGCATGCTGACCACGCTGCTGGACGATGTGCTGCCTTACGTGGAAGGCTGCGAGATCCACGATAATCCTTACCGCCCGATTTGCCGGCGCTGCCGCAACCTGATTCAGGAAGACGGCGACGACACACCCATTGCGTATCTCACGGCGGAGCATCGTTATGTGGAGAAGCTGGCCACGCCCGATGTGACCATCGCGGATATGATCGGGGACATCGATCCGATCAAGGCGGCGCGGCGCGGCCAGGACATCTCCGACGAGCTGACGGTGCACTACGGCCTGTTGCCGCGCGCCAATCGCGGCATCTTCGCCATCAACGAACTACCCGACCTAGCCGGCAAGATCCAGGTGGGCCTGTTCAACATCATGCAGGAAGGCGATGTGCAGATCAAAGGCTACCCGGTGCGGCTGCCCTTGGATCTGATGCTGGTGTTCACCGCCAATCCGGAAGACTACACGGCGCGCGGCAAGATTGTCACGCCGCTCAAGGACCGCATCGGCAGCGAGATTCGCACCCACTATCCGGTGACGCTCGACCAGGGGATGGCGATCACCGAACAGGAGGCATGGCTGAAGCGTGCGGCCCCCATCGACGTGCGCGTGCCGGTTTACATCAAGGAAATCGTGGAGCAGTTGGTCTTCCTGGCGCGCGAGGACAAGCGCGTGGACAAACGCTCGGGCGTTTCGCAGCGGTTGCCCATCTCGGTGCTGGAAAACGTGGTGTCGAACGCGGAGCGGCGCGCATTGCGGGGCAGGGAACTGGTGGCCGTGCCGCGCGTGCTGGACATCTACTCGGCGCTGCCGTCGATCACCGGCAAGATGGAGCTGGAGTACGAGGGCGAGCTGAAGGGCGGCGACGCGGTGGCACGGGAACTGATTCGCGTGGCGGTGGGCAAGGTTTACGACAGGTATTTCGAAGGCGCCAACGTGTCGCAGATCGTGCAGTGGTTCGATTTGGGCGGCACGTTGAAGCTCGACGAGGGCCAGGATGCGGCGGCGCTGGTGGAGGCGCTGGGATCCATCCAGGGCTTGATGGAAAAGCTCAAGACGCTGAAGCTATCGGCCAACGAGCCGGATGCGGTGCGCGCGTCGGCCGCGGAGTTTGTGCTGGAGGGGTTGTACGCGCACCGGCGCATCAGCCGCAACGAGGAGCGGCAGTTCGGCGCGGGGGAGCGCAAGCGCGAGGGTCCGCGGGAAGAGGGGCCGCCGCAGCGGCCGAATGTAAGGCGGCAGTATAACTAGGAGCTGGGGGCTAGGGACTAGGGGCTGGGGACTGGGGGCGCCCTCGGATTCACATGAAGATCAAGTACTCCAAATACACCGAAGAAGATTTCGGCATCGGGGCAGAGGACCTGTTGCAGGCGCTTTCCGATTTTCTCTTGCAGAGCGGGTTCAACACTCAGTACATGCCCGCCGGCGAATGGAACGAGCACACCCTGGAAGACCTCAAGAATGCCATTCAGCAGGCGCTCGAGCAGGGCGATCTTTTCGACAACGAGCAGATGCGGGAGATGCTGGAGCGTCTCCAGAACCTCACGCCCGAACAAATGCAAAAGCTGCTCGATAATCTGGTACAGAAGATGATCGACGAAGGGCAGATCACCGTCGAGCAGCAGGACGGCGAGCCCCAGGGCGCGGCGGGCGCGGGCAACGGTCCGGACAGCAAAGTGCGCTTCGAAGTGACGGATAAGTCGCTCGACTTTCTGGGATTCAAGACGCTCAAGGACCTGCTCGGATCGCTGGGCAAGTCCAGCTTCGGGCGGCACGACACGCGCGATCTGGCAACGGGCATCGAGGCGTCGGGTTCGTCGAAGCAATATGAATTCGGCGACACGCTCAATCTGGATATCAGCGCGACGTTGTTTTCGGCGATCCGGCGCGAGGGCGCTAAAGTGCCGCTGGAGATGGAGTACGGCGACCTGCACGTGCATCAGTGCGAATACCAGAGTTCCTGCGCCACCGTGCTGATGCTGGATTGCAGCCACAGCATGATCCTGTACGGCGAGGACCGTTTCACGCCGGCCAAGAAAGTGGCGCTGGCGCTGGCGCACCTGATCCGCACGCAGTATCCGGGCGACAGCCTGCGCTGCGTGCTGTTTCACGATTCGGCCGAGGAGTTGGCCATCAGCCAGCTCGCGCGCGTGCAGGTGGGACCGTATTACACCAACACGCGCGACGGCCTGATCCTGGCGCAACGGCTGCTGGCGCAGGAGCGCAAGGACATGCGCCAGATCGTGATGATCACCGACGGCAAGCCAAGCTGCCTGACGCTGGAAGACGGACGCGTGTATAAGAACGCGTTCGGTCTGGACCCGCTGGTGATCAGCAAGACGTTGGAGGAAGTCAGTCGCTGCAAGAAGCAGGGGATACTGATTAATACGTTTATGCTGGCGAGCGACTACGGGTTAGTCAACTTCGTGCAGAAAGTGACGGAGATCTGCAGGGGGAAAGCTTACTTCACGACGCCTTATACGCTGGGGCAGTATTTATTGATGGATTACATGAATCGGAAGACGCGCACGATTCACTAGCCGCTCGCACTCTTCGCTGTCCTTCCGCCACCAAGGGCAAGCGCCGCGAAATTAGTTCAAAAACAATCATTTGACAAAACCCACCAAACAGGTCAATATATTTTGATCATGCGTGCATGTCCGCTTTCCGGCCGCAGTAGAAGATCTGTAGGTTTCCACAACGGATTGTTACGTTTGGCTGAAACCCTCGTAGCTATTTGCCTTTCGCTCCCAGTCTGTTTCGCTCAGCATCAGCACGCCCAGCCGCGGGGCGCTGGTAACAGCGCTGGGGGCCTCCCGCCGGGCACAATTGACGGATCGGTTACGCCACAACTCATCACAGACGCAGTCTACGCTGGATGAGAAGGCCCGGCAGCGTGCCATACTCTCCCGCGCCCAGTTGTCGGAGACCGAGTTGGCAGCGGTAGTCGGCATCCTCGCCGGCTATCAGCAGCAGATGGGCGCAATCGAGGGGTCGTGGAACGCCGCTGTCGCGGCGGGCGAAACGCCGAATGCCGCCACGCAGAACTTCCCCGCGCAACGCGACGCCATTGTCACCGCTGCGAGGGCCGCGTTGGCGGCGAGCCTCAGCGCTCAGGGGATGGCCAGGCTCGACCAATTAATCCAGTCGGAGAAGGGCCACATGAAGGTGGTTCCCTACCCAAACATGCCGTAGACGCCGGAACGAATGCGCCCGGAGCGACGACCACATGCGATCAGACCTCATCCATAGACTAGTTTTCTCAGTCACTGCTGCCTGCGCCTGCCTCTGCTCTCAGGCTTCCGGGCAGACCGACATCTACATCACCCGCTACTTCTCAAGCGATGGACGCACGCTCTACGCGACCACCACCACGACGGGGTCGTTTTCGATGGTGGTGGGGTGCAGCGGATACACTCACAACTACTACGCCACAGCGAGCCTCACGGGACCAGCCGGCGTAACCGCCACCGGAGGGGGAACCGTGGGCAAGCGGCTCGGTAAACGCCTGCGGCACCGGGACGGCCACATCCACAGCTCAAATAAGCACTGTGGTCGACGGCGCATACTACGCATCCAGCAGCGAAACCGCCGACTGTTCGTACTACGGAGAGTTCCTTGACGCGAACCAGCCCCCGGAACAGGAGATCGGCGCCCCGGTCATCAACCCGGGAGGCGTCACCGACGCCTTGGACACCAGCATGGGCTGGGAGTATGTCGACACGTCGGGATACATTTCAATATGGGGGCTGTGGCTGGACGCGGACAAGACGGATATGAATCCCCAGGTTACGGTTGACGACCCGACCCACATTCAACTCGGAACGCCCAGTTATGTGAGCGACGGGCAGATTAACGTGCCATTCACGATTACGGCGGGGGTGGCGACCGGCGGCGGGAGCCCGCACAACATTACCGTCACCACGACCTATGGCACGAGCGAGCCACCGGACGAACTCTACATATACGACGCGACACCGGCAATCCAGAGCGTTTCCCAGACGCCCTGGACGGCGGGCAGCACCTACAGCGGGGTGACGATCTCCGGCAGCAACTTCGGTACTATCTGTCCCTCGGTGGCGATCTCAGGCGCGGGCGCTACCACATTCACCGTCACAACGGGAACCTGCACCAATAGTTCGGTGCAAGGGACCGTCAGGGTCGACCCAAATGCCACCGGGTCAAGCCCGTCGGTTAACGCCACGTTGACGCTGACATCTGGCGGGTACGGCCAGGGCTTTCAGTCTGCACCTGGCGGTTCGAGCCAAGCGCCGTTTCCGGGCGTGGAGGTTCTCGCCGCGGCGCCCACAATCACGCGCGTGACGCTCAGCCCTAACGTGGTCGGCTCAAATGGCGCCACGATGACGATCAACGGAACCGGCCTGAGCGGGGCAACGCCTTACCTGCCGTCCGGCTTCTCGATAACGAAGACCAGCGGCAGCAGCACGCAGATGACCCTGACGGTCAACATTGCGCTTTCAGTCAGTTACGGGACCAACTGCTGCTACGCTTCGGTCCAGTCCGCCGCCGGCAAGAGCAGCGGGTCCGCTGTCTTCACGGTGGACGGCCCAGGGTACCTGGTGGTCACGGGCAGTTCCATGGGACACTGCGGCGGATGTTCAACGACAGTCAAATTGTTAGAGACCTACCAGATTATGAACGGCGTAAGCAAAACTGCCTTCTCCACCACAGTCCCCGTGTGCGAAACGCCCGTGCTCTCCAACTGGTCGTGCAGTCAGGCGCAGTCGGGGATGACGTACAATAGGTGCAACGTAAACCCAGGGACAGCCACCGGAGGCGCCTTCACCGACGGGTGGGGACTGACGAGTGACACCTACACACCCGTCGGGTGCGGGTACCCCACCAGCGGCGGCTCGCAGGGCATAACGGACGAATGGCTGTTCAATCCCGCGGGGGCGACGGTGCAGTGGAAAATGGGGAACCTGTACGGGTACATACTTGCGAATTCTGTTTCCATCAACGGGTACGTCGACGGTATGCCGGTCGGCACCCTGATAGAACCATGATCAACCATGATAGGATTATCGAGGTGACTCAGGATGTGGAAGTGTTTTTTGCTGGTAGCTGGGGGGATGTTGTCGGCCGCCGCCATCGCTGACGAGGTTCCGGCGTCTGTAGGCATCATTCGCGGTGTCGCCTTGGACGAGAACCTGCGGCCCTTGGCGGCTGCGCAGGTCTGGGCGGAGCCGGCGGACGGGCTTCTGAGGGGTATGATTAACTTTGTGGACAGCGACGCCGACGGGCATTTCTCTATCGACCACCTTCCGCTGGGAACGTATAACGTCTTCGCGAAGAAGGAGGACGAGGGCTATCCCATGATCGACTTCGAATTTTACCGCCCCGGCCGCCCGCCCACCGTCACTCTATCAACAAGCAAGCCTGTGGCTAGCACCGTAGTAACGCTGGGCCCCAAGGCCGGGACGCTCACCGGAGCGATTACGGATGCCGTCACGGGCGCGCCGGTTGGGGCGGCGTTCAGAATGTGGCACCTGAACAAAGAGCACGCCGATCTGTCGACCTCGGTCGCTTCCGATTATCGCGTCTTGATTCCCCCCGACGTGGACGTGGTATTAGAGGTGCACGCAGACGGGTATGAGACGTGGTACTACCCCGGATACGGAGCTGCGGCCAGCGGGCCGCTCAGGCTTCGCCCAGGTGAGCGGATGAGCTTGGGTATCAAGCTACAGCCGAAGCTCCCTGCGCCACCGGGCAAGTGAGCGCTGCACGGGGCGTCTGCGCTTGGACGGCCTGATCCTGGCGCAGCGCCGGCTGGCGCAGGAGCGCAAGGACATACGCCAGATCGTGATGATCACCGACGGCAGGCCAAGCTGCCTGACGCGGGAAGACGGACGTGTGTGCTCCGTTGGGTAAGAACAGTCTGACGGAGATTCACCTCTCATTGTCGGCAATCGTAACTGGCACGTGCCGGGCCACGTCTCGTGCCTATTTCGCTGGAAACGGTTCAAATCGAAAAAAACAAACCTGCCGCTAGCTCAGCTCGCTGATTCGAGTCCGGTCATCGAATCGAAGAAAAGTTTAGCCGGACAGTGGGTGTACAGAATCGCAGAGCCGTGCAGTACAGATCTCGTTTTACACTGGGACGATGGAAAAGGCCAAGCAGAATGTGACTCTGGTTGTCGATGATGACCTACTCCTGGGCGCAAGAAAAGTGGCACTCGGTCAACGCACCAGCGTGAGTCAACTAGTGCGGGAATACCTGACAGCCCTGGTGGAGGATCCCAGCCGAAGGCGGTTCGCCCGAGCGAGGTTGAAAAAGACATTCGAGACCGGTCTTGTCGATGTCGGTGACCGGAACTGGCGCCGGGACCATCTCTATGACCGGTGATCGCCCGCCGAGCTT
>Ga0187890_10002547_pt1 | contig 12686 bp, 9 predicted proteins | sample June2016WEW_21_1_FD_133005 | JGI IMG/M metagenome (GOLD analysis project Ga0187890, IMG submission 133005) | Peatland microbial communities from SPRUCE experiment site at the Marcell Experimental Forest, Minnesota, USA - June2016WEW_21_10 | ecosystem: Environmental > Terrestrial > Soil >... | reverse complement strand
GTCGCGAGGCAAGCGATCCATGTAAATATCGGATCCCGGGCCCGAAGCGCATATCAGCTCGTACATGATGGTACCGACCCAGGCGAATTCCGCGCGAATCTGCCCGCCCGCAGGCATTTGGCCCTCCAGTCGGCTGAACTTCTGAATGCCGAAACGCATCTTGAACATCTCGAGCGCCCGCTCCATGTCGGTTGTGACATAGGCCATTTGAAAATGCTCCGCGAGCAACAACCCCCCACCAGGATTGCAGTAGGCCGCAGACCTCGAAAGCATGTGTTCCATCAACCCTTCTATTGACCTGAGCGTCGAATATGCGCGGCCGGCGCGTCGCCCCCGGCATCGGTATTGATGCCGTCCATAACGAAAGCCTCGACGGCGGAACTGATTTCCTGATCAGTAGCCAATCCAGCAGGAAAGATCCAGTCCTTGAATAAAATACTTCCGAGCACGGCCGCAAACGAGACCCGCACCATCAGGCGGGGGTCCACCTTCGGTGTTCCCACCATCCGGCTAGCCATCATTGTTGCCCCGCGCTCGAAGTAGCTGCTCAGGTTGTCGATCTCATTCATCCCATCCATGCGGGCGGGCCCATAGGCTTGGGCAACCGCCAGCGACATGAGCAGCTTGGAATGCTGGTTCAGGAATTTTTGAAGTTCGCTGATATAGCGGCGAGATTTGTCGCGGCGTGTCTCCGCGGGAGCGCCATCCGTTAGCCGGCTCGAGGTGAAATCTAGAAAATGCTGATTGAGAGGCTTGAAGACCGACTCATGAAATAAGTCGATTTTTGAAGAAAAATATCGAAACAACTGAGCCTCTGTGACCTCCGCATTGCGCGCGATGGCGGCAGTTGTGGCGCCCGTGAACCCAGACGCCATGAATTCGTGAGCTGCGGCGCGCAGGATGCGCTCCACATTGTCTGCGGTGGACCTTAGCCTTCTACGTTTACCCGCGGCGCGAACCGGCCCATTTTTAAGCGAAACCACTGCCTTACCAGGCCTTCGACGCTCATGCCGCACCATGTTCGACTTGCTCAAATTGATACAACCGAGGTAAGGGGCACCTGCCAGAGAGATGATAGCGCTTACTATCACTCGCGTCGATTAGTGTACTTGACGCAACCTTCCAGCAGTGGCTCAGAATCTTCGATGCACCTGAGTGCCGTCGATCTGGTTGGCGATGAGACCCCTCGCCGGGCCGCCGAGCCGTCCTGCGCCGGCGATCTTTGGGCCACCAATGCTCGAGCCTCGAATCGGCGCTTTGACACTCTGCAAGGTATGAACGGCGCCTTTTGAAGGAGACAGTCTGGTCGGAAGCACCGCACTTGCCTGGCGTGGTCCCGGTATCGACGCAGCTGCAACCATCGGGGCGGCACGCTTCGACGCGACCGGCGCGCCCGCCGGCGCTGCCGCAGCTCTAGCGGACTGTTGGTGGAGCAACGATCGCACGCGATCCGTATTACTCCGGTCGAGTTTAACCATACCGTGCTGTGCGGAGATGGGTCCGCGGCCGCGCGTAACGACCGGCCGGCTACTTTGGCGATTCGCGCTGATGCCCTTCCCCGATGCCGTCTGGCTCGGCGCAGAGCCGCGAAGCGCCCTGCTCGTCGCTGCCTCGGGCGAGGCCGTTTCGGCCGCTTGCTCCGTGTCGCTCCTCGCTCCTGCATCGCGCGCGGGCAACTCAGCCGCGCCGACTTCGAGGGTGAGCAGCGCGCACATTCCCATGGTGCACAACCGATAGGCGATCTTCATCCTGCCGCCCTCCTCGACCGCTCTCTGTCGCTGTCGTCCTTTATCGCTTTATCGGCCGAAGCTGCCTCGATGCGGTAGATCAGCTTACCGAGGGAGCTCTTTGGCACGTAGCAAAACACGTCCCCTTGCCAAAATGCGGGGCTGCAGCCCTGGTTGTTGAGCGCTGATTCGTAACCCGCCGCATTCATACATGCCGGCACGTCCGTATCGAGGTGTACGAGCGTTGATCGGGCGTCCTCGTTCGAATGCGACTGCCTGGTCGTTGCTATGCATCGCTCGAGCTGGACGTGTTGCGCTCTGAGCCCGCCGATCCATAAGTGTGCGGCAGTACCACAGAGGGCTCCGGCAATGAGAAGTGCCAGCAGGACCCCGGCGTCAAAGAAGAGACGGCGTCGTAATGCACCTCCGTCATGTTGCGAGAGGAGAGCCTTCATTGGGGCTGGTCGCGGGAAGGGGACCCAACGTCCTTCGCTGCATCATCGTCTTTCAGGAACAGCATCCGCAGAGGCGGCACGACCAGGAGCAGCAGGATGGGTCCGATGAGCATGCCCCCTACGACCACGGAGGCCAAAGGACGTTGCACTTGGCTGCCGATGCCTGTGGAAAGCGCGGCGGGAAGCAACCCGATGCAAGACGCCAGCGCGGTCATCAGCATCGGCCGCATCCGTTGCTCCGCGGTATGGTACATGGCCGCGTTGCCACGCAAGCCGCCTGCTCTCACCTGATTATAAAAGGTAATCATCAGGATTCCGTCCATGACCGAGACGCCGAACAACGAGATGAATCCTACAATGGAGGAGACGCTCAAGGGTTGGCCGGACACGTAGAGCGCAATGATTCCGCCGCCGACTGCGAATGGTATACCCGCCAGCGCCAAAAGGCTGTCACGCAGGGAATTGAACAGGCCCAACAACAGCACCATGATCAGGACGAGGCTCACCGGTACTACGATCTCAAGGCGCTCTTTTGCAAGTTGCCATTCCAGGTATTCCCCAGCCCATACCAGACGATAGCCGGCCGGCAAGGCCACATTCTTGGTGATTCGATCTTGCGCTTCGGTGACGGCGCCCCCGAGGTCACGGCCGCGAACACTGAATTTGACCGGAATGAAGCGCTGCATGGTTTCATGATAGATATAGGACGCTCCTGTATCGAGACTGATATTGGCGAGCTCGCGCAAGGGGATATAGGCGGTACTGCCGGATGCTGTTTGATAGCCGACCTTGATGTCCCCCACCGCCTCGATGTTATTGCGGTACTTCGGCGCCAGGCGAACAGTGACGTTCCAGGCGCGGTCGCCCTCGAGCAGAGTCGTTGCAACCGTGCCGCCCATCGCGGCCTGAATGACGGTATTCACATCGCCGGTGTTCAGGCCGTATCGCCCCGCCATCCCTCGGTCGATGGTGATGTTGAGGTTCGGCTGACCGACGACATGGAAAATGCCGAGGTCCGTCATCCCCCGAACCTGCGCCAACTGATCCGATACCTCCTGCGCCAACCTCTCGAGCACCTCGAGGTTGGGCCCGACGATCTTTACGGAATTGGCACCTTTGACTCCGGAGGTTGCTTCCTGAATGTTATCTTGAATGTTTTGCGAGAAATTAAAGCCGAGACCCGGTACCGCGTCGTTGAACTCCTTCATCAACTGCGCTGTCAGCTGGTCCTTGGTCAATCCGGCGCGCCACTCGTTGTGCGGTTTCAGCGGGACGAATAATTCGACGTTGGAGAAGGGCGAGGGGTCACTGCCGTTATCGGGGCGGCCATGTTGTGACACCACGGTGATGATCTCCGGATGGCTCAGGAGAACTTCGCGTATCTTCCTCACGCCTTCGGTACCCGCCTCCAGACCCATCGTGCGGGGCATCGAGACGCGGATCCAATAATTGCCTTCTTCCAGAGCAGGCAAGAACTCGGTGCCGAGCCGGAGCGACAGCAGCCCCGTGACGATCAGGAAGGCCGCCCCCAGTCCGACCATGATCCAGCGCCGATCGAGCGCCCACCGCAGGGCGGGCGCGTAAACGGCGCGCAGCGCGCGCACGAAAGCGGTCTCAACCTCCTTGACATGGGCGGGAAGCAGAAACGACGCGATGGCGGGCGTTACGGTAAAGGTGGCAATCAAGGCGCCCAGTAAGGCGTAGCCATAGGTCCTTGCCATAGGACCGAAGATCTGACCCTCGACCCCTTGCATGGTAAACAGCGGGACGAATGCCGCCACGGTGATCATGGTGGAAAACAGGATCGCGCTATCGACCTGGAGCGCGCTGATGTAGATCATTCGCAGCCGATCGGTCCAGTTCGACTTATTGCCGATCTCTTTGCGGCTGGGATCTGTTCCCATCTGCCCCTCGGCGAGGTCCTCTAGAAGCTCGCGCTGCTGCTCCCGGCTCGCCTGGAAATTGCGGAAAATGTTCTCGACCAGAATCACCGCTGAGTCCACGATGATGCCGAAATCGACCGCCCCGATGGACAGCAAATTCGCATCCTCTCCCTGCATCACGAGCAACACGATCGAAAACATGAGGGCGAACGGAATGTTGACGCCGACAATGATCGCGCTACGCAAGTCTCCAAGAAATATCCACTGGATCAAGAAAACGAGCACGCAACCAAAAACGAGATTCTCGAGCACCGTATGCGTCGTCACATGGACGAGCGCCATGCGGTCGTAGAACGGCACGATCTTCACCCCGCGCGGAAGGCTGCCGTCGTGATTCATCTTGTCGATCGCAGCGGCGATTCTTGGGACGACATCCTGGGTATGGAACGTGCGCCCCATGACGACGATGCATTCGACCATATCGTCGTCATGGTCTTTGCCGACGATGCTGAGCCTCGGCACGTTGCCTACATATACCCTCGCCACATCCTTGATTCTCACGGGCACGCCGCCCGATTGCGTGAGAAGGACGTTCTCGATGTCGTCGACCTTGTATCCTTTGACCAAATCGTCATTGCCGCCATCGTTGAACAAGCCGATCCCGCGGATGTTGACCGATTGCTGCCCAAAATTGATCTCGCGGCCGCCGACGTTGATGTTGGCGTTGCCCAACGCCGTGATCATCTGAGGAATCGTGATGCCATAGGTCTGGAGCTTTTGAAGGTCGGTCTCGACCTCGAATTCCTTGGTCGGGCCGCCGAAGCTGTTGACCTGCACGACGCCGGGAACGGTCGAGAGGCGGCGCAATACGATCCAGTCCTGCACGGTGCGCAGGTTCAGCAAGCCAAAACTCTTCGGTGCGACCATGGCGTAGCGAACGACCTCGCCGATCAGGCTCGACTGCTGGATCGACGGAACGACGTTGTTTGGGAGCGTGACGTTCTGTTGCAGGGAGTATTGGATCTGGGTCTGGGCAAAATAGAATTCGACGCCGTACTTGAAGGTCACCCGGAGAAAACTGAGGCCGTAGAACGAGGTGGAGTTGACCGCGGTAATACCGGGTGTCCCGTAGATTCCGACTTCCATCGGAATTGTGTAGTAGCGCTCCATCTCCTCGGCCGACAAGCCGGCCTGCTGTGCAGTGATTTCAATGATTACCGGCGCGGGTTGTGGATAGGCCTCGATGTTGAGCTTGGTGAAGGCGATCACCCCGCCGGCCAGAAACACCACCAGCCCGAGCAGCACAATCGTGCGGCGGGTGAGCACGAAGGCTATGATTCCTTTTAGCATGCTGCTCTCAGTCGTCCGTGCTGGGTATGAGCATGTTGTCGAGGAAAACCGCGCCGTCCGAGACGACCAACTCCCCTTGCGTCAGCCCGTCGAGAATCTGTGCATAGCCGTCGCTTTGCAGACCGAGCTTGACCTTGCGCTGGCTGAATCGATGCCGGTCGGTAGTTACCCACAGCGTCATGGTGCCGTCGGCTTCGCGCACGATGCTGTTTGCCGGTACCGCCGTCGATGTCACCGGATCGCCGATACGAATGACGAAGTCTGCGAACATTCCAGGCAAGAGCTCGCGCCGCGGGTTCTGAACTTCCGAGCGGATGAGCAGCGTATGCAGAGTAGGATCGACGTTCGCTCCGACGATCGTGATCTTGCCTTCATACACCTGGCCGGGATAGGCCATTGTCGAGACATTCACCTTCTGCCCGGCGTGGATGTATTTGATGTTGCTTTCGGCGACGTTTGCCAGCATCCATACGGTGACCACATCGGCGACCGTGTAGGGCGCGGGGAGATTGCCGGGTTGGACGAGTAATCCAGGTTGTGCCACTCGCGCCGTCACCCGGCCGGCGATCGGACTGGGCACCACCAGGACGGGGTCGATTGCGCGCTTGGCGACGATAGCGTCGATCTCGGCTTCCGATTTGCCGAATACGCGCACCGCATCGCGACCCGCCTTGAGCGCACCCTCCGCGGTCTGCTGATCGGAAATCGCCTGCTGCAGGTCCTTCTCGGCGATGCCCTGCACCTGATAGAGCTGTTTGGCCCGCTCCAGCGCGTGCGTGGTCAGATCCAATAGACCCGCCGCCGCAATCAAGGTTGAGCTTGCTTGAATGAGATCCGGACTGTCGATGGTGAATAGCGTCTGGCCTTTCTTCACCTCATCACCGATCTCGGCGTAAGCCTTGATGATCCTTCCCTGGTAGGGTGAGAACACCTGGACCGCGAGGTTTTCATTGAAGTCTATGCTGCCGACGGCGGTACGCTCGAGCGGGAACTCGTGTGCTCCAACCAGACTTATCTTGACGCTTTTGAGCTGCATATCGGTCAGCTGAACCGACGGATCCGTACCCTCCGCTGGCACGGTCGCCGTGTGGGGAGGGCCCGTTCCCACGGGTGCGTCCGCACTGGCCCTGAGATGTGCCCCTCCAATCAGGGCAACTACGAGCACCGCGGCCGCAATTGCGCCGGCGATGGCTTTCTGACGGCGACCCGAAGGAAGCAGATCCCAGACCGAAGACAAACGCATTGCCGATGCTCCCTCTAGTTTCCGCGCATGCGCGCCCGCCGCGCTGACGTCGGCGTGCTCACACAATGGCGGCTCGCTACGCGCGCAGCCACTCGGAGTTCTCACACTAGTCCGCGATCTTCCAGGCGGGCAGAATGATCCTTACGTCTTGGTAACGGGAGGCGCGTTCACTCGCATCGCTTCCAGGGGGGCGATTGATGTTTCCCGCGCGCCTTAGCGCTCTTCCGGCCCTGGTGATGGCGGCCACGGCAGTCGGCTGTGCCGTCGGACCGCACTACCGAGCGCCTCATGCGCCGCTCGATGCCGGTTATGCACCGACGCCGCTCCCCGAAGCCAGTGCATCCGCCCAGGTCCACGGCGGCGAGACGCAGCACTTCGTCGCCGGACGAGACATCGCCTTCGAGTGGTGGGAACTCTTTCAGTCTCCGGCCCTCGATGAGCTCATTAAAAAGGCATTCAAGGCGAATCCGACGGTCGCCGCGGCGCAGGCCGCCCTGGCCCAAGCCCAGGAGTTGGTGTACGCACAGCAAGGATTCTTTTATCCGACGGTGTCGGCGGATTTTCAGCCCGAGCGGCATAAAGTATCCGGGAACACCAACTCGAGCTCGACAATCGGTGTGCAGGGCAACGGGGTTAACCTCCTTCCAGGCCTGGAGGATCCTTACCACGAGCCGCACAACGTACCTTCCTACTACACCTTCTATACTGCCGAGGTGAGTGTGGGATTCGTTCCCGACGTCTTCGGTCTCAATCGGCGGCAAGTGGAATCCCTGGTCGCGCAAAAAGACGCAGAGCGCTTTGCGCTTGAGGCCACTTACATCACTCTCGCCTCCAATGTCGTCGGCGGAGCGATCCAAGAAGCGTCCTTGCGCGCACAGATCCAGGCGACTCTGGAGATCATCGAGGCGGATGAGAAATCGCTCGAGATCCTGCGCAATCAGTTGCGCTTGGGATTCGCCATGCGGATTGATGTGGCGGCGCAGGAAGCTGCGCTCGCGCAGGCTCGGGCGACGCTACCGCCGCTCCAGAAACAGCTCGAGCAAACGCGCGATCTCCTGCGAGCCTTGGTCGGTCAATTACCGAACGATGAGGAGCCGACTTTCCGGCTCGAGGCGCTTCAATTGCCGCCTGAGGTCCCTCTCTCCCTGCCCGCGAAGATCATCGAGCAGCGCCCCGACGTGCGTGCCGCGGAAGCGCAGCTTCATGCCGCGAATGCGCAGGTCGGCGTCGCCGTAGCGGCGATGTTGCCGCAGTTCTCGATCACCGGCGTAGCTGGCGGCAACGCGACGCAAATTCCCTGGATGTTCCGCTCGGGCGGCCCATTCTGGAGCCTCTATGGCGACGTCAATCAACCCATATTCCAGGGCGGTACCCTGCTGCATCAAGAGCGCGCCTCCAGGCAGGCCCTGAAACAGGCGGCAGCTCAATATCAAAGCACGGTGATTGCTGCCTATCAGAACGTAGCCGACACACTGCACCTATCGCTGTCCGATGCCGAGTCTCTCGCGGCCGATGTCGCGGCGGAGAACTCCGCCAAGGTGACCTATGACCTCACCCGCCGGCAGGCGGAAACCGGCTACGTGGACACGCTGACCCTACTCACCGCCGAAACGGCTTATCAGCAAACGCTGCTCGCTCGGGTCCAGGCGCAGGCCGCTCGCTACGGCGACACCATCGCATTGTTCCAGGCCCTCGGCGGGGGCTGGTGGAATCGTCAGGAGGTTGCAGGTAAATGAACTCCCTACTCCGCGACACGCTGCTTTCCGCGGCAGCCGTAGTAATGTCGGGTTGTGCCGTCGGCCCGAACTTTCACAAACCCGACGCTCCAACGAACGCAGGATATGCACCCATTGCCCTGCCGGAGAGTACGTCCTCTGCACCCGTCCTGGGCGGCGATGTCCAACATTTCGTTGCGGGCAAGGACATTCCTTTCGAGTGGTGGGAGCTGTTCCAATCGCCGGCACTCAACTCGCTGATCGAGAAGGCCTTCGAGGCGAACCCGACCATCGCCGCGGCACAGGCGGCCTTGGCTCAAGCCAAGGAACTGGTCTATGCACAGCAGGGCTTTTATTTTCCGTCCGTGGGGGCGACCTATCAGGCTGAGCGCCACAAGATTGCCGGCAACCTCACGAACGACCAAGCGCCCGGCGTGCAAGGCAATGGCGACAATCTCCTCGCGCCGTTGCAGACCCCTGGGGTGCCGCCCTACACGGAGCCGCTCTTCTATAGCTTTCAGACGGCTGAGCTCACGGTGGGATTCGTGCCCGACGTTTTCGGCGGCAATCGGCGGCAAGTGGAATCAATGGCCGCGCAGACTGAGGTACAACGGTTTGCGCTGGAAGCGACCTATATCACGTTGGCGTCCAACGTCGCCGCCGCAGCTATCCAAGAAGCCTCGCTGCGTGCGCAAATCCGCGCCACCCGCGATATCATCGCCGCCGACCAGAAGGCGCTCGACATTCTGCGCGATCAATTGCGGCTCGGGCAGGCGATGCGCATCGACGTGGCGACACAAGAGACCGCGTTGGCTCAGGCGCAAGCCACGCTGCCTCCGCTGCAATTGCAGTTCGAGCAGGGACGCGATCTGATCCGCGCCTTGGTGGGGAATCTGCCAAATCAAGAAGTACCCGAAACGTTCGAGCTCGAAGCGTTGCACCTGCCCCCTGAGCTACCCATTTCGCTGCCCTCCCAGCTCATCGAACAGCGTCCCGATGTCAGGGCGGCCGCCGCACAGCTGCATGCGGCCAACGCCCAGGTAGGCGTGGCAGTTGCCGCCATGCTGCCGCAATTCTCAATCACCGGATCGTATGGCGGGAACGCGGACCAATTCAGTTGGATGTTCCGCCATGGTGGTCCCTTTTGGAATTTAGTCGGCGATGTTACTCAACCCTTGTTCGAGGGTGGCACCCTACTGCACCGAAAGCGTGCAGCCACCCAGGCACTCAAGCAGGCCGCCGCACAGTATCAGAGCGCGGTGATCACGGCATATCAGAATGTCGCCGATACGCTGCACGCGTCGCTATCCGATGCGGATGCGCTCGCTGCGAACGTCGAGGCCGAACAGGCGGCCAAGGTCACTTACGATCTCACGCTGCGACAGATGCAAGTGGGTTACGTCAACCCATTGATCTTGCTGGTCGCAGAAACGGCTTACGACCAGGCGGTGCTCGGCCGGATACAAGCGCAGGCGTCGCGCTACGGGGACACCGTGGCGCTGTTTCAGGCCCTCGGCGGCGGCTGGTGGAATCGCCCGGCAAGAGCCTCAGCGAGGAATGCGCCGGCTCAGGGCCAAGCCGCAACCGCCCAACAAGCGGTTGCGACGCCATGATGAGACGGGCGATTTTAAGTGTCGGTCGGACGCTCTACGTCGATGACGAGCCGATAGCCGACCCCGAGCTCGGTGAGGATGTGCCGGGGCCGGCTCGGATCCACTTCGAGCTTCTTGCGCAGGCTGCCGATATACACCCGGAGCGCGCGCGAATTGTCGCGAACGGGGCCCCACACCTCGGTGTTCAGAGCCGCGTGGGTTACGATCCGGTCGGCGTGGCGCGCGAGCGTCTCGAGTATGCGATGCTCGAGAGGGGTCAGGCGCAGCTCGCGCCCGTCACGGCGATGGGCGACGCGCCGGCCGAGATCGATGGAGACATCTCCCAGTTGCAGCAGTCCCATCGGCAGATCACCACGCACATACCTCCGCAGGATGGCGCGCACTCGTGCGAGGAGTTCGGGCGGGCTGAAGGGCTTCATCACGTAGTCGTCTGCACCCAGCTCAAAAGCCGCTAGCCGTTGGTCTTCGGCCGTACGCGCCGACAGCACGACGATCGGTACCGGCGACCAGGCACGAATGGCGCGGATGACGTTGAGGCCGTCGCGGTCCGGCAGGCCGAGATCGACGACAACGACATCGGGCCGCTGCAGCCGCGCATCCTGCTCGCCGCGGGCAGCCGTATCGGCAATCACGACCCTAAAGCCGTTTGCCTCGAACAGGATGCGCAAGACCTCCTGAATCGCTTCGTCGTCCTCGAAGATCAAGACGACGTGCATGGCCTCGGTCACGTGGGCGGATCCAGATTCCGCTGCAGCAGCGCATGCATCCTCGCAAGCAGTTCGGGCGCACTGAATGGCTTAGTGACATAGTCGTCTGCGCCCGCCTCCATTGCCACTCGCTTTTGCGACTCGTGCGTACGAGCGGACAAAACGATGATGGGCAGCCGCGACCATTTCCGTATGCTGCATATCAGCTCAACCCCATCGCGGTCGGGCAATCCGAGATCGACGATGGCGAGGTCGGGCCGTTGAGATTCGGCTTCGCGAATTGCAGCGTCGCAGGTGTCTGCGGCAACGACGCGAATATCATTGGCCTCCGCAAGAAAGCGCAGCACCTCTTGGATTCCGGGGTCGTCCTCGACGATGAGTACGACGCACATCAGTCAGTCCTAGCAAGCCTCCGCTGCAGGTTGCCCCACGGTCTCCCGGGCCACGGGGAGGGAGATTTCAAACCGAGCCCCACCTGCCGGAGGATTCGAGGCGCGGACGTCGCCGTCGTGGAGGCGTGCAGCTGCGCGGCAGATCGCGAGCCCCAAGCCGACGCCGACGATATTGCTCTCCGAGCGGCCGCGCTGAAATTTCTCGAACAGGCACTCCGGGTCTCCGGCGGGGAGGCCCGGGCCGTCGTCCTCCACGGATATCAATATCCCCTCCTCGCCGCGCACATCGGCGCATATCGTGACAGTCGTGCCCGGCGGCGTGTATTTCGCAGCATTCTCCAAGAGATTGGTCAATATCTGCACGATCAGCGTCGGCTCGACCATGATCATGGGCAGGTCCTGCGGCAAGTTCAGGACGATGCGCCACTGCGCAAGGCGCGACTGGGTAGCCGACAGTGCAAGTGCGACCAGATCGTCGATGGCGTGCCAGTCGGAGCGCAGCGCACGGCCGCCAAACTCCATGTGCACCAAATCGAGGACATTCGTCAGAAGCTGCGACATGTCCCGAGCCTTGCGCTCGATCAATTTCCCGAGCGTCGTGCGGCGATCCGCATTGAGCGCGTACTCCGGCTGCGCGATGAGGCTCCCAGCACCGGCGATGGCCGACAGCGGCGTGCGCAGGTCATGAGATATCGAAGCGAGTAGTGTGTTGCGCAGCAGAACCCGCTCCGCGGATAGTCTCGCCGCCTCGGCGGCCTCGGCCAGGCGGACTCTCTGCAGCGACAACGCCAACTGGGCCGCAAAGGCGTCCAACAGATTGAGTTGCTCGGCAGGCAACGCACGGCTCGGAGGCTGCGGACACACCACGATCACGCCCTTGACGCTTCTGTTGCCTTGCAACGGCAAGTAAATGGCTTCCTTGGTGCACCGCTCACCCCGGACTGCCACCTCCTGAGCGAAGTCGAGATCGAAGTGCGGCGCGCAGGCGTCGGGGTCGACGCCGTCGGAATCGCCGGTCAACACCGACGACCACGATCCATGCTCATCGGCAATCAAGACGATTGCTTTGCTATGGAACACGGCACTTATGTGTCGAACTGCCGCCGCCGCCATGACCCGGGCGTCGGTCGCGATGGTGAGCTCGCGGCTCATCGCGTAGAGAACGGCGGTGCGCTCCTCGCGTGCGTCCGCGACTTCTCGGTGGCGGCGAATACTCACCATGAGATTCGCGATCACCAAAGCCACGATCAGCATGACGGCCATCGTAAACAGATAATGCGTGTCGTCCACATCGAAGCTGAAAACCGGTGGGACGAAGAAAAAGTCGAATGCGAGCATGTTCAAGACCGCAAGCGCCACGCTCGGGCCGCGCCTCAACCGCAGCGCACCGCCGGTCGTTCCCAATAAATAGATCATCACGATGTTGACGAGGCCGAGGTGGGACGACAACGGCCATGCAATCCCGGTGCATAGACCGGATATCGCCAACGCACGCAGATAATCCAGCCAATACCCGAATGCACTCGTCCGCCCCTGGTCGGTGACGTTCCCGCGAACGGCTTTCCAACCCTGCCGTAGAGCTGCAGTCGCAGCTCGCTGTC
>Ga0187890_10002545_pt1 | contig 12689 bp, 11 predicted proteins | sample June2016WEW_21_1_FD_133005 | JGI IMG/M metagenome (GOLD analysis project Ga0187890, IMG submission 133005) | Peatland microbial communities from SPRUCE experiment site at the Marcell Experimental Forest, Minnesota, USA - June2016WEW_21_10 | ecosystem: Environmental > Terrestrial > Soil >... | reverse complement strand
CGGCGGAGGCCTGTACGCCTTCAATGGCCACACCGATGTGAAGGAACTTGCGCTCTACGTTCGCGACGCGATCACGGTCGGGCACTGGTCGTTGAACCTCGGCATACGTGGCGATATCTACAATGGTCTTTCCATCGCGCGGCAGGCCGAGCCTCGTGTCGGGATCGCTTACAACGTCAAGAAGACGAGTACGATTCTCCGCGTTTCCTACGCGCGCACCCTGGAATCTCCCTTCAATGAAAATCTGATACTTTCGAGCATCGGATGCAGCAATGCGGTCTTAAGTCCGCTGCTTGCCTGTAGCGGTTTATCCAGTGGAGCGTTGAGTCCCGGCTTTCGCAATGAATTCCACGCTGGAATCGAACAGGCTTTCGGGCGGTACCTGGTCTTTTCTGGCGAGTGGATCACGAAATACACGCACAATGGCTACGATTTCAGTGTGCTCGGCGACACTCCGATCACTTTCCCCATAGAGTGGCACAACTCTAAGATTCCCGGATATGCCGGCCGTGTGAGCGTGCCGAATTTCCATGGCTTTACTGCGCTCATGGTCTTCTCCAGCGTAGCAGCGCGTTTCTTCCCGCCGCAGATTGGCGGCGCTGGTGCCACTGTGGGAGCTCCGGGGGTTCCCTTCCGCATCGACCACGACGAAAAGTTCAACCAGACAACCCATTTTCAATATCAGCCCTGGAAGCGTGGCCCGTTTCTCGGCTTCAACTGGCGATACGACAGCGGCCTGGTGGCCGGCAATGCTCCGTGCTACGGGGCAAACGTCCCCTACAACGATTGCCCGCAGACAACCACACTCGGCGGCCAACCAGCCGTCCTGTTACAAGATATCTTTGGCAACCCCCTGAGCGCCGATCAGGAGTACGAGGCCGGGTTCACCTGCAACGGCGTCCGCGCAACCCCGACCACTCCGATTCCGTCGGGGACATGCCTGGCATCGCAGTTCACATCCAATCTTGTCCGAGTGCCAGGGATCAATGCCGAAAACGACGATCACAATCCGCCGCGCATCGCGTCGCGCAGCCTGTTTGATGTGTCGGTGGGCGATGACAACCTGTTCAAAGGTGACCATTACAAATGGAGTCTTACGCTCACCGCCATCAATCTGGCCAACAAACTGGCGCTTTATAACTTTCTCTCAACCTTCAGCGGGACACACTACGTGACGCCGCGCGCGCTGACAGCTCAGCTCGGGTTCCACTTTTAATCCGCCGTGCGAAAGGGCTCTGGTCGATTCATGACTAGGGCCCGCACTGCCTTAACGCGCTCGATCCTCAGTTTGGTGGCGGAAATCATCGCACTGAAAATCGATGCTCGGAGCCAAAGACCGAAGGCGTCGAAGAGTGTTCCCAGCCTTCATAACTTTGTTGTTCGGGGCTCAGAATTCCTATGGGCAAATATTGCTATGGCAAGGGCAGGAGAAAGGTCATAGAGGAATTCACGAACTGGCACGGACTTTGGATACTGGCAATTCTCGGTGCGTTTGCGATGGGAACCCTGCTGCTATATATGCTCGGTTACTTGCATCTCGATGGCGACTGATCGCATGAAGTCCGGTCCGGTCCGGTGTTTATTGATTATGCTCAAAACTCCAGCCGCTCCTGAAAGGCGATCAGGCATGACGTGTCACGGCCATTAGTGACAGGCATCACCGCTGGCAATAACAGTCCAGAGATACTCCTTATGGGGGAACGGGGTCCCCTTTCTTAATGAGACCCGAGTAATAGTCGATTGCGGCAGCTCTGGCCGCGATGAGGACAAGGAGAACACGGTATGGATGAGCAGCAGCAACAACGTCTGGCCGCCCAATCGGTGGCGCGGCTGAGGCAAATTCACGCGAAACTGGCGGACGCCGACAAGCTCGAAAAAGAGTCACTCGCAAAGCTGGCAAGCTCCAAAGAGAATACGCCCGAAGGGCGCAAGGAGATCGAGAACGCTTTCACGCGCATGCGCGTGGAGCTGTACAACGAGCAGGCGATCGCTACGAACTACCTGTTGAATTTTGCCGGGAAAATGCCCGCCACGCTCAAGGAGAATGAAATTGTGGGTTTCGCCAAAAGTGCCGGCTTGGCGGATAACATCAAGGAACTGCACCGGCAACAGGCGGTGACGCGCGATGATTGCTGGACGCCATGCGTCACATGTGTCTCAGTATGCTATGAATGCGTGGCGGCTACACACAGTTGCATTCCCAGTTCGATGCCCTATTAGCGGTGAACGTCGGCCCAGCTATGCGCGAACTGGCAACCATCGAGATCGGCGCGAAGGATGTCCCTGTCATTGAGGGCACGTGGCATATCCGCCGCAACTACGGCGGTGCAGTGGTCTATAAGTACTCGCACGATGACAGCAAGCGAGTCGGTCTAAACCCACGGGAAGCGGTTACCGTAGCCTTGTGCGACGGCAGCCGCTGCCTTGCGGACGTGCAGCGGTTGCTCGGGAGAGTGCTTGAAATTTCGCCTGAGGCCTGTTGCGAAGTTTGGAACAGGCTGAGGGAAAAGAACCGAAACGATGGCCCTTTCCTGGTGCCGCTGGCCAGCGCCGCAACCCAAGTCACCCTGCCGAACACAGTTCGGCTGCTGGCCGAGCTAGCGGCGTATCAACCGCAGCCTCAACAGATCAGCCGTCTTCAGGCGCCGCTTTCGCTGGTGCTCTTACCCAGCTACCAATGCCGCACGGACTGCGTTTACTGCTACGCGCAACGGCCCAGCCTGCCGCTAGCGGAGTACCTTAGCCCAGAGCGCTGGGTGGAAGTACTCACCGAAGCCGGCGAATTCGGCCTGGACTTGCTGACCTTCAGCGGGGGCGATCCGTTGACCTATGGCGGCATCGACAAGTTGCTGGAGGTTGCGAGGCGTTACCGGATGAAGTACATTCTCCCCACTAAAATGCGCATTTCGCGCAGTCGTGCCCACCGGCTGGCGGAGCTGGTTGGCGACGGTAGCGCCATCCAGGTGTCGGTAGACAGCTTCGATCCGGAAATCGCCGCCGCACTAACGCGCACCCCCGGCTATGAGAAGAGTGCGCGGGAATCGATCCAAAACCTGGTCGCGGCGGGAGTGACGGTTCGAACCAACACGGTGGTAACCCCACTCAACCTCGCCAGTGTCGATTCCCTGGTCCGCGAGCTGCACGCGCTGGGAGTTTTCCGTGCACACCTCATCAACTACTACCGGACTTACTACCGTCATGAGGACCAGTGGTACCTCACCCGGACTCAAATGGACGAGCTGAATGATACTGCGCGTCGCCTCCAATCGGAACTCGCGTGGCCCGAGTTGAAGTGCAATGCCGGGTCGCGCGACTTCAGCGTGCCTGGCTTGAACGGCCCGGAGGAGTGGAAAGGGCGCGCCAATTGCAGCGGCGGTTCCAGTTCCTGCGTGATCCTGCCAAACGGCGATATTGTTCTTTGTGAACAGGTGCCGCACTCTCCGCCCTTTGTAATTGGAAATGTTCGCGAGCACAGCCTGATCGAAGTGTGGAACTCCGAGAGGTTGTTCGAGTTTGTGGTTCCGTCGCGCGAGAAGTTCGGCTCGACCCCCTGCGCCACCTGCGAAGAATTCGATAGCTGCCACCGGATCTATGGTCGCTGCTTCCGGGACGCGTACTTCCACTACGGAACGCTATTCGCCCCCAGCCCCAATTGCCCAAAGGCCCCACCTGGACTTCGGATGTCGTAACTTGAAAGTTAGGAACGGTGCTTGGTTTTATCATCGCCATGACCGCCAGTCTCGGGATTTTTCTGGCTTATGAGGGAGGGAAACCTGATTTCGCCAATTTGTGCTGAAAGGCGTATATAAGTACGGGGCTCAACGTGCGGGAATACGACCTAATTTCGGAGTGGTATGCATCGGAACGCGACGATCTGACAGGGGTACCCGAAGCGACCGCGCTGGCGTCATCCATTCCACGCGGATCGTTGGTTCTAGATGTTGGTTGCGGCAATGGCAAACCCATCACCCGCACATTGCTGAGCAGCGGTCACCGGGTCATCGGACTGGATAGTTCGACCGCGATGCTGGCGAGCTTTAGACACAATTGCCCCGAGGCGTCTGCTGTTAGAGGAATGATCCAGTCCTGTTCGTTTGCCGATTGCATGTTCGACGCTGCGGTTGCCTGGGGCGTTATGTTCCATCTCAAACCCGAGGACGCGAACCGGGCAATTGCGAATGTTTCGCGCATCGTTAAGCAGGGTGCACCGTTCCTTTTCACATCCGGAGACGTCGATAGCTTTGATGGCAAAGAAAACAAAATGAACGGCGTGACGTTTCGGTATTTCTCCTACACAGTCGACAACTACCGACGTATCCTTCGCGATTTCAGCTTCACATTGGTCGACGTCCACGCCGATAGCGGGAACAACACCTACTACCTAGCGAAGAAAACCTAGATCACCCGGCCTGATTGTTGCAAAATCGCCATGACGCTCATTGAGGGGTTTTGAGCGCGATCGCTGTTCTCGACAGCTAGCACAAATGGTGGGATCATTGGCGCGATAAAAGAAGGGGCTCTGCACGACAGTTAAGACGAAAAGCGGTCCGCTCGACTGCCGATGGTGCCGGAGGTTTCCCCCCAGTGTCAGGCTGCTGACCACTAGCAGAGGAAAATTGTTCTTGCCGCTTTGAACGGCAGGCGAACTCCAAGTTGTTGCGAGCAGTTGCTGGGGAACCCGATCCATGGCCGAAAGGTGCGTATGAGTTCTACCGAGAGTCGCCTGTCGTCGAAAATAGCGAATCTGGATTCTCGGTTCCACACAGGGATCATGGTGTGCGTTGTGGCTTTGCTGTCCTTCCTCACTGCCAAGCTGGGAGGGACGCTGGTGCTACGGCCCCAAATGCTCTGGCCGCTTTGGCCAGGTTGTGCGTTTCTGGTTGCCGTTTTGCTGTTGGTGCCAAGGAGGATCTGGCCAATCCTGATCGCAGCGGGATTGACAGGATTTGTCCTGTATGACCTAGGGGCGGGCTTAACGCTGCGTTCGATCGTTTTGCTCATACTGGGCGACACAGTCGAAGTTCTCATCGCCGTTCTGGCTCTTAGCTATGCCTTCGATGGTCCGCCCCGTCTGAACAGCATAAAGTCCCTGGCAAGGTATTCATTCTTTGCGGTCATACTAGCCCCGCTAGTGGCAACGTCTATCGTTACGGCCGCTTTCGGCGGAAACTACTGGATTCGTTGGAGGATCGGTTTCTTTACGGAGGCGCTAGCCCTTCTTACTCTAACGCCAGCCATTTTGGGGTGGGTAAGCACTAGCCAGGCATGGATACGGAAATCAACGGTTCTCTATTTTGAGGCAGCCACGCTGATCACCGGGTTGACTCTTCTGGCTTATGTCGCTTTCGTGGCTCATTCGAACAGCAACCTGCCGGTACTGCTTTATTCCCTTCTGCCATTTCTACTCTGGTCTGCTTTGCGTTTTGGAATAATGGGAATCAGCACGTCAATGATGGTGGTTTCCTTTCTGTCAACTTGGGGTGCAGTGCGCGGACGTGGTCCCTTTGTCGGAACAGATCCACTCAACAATGTGATATCGCTGCAGCTATTCCTGTTTGTCGGTGCAATGACTTTCATGGTTCTCGCAGTTGTCGTGGAGGAACGGAAACAAACCGAGCGAGCCTTGCGCATGAGCGAGGTGCGGGAGCGGACAAGAGCTAAGGAGGCGGAGGTAATACTGAATGCGGTGCCGATGCCGATTCGTATCGCACATGACGCGCAGTGTCGGCGGATGACGGGTAATCGGGCGGCATACGAACAAGCGCGTGTGCCGGTGGGCCAGAATTTTTCGAAAAGCGCACCGCCCGACGAGCAAGCCCGGTACCGACTGGAGGAGGATGGGGTGGAGGTTGCGCCGGATTCGCTGCCGATGCAGCAGGCGGCGGCCACGGGAAAGCCGGTGTACGGACGCGCGCTGACCGTCGTGTACGAGGATGGCACGGAGCGGGAAACGGTGGAAAGCGCAGTTCCTCTGCTGGACGAGGCGGGAAAACCGCGGGGAGCGGTAGGGGCCTCGATCGACCTAACGGAACTGCGGCAGGCAGAGAAAGCTTTGCGGGAAAGCGAACGACGATTCCGAGCACTGTACGAGCGGTCTCCGATTGGTATTGCTCTGGTGGATTCGCGCAGCGGGTGCTTCTTGCAGGTCAATCCGAAGTTCTCCGAAATCACTGGGCACAGCAAAGAGGAACTGCTACGGACCGACGTGGGGAGTATTACCCACCCCGAGGATATTGGGCAAACCAGCGAATTCCTGCAGCACCTAGCCGAGGACAAGCTGGCCAATTGCGAGATTGAAAAAAGGTATCTGCGCCCGGATAGATCGGTGCGCTGGGTAAGGGTTCTGGCGGTGCCGATGTGGGGCAAAGGAGAAACGACTCGATGGCACATGGCGCTGGTGGAGGACATCACCGAGCGCAAACAGGCCGAGGAGGCGCTATGCAAGTCGGAAGAGAGGTTCAGCAAGGCCTTTCGCAGTAGCCCATTGGCAGTCACGATCTCGACGGAAGCTGAATGGCGGTATCTGGACGTAAACGACGCCTTTCTCCAGATGATCGGTTATCTGCGCCGGGAGGTCATTGGCCGCTCTGCACGGGAGTTGGGCTTCTGGGCAGAGCCGTCGCAACGCCTGGAGATGATCCGACAGTTAGAGGAAAGCGGGCGGGTGACCGGGTTCCATACTCAATTCATAACCTCTAAGCGAAAGATACGGGAAGCAGAGGTGTCAGCGGAACTGGTCGAGCTCGACGGGCAACGCTGCATGCTGGCAATCACTCGTGATGTCACCGAGACGCGACAACTGGAAGCGCAACTCCGTCAAGCACAAAAGATGGAAGCGGTGGGACTACTGGCGGGAGGCATTTCGCACGATTTCAATAACCTCCTGAACGTAATCCTCGGGAACACCGATCTGTTGCTCGAAAAAGTACCATCCGGGAAACCGCAGCACTACGCGGAAGCCATCAAGAAAGCGGGGCAGCGGGCAGCCCAATTAACACGGCAACTGCTGGCTTTCAGCCGCAAGCAAGTGCTGCGTCCTGCGCTCTTGGACTTGAAGGCAGCGGTGGGCAACATCGCTGGGATCCTCCGACACCTCATCGGCGAGGACGTGCAGGTTGTGGTGGAGGGTGAGACTAATCTGACCTCCGTTTGGGCCGATCAGGGACAGATTGAGCAGATCCTGATGAATTTGGCCACCAACGCGCGGGACGCCATGCCCAACGGCGGGACGTTGACCATCCGCACTGAGAATGCCGAGCTAGGGCTGGACGATGTGGCGCGCCATCCCTTCGTTGTACCGGGACCTTACGTTCGCTTGTCGGTACGTGACACAGGTCTGGGAATGAGCGAAGAGGTACGATCCCGCGCTTTTGAGCCCTTCTTCACGACGAAACCACTGGGTCGTGGCACGGGACTGGGGTTGGCAACGGTCTACGGAATTGTTAAGCAGAGCGGCGGCTATGTCTGGATTTCCAGCGCGGTGGGGGCAGGTACCACCTTCGACATCTATTTTCCGCGCGTGGACGAAGCAGCGTCTGCCCTGGTTGACGGACTGGACGTACGAATCGAATCTCCAAAAGGCACGGAAACCATTCTGGTGTTGGAAGACGAAGAATCTCTGCGGGAAGTAACCTGCGAGATGCTCGCTGCAGGGGGCTACAGCGTTCTGCAGGCCGGTCGAGGTGACCAGGGTATCGCGCTGGCTCGACAATACAAGGGTCTAATCCATCTGATGGTCAGCGACGTGGTACTACCAGACATCAGTGGACCCTCGGCTGTAGCAACGGTGCAAGCGGTGCATCCGGAAACAAGAGTTTTATTCGTTTCTGGCTACGCGGAGGGTACCGTGGTTCAAAAACTCATTGAGGCAGGAGCCATCCTGTTGCAAAAGCCGGTATTGCGAAGCGACCTCATGAGAGAAGTGGACAAAATTCTCCATCTCCGCAACCCTTCTCCTTCAACTGATGGTTCACTGTAAAGGTTCAAAGCGCATCAGAATTTCATAAATTCCCTGTATTTTTCCCTGTTAGCAGGGAATCTTCGCGGAGAAGAGTTAGCGCGAGACTGCTCTCTCTACCAAACCACATCCGCTAAAGCCCGCTAAATCAGCGGGTTTTGTTTTTGCTCAAAAACCTTCCTGACCCTCCCTAGCGATGCTTGGCGTCGATCGTGGTACACAAAATGGTATATAGCCCGGATGGGTCGTCCGTTACTGTAGTAATCTTTAGCATTCACGATTGGTTCAGTATTCTCAGAATGGGAACCTGAATCATGCGGCGCGTTATTGTAGTTTCCGCGAGCCTTCTAATTTTCGTAGCAGCCCAATGTCTGACAACCCTTGCCCAGGAAACGCAGGCAGATAGTCCCAGAAAAATTGTTAACCGAGCAATGCCCGTCTATCCAGAACTGGCAAGGAAAATGGCATTGGAAGGCACCGTCAAGCTGCAGGTCACGGTCGCGCCCAACGGCACCGTGAAATCCGTGCAGGCTGTCGGTGGCAGCCCGGTGTTGGTGAAAGCTGCGGAAGATTCTGTTTACAAGTTTCGATGGATTCCAGCAAAACAGGAATCGAAAGAGCTTATCGAGATGAGATTTCACCCAGAATAGCGCCACTTGATCGAGCCGCTGGCTAAATTAAGTCCCGGAATTGCCTTCTTTTCATGAACTCGCGCCGGACTCGTCTTTAACAGAATCAGCCGGATTTGGGGTACTTGCCAGAAGTTTTAACTCCAACCGCTTCAGGGTACCGAGAGAGTGTGCAGCAGATTCGCGCTCTTTTGTGACACCGTTCAGATCCAGCAATTCACGCAGCCGAACGACTACGACCCGCTTTACATCCTTGATCCTCTCGGCAAACTCTTCGAGCCGTATCTCCACAAGGCCCGCGTCGGAGAGGTCTCTCCAAGCTTGGGGGGCATCAGTTTGATCGTCGGATCGGGTCACAGCTTTTACCTCGCGACTCGCAGATACACAGCTATTACTTACCCGTTAGCTTGCTCGTTCGCCTTACGTATTCTCAGGGCTGTTTGAAACGGAGATAGGTATACGCCAGATATTGGTTGAGTTCGGCCCAGAAAGGCTCGTCCCGTTTGCGCGGATCCATACCGGCCTCAGCCATGGACAGGAGCCGTTCCTCACATTCTTCTCGCTCCGCCTCCGTAATCTCGCCCACGTCGCGCCAAACGTGCGACTTGGGATGATCTGAGATTCTGTGCTCGGGGATCACCCGCCCATCGTTGAGAACAAAATCCCTCCACACCAAACCCCAGCGCACTTCCTTGAGAATTGCCGTCTCAAATCCAACAGAAGATTTGAACGAAACCGCCTGACCAGCCTCGGGAGGCCAGCTGACATCGCGATGGAGTTGTTTGGCCGCGGACTTCATCGTCAAGAAACACCCACTGAGGATCGGATCTAGTTGCCTTCTTCGGGGTTCGGCTTGCGACCGACAAGGCGGGAACCTTCTGTTGCCGGCCTAGGCCAATCGCTGCGAGACAGGACCCGGTCCACGGCTTGCTCCACCCTCAACATAAACCCTTCATCTGGATCGGTCATGGCCGGAGACGTAGCCAATACCATGCCCAGACTGCCGTTGGGCAAAGCGGCTTCAATTCCAGGGACCCGCTCCGGTTGTTGTCTGAGATAGCCGATCCAGACGAGGGTGACGGCGTTATACGCGGCGCTTTTCAGAAGACTGATGGTCGCGGCATGGCTGTTGCCATACACCATCACGATACTGACCAGGATAAGTTCGACGCTGGCAAAGACTCCGAATCCGAGCGCGATGCCGAACACCTGTTGCCGCCAACAATTCTTCAGCACGCGGCAAAGAAGCATCAGGAGGAGAAAAAGCCCAATTTGCATCAGGCGGACGCTGCGATCAAAGGCAAACACTGCGGCCACGATCCGGTCCCCACCGGACGCCGCGCCCAGGATTGCGATCAGCAAGAGCAGGCCGCACGACCAACGGAATATGGTCATTCCCAGAAACTGAATGCCTCCGAAGTGTTTAAAGAGGCTGCGCAATATCTCGTCCATCACGAGGACGGTAAAGATCACGCTCAGGGCGTTTCCGGTCCAATATGCGTCGAAGTAGTTTTCATGGAAGTAGCGATACGCAATAAACAAACAAGCGGACTTGATGGTTTGAAACAGAATGTAGGAAAAGAAGCGAGGGAATACCCGCTGTAATTGGCGGTGCGCCATGAAGATCAGCAGGGTGATCTGCAACAGCGGACCCACGACCCAGCTTACATACATTAACCAGTTCATCGCGTCAGGGATGCAATGTTCGAAAGCATACCCGTCCCGCGACCGCCCTGCAACGTCTATTTTGGGCAGCTGGGACTATTAATTCAGATATGACGCTACCTACTCAAGGCCGGTGCACTGTTTGCCGCGGCACAAAGGCATCGGATCGCTGCCATCGGCAAGTAGCACAGCCTGCTTCGCTTGCAGACCAGAACTGTCAGGCAGCGAGGCTTGGTTTGGAATTGCGCTGTACAGCCCGGCTAATACAAGAATGGTGAGCAGAACTTCCAGAGTCTTTTTCATTTGGGGGAGTCTCCTGCGCGCACATTTCTGTGCGTGCCGAAGTATAAGCCCAGAAAACGATCATGGGAACTGTGGATCGCTGTGATTTCCTAGTTTTTAGTGCAACCCCGGGGACGTGAATAGAAGTGGCGGGTACAGCACCCTGATGCTGGGGGCCAAAAAACAAGGCCGCTGCCTGACAGCAGCGGCCGGTTCTGCGGAAAAACTAGTCGTGTTCTTTGCGAATCTTCTTGCGGGCACGTTTTTGCGCCAAGGCTTGCTTCACGCGGCGCCTTTCGCCCGGCTTGAGGTAATAGGAGTGACGCTTGACCTCTTTAATAATGTCTTCCGTCTGAACCTTGCGCTTGAAACGGCGCAGGGCATTCTCCAAGGACTCGCCCTCTTGCAGTCGAATTTCTGCCAAACTCATCACCCCCTAACAGATTGCACCTACAAGTTTAGCCTATTTGGCCTCTCGAAACATCTCTAAACACCGTTTATTGCCCTTCCTTGAGCCTGAAACAGCCCAACGCATGGTGACGGAGGCGGAAGCCCAATTTACCGGCACGCCGCGTGAAGGGTCTTCAACAGAGCGGCCCGGGTGAACGGCTTTTCGAGGAGGGTGAGGGTGATGGCCTGGTCGCATTCGCCCGCCTGCGCAATCAGTTCTCCGGTATAGCCCGACATGAAGACAACCTTTATGGAGGGATACGCGCTTTTGAGTTTTTGCGCCAGTTCCGGCCCGCTCATCCCGCGCATCACGACATCAGTTAAGGCAGCATGGATGGGGCGAGAGTGAGCGCCCAGTTGCTCCAGCGCTGAATTTCCATCTTCGGCTTCCACGACGCTGTAACCATGGTCCTGCAACATTTGCCGGGTGAGGGTGCGCATCAGGGCGTCGTCCTCCACCAGCAGAACAGTCTTATCATGCGCTTTCGGCGGCAACATCTCGACTTCGGATTTGGGGGCGAGGCCCAGTTTGTAATCCGCTGCCGGCAAATAGATCTTGAAGGTTGTGCCGCGACCCACCTCGCTGTAGACCCAAATATGGCCACCGCTCTGCTTCACAATGCCATAGACGGTCGCGAGCCCCAATCCGGTTCCCTTACCGACTTCTTTGGTCGTGAAAAACGGATCGAAGATCCGCGAGAGTGTCACGGAATCCATACCGGAGCCGGTGTCGCTAATGGCCAGTAGAACGTATCGACCCTCCTTCATAGGGGGGTGCTGGCCGGCCAGCGTGGCATCGAAGTCCTGCATGGACGTTTCCAAAATCAGTTTGCCACCTTTCGGCATGGCATCCCGGGCATTCACTGCAATGTTCAAGAGGATCTGATCGAGCTGAGCGGGATCGCATTCGACGATCGCCGAATCCGGCCCCGGACGGACAATCACCTGGACGTCGTCTCCCATGAGAGGACGCAGAAGCTTTACGAACTCTTTGAACGAATCGTTAACATCGATCAGGCGGGGCTGAAGACTGACTTGACGGCGGCTGAAGGCAAGTAATTGGCGGGTCAGAGAAGCCCCACGCCTGGACGCTTCCTGAATGTTGTCGATGTACTGCGAGACGCCGTTCAGGTCAACCCGGCTGCGAAGCAGTTCGCAGCACGCACTGATAATGCCAAGAATATTGTTGAAGTCATGGGCGACACCGCCGGCGAGCCGTCCCACTGCTTCCATTTTTTGTGCTTGGCGAAGCAAGCCTTCCGAGCGCTTTTGCGATGTGACATCGCGGGCAATCGCCGAGGCCCCGACGATTTCGCCCTTTGCGTCGCGGATGGGCGAAATTGAGATCGAAACGTTCAGGTGTTGTCCATCCTTGCGTACCCGCTCGGTCTCAAAATACTCGACCCGTTCACCACGCCGGACTTTCTCAAGGATTTCCGGAATCTCATCGGACCGGCTCTTCGGAGCGAGCATCGAGATCGATTTGGAGACTACCTCCTCGGCGGTGTAGCCGTAGATATTCTCGGCGCCCTTATTCCAGTGTGTAATCGTGCCATTGAGGTCTTTGCCAATGATGGCGTCCTGCGAGGAATCGACGATGAGGGCAAGCCGGTTTTGGTATTCCAGCAACTGCCGGTCTTTGCTCGCGGCCAGTTCCTCGTGAGCTCTACGAAGTTCTTCTTCAATGCGCTTGCGATCGCTGATGT
>Ga0187890_10002544_pt1 | contig 12692 bp, 11 predicted proteins | sample June2016WEW_21_1_FD_133005 | JGI IMG/M metagenome (GOLD analysis project Ga0187890, IMG submission 133005) | Peatland microbial communities from SPRUCE experiment site at the Marcell Experimental Forest, Minnesota, USA - June2016WEW_21_10 | ecosystem: Environmental > Terrestrial > Soil >... | reverse complement strand
CTTCCTCTACCAGTACGGCAATCCGGCCAATCCCAGGGCGCACTACGAGGGCACCGGCCCCGAGATCCTGCGTGACTGCCCGGACGTGACGCACTTCGTCGCCGGGCTCGGGACGTCGGGCACGCTGCTCGGCGTCGGGCGCTTCCTGCGCGAGAAGCTCGGGGACAAGGTGCAGATCTGCGCCGTCGAGCCTCCGGCGGGGGAGATGGTCGACGGGCTGCGCAACCTCGACGACGGCTACATCCCGCCCATCTTCGAGGACCTCGGGGGCGCCGAGCTGCTCAACCGCAAGACGGTGGTACGACCCCGGGAGTCGATCGAGTGGACGCGCCGCCTGACCGAGGTCGGCATCTTCGCCGGCATCTCGACGGGGGCGGCGCTGGCCGGTGCGGTCAAGTGCGCGGCGTCGCTGCCACCCGGGGAGGAGGCGTCCATCGTGGTGGTCTCGGCCGACGGTGGCTGGAAGTACCTCTCGACCGGGGCCTGGACCGGCGATCTCGACGAGGTCACCGAGCGGGCCAAGGAGATCATCTACTTTTAGGTGGTGGCCCCCGAGGTGGTGGCCATCCGCCGCATCGCCCTCTGGTACGAGAGCGGCGCCAGCGTCCGGGCGATCGGTGCCAGCAGGGGCAGGCGGGCGGCGTTGATGTCGAGGTGCGGGCCGCCCAGGCGGTCGGCCACCAGCCGCGCCACCTGCACCTCGGTCCGACGCACCATCTTGGGCGGGAGGGAACCACCGTCCTCGTTGCCCGAAAGGCCCATGGCCGTGGGCACCCAGGCGGGATACAGGACGTGCACGTGGACCCCGTGGCCGGCGACCTCGTGCGCGACCGACTCGCTGAAGGCCGAGATGGCCGCCTTGGACGCGGCATAGGCGCCCTGCTTCGGCTCGGGGGCGCGCGCCGTGTCGGAGGACACGTTGACGATCGCGCCCCAGCCGCGCTCGATCATGCCCGGGACGACCGTCAGGGTGCCGGCCACGGTGGAGAAGAAATTGACGTCGAAGACCTCCCGGACGGTGCCCAGGTCACCCCCGGGCACCGGCAGCATCAGGTCGACGCCCGCATTGTTGACGAGGATGTCGATGCGGCCGTGCTCGGTCTCGATGGCACCCAGGGCCTCGGCGAACGCGTCGGCGTCGCCCACGTCGCACACGGCCGTGGCGCTGTGCCGGGTCCGCCGTACGAGCGCAGGTGCCAGCTCGTCGAGCAGCTCCTGGCGTCGGGCGAGGCCCACGACGGTCGCACCCCGTTCGCTCAGGGTCAGGGCGATTGCCCTGCCGATGCCCGACGAGGCACCCGTGACGACGGCGATCCGTTGGTCGAAGCGGGGAGACGTCGAGGTCCGGAGGTGAAGGCGCATGCGCCACACCCTACGGGCGGCTCCGAGGGCCGGCGTTGCCGGAGCCTCACGCCGCGAACCCGATGCGGTCCGCGATCCACGAGGCGAGCTCGGCGATCGTGGTGTCGTCCAACGGCGCCGCGGCCAGCTCGAGCAGCCGCGTTGCGGTCACCTCGCCGTCCTCGTCACCCGGTGGCGGCGTCCACGGGTGGCCGTTGCGGAGGCAGAACTCGATGGTCGCGACCAGCGCGACCGGCGTATTGCCGTCCTTGAGCGGATGGTTCTTGATCAGGTGGGCACACAGCACGGCGGCTTTCACGGCGAAGTCGGGGTAGAAGTCCTTGCCGTCGAAGGTGGCCAGCGGTGCATGGAGCGCTGAGTCGGCCAGGTGCAGGCTGGACTCTTCGGCGATGCGCTTGGCCGGGACGGCGAGCACGGCCTCTGCGATCAGAAGGAAGTCAGCGAGCTCCAGCGCACGCACGCTGTCGGGCTCGAGGCTGAGGGGCGCGTCGGACATCACCGCCTCAGCCGCTCCAGTGCCCGCTCGTTCTGGCGGATGGCACCGGCAAGTCTCATGTAGAAGGCCCGATCGGCCCGGCGCCGTCGCACGCCCGAGTTCAGCGTGGGGCGGGGGTGGTACGCGGCACCGGACGCTGCACTTTCTCCCGGATGCGCGTTCTCTTCCGAGCGGCCGTCGCTCCCCACGGCCCGATCATATGGGTGCATCTGCGCGCTCAGCGCCCGGCCAGCTCGCTGAGTTTGGTCACCGTGTTCCAGTTCCGCGTGGTGCTCACCACGCCCAGCCGGCGCTCCAGGAAGCTGCCCGTGTACTTCGTTTCGGCGTAGCCGTCGGGGGTGTGCACATAGACCTCCCCGCCGTCGAGGACCAGCTCGTCACGGCCGCTGGCCGGCAACGCCAGGGCGTCCCGGGCCGCGTCCGAGGGGGGCGTGGCGAGGAAGGTGACGTGGTGGCGCGCCGGGTTGGCCCCCGCCTTGGCGAACGGGCTGGCACCGGCGATGCGCAGCAGCTCCGGGACGGTGCGCAGGATCACCGCGGGTGAGTCGCCGAAGTCTTCGGCCAGCCGTCGCTCAATCGCCGACCCGATGGCCGGCTCGCTCCTCGAGCTCGTGGAGAACAGGACGTTCCCGGTCTGGATGTACGTCGTCACCCCCGTGTAGCCGAGGGCATCGAAGGACGCGCGCAGCTCCTGCATGCCGAGGCGGCCGTGACCGGCGACGTTGACGCTCCGGAGCAGCGCGACGTAGCGGGGCACGGAACGAACCTACCGGGACGGTGCTCCTCCTGCGGCCTCCCGGTGGAGGCCGAACCGGGCAAGGTCGACCGGGGGCTCGGTGCCGTCGGCCAGGTCGGCGAGGAGCTCACCGAGCAACGGGCCGAACTTGAACCCGTGCCCGCTGGTCCCACAGCCGACAACGACGTGGCCGATGCGGTCGAGGACGAAGTCGGTGTCCGCCGAGTTGTCGTAGACGCAGCGCTCGGTCGCCACCGGCTCGGGATCGAGAGCCGGAAGGAGGCGGCCGACCGCACCGGTCAGCCGGTTCACGAGGGCGGGGTCGTCGGCGAAGGGGGCCTGATCGGTGGGGTCGAACCAGTCGACGACCGTCCCCGGCGTGTGGTGCGACACCTTGTAGGTGCCCGCGTGGGGCCCTGCGCCGGGCACGGGCAGCCCGTAGATCATGTCGTCCCCCCACTCGATGAAGACCGGCAGCGGCGCCGGGGAGCCGGCGCCGGGCTCGGGACGGAAGTAGGCCACCTGGGGGAGCGACGGCGCGGCCGCCACCGCCGGGCTCTGGCCCAGCAGCGCCAGCGAGCGCGTGCCGGCGCACACGAGGACAACGTCGGCATGGTGGTCCCGCCCGTCCGCGGTGGTGATGGCGGCACCACGGGGATGTTCCCGCACCTCGTGCACCGCCGCGCCCACCCGGAGGTCGAAGCGAGCCGTGGCGCACAGGGCCTGCAGGCATGCGTCGGCGGCCAGCACGCCCGACGCGGGCTCGAACAGCACGGGGCCGTGGGCGGCGATCCCGCCGACGCGCACCGCCGCCTCGGCGGCCGAGAGCCGCTCCCCCGGGGCGCCCGAGGCGGCCAGCGCGGCTGCGATGGCGTCGAGCGCGGCCTCGTCGCCGAACGTCACCTGGCCCGTGACGTGCAGGAGCCGGTTCCCGCCGGCGCGCTCCAGCAACAGCCAGAGGTCCCGGGACCGCCGCGCCATCTCGACGTAGAGCGGGTCGGGATAGCCCAGCCGGAAGATGCGGGCATCGCCCTTGGAGCCCGACCGCTCGTGGCCGACGCCGCCGGCGGCCTCGAAGACGACCGCGTCCCAGCCGCGGCGCGCCAGGGCCCACGCCGCGCTCAGCCCCAGGAGCCCGGCGCCGACGACGATGCAGCGGCGGTCGGCGGGCACGACGACGATCATAGGAACGCCATGGGGGCCGGCCCGTTCCCCGGATCCGGGGGGAGGCGGCGGTACGCTCGGCGGCAGTGACGAGCGGGATGGACGTGTCGATGCCCCCCACGCACGACGCCCCCGACCCGCCGGACGCACCCGGCCCCGACATCCCCGGCGTCCCTGACGACCGGCCCGACGAACTCGATCCAACGCCGCCGCGGCACCGTAGCCGCGTGCGCCGGGCCGCCCACGCGCTCGGCTTCCACCTCATCGCCATCGCCCTCTTCACCATCCCCGCGGTGGCGCTCTGGTGGCACGTGTGGTCGGGCCATCCGTCGTCCACCCTGACGTGCGGGTGCGGCGACCCGGCGCAGGAGGTGTGGTTCATGGCCTGGCCCGCCTGGGCCGTCACCCACCTGCACAGCCTCTTCTTCTCCGGCGCGGTGAACGTCCCCGACGGAGCCAACCTCCTGTCCAACACGTCGGGGACGTTGATCGGTGTCGTGCTGGCGCCCGTGACATGGCTCTTCGGCCCGGTTGCCGCGACCAACGTGGCGCTCACCCTCGCTCCCGCGCTGAGCGCCTGGGGCTGCTTCGCCGCGCTCCGCCCGCTCGTGACGTGGAAGCCCGGTGCCATCCCGGCCGGCCTCGTGTTCGGCTACTCGTCGGCCATCGTGACGTCTCTGACCTTCGGGCACGTGTCGGTCACGTTCCTCGTGATCCCACCGCTGCTGTTCACGACGCTGCACGAGATCGTGATCCGCCAGGAGCACTCGGTGCGCCGGGATGGGCTGGTGCTGGCCGCGCTCCTGGTGGCCCAATTCCTGATTTCGCCCGAGATCCTGTTCATGTGCCTCCTGTTCGCCGTCGCCGGCCTCGTCGTGGTGGTGGTGGTCGGCTGGCGTCAGGTGCGCGTGCGGTCGGGCCACGCCCTCCCGGCGCTCGGCCTGGCCGGCGGCGTCACCGTGGCGCTGCTGGCCTACCCGGTCTGGTTCGGCCTGGCCGGCCCCCAGGCCGTGACCGGCGTGCTCTTCGCCCTCGCGCCGATCTCGGGCGTGCCGTTCTCGGGGGTCCTCTCACCCGGGCAGTACGCGGCGTTCGCCCCCGAGTACGTCCGCTGCGGCGGCTACCTGGGCCGCAACGGACCACCGCCCGACTACGTCGGCGCCGGGTTGGCGGCGGTGACGGCGGCGGCGGTCGTCGTGGCCCGCCGGCGCCCCCTGACGTGGCTGCTCCTCTTCTTGGCGACCGTCGCCCTGTGGCTGGCGCTCGGCGGCTATCTCCTGAGCGCGCCGTCCTGGCTCGGGCATCCGTGGTTGCCCTGGCGCGCCCTCTCGACGCTCCCCCTGTTCAAGGAGATCCTGCCGGACCAGGTCGCCCCCTTCCTCACGTTCTTCCTCGCCTTCCTCCTCGCCGTCGGTCTCGACGCGCTCTTCGTCGTGCACCGGCGCCCCGGCTCGTTTATGGCGCGACACCTCCGTGCCGCCGTCGCGTCCGCCACGGCGTTGGTGGCGGTGGTGGCCCTCGTGCCGGTGTTCGTCACGTTCGACCTGCCCCTCACCGTCGTGCCGGTACGGAATCCCCCCTTCTTGCGCGAGGTGTCGTCGGCCCTCCCCTCGAACACCGTGCTGCTGACCATCCCCTTCGCCGTGTCGGGCTCTGCGCAGCCGATGCTCTGGCAGGCCGTCGACGACCTGCGATTCCGGCTGGCGGGGGCCGCGCTGAAGACCCCCGACGCCACGGGAGGCCCCGTCGGGCAGGGCGCGCCCGGCTCGGCTCGCCGGATCCTCTCCGACCTGACCGTCGGCGACGCGGCCCCGCCCACGGGGACACCGGCCGAGATCACGACCGTCCGCCGTGCCCTCGGGGAGTGGCAGGTCCAGGAGGTGGTGATCACCGGGCCCAGCCGCGACCCGGTGTACGCCACGGGGTTCTTCACCCTGGTCTTCGGCACCGTCCCGGTGTTCGCCGACGGCGCCTGGGTGTGGCGGGTGCAACGCGGGGGACCGTGGAGTGCACCCGCCGCCGGGGTCTCCCTGGGGCGGTGCAGGGCCGCAGCCGCCGCGCCGGACAATCGCACGGACCCGCTCGCCATGTCGAAGTGCGTGCTGTTCGCGGCAGGAGACCCTTGAGCACGCCGCCGCCGTAGGCTGGGCCCGTGCAACCGATCCTCCACCTGTCCATCCCGGTGCATGACATGGACGTGGCGCGCGACTTCTACGTGCACACGCTGGGCTGCCAGGCGGCGCGCCGGCGGGAGGACTTCACCGACGTGTGGTTCTACGGCATGCAGATCACCCTGCAGGACCGTCCCGACGAGGCGCAGCCGCTCACGGCAGGCGGCTCGAGGCACTTCGGCGTCACGCTGGGGCGGGAGGAGTTCGACGACATGATCGCCCGGCTGGGCGCGGCCGGCGTCGACTGGGTGGTCCCGGTCTCGACCGACGACGAGGGGTTGGCGACCGAGCAGACCAAGGCCAAGATCACCGACCCGAGCGGCAACGTCATTGAGCTCAAGACCTACCGCGATGTCGATGCGGCGCTCGAGATCTCCGCCCATTCGTACCCGGAGGCCTTCGCGCACGGCAACTGAGCCGGCCGGGACCGTCGGTCGGGCCCGGCCCTTCGGTCCGGCCGTGCTCTACGGTGTCCGAGGCCGACGCCCGACGACCGGGCCCGGACAAGTCGCACAGGATCCGAGAGGAGTGCAGTGGGAGGAAGTGACGTGAGCGGGGATCCCCGCACCGAACGCCCGGACGGGCGTGCCATCGACCAGTTGCGACCGGTCACCTTCGAGCGCGACTACACGGTCATGGCACCGGGCTCGGTCCTGGTGACGTTCGGCCAGACCAAGGTGCTGTGCACGGCCTCGGTGGAGGAGCGCGTCCCACCCTGGATGCGGGGCTCGGGCAAGGGCTGGGTGACCGCCGAGTACTCCATGCTGCCGGGGTCGACGCCCGAACGGGCCTCCCGGGAGGCGGCCAAGGGGAAGCAGTCCGGGCGGACCCAGGAGATCCAGCGGCTCATCGCGCGCTCGCTGCGGGCCGTGTGCGACCTGGTGGCCCTCGGTGAGGTGCAGATCACGGTGGACTGCGACGCCCTGCAGGCCGATGGCGGCACCCGCACCGCCTCCATCTGCGGGGCCTACGTCGCGCTCCACGACGCTTGCACGCGCCTGGTGCAGGCCGGGACGATCCGCACGCACCCGCTCACCGACTCGGTGGCGGCCGTCTCGGTCGGCATCGTCGACGGTGTGCCGATGCTCGACCTCCCCTACGTGGAGGACTCGCGGGCCGAGGTGGACATGAACGTGGTCATGACCGGTGCCGGGCGCTTCGTCGAGGTGCAGGGCACGGCGGAGGGACTGGCGTTCAGCCGCAGCGAGCTCGACACCCTGCTCGGGCTCGCCGAAGCCGGTATCAAGGAGCTCACGGGCATGCAGGCGGCCGTGCTGGCCGAACCGCCGGCCCGGAGGTGAGCGGGGCGGGCCCACTGCGGCTGGTCCTGGCCTCGGCCAACCCGCACAAGGCCGCCGAGATCGCCGCCGTGCTGTCGGCCGCCATGGAGGTCGAGCTGGTGCCCCGGCCGGACCACGTGCCCGACGTGGTGGAGGACGGCGAGACGCTGCTCGACAACGCACGCCTCAAGGCGCGCGCGCTGGTGGGAGCGACGGGTGAGGCGGCGGTGGCGGACGACACCGGGCTGGAAGTGGACGCGCTCGGCGGGGCGCCGGGGGTCTACAGCGCGCGCTATGCCGGCGAGGACGCGACCTACGCCGACAACGTCGCCAAGCTGCTGCGCAAGCTCGCCGTCCTGGGTGACGGGGGTGGCGAGCGCCGCGCCCGCTTCAAGACGGTGGCGCTGGCCGCCTTCCCCGACGGCTCCGAGGTGTGGGCCGAGGGCGTGATGGAGGGGACCATCGCCGGTGCGGCCAGAGGAGAGCACGGCTTCGGGTACGACCCGGTGTTCGAGCCCGCCGGCGGGGACGGCCGGACGTTCGCCGAGATGACGGCGGCCGAGAAGGACGCGGTGTCGCACCGGGGTCGCGCCTTCCGGGCCCTGGCGCAACTGCTCGCCGAGCACAGGGGGCCGGCGTAAGGGCTCGTGCCCGCTGCGGCGCCGCCCCGCCTCAGGCGCCGTCCTCGAAGACCATGTCGCCTTGCTCGGCGAGGGTTTCGGCGAGCTGTAGGACCGTGCTGAGCGTGTTGGGATGGTCTGGGCCGAGGACCCGTTCCCGGTCGAGTATCAGCGCCTGGAGCATCGACAATCCTTCCTCACGGTCGATCGCTATGACGTTCATCACGAGGGTGTGGCGCGTGTACAGGACGCTGGGATGGTCGGGGCCGAGGACGCTCTCCTGGTCGATCAGCGCCTTCTGGAGTTCGTCCTTGGCGACTTCGAGCTGTTCGAGGCCGACGGCCTCCATGGCGATGGCTTCCGCGAGGCCGGCACGAGTCCGGAGGGTGTCGGGATGATCGGCACCGAGAACACGTTCCTGATCAGCCACCAGCGCTCGGTACTCCGGTACGGCCCGATCCGGTTCCGGTCCCCCGACGTCCAGACTCGGTGCGGACGCCAGCTGGTCTCGATGCGATGTCCAGGCCAGAAGAAGACAGTCGGCGAGGTTCTCGCGCGAGCGCAGGGTGTCGGGATGCTCGCTGCCCTGCACCCGCTCGCGGTCCTCAACGAGGAGGCGGAACTGCTCGACGGCAGCCTGTGGGTCAACTCTGGACAAGCTCGTGAAGAGATAGTGACGCGTCTCGAGCGTGAGGGGATGATCCGCGCCAAGGATGCTGGTCTGGTCCGAGAGCAGTGCTTCCCAGGCCTCGATCGCGGGCCAGTGTCCGTCTCGCTCGCCGCTCATGCACAAGGCGAGGTTGTTCCTGGCCTGAAGAGTCTCCGGAAGCTCGGGGCCGAAGACGCGCTCTCGGTCTCGCACCAGGGATCGGTACGTCTCCGCCGCCTCGAAAGAGCGCCCCATTGCTGCGAGCACGTTGCCGACCGACCCCTTGACGGAGAGCGTCAAGGGGTGATCCTCGCCCAGCTGCGTGCCCATCGTCGCCTGCAGTCCCTGGAGTCCCTCCAGGGACTGCGCCAGCTTGCCACCCTCGGCGGTCAAGCGGAGCTGGCGCTGGTGTGTCGTCAGGGTCATGGGGTGATAGGGGCCGAGGACTCGCCCTGACGTCTGGAGAAGCTCGCCGAGGCCGCGCGTGGCCTCGGCGAGCCGCCCCGCATCACCCTTCGCACTCAAAAGGGCGTGTCGTGTGGTGAGCGTGTCCGGGTGTCCGGGTCCGAGGATCCTGCACCGGTCGTCGAAGAGGGCCTGATAGTCCCGGATGGCCGCGTCGAGGTGACCGGCGTCGAGCTTGAAGCCGGCGTATGCATGACGCGTCTTCAGCGTGTCGGGATGGTCGGCGCTGAACAGACGCTCTTGGTCAGCGACGAGTCGTGCCATCCGGTCCAGCGCCTCGGTCAACCGGCCGGAGGCGGCCAGTGACGTGGCGGCCTGCAGACGGTACAAGAGTGTCTTGTGGTCGTCATCACCCCTGAGGCCGCCCGAGTGCGCCACCATGGACTCGAAGATCTCCTGGGCCTGGCGGTAACGCCCCGCGTCGTGGAGCGACTGCGCCAGGCCGGAGCGGGTCTCCTCCACCAGCTCGTCGTCCGATCGAAGAGCCTTGGTCTCGTCCGCCAGCAGGTGTTCGAACAGTGAGAGGGCCTCGACGGCGTGGCCCTCTCGTCTGGTGACCTCGGCGAGGAAATACCGGGTCTCCAGGGTCTCGCGAGCACGGCCGCCCAGCCTGTGCTCCCGGTCCTCCAGCTCCACGGAGAAATAGGTCCTCGCGGTCGCCAGGTGGCCGCATTCGAGATGGCGCCGAGCGGCCAGCGCCCGCGCGCGACGCACGATGTCACGATCGTCGGCCGCCCACTCCATGGCCGCCTCTGCGTACGAGGCTGCGTCGCCCGCCTCCCGTGGTCGGTCAGTCAGCTCGGCCAGCTCGACCGCCACATCCGCAGCCTCCCGGCTCTTCGGCGCGATGGGCGTTCCTGCATCCTCGATGCCCTCCTCGACCACGGAGAAGTAGAACTTGAGGAGAACGCGCCGGGCGTCCGCGTTCAACGCCGTCCACGCCGGAGTGTCGGCTCGACGAGTCCTGAGATCGTCGATCATTGCTCTTCTCGCCGTGGGCACGACCGACCTCCCCACTCTCTCCTGGTTCATGGACGCAATCCCGAGAAGTGCACCGTCGGTGAATCGGTCGAGGAAGTCATCGACGTCGGCGAGCCACGAGTGCGGGGTCCGTGCCTGGGCGAGGAAGTGCTCGACCACCAGCTCGTTGACGTCGAAGGCGGCCTGGTACCCGTTGCGGACGGAGCCGACCTCGACGAGCAGGCCGTGCAGCGACGCAATCGCCAGGAGCTGCCGGATCTCGTCGGGGAGCTGGTTCCAGTACGCCGTGAGCGTGCCCTCGTACGAATCCGGGAGCCCCGCCACGACCTCTTCGGGGTCGTCGATCTGGTAGGAGCCGTTGGACAGCGTTCGCCGGATGGGAAGACTGTCGAGGAGTCCCCCGAGGACGAGGGGGTTGCCGGCCGCGTGGGTCGCGATGACGTCGGCGATCTCGAACGTCGTGTTGGGGGCTCGGGAGCGGACCAGGTCGACGAGGGCCTCCTCCGAGAGGTCACCGAGGCGGATCCTCGTCGTCCTCGCCGTGTGGTCGCGGACGAGACGACCGAAGCCCGCCCGAGCATCCAATTGCTGTTCCAACGGATTCGACTGCGCCGTGGCCAACACGAGCACCGGGCCGTCCAATGTCAGTATCGACTCGATCAATTCGATGGTGTCGTCGTCGACCAGCACTGCGTCGTCGACCACGACGACCCCGGGAATTCCACGCCGGCGCAGTGCGGTGAAGTACTGCTCTGCGCGTCCCCGCGCGCTCTTCGATTCGTCGCTGAACCAGCTGGAGATGTCGAGTTCCACCTTGGTGGCTTCTCGCACTTTTTCAGCGCGTTCCTCTTTGAGCTCCCGCCATGACAGCTTGCGTTCCATGAAGGGGCCCGCGATCGCGCCGATCACTCCGATGGTGACGCCGATTGTGTCGCCGATCGGTCCGCCGAAATGGAGGAAACCCAACACGACGGCGAGCAGGACGGCGTAGACGAGGGCGAGGTGCCACACCGCCGTCAGGACCCGATGTGTCCGGCCGATGGGCGCATAGGTCGGTTCGTTGAGGTACTTCATGACCTGCACGGCCTCGGGGAGGGCGCGTTCGGCCAGCGTCCCGCGTATTCCCATCCAGGCGAACGCGGGCAGAACGTCCTTGTCCCATATGATCGATTGGGGCGTGATCTCGGATCGGGCGGCCAGCGCCGATCCCCCTTCGGTGTTCTGCTCGAGTCGCGGTGGCCAGAACGGCTGGCGACCTTCCGGGGGGGCTGGTTGGCGGGCGGCCAGGGCGGCATAGAACTCCTGGACGATTCGCGTCTTGCCGATTCCGGCGTGCCCTTCGAGGACCACCATCCTGGTCGTCCCCTCCGCGGTGCAGTGGTCCCAGGTGGCATCGACCGAGGCCAGCACGGTGTCGCGGCCCACGAAGGGCCGCTGCGCCGCCGCGTCCGTCACTTCAGCATCAGGCATGAGCGACAACTCTCGGCCGGAGAAGTGCGTCCTCAGGCGATGGGTGCCGGTCCATCAGAGCTGAGGTCGGCTCGTGACCAGTGGTTCATCGTCCTCCATGGTGACCTCACCGATCCGGTCCACAGAGAAGCGCGCGCCATAGAGCCATCCCTGGTAGGCCACGGTGCCACGGAAGATCCACCTCTCGTCTTCGACACCTTCACCCCTCAGGGGGAGAAGGGCCTCGCGGAGGGCGGCCCGCTTCGCCATCACCTCGGGAGAATCCCCCGGGACGTCGGGGAACTCCTCGGCCGATTCGGTCAGCTCGAAGAATCCGTCGTCGGCTTGCAAGAAGCACAGGAAGAACCGCAGATACGACTCGGCGGTCGCGTCGGTCAGCTCGAGCGACTCGAAGTTGTTGATGGCGTGGATGGGAGCGGAGGTCCCCGCCAACCATCCGGTCCGCCTGTCGCCGTGGAGCAGGTAGACGTTGGTGGCGTTGTGCTGTCGGTTGATCACCAGCTCGACCAACTCGTGCTCGCGGTAGAAGGGCAACGTCGAGTCGCGCGCGCTGATCAGCGCCGAGGATCCGAAGAGCACGGGGAGCCTCGCCTTCATGCGGGAGAACGCGAGCTCCGCGGTCGCGGGCTCGCACGGCCGCCAGGCGACCCACGGTTCGAAGCTCTTCGCGGAGTGTGCCATCTCGTAGGCCCGGCCCTCTATCAACGACAGTTGCAGGATCAACGTTTAGTCGGGTGGGTGGTGGCTGTCAACGGCCCGGCAAGGAAGGCAAGCCCGGGGCCTCGTCAGGCGCGGCCGGTTGGCGGCCGCCCGCCTACCCGCCGAGCAGCGCGGGAGCGAGCTCCCGGTACTGGGCGAGCGGGAAGCGGTCCCGTCCGGCGACGACCTGGATGCAGACGTGGTCCGCCCCGGCGTCGAGGTGCTCGCGGACGCGAGCCGCGATCGGCACGACGTCGCCCCACGGGATGACGGCGTCGATCAGGCGGTCGCTCCCCCCGCCATCGATGTCGTCGTCGCCGTAGCCGAGGGTGCGCAGGTTGTTCGTGTAGTTGGGCAAGTTCAGGTACGTGGCGGCGTAGCCGCGTGCCAGCTCCCGGGCGCGGGCCGCGTCGGTCTCGAGCACGACCGCCACCTCCGGCGCGAGGAGCGGCTCCGGGCCGAGGATGCCTCGGGCCCGGGCGGTGTGCTCGACGGGGACGAAGTACGGATGTGCACCAGCGGCGCGCGCGGCGGCGAGCTCGAGCATGCGTGGGCCGAGGGCGGCCAGCACCCGCCGTTCGGGTGGCACGGGCACCGGT
>Ga0187890_10002542_pt1 | contig 12700 bp, 5 predicted proteins | sample June2016WEW_21_1_FD_133005 | JGI IMG/M metagenome (GOLD analysis project Ga0187890, IMG submission 133005) | Peatland microbial communities from SPRUCE experiment site at the Marcell Experimental Forest, Minnesota, USA - June2016WEW_21_10 | ecosystem: Environmental > Terrestrial > Soil >... | reverse complement strand
TTCGCGGTAGCCAGGATAGATTTTGTTGACAACGTCCATGCCTTCGACAACAGTGCCGAAAGGGGCGAAGCCCATGCCATCGAGGCGGGTGTTGTCAGCGTAGTTGATAAAAAGCTGGGTGGTCCGGGTGTTGGGGCCAGCGGTGGCGAAGACGAGGCTTCCGCGCTTATTGCTCTGAACGACAGGATCATCCTGAATTCTTGCGTCATGCCAGACCTTGTTGATGGCCGGATCGGCGCTGAGCCCGAACTGCACGACGAAGCCCGAGACGACGCGAAAGAAGGCCGCGTTGGTGAAGTAGCCGGAGCGAACCAGGTTGTAGAAGCGGTCTGCGCCTAGAGGCGCCCAGTCGCGATGAACTTCGACGACAAAGTCGCCTGCTGTCGTCGAGAACTTCGCCTTGAAATCCGCAGGAGCTTTGGCCGTTAGCGATGCTGGATCGAGCAGGGATTGATGCGGGCGGGCTGCGGCGTGGGTGGCGCCGGTCTTGGCCGGAGAGCTTTGGGCCGGAGCGCTTTTGGCAGCCGGAGCCTGGGCTTGAACGAAAAGGCTTGCACAAGAGACAAGAATCGTCGCAATGACTTTCATGAGGACAATTATACGAAGCGACGGCGAGGGTTGAGCATTCAGGTGACAAAAAATAACAGTTGGCCCGCATCTCAACGCGTTCGGTACGGATAGGCGGATTACTGCCGTCTACAAGATTCGTAATACTACGAAGCTCGCATTTGATTCTTTCCTGAATCGACAACCTTGCTGGGAATGCGATTCGCACTTCGTGTTCGATTGGGGGGAGTGACGAATATGGGTAGCAGTACCGAGGCGGCCATGATACCGGCAACCGTATGTAACCCGCTAACGTACGATCCGCTTGCCTGGCGCAAATGCGCAATCAGGAGCGGCCCAAATGCACTGGCGCAACCCCATGCGGTTAGCATCAGGCCGTAGATCGGACCTACGTTTTGAGCACCAAAATAATCGGCCGCAAAGGCTGGCATTGTGCCGAAACCGCCTCCATAACACATCAGAATGACAAAGGATACAACCGCAAGAACAGACGCCGAAGAAATGCCGGGAAAGATCCAGAAGAGGACGGCCTGCACCAGAAACAGTGCCACAAAAGTCCACCGCCGCGTGACTACATCAGAGGTCCAGGCCCAGAAGATGCGCCCCACGGCATTACCGATCGCCACAATGCCCACCATGCTTCCGGCCGCAACTGCGCTAACTTTGGCGATCTCCTGAAACATCGGCGATTCCTGCGAAATGAGCGAGATGCCTGCCGATACGTTGAGAAACAAAAGCGCCCATAGAGCCCACCATTGCCAAGTCATAAGAGCGCCGACGAGCGTGTAATCCTTTGCCGCGCGCTGCGCAATCTGAGTCGAACTGGGAATCCAGCCCGCCGGTTTCCACCCATCCGGCGGGTTCCGCATAATTGAGCCGGTTGTCATCGTCACAACCAGATATCCAATGCCTAGCCATGCGAAGGTCTTCATGACTCCTATACTTTGGATGAGATGGGTTGCGATTGGAGCAGTGACCAAAGCGCCTGCTCCAAAGCCACCTACTGCAATACCGGTAATCAGGCCCCGGCGATCGGGAAACCACTTGACTAGCACAGCGACCGGAACAATGTAACCCAGTCCGAGTCCAACTCCGCCGATCAGTCCATAACTCAGATATAACCACCAGAGCCTGTTGGCTGAGAAGCTTGCCAGAAAGACGCCAAGGCCATATAAGAAGCCGCCGGTGAGCGCCACGATCCGGGGCCCCATCCTATTGAGCCAGAGACCCCCGAAAAAGGCTGAGACGCCCAAGACAAAGATGCAGATTGTGAAGGTCAGCGTAACTTGGGAGATGGACCAGTGAAACTGCTTTGAGAGCGGAACGCGAAAGACGCTCCAGGCATAAACCGCACCGAGCGCCATTTGCATGAGGAAGCCCGACGCTGCAAGTCCCCAGCGATTCGTGGTCGACATATATTAATTCCTCTATTGCAGCAGATTACCGAATTGTCGGCACATCTTATTTGGATGCCGCTTCTGGGATCACAGTACCATACGGTTTCCTTTACATGCTTGACGTGCTTACTCGGCCCCGCTCTTTTTACTTCAAGCCGACTTGCCGTTCAAGCAGCCAGCGCGAGACTCCAAAGAGATCCAAAAGCGGAGCTTATGGTTTGATGCTTAGTAACAGGGTTCCGTGCAAAATATAGACGTCGGCGGCATGCAAGCGGTTCTGCTCGACTTATAAAAAGGCGCACCACCGAAACGTCAACGTGACTGCGCCGGGGTGAAGAATCTGTGCCAACGGCAAATCCCGCCATTACCTCTTGTGTATTTGCCCTCGTATCCTTATCATGAGTCGCGTATAGACTACAGACAGTTCTGCGACGAGGCACGGATGCATTCCATCAAAGTACAAACGAATCTCGCGCAATTGAGGGCCAAGCGAGCGATCTCCGCAACGAATTTAGCCGCGGAAGCGGGCATTAGCCGCCAAACGATTCATGCTATCGAAGCTGGACTTTATGTCCCCAACACGGCGGTGAGTCTGAAGCTCGCTCGCATTCTTGGCGCATCGGTTGAGGAATTGTTTCAGCTCGAACCGGACCAAGAAGCAATCGAGGAGACTGCCGAAGCCTTCATCCTTGGCGAGCTGGCGTCGCTACCCAAGGGACAGCCGCTACGACTTGTAAGTGTCAATAAGCATTTGGTTGCTATGGCGCCCGATCCGGCTAGTTGGGGCCTGCAGCCAACCGATGCCGTCTTCCTTGCACCCCTCCATGGCCGAAAAGATAGTGTCAATGCCACCGTACGAGTTATCGGCAATGGATGGAAGAACCCCGGACGGATTCTTGTTGCTGGCTGCGATCCAAGTGCGTCACTGCTCGCGCACTCGCTTGAACGGCAGGGTTTTGAGCTTATGATCGCGTATGAAAATAGCTCGCGCGCTCTTGAGTTGCTACAGAACGGGCTGATTCACATCGCCGGCACACATTTGGCTGAAAAGGCGAACGACAAGGCCGATCTATTGCCGATCAACAAGATGTTTCCTCGCAATTCTATTGCCGTTCTTTCCTATGCAACGTGGAAAGAAGGACTGATCGCCGCTCAGGATAATCCTAAGATGATAACAGGCGTTGATGATCTATCGCGAAAGGATATTCGGATCACTAACCGTGAACCAGGCGCAGGCTGCCGGAGTTTACTGGACGACCTGCTGCGGAAGAATCGAATCGCCAGTGACAAGGTAAGAGGCTACGACCGAATCACGCTGGGACAACTTCCTGCCGCGCGTCTGGTTCAGAGCGGAGAGGCGGACTGTTGCATAGGCACTCAAGCCGCAGCGGCTTCCATGGGTCTAACCTTCATTCCTCTTGTAGAGAAACCATACCTTCTGGTGCTCCGCCGCACGCATCTCACATTGCCCCCGATTCACCAATTGATCGAGACGCTGGGCCGAGCTGCGTATCGGCGCGAGATAGAAGCCTGTGTCGGCTACGACATGAGCACGGCCGGCGATCGACTGCTTTGATGCGCAGCCGAGACAGATTCACCTAACAGCCCCTGAAGCTTGCGGCCCGTTTGGTGGTTCAAACTAGAGCCGCCCTTCGATACCACGGATAAGTAATGCAAGTTGCACTCGGCACCGTGCGTCAGGCTGGCATGGCCATTGCCATCCCGAAATCGCGTCCCTCTTCGATTGATTCTCGCTCCATGCGGCTAAGCATCCAGATCAATTCCAAAGGGATTCCGTATGCTCGAACAAAGTCGCTTCGCAGGGTCAGGCCAGTCCTAGCACATCCATGCCCCCGTCGTAACGCGGCAAGACAAACTTACCTCCACTGACTACGCCCACGTTGAATTTTGGGAAGAGGAAAGTATAGTTCTGCGCCTGACTATCCCATAAGACGTCGAGCTTTTTGCTGCCGTCGGGACGAGTTACAAAGTTCTCAAAGTCGTAGACCAGCAGGCGACCGTTCGTGATCGTCGAGTTGGCGTCTCCATAAGGAATCAGGGCCCAGAGCAGCGCCGTGCCGGGCTTGTTGCCGTTGGCCGAGATGCACATGAAGCCTCCCGGCATGCCGCCTGGAGGCGCCGGCGAATTGACCGACGCCACTTCGTCGGAATCCGCTAGAAACGTCATCTGGCCGTTCGCCTGCATCGTCCAGACGCGGCACTGGCCGTTTTCTCCCCAACAGGCAAGCATCTGGCCGTAAGTTTGCGAGAAGTACTGAGGCGAAGTGGAATGCAGATGCTGAGTCTTGTTATCGAAAAGAAAGTCGAGCGTGCTTGGATCTTGCGGCGCGGCATTGACATTGAAGCCGGGAAAATAGCTATACCAGAAGGGCGGCTGCGCCAGCTTGTTATAGTTAGCCGTCGCGTTGGCAAAGTCAGCAGGCATGGTCTTGCCCATGGCATCCATTTTGACCGGGTAGGCAATACCATCTTTACCATAGGCGAGGATGATGCGGTATCTGCGTATCATGGCCGGACCGGCCGAGCCGAGATCTTCATCGCCAAAGGCCGCGCCCTGCTGCGTTGGAACAGTGCTGAAGAGATGACCGGCGATGACCTTCCCGTTCACATCGCGCTCTGAGGCCATGTTAGTGGGCATGTGGCCGCCCGAGGTGGGCGCATTGACGCCGGCGAGTTTTGCGGTCATTGCGTTGATCGGAGTCGAGAGCGTCGGGTCCTCGCCTTCGCGTCCCGCGTCGGTATAAGGCGTCCACCAATCGACTACGGCGAGCGAGGCGGGCGTGACGCCGCTGGCTGGCGTGTAACGCACCCGGCATACACTCTCGCCGTAGTCGCCATGCGTGGGATCGAAGCTGCCATTTCCCGTTTCAAAAAGTAAGTCGCCGTTATCGTCGACCGATAAGCCCGATCCCGCCATCCACACGCCTGCTCCGTAGCCCGCGCTCATAGCCAATCCCGCGGCGATCTTATTGGTGGCGACATCGAAGGCCACGATCCAGCCGGCCGATCCGGTGGTCGCCTCCCAGACCGTGCCGGCTGCAAAGAAAATGGTTTTGACGTTGTTGACCTTGGTGAGAGTCAGCGAAGAGCGTTGTTTGCGCAGGGCCGCGCTCCAACTCTGCAGCGCACCGCCGTTGGGCGGTTGATAAGTCAACCCCGCCAAAGGAATCGGAGCATGTACACGGTTGCCATTGGCGATATTGAGCGAATGAATGAAGTGCGCGCCGTTTTGATAGGTGCCGTCGGGCGATTCCCACGCGACGCCGTACCAGGTGTTAGTGTCAGGATCGATGACCCCAGTGCTGAGAAGTCCCCAGTGGTCGTTGATGCTATGTAAGTCGATCGTGCTGCTGCCGTTGATTGGGATACCGAGCTTTTTGACCCACAAGATATCGGAAGTGTTGTAGTCGTAGGCCCAGACCGTGTTGTTCATGGAGGTGGTGAGAATAACGTCGCGAACGTTTCCGTCATCGCAAAGCACGCTCGGCTGGATGAGCGCCTGTGCCTCAGCGCCGCGGGCATCGCCCTCCATGTAGAGCGAGAAGTACCTTCGAATGCCTTGGGCGGCGACGTTGGCCACGGTGAGGGTCGTGTCATTGTAGAAGTAGGAGCGGTCATTGTCATTGCCGCGCGTAAGCACAGGCGAAGCAATGCCCGAGGGCGGCAGGGCGAATGCGCTTCGCGATGGCAACAGTGCCGAGGCGGTTACGCCACTGCCGAGAGCGAGGAATCTCCTGCGATTCAAAAGAAACTTTTTCGCGACTTGGCGATCCATGATATACCCTCCGCTTGGTTGGAGCGCGTTACTCACATCGCGCCCGCATAGTAATTTACGCTCAGGTCAAATGCGACCGGCGCTGCTGCCGCGGCTTTAACTGCGATGCTGTACCAGCCTGTCTTTACAGGCTTGTTGCCAGACACCTCGACCGTGCTGTCGAGCAGGACTGACTCGATTTTGTTGTGTGTGGTGAAGATGACACTAGTATTGCCTTCCACATAGATTCGCGCGATCGGCTTGAACTCCCCTGGATGCGCAGCCGGAATATCGAGGTCGGGCGAGCCAAAGAACTCCTGTGTGGTGCGGCGCGGCTCTTGATAAATCGGTTTGTCACTGAATGCGCGCGAAAAGCAGAGATAACCCTCTCCGCCCGTATAAGCATTCGGCGGAATCCAGAATGTTGCGTTGCCTTGCCAGTCTGTCCAGATATCCGAGTGGCGTCCGGTGTAATCGTGAAGTTGCACGTTTGCGCCGAAACTGGTGGCGCAAGTGATCTTGCGAATGTTATAGGTGTCGAAATTGAGAGCGGTCAGGAGGCCGGGACTAGTTCCAATGGGCCCACCATTACCGTCGCGCTCAATCACGATGACTGAGCCATCCACCCATCGAGTGACTTGTCCGCCATAGGCAAAGGTGCGGTTGATGTAAATCAAATTATCTATAAACGGCTTTAGCCCATAAGCGCCTGGCCACACCGTGCCGGGGAAATAGTCCTTGCCGTAGATGAGCGCCTGGCGGCAATTGACTGTGAGCAGGAATGCGTAGCCGAGTAACTTGGAACTGATCACCTGCTCGCCGGGGCTGGTGTCGGTGTCAGGGTTATCGACGAAGGCATAAGACAGGCCGCTGTTCCATTGCGAATATCCGGCTCCATCCAGCGCCGGAGCGTTCAAGTTATTGCATGCATCCTCGATGGCGAAGTGCATATTGAAGTCTTCGACGCCGCATCGGCCATTCATTGGCCAACTGGTCGCCCACCAATTCAAGTTAGCAGGATTCCCGTCGAAGTATTCTGCATAGAACGGCTTGTTGGCCATTGCGCCATGGCCCATGAACTGTGCCGCAAATTGCGCCCAGAGGCCTTTCACGTCATCGACTCTTCCGCCGTCCGCGCCGGTGGTGCGGAAGGTCCAGTCGCCAAAATCGAGGGCATCGTTGATGGTATAGCCGCCGGGATTGCAATGCTGATAGACCTTCTCGTCGCCGAAAGAAAAATCGTCTGAAGGGACTGGTACGTCATCTTCCGGCTGTGTGCCCCCTCCCGGCGTATAGCGAAAACAACCGGGATGCATTGCGCCCCGGCCGTTCAGCGTCTTGCCATCCGCGCCAAGATAGCGATAGGTCGCATTCTCACCGCCTATAAGCTGATGAAGCACAAGATCCAGGTCAACCGAAAGTCCGTAGCGATGCGCTACGGCGACTAATCGCCGTAACGAGTCAGCGGTGCCGTATCGAGTTGGAGTGCTTCCCTGCTGGCTCTTTGTGCCAAGGTCGCGCGGGTCGTAGATACCATAGCCGTCGCAGCCCGCGCCGTCGCCTCCCTGGGCTTTGCTGGCGGGAGGCAGTTGGATGCGGTCGAAACCAACGCTGGCGAGGTTTTTCGCTTCTGATGCGAGCAGGTCCCATAGCCATGGTTTGTCCGGATCTGTACTTGGCGCGGGCACGGTGATTCTGTTGCCGTATTGATCAAAGAAACGGCCCCAACCAATTAGACTGACGGTCATCTTTCCTCCAATGTTAGAAGTTCTCTGATCGAAAACGCCCGACGCGATGTTATTCGCACTTCGATTGGTCAAAAACCAGCACCGGTTTATTACCGGCCAATTTAATAAATTCGTTGCTCAATGAACAACACTCATCCCTTCAAATCCACCTTCCATCCGGCTTTCTGCATGAGATCTATCAATCCGGCCTGTCCTCCTTCTACCCTTCGACTCACGGCACTGATCTTTACGACTACGCCGCTATCGTTTGTGGCAATCACGCCGAGTGGCACGACAGTGGGACTCCCTTGCCCATGGAAAATGTACTCCATAGATTTTGTTTCAGGATGAAGGCGAGCCTCAAACTGGCCCGGGGATTGCTCGCGAAATACGAGCGCAACATTCGAGAGCGGCTCTTTGTCGTCTCCTAAATTCACCAATTTTTTGCGCGTCTCTGCCGCCACCGGCCTTGATATTGCGGCGGCCGTTGCACGCTGTGCCGCGAGTTGCTGCACTAGGAACTCGGTAGGCAACATACTGCCCTTTTCTCGTGCGTACTGTAACAGAAGTTCGCCAGTCCTCCAATCTCCTCCAAGTTTTTCCAAAAATCCCCTGGCGGTTTCCTTGCTGATTTCCAGCTTCATGAGTTCTTGTTCTTTTTTCAGAGCGCTCATCCTTTGTTTTAACTGGACCTCGTCCCCTCCGGGTTCCAATTTGACATTGACGGTTTCAGAATCAACACGCACTACGATAAGTTCGACGACGAACCCTTCTTCGTCTGTCACTTCGAGTGTTTCTTCCGGATTCAGAAGCGCATGAATCTTCCAGACCTTGCCGGTGTGGGTTGCGCTCAGGTCTTTGAATTGATATTGAGAACGGATTGCATTCAAGTCAGCGTCAAGTTTTGGTTTATCAGTCTCTGGGTTCTTTGCCTTTGCGGCGGCGGCTTTGGCAGCGGTCGTTCCCTGATCCCATCGGCGTTTCACGTCAGGATCAAGCGCCTTATCGTCTTTCTTGTCGTCCTTTTTGCCAAATAATTTTGCGAAAAGAGACTTGGCTTTGGTGACGACCCAGTTGATGGCGGTATCGAGAGCCTTGTCGACCGTCTCCTGTATCTTCTTGATGACTTCCATAATCTTGCTGGCGATGTTACCGAGACCGAGGAAGCCGGCGAGGAAGCTGATGGCAATTGAGAGCATTCCTTCGAGCGCGGATTCGACCCTTGCGGCGGCGGCCCCGATCTGGCCGGCGGCAATGGCGACGATGGAGTCGACGAAGGCCTTGACGGCAGCGGCGATCTTGGCCAGCTTCTGCACGAAGACCATGATCGAGTCGTAAATCGAAATGATTGCGGAGATGAATCCTGCGCCGGGGATAAAGAGCGAGATCAGCTTTGGAATTGCCTTCTTGATGATCGTGTCGGTGACAAAGCCGACGATGCCACTGATCACCATGTCCTTGAGATTGGTCAGCTTCTCTTTGATCAGTTCCCAGGCCGCTGCCGGGCCGCCGTTCACGAGTGCCTTTACGACATCGAAGGCCAACTCGAGACCGGCCATGATTTTTTCGCCGTTGGGGCCGAGCGCTTTGACGATCTTGGCGCGGATCTGCGCCCAGGTAATACCCAACACGCTCAAGGCAAACATACCGAATTCACCGAGCGTGAAAGCCTTGGGGATATAGACACCGGGCAGTGCGCCGACGAGCCAGTCGATCAGAGCTTTCTTGAGATGCTCGCTGAAGTTCTTGACGAAGTTCGTCAAGCCAAGCTTGGCTGCATCGATCAAATGGCCGACGAAGGCCAGAGGGTGCTTGAGGATGTTTTTGAATGCTGCGCCCACCTTTTTCAGATAGGGCATGACGGCCGGCGCCACGACCTCGAAGATAAGTTGGAGCAAATCCCAAACTTTGCCGCCGGCCCAACTGATGAAGTTGACGAGGAACTTGCCGAAGACGCCCACGATCTTCATGAAGCCGCCGGGAAGATCGAGAATATCGGACCACTGGAGCGACTTGAGAGCTTTGATAAAGAGATCGGGAATCTGCGAGACGAAGCCGAGAAGCCCCGAGAGTACGCTTTTGAACCAAGCGAACGCGCGCGAAACGGCGTTGGCCTTTTTGATGTTCTCCCAGATCTCGTCTTCATGAATAAGATGCATGAAGCCGCCGATGAGCGCATCGGGAGTTTGCGGTACGGGCTCACCGGTGATGGGATTCTTGCCCATGACCGCGATGAGCAGAGGCCAGCCGGAGGTGCCCTCGGCCAGTTTGGCAATGGGCTTGAGGACGGCGTCGCGGACAAACTTCCAGATGTCCTCGATCGTGCCTTTGACAAAGCTGATGATCTTATCGATGGGATCGGTGAAGACGCGCTTGGCGCGGTCCCAGACATCGCCGAGATGGAAGATGTCGGTCCAGCTCAGGCTGTCGAGGAAATCCATCAGCGCCTTTTTGATGGAGCTGCCCACCATACCGAGCTCGTCGATCTTTCCGGAGATCCAGTTGCCCACCTTGTCGAAGATGCCGTATTTTTCGAGTGCGTCGGTGATCAGCGTTCCGCCGGGAAGGAATTCGACGATTGCGCGGAGCACGTTGGCAGCCGAGCGCTCGACGTGTTGCATGTTCACGGGATTGACACCGAGAACGATGGTGAACATCCGAAAGCCAGGGATGATGTAGGCTTTATCGGCGATCCAATCAAGAGCGTCGCTTATACCGAAACGCTGCACGCGAGGCGAGTCGACTCGTTCGCGTACGGCGAAACCCCGGCCGCTGACAACCGCAGCGGCCGCTTGATCGGCCTCACGTTCGTAACGATCATCGTGGTCAGAGGACCAGGCTTGCACGACAGGGGCCGTGTGCTGCTGCTGGATAACGTGTGCTGCTTCGTGCGAGATGAGAGTGAGGTCGGTGGGATGTTCGCCGTGCCCGAGAAAGATGTCGTTGCCGAAGGTGAAAGCTCGCGCCGAGAGCGACTGGGCTTTGCGTTCTGCCGCAGTGCTGGCATGCAGACGCACCGAGCTGAGATCGACCATGAGGCTGTTCTGAATAGCCTCCTTAATGTGGGGAGCCAGCGGCTGCCCGGAACCGAGGCTTGGAGTTTTTGAAGGAGCAAGCGGTGCTAGTTTCGGCTGGGTCTTGGCAGCTGCGGCCTGGGCTCTTCCGTGTGCCGTTGAGGCCGGTTTCACCACTGCTGGCTTTGGTGCGCCGGGAGGTTGCACGGTGTGCACCGCGGTTGCAGTCTTGGTTGGAAACGGTGCGTGCGCCGCCGGTTTGTGCACCGCGTGCTTGTGAGCATCGTGTGGGTGCTCGACAGGCTTGGGGATGGCAGGCAGCAGCGCAGACGGCTTGAGAGCAGCGGGTCCGTGTTCGGCTTCATGCGCGTCCACGTGCGCGTGTGCTTGCACCGGCGTGGGCATGCGTACGAGTTTCGATGGAGCTGCGGCGGACGTAGCCGGATGCAACGCGGCCACGGCAGGCTTGGCAAAGGCTGGAAGCGCGGCCGGGCGAGCGGGTGCAGGAGCTACGTCTTGCTTCGCAGCGGGCGCAGCCTTTGCCAGTGCACGGCTCGGCGTCGCGCTGCGTGGCGCGGCGGCGGCATGCTTGGGAGCGGCATTGGCAGTGGCCGGCATCGGCGTTATCCCTCAGGCCCGGACGGAGGCTTGGAGGCTTGCGCCGCAGCTTGCGCTTGCTTCAATTCATTCGGCAGTTGCCGGCTCAACTTGCGGAATTCACTTGAAACTCCAGCCAGCAGATGACAATATTGAATGCTCTTCCCGTGCTGTGCGGCGTCGACTGCAGCGCGCAGCACTGCGTTTCTGATTTGTCCTCCGGTAAGCTCGGCGACCGCTGAGAGCAAATTCAATTGGCCGTTCGTGACGCTGTGTTCAGGTCCAAGATGCGCCAGCCATAGCGCGCGGCGTTCCTCGGGGCCGGGCAGAGGAAACGAGAGAATCGCATCGAAGCGTCGGGAGAATGCGTCATCGAATCGGCTTCGGCCGTTGCTGGTGAGAATGGTGATTCCGTCGTAACTTTCCATTCGTTGCAGAAGGTAGTTAGTCTGCGCGTTGGCAAAACGGTCGTTGGCTTCGTGAATATCGGTGCGCTTGCCGAAGAGAGAATCGGCCTCATCGAAGAGCAGCAACACTTCGTTTTGTTCGGCGCGGGCCAGCAACTGGCTGAGGTTCTTCTCCGTCTCTCCGATGTACTTTGAAGTAACTGCCGAGAGATCGACGCGAAAGAGCGGAATTCCCAAACGCGTGGCAAGCCAGGCTACGGCGAGAGTTTTTCCTGTGCCGGAGGGGCCAACAAAAAGCGCGCGCGCAGAGGGGCGATAACGGGCCTGGATCGATGGTCCGAGCGAGCGAGGAAAATCTTCCCGCAACTGGCAGCGGGTGACCAGCGATTCCAATTCCAGCCGTAAGGTGGTGTTTGCAACCAGGGCTTCATCGCCGACTTCATCGGGAATCAGTTCGGCGAGCGCACCCAGCCCGACGAGATCGCCGCGCCTCGAAACGGCCCGGATGTCGGCGTAGGACGGAGACGAGTTTCTTCCGCGGGTTTTGCGGGTTGTTAATTCCTCTTGTGCTTTTGCGGCAAGAGTTGCGATTCGTCCCGCTGCATGGCGATGCGCAAGGGCTAGACGGCTGGCCAGCGCGCGGTCGCCAATTGCCGACGCCCAGAGTTCGGTGCGCTCTGCTGCGGAAGGAATCTCCAGACGCCAATCGAGGATGCTGCGATCGTCGGATTCAAACTCTCCTTCAGGCCCCGTGAGCAGAATGAGTGGCCCAAAGAATCCGGGAATGACTGGAACCGTTTTGCGTTCGCCCGGCACAAGCCATTGCGAAAAGACAGGAATGAAACCGTTGAGAACGAGCCAAGGCGCCATGCCCATAAGTTGGTCGGTGTGGACAAGAACCGCTTGTGCGTCGGAGTGGGAGGCGACCAGCGAAGAGGCGGCCCGCGCCTCGAGAGCATCCCCGCAACGGATGACGAGCGTGGGGCTGGTTCCATCCAACGCGCGAAGACGCAGAGACATTTCCTTGGCGTGAATTTGCGAGGATTCGCCTAAGGGAACCGGGTATTGATCGAACGTGATCGGCACCGACCCTGGCCATGCACTCTCCATTTTTTGCAGAGCAAGAACCGTCGGTAGTGGAGTGCGCATCTGGCGCTCTGGCAGCGGAAGGTCATCGCCGCAGAGTTGCAAGAGCCCGCAGCGGACTGCATTGCCT
>Ga0187890_10002538_pt1 | contig 12715 bp, 9 predicted proteins | sample June2016WEW_21_1_FD_133005 | JGI IMG/M metagenome (GOLD analysis project Ga0187890, IMG submission 133005) | Peatland microbial communities from SPRUCE experiment site at the Marcell Experimental Forest, Minnesota, USA - June2016WEW_21_10 | ecosystem: Environmental > Terrestrial > Soil >... | reverse complement strand
GGCGCCAGTTGGGTCAACGCCTACACCGGCTTCGGTAAAGGCACGGGCCAGATCGATCCCTCTGCCATGAGCCGCGGGGTCACTTACTGGATCGGCGCGGGCAGCTACGGAGGAGTTACCTTTGACAGTCCGGACAGTGGATCGCTGGTGATCACGCTGAAAGGCGCGACGGCATCCAGCCACGGCCCGGCGACAGACTGGAACAGCAGCTACGCAGGCCAGGCTCTGCTCGGCGAATCCGCCGTAACCACCGACTACTGGACGATCAACGGGCAGGCGCTGTCCGGATGCTCCTACCCCTCCAACAATGAATCCTGCTACTCCATCAAGTTCTGGAACCAGACAGACATAGCAGGACAGATTATGGGTCTGGGCGCGATCTCCAACGTGAATCTCGAATATCTGGAGATGGAAGGCACGGGCATGACCGGAGGAGCTTTTCCCAACAACAGCACTGCTGACAGGTGCGACTCCGACGGCTGCGGCGCAGTTACCGATGTGGGCATCTACGAAGGCAACGCGCCGGTCAGCAATTTATACATTGGATACGACTACATCCATCACATCGGCACCAATCCATTCATGTTCAATGTCACCGGGCCGGGGCAGTCTGTGAACCAGACTCTTACGTGGGATCACGACTGGATCGCCTACAATCACACCGGGCAGAACGGAATGCACACGGAAGCGGGCTCGGTCTACGCCTCCAACTTCACCGTCAGCTACAACGTATTCCAGGACATCTCCGGCTCGGGCGAGATTACCTCGGCCGGCGCGGCCACCCCTGCGATGTCCAACTGGACAATCTACGGCAACCTGTTTTTCTGGGATACGGCCTATGCGGCCCTGAACGGCCAGTATCATCAGGCGACGGTGGATAACGGCATTATCGATTTTCTGGGCGAGCAGATGTCCGGCCATGTGTACTTCTACAACAACACCATCGCCGGACTGAACAACGGCGTGGCTACAGGCAGCGGCACGCCCTTTTCCACCGCGGCAGTAGTTGCCAACCAGGGATACAGCACCTGCGGATCCAGCTGCCCCATCGTGCAGATCTACAACAATCTCTGGTGGAATTCGGCCTGGATCTCCGGCGACTATCCCTCCTATTGCCAGATCGTGTCCAAAGCGACCTGCACTCAGGATTACGATGCCTTCTACAACGGTAGCGTAGCCGAGGGCGCACTCGCTGAGCCCAGTGAAGCTCATGGTTTTCTGGTCACGGCATCGACCAATCCGTTGGTCAACTTCTCGGCCTCTACGCTTGCCGGCTTCGAACTCGCCGCGCCCGATCCCTTCACCAGCGAAGAGGGCCTCACTCTTGGCGCGCCCTACAACGTCGACATGCTGGGTGTAACCCGGGGCGCCGTCGGCACATGGGACCGCGGCGCATTGCAACTGGGCACAAGCACGCAAAGCACACTGCAATCCATCTCCGTGTCACCGGCCAACCCGTCGATCACTGTCAATGGCGTCCAGCAGTTTACTGCCACAGGAACCTATAGCGACAGCAGCACCCAAAATCTCACCAATTCTGTGACCTGGACATCTGCCAATACAAGCGTCGCCTCCATATCAAGCACCGGCATGGCGACGGGGCTGAAGGCGGGAACGAGTACGATTACTGCCACCTCAGGTTCAGTGAGCGGCGCAACCACGTTGTCAGTTACGGCCCACACACTTCAGTCGATCTCCGTGACACCGGTCAACGCGTCGGCTGCCGCCGGGAGTTCCAAGCAGTACACCGCTACCGGAGCTTACAACGACGGAACCACCGCGAACATTTCCAGCTCAGTGACCTGGACATCTGCCAGCACAAGCGTCGCCTCCATATCAAGCACCGGCATGGCGACGGGGCTGAAGGCGGGAACGAGTACGATTACTGCCACCTCAGGTTCAGTGAGCGGCGCAACCATGTTGTCAGTTACGACCGATCTGCCAGCGGATACGCCGACGATTACGCCTGGATCGGGAACCTACATGTCTGCGCAGACAGTGACGATTTCTGATTCGACACCGGGGGCAACCATCTTCTACACGATCAACGGAATGACGCCGACGACCAGTTCGACCGTCTATAACGGTCCCATCACAGTCTCGTCGACTGAATCAATAGAGGCAATTGCTGTTGCGACAGGGTTCAGTGAGAGTGCGGTTGCATCCGCAACATATACGATTACAGCACCCGTAAAGATTACACCGACTCTCAACGTTACGCCCTCGCCTTCCAGCGTTGGCACTGATCAGGTCGTTTCGGTCGCGGTAGTGGTCAGCGGCGGTAATGGGAACGCGATACCTCATGGCTCAGTCACATTAGTCGGAGGTGGATACACGTCAGGGGCTGAAACCCTGAGCGCTGGTGCTGCAACGATTAGCATTCCTGCCGGATCGCTGAGCATCGGGATCGACACGCTGACTGTAACCTATACGCCAGACTCCTCCAGTTCAACAAACTACAACAGCGCCATAGGAATGGCGACCGTGACCGTAGCGACAACAACGTACTCGGTGACAGCCACAGCAGTCACGGTCTCAAAGGGTATAGCTGGCACATCGGTGGTCACTGTGAGTTCCAGTAACGGTTATATAGGAATTGTGACGCTCACGTGTGCCGTTAGCTCAAGTCCCTCTGGTGCAACCGATCTCCCAACTTGCTCTGGCGAACAGCCTGTGACGCTCACTTCCAATGTGGCGAGTAGTTCAACAAGCGTAACGGTATACACGACGGCGGCTAGCGCTGGCAGCTTAACGTGGCTGAGGCCGGGCAGGGGATGGCGTGGCGAAGGTGCGGAAGCAGTTCTGGGTTTGTTGATTCTCATCGGGATTCCCGCACGGCACCGGAAGTACCGATCAATGATCGGCATTCTACTCGTGATAGCAACGCTCGGTAGCCTTTCGGCCTGTGGCGGCAAAGTCGAGCGGAGCGGTGGAACTGCGATAACAAACCCGGGAACAACTACTGGAACTTATACGATCACTGTGACGGGCGTTGGTAATGACTCAGACAAGACGACAGCCACAACCACATTTAGCCTCACGGTGAACTGATATGGGATACCGCCCTTTTTCAGTTCGGTTATCAATGGTGTGTATCTCACATCTTCCCGGCTCTCAAGTAAATGCGCAAGAAAACCCATGAAATGCTTTCCAATTCTGGGTTCAAAGCCGGCCCCTGGGTAGTGGAAATAATCCATTCACAGATTAATCGGTTCCGCAGACCGCTGGTCACCTTCGAAAAGACAGAAGCCAGCAACGTCGCATTTCTCTCATTCGCCTGCGGCCATTTTCTGCTAGAGGCAGACTGTTACTCCGTACGGATAAATTGAAAAAACTCGAAGACCCAATCCTCCACGCGCTCAAGGAGGGATCTTGATCAGGGAGATCCGATGAAGTTGCCCAGATTGTCCTTTCGCCCAATAATCAGCGCGCCGATTGGCTGTCCGCAACTGGGACCGATGTCAATCTTTTTTTGAGGGCTTATTTGATTTCGAGCAAAGACGAGCGAAGTTGTAGCCCTTAACGTCGCGGGGTAGTCAAATTGAGGGTCATTGCGACCGCGACTGGTTCCCGAATTGAGGTCAAGCTGGACTTCGTGAACTGAGCACTAGTGATACCCTCATGCTGAGTTAGATCAAATCGTTCAGTGAAAGCACACGGCGGGACACGGAACGTCGGATGAGTTTCCCTCCGATCTCCATCGGGCCATCACGTTCACGTTCACGTTTGCTTCGGCAGTAACCGGGGGAAAACGAGCACACTATCTTTTGTTAGTGGTCCGCACCTCGCGTGCGCAGGCCATTCCGTGAGCTGAGGGAAATGCCTCCTGTAGCTCACAGGGCGAAGCTATGTTTAATAGACAGCCCATCTGTTCAAAACCCTTGCATACGGAGTGTCTATCCATGGAAGTCCAAGGAGCGCGGATTTCGTACTGTCATGCCAGTGGAACAGGAAACTGGTGGGCCATTTACACTCTCCATCAACATGAGAAGAGGGCAGCCGAAATGCTAGCAGCGAAGGGCTGCGAAGTGTTTCTGCCAGTGTTCGAGGTGACCCATCGCTGGAAAGATCGCAACATTAAGCTTTCGATTCCATTATTCCCCTGTTATCTCTTCGTGCGCGAGAATCTTGCGCAGCGGTTGCAGATTGTAACTACGCCTGGAGTTCACATGATCCTTCGTCATGGAGAGCGGTTCGCGGTAGTTAGGAACGCTGAGATAGAGGCTCTGCAGAAAGCAGTGCGAAACAGTCGCCGCTTAGAGCCGCACCCGTTTCTGCAATGTGGAGAGCGAGTACGGGTAACTCGCGGCACGCTGGAAGGTGTTGAAGGGATCTTAGTGCGGAAGAAGAATCTTTGCCGGCTGATTCTCTCGGTGGAGATGCTGGCCCGCTCGGCATCTGTTGAAGTGGACGCGGAGGATGTGACGCCCGTTTTGTCCACCAGCAGGAATTTGGATCGACAGTCGAAATTGGATTCGTACGTCCTCGCCAGCTTGGAACAAAGGGCATGAGCGCGGTGAGTGTGGTCGCTCGAGTCTGGCAAAAGCTAACGCACGGTAAAGTGTCAGGGACAAGAACTGGACTATGAATCGCAACAGCAGATCGCAAGGATGGGCAACGGCGCTGGTTGCCGCTCTCACGCTCATGTCCACGGCTGCGGGACAAACTGTGCTGCCGCTGCCAAAAAGCAGCGAAGCACCGGATTCCCGCGCAACGACTCGTGTTGGAGGATCCTCGCCGGAAAGCGTGTCGGCGAGCTCCGCGTTTGGTGACCGCTATGAGATCGGGATCGGCGATGTGATATCCGTCAACGTGTGGAAGGATGCGGAACTCTCCCGGAGCATGCCTGTGCGTCCCGACGGCCAAATCTCTTTGCCCGTCATCGGTGAGGTGCAGGCTGCGGGGCTTACGACTGTGCAACTTCAAGCGCAGATCGTGTCCCGGCTCGATACGTACATTCGCAATCCTCAGGTTAACGTCATCATTCAGGAGATCAAGAGCCGGACCTTCAACGTAATGGGGAAAGTCGCAAAGCCCGGATCATTTGAACTATCTAAGCCCACGACGGTCTTAGATGCGATAGCACTGGCGGGCGGATTTCAGGAATACGCGAGGCAGAGTCGGATTTATGTTCTTCGGATGTCGCCTGGCAAACTTCAAACGATGCTTCCTTTCAATTACAAGGCAGTTATCAAGGGCAAGCGACCGGCCGAGAACATTCAGATTCAGCCTGGAGACACCGTTGTTGTTCCCTGAAGTTATACCTTCATGGCCTCGTGAAACTTCACTCGCCGACAAAGGGCCGCGGCGTGCAATGAAATTGATCCGTAATTCAAGAACTCGCGAATCCGTGTGGCGCTCCCTCGCCACACTTGCGCCTACGATTTTGTTCACTGCGTCCATTTGTGCTCAGGTGGAGAGTCCGGTTTCCGCGGCCCAGGGAATCGAATCGATGTTTGGCAGTGGGGTGGAGTCCGGGCCCCGATTCGCCAACGAGCAGATGCCAACGGATGTGATTCTTGCTGAAATCGGGTACGAGGCCGCGTACGATACAAACCCACTCGGCCTTTCCGTGTCAGCGTCAGCAGGCCAGGAACAGACTGTCGCTGGGAATCTCCTGCTTCAGCACCAGGGTTCTCGCATCACTACCGTAATCGGCTTTCAGCCATACTATGAATCTTTTGGCGGGAATTTAGGTTATGCCCAGTTCAATCAGTTATCTTCGGCTGATATCAGCCTGGTTTTGATGCCGCGCTGGTCCGTTCGCGTGCGTGATTCCTACTTCAATCAATTGGGAAGCACTCCGCTTCTAGCTGCCGATGTGAGCGTTTCGCCGCTGGGGCCTCCCAGCAGCCTCAACCAAACAGTTTATACACCGTTGGTTTCAGAGCAGGAGAACAGCGCACGCCTGGACATCATCTATCGCGGTAGCTTGCGGACCATGGTAGACGTGTTCCAAGGATATGACAACAGGTCATTCTCTGAAAAGTCGTCCTCTCTGTCGCTTTACAGTACCCGGGGGCCCAACACCGGGGCCGAGTATGTTTGGCGTTCGAGTGAACACTCGATGTTGGGAATTCTGGCCCTCTATCAAGGCTTGGATGTGGCTGGAAGCTTGCCTGCGGGACTCCCATCGCGGCTGGAAGTTGGAAGCGCTTTTGTTACTGCGCAATGGAATCCGATTGCCAACCTCGAACTGCAGGGATTTGCAGGACCTCAGATTGTTGGGGAGCCCAGCGCCAACTTGGGTATCGATGGTTCATCGAAGCAGATCCAGTGGGGTGCAGGCGGAACTATCGAGGCTCAGGGGAGACGAGGTGCTCTCGTAATTTCCGGCAGTCACGTGACAGCGGATGGCGGCGGACTTGTGCCGTTTGTGGTCAGTTCATCGATTCACGGCGCATGGCGCCGCAACCTCGGTGGACATTGGGAAGTTTCTTGCAATTTGGATCTTGGCAGAAATCGTTCGTTCTCTCCGCCGGGAAATCTGACCCAGGCGGGGACGAGTGCAGGCCTTTCTCGGTCCTTCAGCAAGCGGGCAATGCTGCACATTGAATATCAATTCATGCGGCAAATGCCCACAGGCAATGTTCCCGCCCTATCGGAGTTTCATCGCAATCGGATAGTCACGGGAATTAGTTGGCAGTTTGGCGCGCTTCCCCTGGGGCGCTGAAGAACGGACTCCGGTGCGTGACTTCGGTGCCTTTCACTCTCTTCCCTTTATAACTTCAAAACCGATCTTCTGCGACCCGATCGCTCTCAGCAGAGCTGGCGGGCGTCTGCGCGGAAGTCGAGTGGTTCGGAGGTGATTTCATGAACGCACTCGGTCTGGCTCGAATGAGCCGCGAGGAGAAGCAACCCGCTCGCGTGGTGGAACGGCATGGAGCAAATCCCCCTCTCAACGAAGCAGCATTTGCCGCTCAACTATATCGGGAGCGCATACGCGCCGAGCGCTCCGGCCGGAAATTCGCGCTGATTTTGGTTGAGAGCGGTTTGGCAGTCGTTGGCCCGAGGCCCTCTCTGAACCTGCCCTCTGTTCTCGTGCGCCTGACTCGAGAAGCCGATATTGTCGGTTGGCAGCAACAGGACAAAGTGGCCGGCGCCATCCTGACCGAGTTTGGAGACCAAGACGTTGTCAATGCGCTGGACAGTATTCGTACCCGCCTGAGCGGGGAACTGCGCAAGATGCTGCCAGATTCACAGCAGAATGCCCTTCGCGTCACATTTCATGTGTTCCCCGATCAATGGGATGTCGGAACGAGAGATTTCGCGATGGATCTGGCGTTGTATCCAGATATCGCAGCGAACGAAAACAAGGCTGTTAGCAGAGTGACGAAACGAGCGCTCGACGTCACGTGCAGCATGGCAGCTCTGATCATGTTATTCCCCATTATTGTAGTCATCGCTCTCGCCGTCCGGCTCACCTCAAAGGGTCCAGCATTCTTTCGACAGGAACGCATCGGGCGGTTCGGCAAACCCTTCAACATGTATAAATTTCGATCAATGACGTGTCATGCCCCTTCGGAAAGTCACGAGAAGTTTGTGCAGGAGTTCATCAGCGGAAAAATGACCTCTCCGAGCGAAGCGGGAATCTACAAATTGACGAATGACCCGCGTGTAACGCCACTGGGGGATTTCCTGCGCCGTACCAGCCTTGACGAGATCCCGCAGTTCTTCAACATACTGCGCGGCGACATGTCTCTGGTGGGCCCACGGCCGCCCCTTCTCTACGAATTGAGGGCCTATGACGCGTGGCACAGGCGACGCCTGCTCGAGGCCAAGCCGGGGCTCACTGGACTGTGGCAGGTAAGTGCTCGCAGCCGCTCCAGCTTCAATGAGATGGTGCGTTTGGATTTGCGGTACGCGCGTATGCAGTCCGTTTGGCTTGACCTGTCGCTTCTCTTTAGAACCGCGCGGGTTATCTTCTCCGACCAAGGTGCCCGCTGACGGGCAGACAGAAGGCGCAAGCATATGATCCGTTTGAGCGTAATCGGCTATGGCTATTGGGGGCCGCGCGTGGTGCGCAACTTTCACCGCCACCGCGACCTACAAGTGAAAGTGATTTGCGATCGGAAGTCTGAAGCTCTGTGCCAGGCGCGCCAAGAGTACCCCGATGTGGCTTTCTCTTGCGATCCCAATGACGTGATCACTTCCGCAGATATCGATGCGGTCGCCATTGTTACTCCGGTGTGGACACACTTCGAACTAGCCAAGGCGGCCTTGCAAAACGGAAAGCACGTCTGGGTGGAGAAACCTTTTACGATGGATTCGGAACAGGCGAAAGAACTTATTGAACTGGCCGAGTCCCGTAACCTCATCATCATGGTGGACCATACGTTTCTTTTTACTGGCGCGGTGCGCAAGATGCGGGAGCTCATCGACGGGCAGGTGCTCGGACCGCTCTATTACTATGACTCTACACGCGTCAATCTTGGTCTGTTTCAGCATGATGTGAACGTCGTATGGGATCTGGCTCCTCACGATCTTGCCATCATGGATTACCTGATTCCGGACAAGCCGGAAGCGGTAGTCGCTACAGGCCAGAATCATCTCAACGGTCATGAGGATATGGCGTACATTACCGTCTACTACTCCAATAAGCTCATCGCCCACGTGAATGTCAACTGGCTATCCCCGGTCAAGGTGCGTACTACGCTCGTGGGAGGGGAAAAAAAGATGCTGGTTTGGAACGACCTCGAGGTAGACGAAAAGCTTCGCATCTACGACAAGGGCGTGCAGATGAGCGGGGAGGCTGGTGTTTACGAACTCTTGGTGAGTTATCGTTCTGGGGATATGTGGGCGCCGAAGGTGGACGCCACCGAGGCTCTGAAGGCTGAGGCATCGTATTTCGCCGAATGCATCAATACCGGGCAGCGTCCAATTAACGACGGGAATGCCGGTTATCGAGTGGTTCGGCTGCTTGAAGCCGCTAACGAATCGCTACGCAACCGGGGAAGGATTGTGATCCTGTGAACGTAGAATTTAACTCCATTGCGCCCGACGTGCGGCTGGGCCGCGACGTAATGCTGTCAAGATTCATCAACCTCTACGGCTGTAGCGTGGGTGACGAAACTGGCATCGGTGCCTTCGTCGAGATCCAGAAGAATGCAACTGTGGGTGCCCGTTGTAAGATCAGCAGCCACACTTTCATTTGCGAAGGAGTGACCATCGAGGATGAAGTCTTTGTCGGCCACGGAGTTACTTTCATCAATGACCGTTTACCCAGGGCCACCAACCCCGACGGCACTAGAAAGACAGATTCGGACTGGACTCTGGCAGTGACGCGCGTATGTAAAAAGGCCTCGATCGGGTCTGGTGCAACGATTCTGGGCGGACTGACAATTGGACAGCATGCCTTGGTGGGGGGCGGAAGCGTTGTCACCCGCGATGTTCCCCCATATGCCGTGGTGGCCGGCAACCCGGCACGGGTATTGCGCATTCTCGCCGAGGAACGGACATCCAACCCTGCTTCGACTCCTACGCTCAAATCGCCCACTGCGCAGATCTCCTGACCAGGAAGCCTAACCAGTGTTTGCACGATATGCGCTCAGCATTCCGAGAGTGAACTCCCGGAGATCAGGAAGAGATTAGACATGAGGCTCGACCGTGCCCTCAGTATTGGTGTGGCTCGCCCGCTTCTTCGGCTTAAGAGACAGAACCGTCCTGCGGCCATTCCGATCTTGATGTATCACGCGATTCGACGTGATCTATGCGACCGACATCCCTACTACGAAACAAACACTTCGCCGGAACGCTTTACCGCACAGATGAAATACCTCAGTGAGAACGGCTATGAAACAATCGACCTCGATGACATTGCCGGCGTTCGCGGACAAGCTTTCTCACATTCCAAGAAAGTCGTGATCACTTTTGATGATGGATATCGCGACTTTTATACGGAGGCGCTTCCGGTCTTATCCAGATACAAATTCAAGGCGGTTGTCTATGTAGTGAGCGGATTTCCAGGGAAAACGTCGACACATCGGGATTCAGTCCGGTACATGACGTGGCACGATCTTCGCGAAATCCAACGCCATGGTATGGCAATCGGTTCACACACGGCAAGCCATTGCCAGTTACTCAAAACTTCCGAAAGCAGTATGTACCGGGAACTGGTTGACTCCAAGCAAACTATCGAAAACGAACTTGGCATCCAGGTTCGTTCTTTCGCTTACCCGTTTGCCTTCCCAGAGCACCAAACAGAATTCGTGAATACGCTTCGATCGCTTCTGGAGAGGAGCGGGTACGTGAATGGGGTATGCACGTCGATCGGCACTGTGGGGGCAAGCTCCGATCTCCTCTGCCTACCGAGACTTCCCATCAATTCTTATGATGATAACCGTTTGCTCGAAGCTAAACTGAATGGCGCTTATAACTGGGTTCATGTGCCTCAGTTGGTATACAAGCGCGCAATGATGAGATCCCATGAGTCGCGTCCATCCAACGCTCTTCCAGTCAGTTCAATGACGGGACACACGAAATCACGCGACAATGAATGGGGACCAGGAATCAAAGACGCCGAATAGAAACTGTCCTACAAATTCTTCGATACTGTCAAGCAACTCATGATATGGCAACGGCAAGAGCATCGATAAAGTCGAGGACGGCCGATACAAAATCGATACTCCCTGTTTGGAGTCCGTGTAGAGTTAGGTGACTAGGTTATGGATCTTTCCATCATCATTGTGAACTGGAAATCGGCAAAGCTGATTCGTGACTGTGTCGCCACTATCCGCCGCTACACCTCTGGAATCACCTATGAGGTCATTGTGGTCGATAATGCCTCGCCCGATGACTCCCTTCGCGTCCTGAAGCAAATCGCCGGGATTCAGGTCATTGCGAGTGCCTGCAATCTTGGATTCGGCGGGGCAAACAATTTGGGGGTACAGCGGTCTTGCGGACGGGTGGTCCTGTTCTTAAATCCCGACACAATTCTGGTCAGCCGAGCAATAGAACAGATGCTGAATTGCGTCGACTCGGATTCTTTTGCCGGGGCAGTTGGCTGTCGGCTTCTGAATTCCGACCTATCTCCTCAGACAGAATGTGTACAGCCATTCCCAACGATCCTCAATCAGCTGCTGGATAACGAGTGGATCAAGTCGCTCTTTCCGAGGGCGCGTTTGTGGGGCCAGAACGAACCTCATGGCAGTGCCGAGAGTACTCCCTTTCACGTCGAAGCGCTGTCAGGAGCCTGCGTGATGGTGCCGCGGACCATTCTTGAAATGGTTGGAGGCTTCAGCGCCGGCTATTTCATGTATGGCGAGGATATTGATCTTTGTTACAAGATCCGGAAGGCGGGATGGAAGATATATCAGGTGCCGCAAGCAACCATTGTTCATTATGGCGGACGCAGTACCGACCAATGCGATGACAATGCCTTTCGCGATGTCGCGATGCGGGAATCGGTCTATAGGTTTTTGCTGCATACGCGGGGTACACTTTACGCAACTGGGTACAGGCTTGCTATGACGTGCGCGGCGCTGGTGCGGGTTGTGTTGCTTGTTATAGCTCGCACTCTGGTGATCGGCAGACAGAAAAGACCGCGCCTGACGTTCACTTTCACTCGATGGCTGCGGGTGCTCAGGTGGAGCGTTGGTCTGGAGAGTTGGGCAAGCCTTCTGTCAGATTCCCGGGGCACCCAGTACAACAGGATCACAATCTAATGTGCGGAATTTGCGGAAAAGCCGTGTTTGATGCCTCTGAGGACAGGGTCACCCCAGAACTCCTGCGGCAGATGATGGCCACGTTGAGCCACCGTGGACCGGATGACTCCGGTTTGTATGTTTCGGCCGGGATCGGTCTCGGCCATACCCGACTCAAGATCATCGACCTGACTACTGGATTTCAGCCGATGTCGAATGAAGATGGGTCGGTGCGCTTGGTATTTAACGGGGAAATATACAACTACAAGGAACTGCGCGAATTCCTTCTTGGCAAGGGGCATCGCTTTAGTAGCACAAGTGATACCGAAGTAATTGTGCATCTTTATGAGGAACATGGTGTCGAATCAATCGAAATGCTGCGCGGCATGTTTGCGATTGCTCTTTGGGATGAGAAGAAGCGACTATTGTTGCTCGCCCGCGATCGCGTGGGGATCAAGCCGCTCTATTACCTCGACACAGGACGCGCAATGCTGTTTGCCTCAGAGATAAAGGCGATCTTGGCAGATCCAGAAGTGAGTCCTGAGATCGATCTTTCAGGAGTGGATCGTTTTCTTACCTATCATTACATGCCTGGCGACTTGACACTTCTCAAGGGGGTGAAGAAACTTCCACCCGGGCATTTCATGACTGTAGCAAGCGGGAGGGTCGCAATCCACCAATATTGGGACCTTCACTTTCCAAAGACCGGGCGGAGAAGGAGCGCAGAAGAGTATTCAGAAGAATTATTGGGCCTGCTGGAAGAAACGGTAGAAATGCATATGATCGCCGACGTACCAGTCGGCATCCTTCTAAGTGGGGGGGTGGATTCGAGCGCAATGCTCAGCTTTGCTGCGGAGCGATCCGGTTTCCCAATCAGCACGTTCACGATTGGATTCGAGGGGCAGAATTTCTCCGACGAGCGGCCTTACGCAAAACTCGCCGCGGAAGAACACGGATGCGCGCACTATGAAGCCACAATCACAGCGCAAGACTTCCGCGATTGCCTTCCTCGGTTCGTCTGGCACATGGAAGAGCCGGTATGCGAACCGCCGGGAATCGCGCTCTATTACATC
>Ga0187890_10002536_pt1 | contig 12722 bp, 11 predicted proteins | sample June2016WEW_21_1_FD_133005 | JGI IMG/M metagenome (GOLD analysis project Ga0187890, IMG submission 133005) | Peatland microbial communities from SPRUCE experiment site at the Marcell Experimental Forest, Minnesota, USA - June2016WEW_21_10 | ecosystem: Environmental > Terrestrial > Soil >... | reverse complement strand
TCAAGAAAGAGCAGGCGGCCGGCGCCGCGCAAGCGCAGCCCCTGCCAGCCGGACCGCTTTGAGCGCTAAGGGCGGCCAAGCGCAGGTCCCGCCCGATGCCGGCGTGTTGCCGGACGCTCCGCCGGCGAGCCTGATTCTCAGGCTGACCCCGCCCGCCGCGCTGCCCTTCGTCCAGCTCGCCCGGCTCGATCGGCCGATCGGCTGGCAATTGCTGCTCGCGCCTTGCTGGCAATCGGCGGCGCTGGCGGGCCTTTCCAGCCGGGCGGGCCCCGACGTCGCGCATCTCGCGCTGTTCCTGGTCGGCGCGATCGCGATGCGCGGCGCCGGCTCCACCTACAACGACATTCTCGACCGCAAACTGGACGCCGGCGTCGAGCGCACGAGGGGGCGTCCGTTGCCTTCGGGGCGCGTCACGGTGCGCGCCGCAGCGATCTTTCTGGTCTGCGAGGCGCTGGTCGGCCTCGCCGTGCTGTTGTGCTTCAACCGATTCGCCATCGGCCTCGGGCTTGCCTCGCTGGCGATCGTCGCCGTCTATCCGCTGATGAAGCGCGTCACCACCTGGCCGCAGGCGGTTCTCGGTCTCGCCTTCTCCTGGGGCGCGTTGATGGGCTGGGCGGCGGCCTACGGCGCGCTCGCGCCGCCGGCGTTGTGGCTCTACGCCTCGGCGTTCTGCTGGACGATCGGTTACGACACGATCTACGCGCTGCAGGACGCGCGCGACGACGCGATCGTCGGAATCAAATCGACCGCGCGGCTGTTCGGCGCCAGAGTCCGGCACGGCGTCGGCCTGTTCTATCTCGGCGCGGCGCTGTTCGCCGAACTGGCGCTTGTCGCCGCCGGCGGCTGGCGGATCATCGCGCAGCTCGGGCTGTGCTTCTACTGCCTGCATCTGGCCTGGCAATTGCGCCGCCTCGACGGCGCGAGCCCGTCGATGGCGCTCAAGCTGTTTCGCTCCAACCGCGACGCCGGCCTCATCTTGTTCGCCGGCCTGGCGATCGACGGATGGACGGCCCGCTTCCTGTCCTGAACGAATGGCGCGGCGCCATCGGGAACGCTGATCATACAGGCGGTGTTCGGACAATCGATTAACCAAACAGTAACGCGTCGGCGCGATGCTAACGGGTTATCGGACGTCGCATGTATATTCGCCTCCGGAAAGGCGAGCGATATCAAGAAGCGACGGAGTTGTGGCACGGTAATTGCTAAATGGAGAAATGAGCAAATCGCGTTACGCTCGCATCAGTCAGGCGTGCCGATCGATGAACGGACGGTCGGATCGGGTCAACGGCGGGGAAGCGGATTTAACCAATGGTGGAGGGCGCCTAACCATAGGAGGTCCTCATGTTGAACAAGCTATGTCTCGCATTTGCCGGCGCTCTGACGGTTCTGCCGCAGATCGCCCTGGCCGGCGACAGTTTCAGCAGCAAATGCGTCGACGTCTCCGTGCCGAAGCAGGCGATCGCCGCGCGCAACGGCAAATGGATCGAGCTGACGCCTGAGCAGTGGCAATTCCTGCGCGGCATCTACGCGATGAACCCCGAAACGCCCGCCGGCCTGCCTTATGGCGACAAGGCCGTGCTCGCGCAGGTCGAGGGCAACAGCGGCGGCCTGGTGTTCTTCATCGACGGCGACAGGGCCTGCACGCCGATGCCGGTTCCCCACGAGCTTCTGGCGATGATGCACGACGTCGCGACCGCGACGATCAATCACGAATCGGGCGGCCTGTAATCGGACCTTCGCGATTCGATTGAGGTTTCCCGGTTAGGCGCGACCCGGCTCGCGCGCTGTTCGCCGCGCGCCCTCAGGCGCGATCGGCTCCGGAAGGCGCGGCAGATCGGCGCTACCGCCGCCGTCTCCTTCCTTGCTCGCCCGCGGCGCCTTCGCGCGCCGGCAGTTCGATGGCCCGCGCCAGATTGGGGAAGGCGTCGATCTTGTTGGGCAACGCCATCGCGGCGACGAAATATTCCTGGAAGCGCGGCTCGATCGCGGTTTCGATCTTTTCGACGCGGCGCACCACTTCCTCGATTTCGCTTCGCGCGGCGAGGTTGAGCAGGGCGATCCGCGCGCCCGTTCCCGCCGCGTTGCCCGCCGCCGCGACCTTGGCGAGGTCGCAATCGGGAATCAGGCCGAGCGCCATCGCATAGGTCACGTCGATATGGCTGCCGAAAGCGCCGGCCAGCGTCACGCGATCGGGCGCCGCTGCGCCGTAGCGCTCCAGCAGCAATTTCGCGCCGGCGTAGAGGGCGGCCTTGGCGAGTTGAATCGCGCGCACGTCGGTCTGATAGATTTGCAGGCGCGGCTCGCCCTCATGCAACACATAGGCGAAGGTGCGGCCGACCGCCTCGACGCGTGGGGTCCTTTGCGCCAGCGCGCCGTCGATGACGCCGTCGGCGGTCAGGACGCCGCTAAGGAACATTTCGGCGATGATCTCGATGATGCCGGAGCCGCAGATTCCGGTGACGCCGATCTGCGCGATCGATTCGGCGAAGCCCGCCTCGTTCGACCACTTCTCGCTGCCGATCACCTTGAAGCGCGGCTCCAGGGTCCGGCGATCGATGCGCACGCGTTCGACGGCGCCGGGCGCGGCGCGCTGGCCGCAGGAGATTTGCGCGCCTTCGAACGCCGGGCCGGTCGGCGAGGAGCAGGCGATCAGCCGGCGCCGGTTGCCGAAGACCAGCTCGGCGTTGGTTCCGACATCGACGAGCAACGTCAATTCGTCGCGCAGATAAGGCCCTTCGGCGAGCACGACGCCGGCCGAGTCGGCGCCGACATGGCCGGCGATGCACGGCAGGCAATAGACGAAGGCGCCGGGCGCGACCTCAAGGTCGAATTCGCGGGCGCGCGCCTCGAAGGCGCTGTCGAGGGTCAGCGCGAACGGCGCGCCGCCAAGCTCGGTCGGATCGAGGCCGAGGAACAGGTGATGCATGATCGGATTGCCGACCATTGTGATCTCGAAAATATCGCCGCGGGCGATCCCCGCTTGCCTGACGACTTCGCCGATCAGCGAATCGACGGCGGCGCGCACGCTTCGCGTCAATTCCGCCTCGCCGCCCGGATTCATCATCACATAGGAGACGCGGCTCATCAGATCTTCGCCGAAACGGATCTGCGGGTTCATCAGGCCGGCGGAGGCGACGACTTCGCCGCTCGCAAGATCGCAGAGATGGGCGGCGATCGTGGTCGAGCCGATGTCAAGGGCGACGCCCAGGGCGCGCTCGTGAAAGCCCGGCGCGAGGCCGACGATGTCGCGGCCCTTGCGCAACGCCACCGTCGCCTTCCAATCGCCGGCGCGCAGGGTTTTCTGCAGATCGCGCAGCACGCTCAGATCGGCCGCCGTCTCGCCGACGCCCCATTGCTCCGTCAGCGCCGATTGCAGGCGACGCAGGTCGCTTGACGGGTCGTGCATGTCGGGCTCGGGAACCTCGACATAGTACAGGCGCACGACGGGATCGACGACGATCGGGTGGGCCTCGGCGCGCTTGCGCACGACCTGCCGGTGGACCTGCGAATCGGCGGGCACGTCGACGACGAGATCGCCGCCGATGCGCGCCTGGCAGCCAAGCCGGCGGCCTGGGGCGAGCGGCCCGCGCGTTTCGACATAGCGTTGCTCGACGGCGCTCCAGGGCGTGAGGTGATCGGGCGCCGCGGCGACGCCATGCTTGGCGAATTGGCCTTCCGCGACTTCGATCTGGCAGCGCCCGCAAATGCCGCGCCCGCCGCACACCGAATCGAGGTCGACGCCGAGCTTGCGCGCCGCCTCCAGGAGGCTCAACCCGTCGGCCAGCCGATCTCTTTTGCCCGATGGCGTGAAGACGACGAGATGTTCGCTCAAGGTCTCAGGTCCGCGCCCGCCGGCGCCCGCCCTCGCGCCGTTCTGCCGCGGCCTCGTCGTCGGTCGAAGCTTGGCGATTCCAGCGAATCCAGGCGGCGCAATTGGGATCGCGGCCCATCGCGACGTCGGCGCTGAGGACCGCCTGCCGATCTTCCGCGTGCAGCGGGTTCATGATCGCCGAGGCGAGCCCCGCGCCGATCATCACGAAACGGCGCTCGAAACCGATGACGAATTCGCCGGTCGCCGAGGAGACGCGCGTTTCGGTCATGGATCGACGCTTCCCCGCCGTTGACGAGTATAATTCCTTCGCTTCGCCCGCAATCACGATCTACGCCAGGGCGCGCGCCTGGTCCGACCCCTGGCGGCGGGCCATCAGGGCTTTCGCCGTCTCCACCGCGACGGCGGCGTCGCGGCAATAGGCGTCGGCGCCGACCGCCTGCGCGAAAGATTCGTTCAACGGCGCGCCGCCGACCAGCACGATATAGTCGTTGCGCACGCCCTTTTCCTTCAGCTTGTCGATGACCACCTTCATATAGGGCATGGTGGTGGTCAGCAGCGCCGACATGCCGAGGATTTCCGGCTGGTGCTTGTCGATCGCCTCGAGATATTTCTCGACGCCGTTGTTGATGCCGATGTCGAACACTTCGAATCCGGCGCCCTCCATCATCATGCAGACGAGGTTCTTGCCGATGTCGTGGATGTCGCCCTTGACGGTGCCGATCACCATCCTGCCGACCTTGGGCGCGCCGGTGGCGATGAGCAGCGGGCGAAGAATCGCCATGCCGGCCTTCATTGCATTGGCCGACATCAGAACTTCCGGCACGAACAGGATGCCGTCGCGAAAATCGACGCCGACGATGCGCATGCCCTCGACGAGCGCCTTGGTCAGCACGTCATAGGGCGTCCAGCCGCGCCCCAGCAGGATGCGCACGCCTTGCTCGATCTCTTCCTTCAGCCCGTCATAGAGATCGTCGTGCATCTGCGGGACGAGTTCATCGTCCGCCAGCGTCGACAGATCGAGGTCGTCATCGGCCATCGTCCATATCCGGAAACTGCGCGGCCGCCGAACCGGTGACGCGGCGGCGGCAGTATTGGCCGCGCGCGCGTGCGAGGCAAAGCATAATTATCGAGCGGCCCCGCCACATTTTGCGGCCCGTCAGCCCCGCGCGATCCTCGCCTTGTGCTGGGCGACCGGGATCATCTGGCGAACCTTGGCCACCAAGGCGGGGTCGATACGGGTGGACACCAGGCCGACGCCGTCCGAGGCCTTTGCGACGACATGGCCCCAGGGATCGGCGACCAGCGAATGGCCATAGGTCGCGCGCTGCTCGTTGCCGGCCATGAACGAGCCGGTCTGGGCGCTGGCGCAGACGTAGGTCTGCGTCTCGATGGCGCGCGCGCGCAGCAGCACCTCCCAATGATCCTTTCCCGTCTGCAGCGTGAAAGCGGCGGGCAGCGCGATGATCTGGGCGCCCTTCTCGGCGAGCGCCTGGAACAGGTCGGGGAAGCGCAGGTCGTAGCAGATCGAGCAGCCGACCGTCACGCCTTCGCAATCATAGGTGACGACATGATCGCCCGCCTTGACCGTCGCGCTTTCCTTGTAGGAAGCCCCGTCCGGGGTGGTTACGTCGAACAGATGGATTTTGCGGTAGCGGGCGATCTCCTCGCCCTGGCGATTAAACACCACGCTCGTGTTGTGGATGCGCTCGTCGCCCTCGATCCGCTCCATGATCGAGCCGGCATGGATGAAGATGCGATGCCGGCGCGCCAGCTCCTGCGCCATCGCATAGGCCGGCCCGCCCGGCAGGGTCTCCGCGTTGGCCTGCTTGTCGCCGCGCGCGCCGCCGGCCCAGTCGAATTGTTCGGGCAGCAGCACCCAGTCGGGCGCCTCTTCGGCCACCGCCTTTTCGATCAGCGCCCGCGCGGCGGCGATATTGGCCGCCTTGTCGCTGATCGAATTCATCTGGACGAGCGAGACTTTCATGGGGCGCCTGGGTTGTCAGGGTGCGTCGCGCCAATGTCGGGGGCTCGCGGCGCACAGTCAAGCACCGCAGCCTCAACCCGCAAACGTTTGATCTTCCTTGTTCATGCGGCCGTCGCAGATCTGAAGGAAACGCACTTCGGCGGCGTCGCACTCGAAGAATATCCAATTGAGGCGAAAAACAAATCCAAGTAGAGGAGTCTCATAATCGTGATCTCTCTTGCCGACGCCGGGAAACCTGACAACCAGCGCGCAAGATTGACGAAGACCTGCAAAAAACTCGCGGCGCGCCGACTTGCCAAATCACTCCTCGATCGCGACGCCGATATCCTCAACCTCGCGGTCGAAGGAAGGCGCGAATATCGCCCGCCTCATTCCTTCGGGGAGAGACGAGCGGAAACGCGTTCCGCAATCCGCCGATCAAGATCCTCGAAATACGCATCGTCGGCTGTTATGCCGCCGCCTGCCGCGATTTCAGCCCGCGCCTTGGCGATCCTCGCCCGGCCTTCCGCGCTATGGGCATAAGCGATCATTCTGGCGTGGTCGTCGTCGACCGGCACGATATGTGGCGCTACTTGAGATTTAACTTTCATTCGTCAGGAATAGCACGGTTCGTGCGCTCGCGCACGCATAGGCTTGTCCGAGGGCGCGCCAGAGCCTATCGACAAAGCCGCCGCGACGGTGAACATTGCCGCCGCACGGAAGCGCGGAGGAACGCCTTGTTCTCATTGCCCGATCTTTTCTCCGTCGCCGGCCGCACGGCGCTGGTGACGGGCGGGGCGACCGGCATCGGCCGCATTTGCGCCGAAGCGCTGCTCGGCGCCGGCGCCCGCGTGCTGATCGCCTCGCGCAAGGCGGAGGCCTGCGAAGCCGTCGCCCGGGAACTCTCGGCGATCGGCCCTTGCGAGGGATTTGGCGGGACCGTCGGCAGCGAACCGGGCGTCGCGGCGCTCGCCGAGGAGACCCGCCGGCGCGCCGGCCGCCTCGACATTCTCATCAACAACGCCGGCGCCAATTGGGGTGCGCCGTTTGAAAAGTTCGAATGGAAGGGCTGGGAGCGCGTGCTCAGCGTCAACGTCGCCGGCCTGTTCACGCTGACGCGCGACCTGATGCCGCTGCTGCTGGCGTCTGGCAGCGCGGAGCGGCCGGCGACGATCATCAATATCGGCTCGGTGATGGGCGGGATCACCCAATCGGAAAGCGCCTATTCCTACGCCGCCTCGAAAGCCGCGGTCCATCATCTGACGCGCATCCTGGCCATCGAGTTCGCCGGGCGCCATGTGACGGTGAACGCCATCGCCCCGGGCTTCTTCAAGACCAAGATGACGGCCTTCGCGCTGGACAAGGACGGCGGCGCGGCCGCCGCTGAGGCCAACGTGCCGATGCGCCGCCTCGGCAGGCCGGAGGATCTCGCCGCGACTGTGCTCTATCTGGCGGGGCGCGGCGGCGCCTATACGACGGGCGCGGTGATTCCGGTCGACGGCGGGGTCAGCGTCTACGCCCCGCCCGCCATGCTCTCGGAGGTCGAATGACGGACGCCCGACCCGAGCCGCGCTCGATCGCGCTCGACGAGCTGATTGCCCTCGCCGGGTCGGAGGCGGGCGTCTCGCGCTGGTTCACGATCGGCCAGGAGCGGATCGATTCCTTCGCCGACATCACCGAGGACCGACAGTTCATCCATGTCGATCCCGAGGCGGCGCGCGCCTCGCCGTTCGGCGGGACGATCGCCCATGGCTTTCTGACGCTGTCGATGCTGTCGGCGCTGGCGATCGACGCCCTGCCGAGCGTCGAGGGCCGGGCGATGGGCGTCAATTATGGCTTCGACAAGCTGCGCTTCGTCTCGCCGGTGCCGGCGGGGGGGCGCATTCGCGGGCGGTTCACGCTGCAAAGCGTCACGCCGCGCTCGCCGACCGAGTTCCTGGCGCGCTATGCCGCGATCGTGGAGATCGAAGGCGCCGCCAAGCCGGCCATTGTCGCCGAATGGCTCACAATTCTCGTCATGGGCGTGGAACAAGCGAAGGCGGACGCCAAATGACGATCCGGTTCGACGGACGCACGGCGATTGTCACGGGCGCCGGCGGCGGCCTCGGGCGCTGCCACGCGCTGGGCCTCGCCGCGCGCGGCGCAAGAGTCGTCGTCAACGACCTTGGCCGCGACGGCGAGCCATCGGAAGCGGCGCTGCGGGTGGCGCGCGAAATAGAGGCGGGCGGCGGCGCCGCCATCGCCAACGGCGCCGACGTCGCCAACGCCGATCAGGTCGCCGCGATGGTCGGGGCGGCGCAATCGCGATGGGGAAGCGTCGACATTCTCGTCAACAACGCCGGCATCCTGCGCGACAAGACCTTCGCCAAAATGGAGCTCGCCGATTTCGAACTCGTGCTGAAGGTCCATTTGCTGGGATCGGCGGTCTGCACGAAAGCGGTATGGGCGGGCATGCGCGAGCGCAATTACGGCCGCGTGATGTTCACCGCCTCGGCTTCCGGCGTCTACGGCAATTTCGGTCAGGCCAATTACGGCGCCGCCAAGGCGGGCATGATCGGATTGATGAACGTGCTGCATCTGGAGGGCGCGAAAAACAATATCCGCGTCAATACGTTGCTCCCGACGGCGGCGACCGGCATGACGGAGGGTCTGATTCCTCCAGAAATGGCCGCGCTTATGAGCCCGGAGACGGTGACCCCCGCCGTCCTGTTCCTGGTCAGCGAGGACGCTCCCTCAAGAATCATCCTGGGCGCCGGCGCCGGGGTGTTCGCCGTCACTTATATCGAGGAGACGGCCGGATTGTTCCTCGCCAAGGCGGAGCGCACGCCCGAGACGATCGCCGCGCGGTTCGCCGAGATCGCCGATCCCGCCACGTCGCGCCCGCTCGACAACGCCTTCGCCCAGACTTTCAAATTCGTCGAGAAGGCCGCCAAGGCGCTCGGCGTCCGATTGCCTCAACCGGGAGCTAATTGATGCGCGAAGCCGTCATCGTCTCGACCGCGCGCACGCCGATCGGGCGCGCCTACCGCGGCGCTTTCAACGACACCCAGGCGCAGACGCTCGGCGGCCATGCGATCGAACAGGCGGTGAAGCGCGCCGGCGTCGATCCGGCGGAGATCGACGACGTCGTGATGGGCGCGGCGATGCAGCAGGGCTCGACCTATATGAACGTGGCGCGCCAGGCCGCGCTGCGCGCCGGCTTGCCGACGTCGGTCGCCGGCATGTCGGTCGACCGGCAATGCGCCTCGGGCCTGATGGCGATCGCCATCGCCGCCAAGCAGATCATTTGCGACGGCATGAGCACGACGGTCGGCGGCGGCCTGGAATCGATCTCGCTGGTGCAGAACGACAACGCCAATCGTTATCGGTCGCAGGACCCCTGGCTCGTCGCGCAGCGCAACGACGTCTACATGAGCATGCTGGAGACGGCGGAAATCGTCGCGCAACGCTATAAGATTTCGCGCGAGCGCCAGGACGAATATGCGCTGCGATCGCAGCAGCGCACGGCGGCCGCCCAGGCCGAAGGCCGCCTCGACGCCGAGATCGTCCCGCTGCCGAGCGTGATGAAAATCCAGGACAAGGCGACCGGCGCCGTCAGCGACAAGCCGGTGACGCTGACGCGCGACGAGGGCAATCGCGCCGACACCACGCTCGCCGGCCTGCAGGCGCTCAAGCCCGTCTTCGCCAACGGGCAGCGCGTTGAGGCCGGCGCGTTCATCACAGCCGGCAACGCCTCGCAGCTCTCCGACGGCGCCTCGGCCAGCGTGCTGATGGAGGCGAAGCAGGCCGAGCGGCGCGGCCTTTCGCCGCTCGGAATCTATCGCGGGATCGCGGTCGCCGGCTGCGACCCCGACGAGATGGGCATCGGCCCGGTGTTCGCCGTGCCCAAACTGCTCGCCGCTCATGGCCTCAAGATCGACGACATCGGTCTTTGGGAATTGAACGAGGCCTTCGCCGTGCAGGTCCTCTATTGCCGCGACCGGCTCGGCATTCCCGATGAGCGGCTGAATGTCGACGGCGGCGCGATTTCGATCGGCCATCCCTATGGCATGAGCGGCGCCCGGCTGACCGGCCACGCGCTGATCGAGGGCAAGCGGCGCGGCGTCAAATATGTCGTCGTGACGATGTGCGTCGGCGGCGGCATGGGCGCCGCCGGGCTGTTCGAGGTGGCGTAGCGCGGATCGGGCGGGAAGGCCGCTGCGCCGATCCGCGACTTCGCCAATGCGTGACGGGCTCGAAGCGTCCTCTCTTTGATCTTCGCGATCAGATAGGACCCGTCGAATGAAAGGTCGCCGTCACCCGGCTATGACATCGCCGAACAGTTCCCACGTCTGGCCGCTGAAACGCGCAAGCTGCATCTGCCGGACCGGATAGAAATTGTCCGGCGAGGTACTGACCTTGATTCCGGGCAGCAATGTCGGCGCTTCGAAGTCCTTGATGTTGGCCGCTTCCTTCATGATGCGCTCGCGCGACAGATCGGCGCCGCATTGCTTGAGGACTTGGACCAGCGTCGCGGCGACGTCGCAGCCAAAGACGATGAAGACGTCGCTGACATCCGCCTCCGGCATGTATTTCTTCATGAAGGCGAACCACTGCTGCATGCCGGCGTCGTCCTTCCACCGGGGGTCGGTCGGCTCCTTTTCATAGGCGGCGGTCAATACGCCGACGCCCTTCTCAAGCCCTGCCGGCTTCATCACCGAGCCGACCGAAACGGACACATGGGTCAGGTATTGCAGCGGCTTCCAGCCGATGTCGTACGACTTGCGGATCGCCTGCGCCGCGAACTTCGGCGTCGACGCGTTCACGAACGTGTTGGCGCCGGAATCCTGCAAACTGATGATCTGCGAATCGACGGTCGGCTCGGAAACCTCGTAGGACGCCTCCTTGACCACCATCGCGGCGTTCTTGGCGCCCAGGCCTTCCTTCAATCCGATCAAATAGTCCTTGCCGAAATCGTCGTTTTGATAGAGCACGCCGATCGTCGCATCGGGTTTGCTCGCCAGGATGTGCTTGGCGAAGACGCTGGCCTCGGTCTGGTAGTTGGGCTGCCAGCCCATGGTCCAGGGGAAATGCTGGGGATCGCCGAATTTGCTGGCGCCCGAGGCGACGAACAGCTGCGGCACCTTGTTCTGGTTGAGATAGTCTCTCACCGCGCTGATGCATGGGGTTCCCAGGCCGTCGAAGATGAACGCGACCTGTTCCTGCTCGACCAGCCGGCGCGTCTGCTCGACGGTCTTGGGCGGGCTGTAGCCGTCGTCGAGGCTTAGGAGATTGATCCTGCGCCCATTCACGCCGCCCGCGTCGTTGACCATTTTGAAATAAGCCACCTGCGCCCTGCCGATCGAGCCATAGGCGGAAGCGGGCCCACTATAGGCCATGGTCTGGCCGATCTTGATTTCGGTGTCGGTGACGCCCGGCGCGTTGGCGGCGAGGGCGGGCCGCGAACCGGCTGCGAGGGCGGCGGCCGAAACGGCGCCCGCCTGCAAAAAGATACGACGCGAAATCATGATTTCTTCCTCCTGCTGCGGCGCGCTTGCGCCGGTCGTTTCCATGGTAGATCCTTCATTCCGGCTTTGGCGCCAGTTTGTTGCATTTTAGTCTAGGCGCGCTTGAAGCGCGAGAAAAGACGCGAAATGAGCGGCCTGGCCGCCCGCGCGGCGCCGGCGACGCCGGCCGGCATCGCCGCCATCAGCGCGATCAGCAGGACGCCGTAGATCGCTCCCGGCAAGGCCTTGGCGCTCTCGCCGAACAGGTCGGAGAGCTGGTCGGCATAATTGGGAACGAATTCGATGAACAGCGCGCCGAACAGGACGCCCCATATCGAAGCGAGCCCGCCCACGACGATGCCGACGAGGAACGACAGCGACAGGGGCAGTCCGAAGCTGTCGGGCGACACGAACCCGACGACGATGGCGCCCAGGGCGCCGGCGACGCCCGCGTAAAGCGCGCTTATCCCGAAGCACATCGCCTTGTAGAACGAAATATTGACGCCCATGGTCTCGGCGGCGATCGGATGGTCGCGGATCGCCACGATGGCCCGGCCGACCCGCCCGCGCACCAGATTGGCCGCGGCCCAGAACAGCAGCGCGGCGCAGGCCAGACAGAGAAGATAGAGCCATTGGTCGGGCGTCAGCGGCAGCCCCAGCGGCGCCTGCGGCTTGCCGAGCTGCAAGCCTTGCACGCCGCCCGTCCAGGCGTCGAACGCCTTGAAATTGAGCAATTGCGGCGTGGCGATCGCCAGGGCGAAAGTCGCGAGCGCCAGATAGAGCCCGCCCAGGCGCAGCGCCGGCAGGCCGAACAGGAAGCCGGCCGCCAGGCACAGCGCGCCAGCAGGCGCTATCGTCGCCCAGTAGGGCGCGCCGAACCGCGTCTCCAGAATGGCCGTCGTATAGGCGCCGATGGCGTAGAACGCGCCATGGCCGAGCGAGATCTGGCCGTTGTAGCCGGTCAGCAGATTCAGGCCGAGCAGGGCGACCGCGTAGATCAGCACCTGCGAGAACTGGAACAGGTGATAGCCGCTGGCGACGAACGGCAACCCCAGCGCGACGACGCCAAGCAATCCCAAGGCGAGTCCGCGCCAACGGCGCCCTTCGGGTCCGGCGACCGGCCGGGCGGCGAGGGCGGGCATCTCGTCGCTGACGATCGCCATGGCCTCAGACCCGCGTGACGAGTTGGCGCCCGAACAGGCCCGACGGCTTCATCACCAGCACGCCGACGATGATGAACAGCGCGACCGACAGCTTGATCTCGGTGCCCACGAGATAGGCGCCGGCGATGTTTTCGAGAACGCCGACCACGAACCCGCCGAGCGCCGCGCCCCAGGGATTGTCGACGCCGCCCAGGATCGCCCCGGCGAAGGCGTAGAGCAGGACGCCGCTCATCATGTTGGGATCGAGATAGACGATCGGCGCCGCCATCATGCCCGCC
>Ga0187890_10002533_pt1 | contig 12728 bp, 9 predicted proteins | sample June2016WEW_21_1_FD_133005 | JGI IMG/M metagenome (GOLD analysis project Ga0187890, IMG submission 133005) | Peatland microbial communities from SPRUCE experiment site at the Marcell Experimental Forest, Minnesota, USA - June2016WEW_21_10 | ecosystem: Environmental > Terrestrial > Soil >... | reverse complement strand
GGCCGCGGCCGGCGTGGCGCTAGGCATGGCGGCGGCTGCCGGACTGACGCGCATTATGTCGTCATTTCTGTTTGCGGTGAGCCCCGTCGATCCTGCTACGTATTGCGCCGTGGCGGCCGGCTTGATTGCGGTAGCCGCGGGCGCCAGCTATCTGCCGGCGTACAGGGCGGCAACCGTCAACCCCGTTGAAGCTCTGCGCGCGGACTGACTCCAGGACCCGCTCGTCGAGGCGTTTGACCTTACCATTTCTCTCGCGCAGACGGTCCGCTGCGCCTAATGCCCGGAGCCAAGCGCCCTCACAGACGCTCAAGCAGCCCCCTCAGGATGCTCCAAGACGACCCCACCGACGAGATCTTCAGCCTTGCCGGGGCTATGCACATCCACGACATGCAGCCGAAACGAGATCATCTGCATACCCGGATGCTTCTCGCCGATCACGCCACACTCCAGCCCGGCGTGCATGGCGACTATTTCAAGCGTCTTTCGCAGAAACTTCCAGGTGCCCCGCCCTAGTCGGCTCGGTCTTGGGGGCACACGAACCCCCGGGTCGCTCACTGCGGCCCCGTCGCACCGAATCAACTGAGTTTTGTGTTCGTGTCTCTGACTGCCCACCTCCGGCAAGTCCAATTTTCCTCTTGACAGTAGTTAGGTTGTTAGTGTACGATTTTAATTGCGATGAAACAGACAACCCATTTCGGGATAAGGCCACAGGGCGCGGAACTCAATCGCGCCACGTGCGTCGATCCGTAGGGCTGTTCTGGACTTATAGATTTCTTTAGGAAGGACCAGCGGCGGATCGGAAACGGTTCGCCGCTTTTGTTTTTTCTGGGCATAGCTGGAAGGTCTAGCTTCGGTTTTGGGAACCGGCGATCTGTGTTCGATTCACAGTGCCCAGACCATCGGGGGCTGTGGGAAATGGCTAACCTCCCTGCGTCGGAAGCAGGAGATTCCCGGTTCAAGTCCGGGGTCCCCGACCATGTTCTTTGACAATTGAAATTGTGGTCTTCAGGATAAGCGGGATTGGCCGAGCGCCATTTGGCATCTGTCTTCCAAACAGAACAGACGGGTTGGACTCCCGTATCTCGCTCCAATGCTGGGTTCGTCTAGCGGCCAGGATGTTGCCTTGCCATGGCATCGACACGGGTTCGAGTCCCGTACCCCGCACCAAAGTCTCAAGTCGAGTAAGCATTGCTGGCGATGCGCCGGTCCTGTAAACCGGTGAAGTCAGTTCGATTCTGACACTCGGCTCCAGTCGATCAAGCATAGGCGGCGATGCGCGCGGCTCGTACCCGCGATAGCCCGGCTCAAGTCCGGGGATCGGCTCCAGTCGTTGTAGCTCAGTGGCAGAGCAGTCGCTTGGTAAGCGACCGACCTGGGTTCGATTCCCAGCATCGGCTCCATGCGCCTTTCGTCTAGCGGCAAGGACACTCGCCCGATTAGCGAGGAACCACTGTTCGAGTCAGTGCGGGCGCACCAAGTTTTTATTGCGGGTTAGACTAGCGGCTCAGTCGGCAGTCTCATAAGCTGCACAGATCGGTTCAACTCCGATACCCGCTACCAATGGGGAAGTCGTTCAACGGAAGGATCACTGGCCTGCACCCAGTAGATGTGGGTTCGATTCCCACCTTTTCCACCAAGCCGTTGTGGCCGAGAGGTCAGGCGCGGGCCTGAAAAGCCCGTAACCTACGTTCGATTCGTAGCGACGGCGCCAGCGTTTATGCCGGAGGTCGTCTAGCGGCCAGGACGGGAGATTGTGGCTCTCCAGACGTGGGTTCAACTCCCATCCACCGGACCAATCTTGCTACTGCGGCGGGGATGGCAAGCAATCGCAGCGGAGTAATTGGGTCCGCGAACCGCCGCACAGTTTTACGGGGGGTTCGGTTAGCGGTAAGCCGCCAGTTTTTGAAGCTGGCTTCGGGCGTTCGACTCGCTCACCCCCTGCCATTGGCGGTTCGTTCAGCGGCCAGGACGGCGGACTCTGACTCCGCTAACAGTGGTTCGAGTCCACTACCGTCAACCAAGGTTTCACGCGCCCGTCGTTCAACGGACTAGGACACTCGGCTACGAACCGAGAGACTTGTAGGTTCAAATCCTACCGGGCGTACCAGATTATCCGGCCTTCGTCCAATCGTACAGGACGCAGCGCTCCGAACGCTGAAATCCCGGTTAGACTCCGGGAGGCTGGACCAAGTTTCATGGGTGCCCCGAGCGCTAACGCGGTGCGGTGTAGCGGCCGGTGCGCGGATTCGCGAACACCCATGGAAGCATCCGCGGTGGTGGCCGAGCGGCAAAGGTACCTGACTGTCTATCAGGACTAGGAGGGTTCGACTCCCTTCCATCGCGCCACGGGGCCGTCTTCTAGCGGCAAGGATGGAACCTTCTCACGGTTTCGACGGGAGTTCGATTCTCCCCGGCCCTGCCAGGTTTTGCGGGTGTCGTCTAAAGGTCAGGATGGGAGGCTTTCAATCTCTCGATGGGAGTTCGATTCTCCTCGCCCGTACCAATGCGCCGGTAGCTAAATTGGATTAAAGCTCCCGACTCTTAATCGGACGATGTGTGGGTTCAAGTCCCACCCGGCGCACCAATTTCATTCCGGGGTAGCCAAGCTGGGAAGGCAGCACGCTGTTAACGTGCTTACGCGCAGGTTCGATTCCTGCCCCCGGAGCCATTTCGCATCCCTCTCGGGCGGCCGGTGCCTCAAGCCGCCTTATAAGCGGTCGCGCCAGATTAGCGCCTGGATCTTGGATCGACACCAAGGGGAGGGACCATGCCGGGCAACTCCGCTGGAAGCGGAGACCTCTCTTACAAAGAGGCACAGTGGAGTTCGATTCTCCGGCCCGGGACCAGCATCGAGAGCGATGCCGAATAGGAGAGGCCCCTGACTTTTAATCAGGACCGGGCGGGTTCGATTCCCGCCGCTCTCACCAACATTCCCCTCGTCTAAGGGACAAGACACGGGACTCCTAACGGGCCACAGACCAAAGTCTGTGCCACCGGTTATCAATGACTTAACGGCAGTTGGTGGCACAGGCTTCAGCCTGTGAGAGTCTTTTCAGCATCCTGCTAAGCCTGGGATCGGCGTTCGATTCGCCGGGGGAATATTAATGGGCGCGTCGTCCAACCGACAGGGCTACTCGCTTCTAACGAGAAAATGCGGGTTCAACTCCCGCCGCGCCTTCCATTTTTCTTGCGCGTTGCCAAGCCGAGCTGCCCGGCGCGCACACTCTCGCGAACGGTTCCTGAAACCGGGCATACACAAATTGACTCGTTCTCAATAAGCAGTACAATCCGGTTGTGAACCGCCGCAACTTTCTCCTAACCGCCGGCGTCCTGGCTGGCGCCCCCGCCCTGCCGCAATCTACCGCGGGGCGGCCCGCCAACGCCGTCCGCAGCGTCCAGCGCCTCTTCACCAGCGAGATCGAAGACAAGCCCTGGTTCTACGACCGCCAGATGTGGCCGCATTACCTCGGCATGCTCGCGGAAAACCACTTCAGCCGCTTCAACCTCAGCTTTGGCATAGGCTACGACTTCCTGCGCGGTGTCACCGACGCCTACTTCCTCTTCGCCTACCCCTTCTTCCTTTCCGTGCCCGGCTACAACGTCCGCGCGGCGAACTTGCCGGACGCCGAGCGCGACCGCAACCTCGAAACGCTACGCTTCATCAGCGAGCAGACCGCCGCCCACGGCCTTCAGTTCCAGTTGGGCCTCTGGATGCATGGCTACCAGTGGGAGAACAGCCCGCATCCGAACTACACCATCGAGGGACTCCACGCCGACACTCATGGCCCGTATTGCCGCGACGCGCTTGCCGCTCTTCTCCACGCCTGTCCCGCCATTACCGGCGTCACCTTGCGCATCCACGGCGAAAGCGGCGTCGCCGAAGGCAGCTACCCGTTCTGGAGGACCGTCTTTGACGGCGTGAAGCGCTCAGGCCGCAAGGTCGAGATCGACCTGCACGCCAAAGGCATTGACCAGGGCATGATCGATCTCGCACTGGCCACCGGCATGCCCGTCAAGGTGTCACCGAAGTTCTGGGCCGAGCACATGGGAATGCCATACCACCAGGCCGATATCCGCGACCAGGAGGTGCCGAAGGCCGACTACCGCGACAGCGGCCTTATGGCCCTGAGCACCGGCTCCCGCAGCTTTACACGCTACGGCTACGCCGACCTGATGCGCGAAGACCGCCGCTTCGACATCCTTTGGCGCATTTGGCCCGGAACGCAGCGTCTGTTGCTGTGGGCCGACCCGGTCTTCGCCGCCGGCTACGCGCGGGCCTTTCAATTCTGCGGATCGAGTGGCGTCGAGATCATGGAGCCGCTGTCCTTCAAGGGGCGGCGCGGATCGGGCCGGGTGCCCTCTGGGCCAGGCGACCGCTGCGCCTACGCCGACAATTCGCTGCGCCCGCGGTGGGATTGGGAGAAGTACCTCGATACCTATCGAGTCTGGGGCCGGAAGCTCTACAACCCGGATGCCAATGTCGAAGTCGAACCAGCACTCGCCGCCGCCAGCCGCATTCTGCCGATTGTCACGACCGCGCATCTGCCCTCCGCCGCGAACAACAACTACTGGCCTGAGATCTATACCAGCCAGTCGCTCGTGGAGCCGTCGAAGACCGAATACACCGACACCCCTTTACCGAAGACCTTCGGCAACACTAGCCCGCTCGACCCGCAGCTCTTTTCCCGCATCAACGATTTCGCCGAAGAATTGCTCAAGGGCGAGCGGAGCGGCAAGTATTCGCCCATAGAGGTCGCACAATGGCTGGAGGATTTGGCCGGCGCCGCGCTACCGGTGAAGGCCCGTCGCGTTGACATCGATGTTGCGATTCAGGCGGGCTTGGGTAAGTTCTTCGCCGCCAAATTCCGTGCCGGCGTCCTGTATGCAATTTACGAGCGCTCGGACGACCGCGCTGCCTTGGAGGAGGCGCTCAAGTCCTACCGCGCCGCGCGTGCCGCCTGGGCCGGATTGGCCAACAAGGCCACAGAGGTCTACGTTCCGGACATCGCCGTCGGCGAGCTCCCCTGGCTCCGCGGCCACTGGCTCGACCGCCTCCCCGCCATCGATGCCGACATCGCCCTTCTGGAAAAGCGGCTCCCCTCCGCCGAGACCACCGACGATCCGAAAGTGAAGGCCGCCATCGCCGAAGCCATTGGCCGCCCGCAACGCCCTTCGGCCGCGATGCGCCATCGTGCCCCCGACCGCTTCCAGCGCAAGCAGCCGCTGGCGCTCGCACTAACGAGTCCGGTCGTCGCCTCGGTGCGTCTCCATTACCGCCACGTTAACCAGGCCGAGCGTTGGCAGTCCGCCGTCATGGACCGCAAAGGCCCGGCCTACGTCGCCGCCATTCCAGGCGAATACACCGACTCGCCGTACCCGCTCCAATACTACTTCGAGCTGAAATCGGCCCCGGATCGCGCCTGGCTGTACCCCGGTTTCCCGCCGGATCTCGCCGGCGTGCCCTATTACGTCATCCATGGAGTGCCCCATGGCCCTGCTGGCCACCAAAAGTAACGAAGACGCGCGGAGCAGTGGGGCGGGCGCCCCCGCCCGCGGACCGGAGCCCTCGCCGGTCCACCGGCCGCAGGCCGGCAGGGTCCCCGTCTTCAACGGAGTGGCCTAGGCTCGCGCGGGTTCTGGCAGGCACTCCTATGGGACAAGCCGACGCATCGTCCATGTAAAGCGACGCTCTTTGCTTCAAAATGTATTTATGCCCATCCACATAACCCTTCGCATTCTCGCCCTCCCCCTCCTGCTGGCCTGCCACCCAAGCAATGGAAAGTGCGAAGTCAGGCTGCCTGGGATTCTCAGCAGTCATATGGTGTTGCAGCGCGACCGGCCAATCCACATCTGGGGTTGGTCCGATCCCGGCGAGAAAGTCGCTGTCGCATTCCATGGAACCAGCCGCGATACCCTCGGCGACCGTTTGGGAAATTGGAGCGTTTTCCTGCCTCCCGAGGCCGCCGGCGGCCCGTACCAACTCACCGTGACCAGCAGCAACAAGATCGTTCTGGATGATGTCCTGATCGGCGACGTTTGGTTCGCATCCGGCCAGCCCAACATGGAAATGCCTTTGAAGGGCTTTCCCGGCGCCCCCCTGAAAGACTCGGCGGAGGAAATCGCACACGCCAGCCAGCCGGCCAGCCTCAGATTCGACTGCTCCACATCCCCAACAAGGCCGCGGACTTCCCGCTTCGGAACAGCGCCACATCCTGGACTGCATGCTCTCCGGAGACGGCCTCCAACTTCTCGGCGGCGGCCTACTTCTTCGGACGTGAGTTGAACGCCCGAGAGCACGTTGCCATCGGACTCATCGATGCCACTTGGGGCGGCACTGTGGCCGAAGCATGGGTGAGTCTCCAAACCATCTCCGCCGACGCGTCTCTGATGCCGGTCTTCGCCACGCGCGCTGAGATGATGCGGACTCAAGCCGAAACTGCACAGATCCTGGCGTGGGAAAAGCGTGAGGATCTGGCCTCCCGTCAGGCAGGCAAGGCACCGCAACCACACCCCTGGCGCCCGGACCCCGCTTCCTGGGCGCCCGCCTCTTTGTTCAATGGCATGGTGGCTCCTGCCGTTCCATACACCATTAAAGGCGTGATCTGGTATCAGGGTGAATCCAACAGCCGGCGAGCCTTCGCTCCTATGTACAGCAGGATCTTTCCGGTCCTCATCGCCGATTGGCGCACTCAATGGCATGAAGGGATTTTCCATTCCTCTTCGTGCAAATCGCCAACTTCAAATCGAACGCTACCGAAGAGTGGGCCATCATCCGCGAAGCACAACGTCGCAGCCTCTCTGTGGCGAATACAGCGATGGTCGTGACCGTCGATATCGGCGACCCGGACAACGTCCATCCAGCCGACAAAAAGACGGTCGGCGCGCGGCTTGCGTTGGCGGCACGGGCCTTGGCCTATGGCGAAAATGTGGAGTATTCCGGCCCGCTGTTTCGACAGGCAACGCCCGATGGTGAAGGTGTGCGTGTCTGGTTCGATCACGCTGCTAGTGGACTGGTTGCCAGGGGAGGCGCTCTCCAAGGGTTTGAGATTGCCGGAGACGATGGCCGCTTTGTGACGGCGACTGCGCGTATTGACGGCGGGACCGTCGTGGTGGGCAATGTTAGGGTGGCCGAACCGAAGTGCGTCAGGTATGGCTGGGCAAATGCGCCGGTAGTGAATGTTTACAACTCGGACGGATTGCCGGCCTCTCCTTTCACATCGGAAGACATCATCTCCGCTCCATAAGACACGGGATTCTGATTTACGCACGCCCGCCGAAGGTCAGGCGGTGCGCAGACGCCGTGAGAGCGGGCAACCGTGGGATCATTGAGGAGTCATGAACGCTCCCCTTGACCCGCAGCCTACCCTGGGCCGAATATTCGGCAGTGATTGGACGATTGCGAATGTTGCGAAACTGCTGCGTTTCAACGCCGGCCAGGACTTCGTGCGCACAGGCGCGCTCATGGGCGGCCTGCGGGAGATCAGTGAGAACTACCTGCGGAGAACGTCGGCCCGGCACCTCCCTTCCGGCGTTACGGTTACGTTCAGGCGCGACATAACGGGCAACTGGCATGCCGAGCTGTGCTTCGCAGGGTTGGACCATTACCTTCCGTGGAACGATGCGTTGGCTGAGGAGTGGCTGGCGGCCCTGTTCCTGCAGGATCGGCCGCGCGTACGCGAGGTCACGGAAGGCGGTCCCCAACCGGACACCGTCCGCCACTTCAAGTTGGCTGTGGCGGGCCGAACGTGCCGCCAGCCGGACGCACCGCTATGAGGTTAGCTTGCGAGCCATTCACGCAGCCAATATGAACGGGTTTGCCCCGACTTGCGCATGGCTCGGCAAATGCTGGCCATCAAAACCACTCGCTCCGATATGCCACCCACCAGCTTATGCAGAAAATTGGAACGGTTGCACCCAGCGCCCACCAAATCGGCAACGCGAAATCGGCAATTAGCCCCAGGACCATGAAAGTGATCCAGAAGATCTTTCGCTGCATTGGCTCAGGCTCGGGTGGTTCTTGTTTCAGCTTAGCGCAGCTCACGCCGCCTATCTCAGCCGCGCTGGCTTCAGCGTCCAGCCTTGCAGCTTTCCTAGCTCCAGCAATTCTGGCGCACTGAAACCTTCCGGGTGAATCGGCCAATCAAACGTCTTGCGAGGCTCATTGGAGAAATACTTTTCGAATTCCAGGTTGGCCCGCCGGACTTCGATTTCGACGGCTACCCCGTCGTCGCCCGCCAGCGTAGCCGCAAAGTCGCCAATCGAGAGCTTTTCTGCCCCGATCCAGACGGCCGCTGGCAGCCGTTTGTTTGCGCCGATGGACGACGCCGCATCCGTCTTGGCCCGCTCGAAAGCCGCTCGCGGAATGCTTGCGCCCTCCAGGTTGCTGGCGATACGCGTCGCCGGTCCGTCCACGACTTCAGGCCGCATACCCAGCAGGCTCAGCAGCATGTCGGCCGCCGAGAGCGCCCCGCCTTCGGTAACCAGAAACGTCTGCCGCGGGGACATGTGCGCCGCAATCCGGGCACGCTCCGCCTGCGCCGGCGCCGGGCTTCCGTAAAGCTGCAAAAGTTCGCGCGCGGTCACAAACCGGACGCCTGGCACGCCCTTCGCATGCGCCACATAGTCGTGTAGAATCCCATAGCACCGCTCCGACTCAGCTTCAGTCCGCCGCCGCGGGCGGCGCCACGCGGTGCGCTCGGGGTTGGCCCCCTTGGCAAAATTCACGGCGTCCCAAAACTCCGTCGTTACGAATTCGGTCGGGTGATAGTAGATGCTGATGACGCCGCCGCCGTGCGACGCAAGCTCAGCGGCCGCGCGCTCGAAACGCTCGTTGCTCTTCAAGACTGGCTCGTCCCCATCGAGCGGCGCGCGCAACTGGAACCGGCCCATGTTGTAGATGTACAGCAATCCGCCATACCAAAACGGCTGATCGTTCAGCCCTATTTGCGAGCCTTCATCCAGGTAAACCGGAATCCCCATGTGCCGCAGAGCGGCGTTAGACTGCGGCGCCCAGGAATTGCCCGGCTGTCCATAACAACTCGGCCGCACACCAAAGATGCGCGCGAGATCCAGCACGCCAGGCCCCTCGCGGCGCTCGAACTCCGCCGCGCCCTCCACATAGCCGAGGTCCCGCAGGTAGAGCGCGGGCGTGGGCTGCACGCTATGGAAGTTCGAATGATAGCCGATGTCATGCAGCGCCAAAGCTCGCACCACGTCCCACCGCCCGCGCTGTTCCAGCACGCGCGCCTTCTCGCCGACGACTTTGAACGTGGCGCGCACACCCAAGCCCGTTAGATCGCGCGCAATGCGCAGCGCGGCGTCGTCGGCAGCCGGCTCGATGTAGTCCTCGGTATCGAACCACAACGCCGCGTACACCGGAGCGCCGGCTCGCAAGGTGGCGGCCGCCAGAAGGAAGAGAGAGAGGATAGTTCGGATCATGGTCAATTGTTGCATGGGCCAGTTCTCGGAAAGGAGCACCATGGCGCGTGGTCTGAGCGGGTAGGAACTGCTGCGGCCCGCGCCGCACGTCCCGCACCGCGCTGCGTCAACGCATGCACGAAGTGTTGCCCGCCCCCCGGGCGGTTCGCGGGCCGCATCGCCGGTGCGCCAGGGGCCGTTTCCGGAGGCGGTCTTAGCTGAATCCCCGAATCGGCGATCCTGAAAATCAGAAGCAACCATTTCCGACGATCCGCATCTGATTAGATATCTTTAGCGGGACCCAGAGGGAGGCCACATGCCACTTCCATCCAACGAGAAACTCATCCAACTCGCCGACGACCTAGTCCAGCAATTCGACGCCATCTTCGGTCTGCATCCCGGCCTTCGCCCGGCGCACGCAAAGGGCGTTCTACTCACGGGCACGTTCAGCCCGTCTCCCGAAGCCGCGTCTCTCACACGAGCGCCGCACGCCAACCGCGAGTCCACTCCCGTAACGGTGCGCTTCTCCGACTCCACCGGACTGCCGCTGATCTCCGATAACGACCCCAACGCAAATCCTCGCGGACTAGCGATCCGCTTCCATCTGGCTGATCGCGTCCATACCGACATCATTGCCCATTCGACGGACGGCTTCCCCACGCGAACCGGCCAGGAATTCCTCGAATTCCTGCGTGCCGCCGCCGCCAGCGATGGGTCAAAACCCTCGCCATCGCCGATCGAGGCGTTCCTCGGCACACATCCGGCCGCCCTCGCCTTCGTGCAGGCGCCCAAGCCCAGTCCGGCCAGTTTCGCCAAAGAAGCCTACTTCGGCGTGACGGCGCTCCGTTTCATCAACCAGACGGGCGCCGCCCTGTGCGGACGCTATCGCATCACGCCGGAAGCGGGCATCGAACATCTTGACGAAGCGGCGGCCAAGGGCAAGGACGCGAACTACCTGTTCGATGAGCTTGCACATCGCGTGGCAGCCGGCCCTATCCGGTTTCAAATCGGTGTGCAGATCGCCGGGGAGCGCGACATCGTGGATGACGCAACCGTCCACTGGCCTGAGGATCGGCCGCTGATCCGCTTTGGCGCCGTCACCCTAAACGCGCAGGCTCCGGATAACGAACCGCAGCAGAAGCACATCATCTTCGACCCGATTCCTCGCGTGGATGGTATCGAGCCATCCGACGATCCTCTACTGGAGTTGCGTGCCGCGATTTATTTGTTGAGCGGCCGCCGCCGGCGCCAGGCTCCGGAATCGCAACCCCGGCTTTCGACGTCGGCTTGAAGACCGCGAAACCTGAGGAGTGCGGATGCCGCCTTCATCGGTGGCGAGCACCCCAGCCAACGAGTTCGCTCCCCATCCCGGCAATCCAGGGTAGCCATCTGGCGCGTCGCCCATATGTAGCCCGGCCATAGCCCATCGCGGAAGGACGCAATCACGTGGTCGGCGCCCCCAGCCGGGCTCGCAAATAGTGGCCGGTGTAGGACTGTTCGCAGGCGGCCACTTGATCCGGCGTGCCCGTCACGACGATTTCGCCGCCGGCATGACCACCCTCCGGGCCGAGGTCGATGACGTAATCGGCTGTCTTGATCACGTCCAGGTGATGCTCGATCACTACGACCGTGTGGCCGGCGTCCACCAACCGGTTAAGACATTCCAGGAGGCGTTCGACATCCGCTAGATGCAGGCCAGTAGTGGGCTCATCGAGGATATAGAGGGTATGTTTCGACCGCTGCAGCCTCGAAAGCTCTGCTGCGATCTTGATACGCTGCGCTTCACCGCCCGAGAGTGTCGTCGCCGATTGCCCCAAGGTCAAATAGCCGAGTCCGAGATCATTCAGCACCTCGATCTTCTTGCTGATGGCGGGCTCACTGGTAAAAAAGGCGACGCCTTCTTCCACGGGCATGTTCAGGATGTCGGTGATGGTTTTGCCGCGCAGCGTGACGTCCAGCGTTTCGGCGCTGAAGCGCGCGCCTTTGCACACCGCGCAAGTTACTTCGACGTCGGGCATGAAGTACAGTTGGGTGGCGATGACGCCTTCGCCCTGGCACTCTTCGCAGCGGCCACCCTTGACGTTGAAGCTGAAGCGGCCGGGATTATAGCCTCGCTCCACGGAAAGCGGAGCGCGGGAGAAGAGCTCGCGAATAGTGTCGTAGAAGCCGATGTACGTGGCAGGGTTCGAGCGGCTGTTGCGGCCGATAGGGGATTGGTCGATGTTGACGACTTTGTGGACGCGATCGGCGCCGTCGATGCCGTCGAAATCGCCGGGCAAGGTGCGCGTGTCCACCAACCGCTTCCAGAGAGCCTTGTACAGAATCTCATTGATCAGTGTACTCTTGCCGGAGCCCGACGCACCGGTGATGGCGATCAGCCTGCCGAGCGGGAATGTGACATCTAACGACTTGAGATTATTCTCTCTCGCGCCGCGCACTTTCAGCGTTCCGCCATCGCCCTGACGGCGTCGCGACGGAGTTTCGATGCTCCGCTTGCCGGAGAGGAATTGGCCGGTCGGCGAGGCTTTGCACTTGAGGATGTCATTCAGCGTGCCCTCGACCACAACCTCGCCGCCGTGAACGCCTGGTCCAGGTCCCATCTCGACGATGTAGTCGGCCGCGCGGATGGTGTCTTCATCGTGCTCGACCACGATCACGGTGTTCCCGATATCGCGCAGGCTTTCGAGCGTGGCGATCATTTTCACATTGTCTTTGGGATGCAGCCCGATGCTGGGTTCATCGAGCACATACAGCATGCCCATCAGGCCCGAGCCGATCTGGGTGGAGAGGCGGATGCGCTGCGATTCGCCGCCCGACAGCGTGCCCGAACGCCGGTTGAGATTTAGGTAGTCGAGACCAATGCCGAGCAGCAGTTCCACGCGGCGGCGGATTTCGGTCACCACCTGGCGCCCGGCATCGGCGCCGCGGCCGGCGGGCTTGAGACCGCCGAGGAAAGTATAGAGCTCGTCGAAGTTGAGCGCGCCCACCTCGTGGATTGTTTTGCCCGAGACGGTGAAAAGGAGACGGGTGGCGCGCAGGCGGGCGCCTGCGCAGTCGGGGCAGGTGCGCTCCACCATTACTTTATCGAGCCACGCCTCCATGCCAGTGCTGGCCTCGCCGCGCTGGCGATAGCGGCGGTAATGCCGCTCGATGCGGCGGGCGATTCCCCCGAAGCCGACCTCGTGTTTGTCCCAATCCTCGCGCTTCACCTTCGATTCGGGAGGCGAGGTGGTTCGCAGTTTCCGGCCGTCCAGGCCATAGAGAATCGAGTGGCGCACGGTTTCCGGCAGTTCCTCCCACGGGGTGTCGAG
>Ga0187890_10002530_pt1 | contig 12730 bp, 11 predicted proteins | sample June2016WEW_21_1_FD_133005 | JGI IMG/M metagenome (GOLD analysis project Ga0187890, IMG submission 133005) | Peatland microbial communities from SPRUCE experiment site at the Marcell Experimental Forest, Minnesota, USA - June2016WEW_21_10 | ecosystem: Environmental > Terrestrial > Soil >... | reverse complement strand
TCCCGCCGCATTTGGCAAAATTCACCCACGCTGGAAGACTCCCTACGTCTCGATCCTTATACAGGCGCTGCTTTCCGCTGCCGTCCTTTTGCTGAGCCAGATAAAGAATCATGGCGTGATGGCCGCCTACCAGGTGCTCGTCGATGCAGGCATCATCCTCTACTTCATTCCGTTCCTCTACATGTTTGCTGCCGTCATTAAGCTGGCGAGCCGCGCGGACCGGCGGGAGAATCCACATGCAGTCCTCGTTCCCGGCGGCATGATAGGCGTATGGGTTTGCGGCCTCGTTGGATTTTTGGTTGTCCTGATAGGGATTGCTCTTTCGTTCGTGCCGCCGGGCGGCACAAACGTTAAGGTTTTTCTCGTGGATGTGATCGCCGGGACCGCCGGCTCCGTCATCATTGGCCTGCTCTTGTATTGGCGCGGAGCTAGAACCAATCGACCTCACGCAGACATGAATCGGTGAACGCCCCGTTCAGCGCTCTGCCTTCGCGGGCATGGATGACAGATCGAATTCCACCCGGTTCCGGCCGTTCCGCTTCGCCTCATAGAGAGCCTTGTCGGCGCGGCGAATCAAATCGTCGATCGTCGTGTGATCGAGCCACGGTTGCGTCACCGTCACGCCGAAGCTACAGCTAACGTTGATCTCGGTTCCGTTGCCGTCAAAGGGCCGCGAGGCGAGCACGTCCACAAGTTCATGCGAGCGCGCAGGATTCTTTGCCGCGTCGTAACCCGGCAATACGAGAAGGAATTCTTCGCCGCCATACCTGCCGACAGCATCGTATCCACGCATCAATCCCACCAGGCGATGCGCTGCCTCGCGCAGCACCGCGTCGCCGCAAAGATGGCCATATGTGTCGTTGATCACTTTGAAGTGATCGAGATCGCCGACAACCACGCTCAGCACGGTGCGCTGGCGCTTGGCCCGCTCCAATTCGCGGGTAATTTGGTCGAGGATCGCACTCCGACTCCAAAGCCCGGTGAGCGAATCGTGCGCCGCCTGGAACTGCAGCGCTTCCCGCGCTCTCATCAATCCCTGCTTTTCAATCTCCAGTTGTGCGGTTCGTTCCACCACCTGGCGCTCCAGATCGTCCCGCCGCTGCTTCAGGCTGCGCGTGCGCATCTCCACAAAGAACCAGGTGAGAAGAATCGCTGCAAAGACAAAACTGGAGATTGCCGTTCGGCTTCTGTACCACGCCGGCACCGCTGTCAGGCTCAGCGGCTGGGCATCGCCGCTCCATTCGAAGCCATCCAGCATGTAGCGGAAGTGGATCCTTCTCGGAGCAACGAAGCTTGGCGCAGTGAACCGGATCTCAAGCCGGCTCGCCCCCGGACCAACGAGGATACCCTGGGCTGGGTCAACCGCATTGCCATTGATGCTTAGCTCTTCAATCTGCGCGCGGAGCGGCTGGTCGTCGCCCACCGCGCGACTGGGATCGACGACAGACAATCCGCGCATGGTGGAGAACCAAAGCCGTCCATCCGGTCCTTTTGACGCGATCCCCGTTCCGCCCTGCATGGTTTCTCGGGAACGCAGGCCGTCCATCGTGTCGTACGCTACGCCGTGAATCGCGTTCGTGCGCCCGCTGGCAAAGTCATTCAACTCACTCTTGGCGACGCGGAAAATGCCTTTGTCCGATCCCATCCACAGATTGCCGAATTTGTCCTCGAGAATGTTCCCCACCGTAGAGTCGAACAACCCTTGATCCGGCGTAAAGGAGGTGATCTTTCCATCCTGCACCCGGTTCAACCCGCCCGAAGACGAGCCGATCCATAGCACACCCGCGTCATCCAAGTGCAGCGCCAGGATGTGATCGCTGAGCAGCCCATTTGCCTTGGTCAGACTCGTCGCAATCCCATTCTTGATCCGGATCACGCCCTCGCCATCCGTGCCCAGCCACAGCGTCCCGTCGGCAGCCTTCGCCATCGCCGGAATCTCGCCCGTCGCTTGGATCACTTCGAATTCCCCATCCTTGAACCGCGCCACGCCGGAACCATACGTGCCGACAAGTAGGCTGCCGTCGCGGTCTTCGACCAGGGAATTGATCGCGCTCTTGCTCGATCGCTGGTACTTGAAGGTCGTGAATCGGCCGTTCAGGAAACGCGTCAGCACCCCGTGGCGCTGCCCGATCCAAATCGCTCCATCGCGCGTCTCGAGCATCGAATGAATGGTTTCGTTCGACTGCCGTTCCCCGCTTGTGTAGGATCGGACGAGGCCATTCGGCAAAATCCGGTCCAGGCCGCCCGTGCTCGTCGCCATCCATATGCTTCCGTCCCGCGCCGACAGCTCGCACCAGTCGGTATTCGATGAGAGCCCCTCCGGTTTTCCGTAAGTCGTGAACATTCCATCGCGCAGTTCCACCAGGCCGCCATCGAACAGTCCTACCCAGAGGTTGTGCTCGCTGTCCTCAAAGAACGACTCGACCGTGTCGCCGGGCAAGCCGTTCTGCGCGCCATAAAGGCTCAGGGTTCCGTTATGCAGGCGCGCCAGCCCGCGGCTCTCGAATCCGATCCAGAGGTTGCCATCGTGGTCGAAGTGCAGCGCGGTAATGTCGTCCCCTTTAATCGAGTCGTTGATGCCGGGTCCTGACTCGTTCTCCAGGTGCCCATCGGCAAACCGGGCCAGTTGTCCGTGTGCCCCGGCCATCCATACCGAGCCGTCGGGAGCGATAGTTAGCGCCGAAATCGAATTGTTGGTCAGCCCGCCGAGCGCCGTGTGCGCGTCAAAGCGCTTACCGTCGAACCGGCCCAGACTTGCATCCGTCGCAATCCACAAAACCCCCGCTGAGTCGGCCTTCAGGTCGGTCACCGCGGTTCCTGGCAATCCGTCGCGGCTACCGAAGACTTCGATCCTGCCGTCTTTCAACCGGTCAAGGCCGCGCGCTGTCCCCACCCAGAGGCTTCCATCGCTGCCTTCAAAAAGCGCGCGGATATCATTGCTCGAAAGTCCTTCGTGAACCGTGGTTGTGGTCCACGCGCCATTCTTCATGTGCACAAGTCCGCTGTCGGTGCCGATCCACAGGCTTCCGTCGCGCGCGCCCAGCAGGTGTGGAATGTAGTCGGAGGGCAGGGCCTTGGTATTGCGCCGGTTATAGACCGTAAAACGCACGCCATCGAATCGTGCCAGCCCCGATTCGGTTCCTACCCACAAGTAGCCGTCGCCAGTCTGCGCAACGGTGTAGCTAGACGTCTGCGGAAGCCCCGCATCCGTGGTCGAAACGGTCTGAATGTATTGGGAGACGGCCTTTTGCGGATCGAGCGCACTTGCGCGCACGGCAGCGGCAATCACTCCACACGCCACTAACACTTTGACCACGCCCCAAAGCCGGCCGTACCCCTGCGTCTTCATGATCCTGAGAGAGTGTATCGGCAAACGACATAAGTGCCTATGGAACGAATGGGGTAGTCAGTATTTGAGACAATATGATCAGGCTCATTCGCCTTGACTTATCTATCCGACCTTTGGTCAGCCAGCTCCCGCTCGCGGTTGACAGAGCATTGTGCAATCGCGATAATTTGCACCTCCCTCCTTTCCAACATTTTTATGTGGCGGAGAATACTGTTCCGCGCCTGCGCGATCGAGGCTAGGAATACCGGATTAGAAAGCGAGTACCCCTCACATGAGTCCCCTTTCGAAAGCTCATCTTCTTGCCCTTTTGGTCCTCCCGCTTCCCGCTTTCCAAACACATCTGACGGCCGAAACCACCGATGCGGCAAAAGCCGCTCTGAGCAAGACTCTGCTCGGCAAGGATGTCAAAGCGCTCATGGATATGCCCGCATTCAAAGACGGGATCGACCTGTACGTCAATCCCAAGACCGATAAGCGGCTGGATGATCGAGGGATCGACATGAAGGATCTGGCCAAATTCCTGAAAGACAAAGGCGTTGGCGTCGCGCGCGATCAGTGGGTGACCATCACCGACGTGAGGGTGGATAGCGACCGCGTAGAGGTTCACCTGGGCGGTGGCGGCGAGGGCAGCGGCGCCAGCAAGAATGCCGAAAAGAAAGGTGCGGGTCTTATGCGTGCCGGCGGCTCACGCATCAATTTCCGTTACGGCAGAGACGTCACCGATGCCGATCTGCAGATCGGCGCTTTTCTCCCACTACTGCAGCGCGTGCTCGACGTCGGAAAGATCGGCGAAAACATGGAACTCGAAGGCCTCGCGCCTGAGTTCCAGGAGGCCATTCGCGCCAAGGACATTATTGAGGGCATGACCTACAAGATGGTTCTGATGAGTGCCGGCAAACCCGATCAGAAAAAGGTGGACGATACCACGGATGACAGCCTGAGCGAGACCTGGTACTACCTTCGCGATGACCACCGCTGGGTCGTGAAGTTCCTCAACGGCAAAGTGACGAAGGTCCACGTCTACTGAGCCTTTGCCGCGCCGTTACGGGTCTTGCCGAAACTTGTTGGCCCGCTCGAACTCGCTGCGCAACTCCGGAGTGCGAAGATTCTCGCGCAATTGGGCGAGACGCTGTTCGAGCGCCAGCAATGCGCGCTCCACTGCTTCGGTATTGGTAAGCGCAATGTCGCGCCACATCGAATAAGGGCTCGCGCCAAGACGTGTCATCTCGCGCAGTGCGCGACCACCCACATCTTTCAGTTCGGGCGCATCGCCCACTTCCTCTTCAAGCAGCGCGCTCAATGCCGTCGCCGTGAACTGGGGTAGATGACTGACCCACGCCACCAGATCGTCATGCCGCGCGGCGTCCAGATCGAGCGTCTTTGCGCCCATCGCGGTGACCAATTCCCGCCAGTCATTTACGAGCTGCACTCCCCGCGGGGAACGCAGCGGAGTCTGACCGTCCGTGAACAGCCACACCGCGCCGCGAAAAAGATTCGCATCGCCCAGCGCCGCGCCTCCGCGCTCTTTTCCAGCCATCGGGTGCCCAGGTAAGAACGCCGCGCTCTCCGGCGTGTTGTAGAGCCGCGCCGCTGTCTCTGAAATCACGCGTTTCGTGCTGCCCAAATCGGTCACAAGTTGCTCGGGCCCGAACACAGGGGCAAGCTTCTCCATCCAATCGAGCGTGGCGTAAATGGGAACAGCGAGCACTGTTACCTGGCTCGCCCGAGCAGCTTCAATTCCGTCGGCCACAAGCGAATCCACAGCGCCCATCTTCAGCGCAGTCTGTCCCTGCTCAGCCCCGCGGTTCCATCCTGTGATCGAGCCGCGAAATCCCGCGTCGCGCAGCGCCAATCCAACTGACGTGCCCAGCAACCCTGTGCCCAGAATGGAGATGCGCTCGATCACGGAAGCCTTTCTGAAGGGGGCTAGTCTCTTCGCCGGTAGGAGGCTACCGGTAGCTTTTTAACACCGCTAACCCCGCTAACTACGCTAACACCGCTGTCTCTTACAACGTCCGGCCAACGGCCGCCGCCAACACGCGCAACTCGCCAACCAGCTTTTCAAACTGATCGAGGTAGAGCGTCTGTGCCGCGTCGGAGACAGCCTTGTCGGCGTTGGGGTGGATCTCGATGAGCACCCCGTCGGCGCCCGCGGCCACGGCAGCCTTGGCCATCGCGGGAACCATGTCGCGCCGCCCCGTCCCGTGCGACGGATCGGCCACGACCGGCAGGTGCGAAAGCTTCTTGATCACTGGAATCGCCGCAATGTCCATCGTGTTCCGCGTCGCCGTCTCATACGTTCTTATGCCGCGCTCGCACAGAATCACGTCGTAGTTTCCGCCCGAAAGAATGTACTCGCTCGAAAGCAGCAGCTCCTCCACCGTCGCCGCAATCCCGCGCTTCAGCAGGATCGGCTTCCGCACCTGGCCCAACTCGCGCAGCATATTGAAGTTCTGCATGTTGCGCGCGCCCACCTGGAAGCAGTCCACCAGCGGCAGCATCGGCTCGATCTGCGCAATCTCCATCACCTCGCTCACCACCAGCAGGCCGTTGGCTTCGGCGGCTTCGTGCATGAATTCCAGTGCGGGAATCCCAAGCCCTTGAAACGAGTACGGCGAGCTGCGTGGCTTGAATGCGCCCCCACGCAGAAAGCCCCCGCCGGCAGCCTTCACGCATTTTGCAATGGTGGAGATCTGTCCGCGGCTTTCAATCGCGCAAGGCCCGGCAATCACTGCTACCTTCTCTGCGCCAATCGTTGCGCCGTTGCGAAACTCCACCACGGTGCCTTCGGGGCGAAAGGCTCGTCCCGCCAGCTTGTAGGGCGCGCTGATGCGGTGCACATGCAGCACGCCGGGCAGCATCTCAAATTTGGTCAGGTCCAGGCCCGCTGTAGGGCCCACGCCGGCGAGAATCGTCTGGAATTCTCCCGTGGTCCGATGCACATTCACGCCGGCCTCTTCCATGGCGCTGATCACTGCATCCACTTGTTCTTCGGTGGCTTTTTCCTGCATGGCGACAATCATTATTTTTTCCCTGTCTCGAGCGTTTGTGTTCCCGCGGCGAGGCCCGAACGTCCGCCCTCTGCCAGGGCTGCCTGGGCACTTCTTTGGCTTGCCAGCTCGTTCCGTTGCAACGCCCGCATCACGTCGATAATGCGCTCGTAGATATGCGTCAGTTCGATGTCAGGCAACGGCCCCTTGTTCGCCGCGCGCACATTGGCGTAAATGATCTTCTCGCGTTCCGGCTCGTAAACGGGCAGCGAAGTCGCGGCCTTCAGGTTGCCGATGGTCTGCGCCGCGCGCGCCCGCTCGCTGAGTAGCTCTACGAGCTGCCGGTCCAGCGCATCGATTCGGATTCGCAATTCTTCGATCGTCATTGCATCCTCTAACTGCCAGTTACCAGCCTCTAGCTTCTAGCCTCTGGCTTCCAGCCCGTTCCTGCCAATGCGAGCCTCCGCGGCTCAATCCGCCACTAAAAAGCTAGGAGCTAGGAGCTAGAAGCTGCTTCTCTCACCCTGCCAGCGCCGCGTCACGCAAGCGCAAGCCCTTGATAAATCGCGAAACGGCCCCCGGGGCCGACTCTGCCGTTGAGCGTTCTACGAGTTCAACAATCGCGCTGCCGATCACCGCTGCATCCGCGAACTCCGCCACCTGCGCCACGTGTTCCGCGTTGCTGATGCCGAATCCCACCGCCACCGGCAACTTCGTCCATCGCCGAACGCGCTCGACCAGCGCCTTGGCATCGGCCGCCACACTTTGCTGCGTGCCCGTGATGCCCACGCGCGAAATCGCGTAAACAAAACCTTTTGAGACTCTCGCAATCGCCTCGAGCCGCTCATCGGGGCTCGTCGGCGCAGCCAGAAAAATCGGCGCAAGCCCTACCCGCGCCAGCTCGGCCACGTATTCGCCCGCTTCTTCGACGATCATGTCTGTCGCCAGCACGCCATCCACGCCCGCCGCAGCAGCATCGTCGGCAAACTTGCGCAACCCGTAGCGCAGCATCGGATTGAGATAGCTGAAGATCACCAGGCCAGCGGCAGCACGCGCAGCGCGAATCTCGCGCGCCAGCGCGAGCACATCCCTGAGTCGTGTGCCGTGGGCCAGTGCGCGCTCACTTGCTCGCTGAATGATCGGTCCGTCTGCAAGCGGATCACTGAAGGGAACACCGAGCTCGATCACGTCGGCGCCCGCATCGATCGCCGCAAGTGCAATTTCACGTGTTGCGTCGAGGCTGGGATCGCCGGCCGTCAGATAAACAACCAGGCCCGGCTTGTGATCGAAATGGATCGGCATCGGAGTGAGTTGCGCTCTCTAGAGTTTCAACTCGCGAGCCAGGATGCCCATATCCTTATCGCCGCGTCCAGAGAGGTTCACCACCAGTATGTCATTTGCGGCCATCGCGGGAGCCATGCGAATCGCCTCGGCCACAGCGTGCGCGCTTTCGAGAGCTGGCAAAATGCCTTCCGTCCGCGCCAGCTTCACCACCGCATAGAGAGCAGCCGCATCATCGCACGAGACATACTCCGCGCGGCCTGAGTCGTGCAGCGCAGCATGCTCCGGACCAATCGACGCATAATCCAGCCCTGCTGAAACCGAATGCGTCAGTGCAATCTGCCCGTCCTCATCCTGCAGCACATAAGAATACGTCCCCTGCAGCACTCCCGGCGCGCCGCCCTGGAATCGCGCTGCATGTTCGCCCAGCGCCGGCCCGCGTCCGCCGGCTTCCACGCCGATAAGCCGCACCTGCCGCTCGGGAATAAATTCGTAAAACGCGCCGATCGCATTTGACCCTCCGCCCACGCAAGCGATCACCGCCGTCGGCAGCCGGCCTTCCTTCTCGAGGATCTGCTCCTTCAATTCCTTGCTGATCACGCGATGAAAGTCGCGCACCATGGTCGGATACGGATGCGCGCCCAGCGCCGAGCCCAGCAAATAGTACGTCGTCCGCACATTCGTTACCCAATCGCGCATCGCCTCGCTGATCGCGTCCTTCAGCGTCTTCGATCCCGACGAAACCCCGCGCACCTCAGCGCCCAGGAGGCGCATGCGCTTCACGTTCAGCTCCTGGCGCTCCATATCCACGTCGCCCATGTAGACCACGCAATCGAGGCCCAGCAGAGCGCACACCGTCGCCGTGGCCACGCCGTGCTGTCCCGCGCCCGTCTCGGCAATGACGCGCTTCTTGCCCATCCGCTTCGCCAGCAATCCCTGTCCCAGCGCGTTGTTGATCTTGTGCGCGCCCGTGTGAAGCAGGTCTTCGCGCTTCAAGTAGATCTTCGCTCCGCCCAGTTGTTCCGTTAGCCGCTTTGCAAAGTAGAGCGGTGTAGGCCGCCCGGCGTAATCCTTGAGAAGGGAACTCAGCTCGGCTTGGAAAACCGCATCCGCCTTGGCTTCTTCGTACGCGCGCTCCAGCTCGTCCAGCGCCGCCACCAGCGTCTCCGGCACATACCGGCCGCCGTAAACACCGAAGCGTCCCGCTCGCGACTCGCTCGGATTAGCCGGAACAATGGTTGACGCCATGACGAACTCCTGCCTGACTGCCCGCGGAAAAGGGGAACCCTCCAGTGTACAAGAGGAACAATCGAGCACTTCCGTCGCGTTCGATGCCGGCGAAAAGCTCATCCCGGAAAAGTCGTCACCCTTGCCTGTGATGGCCGTACTTGTGCAATCCTTGCGTCGGCGATTCTAGTAGCCGCATCGGGAATGAGGTTGTTCGATGAAGGCAATCGTGTATCGCAAGAACGGTCCTCTTGAAGTCCTTACCTGCGAGGAGATTGAGAAGCCAACCCCAAACGAGAAGGAAGTCCTGATCAAGGTCCATGCCGCAGCAGTCAACCCACTCGACTACCACATGATGAAGGGTGGTCCGCTCATTTTCCGGCTCTTGTTTGGGGGACCCAAGCTCAAGCACCCGGGCGTCGATGTTGCCGGCGTCGTCGAAGCTATCGGCCCGGGCGTCACGCTGGTCAAGGTGGGCGATTCGGTGTTCGGAACCGGCCGCGGCGCATTTGCCGAATATGCGACCGCGCCTGAGTCTAAGTTGGCGCCTAAACCGGAAAATGTCTCATTTGAAGATGCGGCCGCATGCCCAGTTGCGGCCCTCACCGCATTACAGGGTCTCCGCAAGCACGGAAAGATTCAACCCGGCCAGAACGCCCTCATCAACGGCGCATCCGGCGGCGTAGGCACATTCGCGGTGCAGCTTGCCAAAATCTTCGGGGCGCGCGTCACCGCCGTTTGCAGTGCCCGCAATGCCGAACTGGTTCGATCGCTCGGAGCCGACCGCGTCATTGACTATGCCCAGGAAGACTTCGCAACCGGCACGGCGCGCTACGATTTGATTCTCGACCTGGCCGGCAACCATCCATTCTCAGTCTGCAAGCGCATCCTGACTCCGCGCGGTATTCACGTCGGCGCAGGGGTGCTCGCCGGGCACAAGTCTCTTTTCGCAATGTTCGGTGGTCTTATCGGCGCCATGCTTCGTTCGCGGCTTTCGAGCCAGAAATTCGTCGTCTTCATGGCCAAGGTCAACCGTGAAGATCTCGCTTCCATTGGCCAGTTGGTCGCCGACGGCAAGCTGAAGCCCGTGATCGACAAGAGATACTCGCTCGCCGAAGTCCCGGAAGCGATGCGCTATCAGGGAACATGGCGCGCCCGCGGAAAGCTCGTGATCGACCTCGAAGCTTAGAGAAGCATCATCTCTTCTTCCGGCTGATGTCGCACAGCATGTCCGAATGGATGTTTAGACCGATGTTCGTCATGTTGTACACGTGCTCGCTAGCCACAAGCCATACAATCTCGCAAATTGCCCGCTCGGAATAATGCTTCCTGAGCCGCGCAAAAGTTTCCGTCTTCACATTCTTGTCGCGCGTCAGCTCGGTCACGTAGTCAAATGCGGCACGCTCCCCATCGTTGAACAGCGGACTCGTGGCGTATTCGTCGAGCGCGTCGAACTTGGCCTCGTTCATTCCAGTCTTGATCGCAAACGCCCGCCCAATGTCGATGCAGAACTCGCATACGTTGATGCGCGCCACCCGTTCGCGGACCAGCATCCGCATCTCGGCCGGCAGCTCCAGCTTCTGGTCGAGCTTTGCAATTTTCGCGGTAAACATCCCAAAGCCAAGCGGCATTCGCGCGGCAAACACTTTGAGCGGTGTCATCACCTTGCCGAACTGGCGTCGCGACATGTTGTAGACCAGCTTCATCATCGGGTTCGACGGATTCTCAATAGGGGGAAGAAACGTAGCCATGGCAGACCTCCGGGGGGATTCTCTTCTAAATTCTGATGTTTGCAGACAGGAGCTCGTCGCACCCTGTCCTTCTTTGATTTACGTCGGATCGAACTGAAAGGTTACTTCGCCACGCGTGCGTTCTCGATGAACGCCCGCACCTTGACCGCATCCTTGAGTCCCGGCGCAACTTCCACGCCACTCACCACGTCCACACCCCACGGGTGCAGCGTCGCAATCGCCTCGGCCACATTTTCCGGAGTCAGCCCGCCGGCCGCCACCAGCTTCATTTCCTTCATCGCACCAAACACCGCACGCTGCGCCTCGGCCCAGTCATAAGTCTTTCCGGTCCCGCCCACTGCCGTCGCCGTTCTTGAATCGATCAAAATCGCATCAACGCTCATATCGACACTCGCATCTTTCGCGGCGGCAGCCGCCTGCTCAGGCGTTCCCGCTTCAAAGTGCACCACGCGCAAAATCCGCAGCCGTTGCCCGAATCGAGCGCGCAACTTCGCCGTCAGCTCCGTCGGCGCATCCCAGTGCAATTGCACCCCGGTCAGGCCCACCGCGTCCACAGTCGCGGCGATCTCATCCAGCGTCGCATCCACAAACACGCCAATCTTCTCAATCTCCGACGGCATCCGCGGCACAATCGCGGCCGCCTGCTCTCGAGTCACCCGTCGCGGGCTCGGCGCAAACACAAATCCCACCGCGTCAGCTCCAGCCTCAGCGGCAATCATCGCGTCCGCCAGCGAAGTGTTGGCGCAAATTTTGATCCAGAGTCTCATGACTTGCCCGCGGCGCCCATCAGCAACTCCGCAAGCGCCACGCCGGGATCGGGTTGGCGCATCAGGCTCTCGCCGATCAGAAATGCGTCGAACCCCGCCTTGCGCAGGCGAACAATATCCTCATGTGTTGAAATACCGCTCTCCGTAACACGCACCACGCTCGCCGGAATCCGCCCGGCCAGCGCTATTGAGGTCTCTGCGCTCACCTCAAAGGTTTTCAGGTCGCGATTGTTCACGCCGATCGCATCCGCGCCCGTCTCGCCCAGCGCATCGAGCACGCGATCCAATTCCTCCACGGTGTGAACCTCCACCAGCACGTCGAGCATCAGCGACCGCGCGGCCTGTGCCAGTCGCTTCAACTCAGAACCATCGAGCGCGGCGGCAATCAGCAGAATCGCATCGGCCCGATGCGCGCGCGCCTCGACAATCTGATACGCGTCGACGATAAAGTCCTTGCGCAGGCAGGGAAGCGGCACGGCACTCGACGCCATCTCCAGGTTGCGCAGGCTGCCCTGAAAGTACGGCTCGTCCGTCAGCACCGAAAGCGCCGCCGCCCCGCCAGCGCGATAGCGCCGCGCCAGCCATGCGGGGTCGAACGCAGAGCGAATCAGTCCCTTCGACGGCGACGCCTTCTTGATCTCCGCAATGATCGCAGGTCCCGTCGCGGCCTTTTCGCGCAATGCGGCGGCCCATCCGCGCGGGCGATGCTCGGCGGCTCGCCGCTCAAGTTCGGCGACGGGCACGTCCGCCTTCACCGCCGCCAATGTAGCGCGCGTCGAATCCAGAATTGTCGCCAAAAATGTGTCCGTGTGCATACTCATACTCTCAGTCGAGTATACGGGCGGCAATTCCCGCCGGGCCCCAGCAGCCCGAGTCGAATCAGAGAGCCGGAGCCGGTATCTTTGCGTCCTTCGCCGTCAGCTCCCGCGCCGCCTGCCGCCCCAGCCGAATGCAGTCCGGAACCCCGATGCCGTCGTAAGCATTGCCCACAAGCCGCAGTCCCGGCAGCTCCGCTGCGCGAGCGCCGATCCGCCGCATCCGCTCCTTGTGCCCCACCGCATACTGCGCCATCGCCCGCCGCCACCGAGAAACCTGCGCGTGTTCGGGTTGAACATCTGCGCGGAACGTCTTCGCCCCCAGGATCTCGCTCATCTCTCGCCGAACCGTGGCAATCAGCGCTTCATCGCTCTCAGCCAGCAGAGCCTCGCGATTCATTCCTCCCAGAAAAGCGCGAAACACCGCCTTGCCCGGAGGCGTGCGCCCCAAAAACTTGCGATGGACAAACGTGCACGCCAGCATCGCGCGGCCCTCTACCGCTGGAACCAGAAACCCGAATCCTTCTGGCAAGGCTCCGATCTTCGCCTC
>Ga0187890_10002517_pt1 | contig 12769 bp, 7 predicted proteins | sample June2016WEW_21_1_FD_133005 | JGI IMG/M metagenome (GOLD analysis project Ga0187890, IMG submission 133005) | Peatland microbial communities from SPRUCE experiment site at the Marcell Experimental Forest, Minnesota, USA - June2016WEW_21_10 | ecosystem: Environmental > Terrestrial > Soil >... | reverse complement strand
TTCTTGGTTGGGATCAGAAAAGGGTCGGCGTCAATTATGCCCTGACACTGCACGGGGAGTTTCTCAATCAGGAACCGGACGGGCATGAGCTTGTCCTTCATGCCGGCGCGAAGGACTTCGGTGATCTGGTTGAGGACGCGAGGGATCTGGTGAAGACGGGCGATGTAGTCCTCGTAGTGCTTGACGGAGTCGAAGGGGACGGACAGCGGCAGATCCGCGAGATCGGTATGGACGCCATTCTGCTGATTGATTGGCATCTCGTACTCTTTGAGGCCGAAGTCGGCGATGCGCTGCTGGAGGACACGAACCAGGAGATCGTGCGAGAGTTGGTCCTGGTCGGAGAAGCCAGTACTCGGAATGGCTTCAAGCCTGGCCAGGAAGGCCTCGTCGGTCTGGTGGCGCTGGGCGATGGCAACGAGCGAGTACTCGGCAAGCTTGTCGTTGTAGCGGTAGTCGCCGTAGGCGGTGGCGCGCTGCGGAAAGTTGCGGAGATCGGTCTCGTACTGCTCTTCGAAAAGGGCGTTCTGGGCGGCGAGACGGTCGGCAACTGGTTTGACGTTTTGGGCGAAGAGGGAACCGGCTACGGCGACTAAGAAAAACAGGCTATGTTGGAGGCGCATAGGTATGCAGCGTACCAGAAAGAGGAGTTGTTGCGCGAAGAAATAGGGCCGCCAGACCTCGCGCCACGTCGATGATAGACTTTGCCAAGTCAAGCCAGGAGGCAGTCATGTCCTCGGACGATCCGGTTGCCCAGAGCCTAAGTGGTCACATCCGAACCTTGGGAAGCTGTTGGATAGTTTACGGAGTTATTCGCCTGATCATGGCGGTCTGCCTGGTCGTCTATGGCAGGGTCGCTGCCTTAATGTTCGGCGCTCTGCTCAACCGCGTGCCTGACCCGTTTACGCTGCTGGGTATTTTTCATTTCCTTTACACAGTAATGATAGTTTTGTCGGTGGTCTGCGGCATTCTAGGGCTCATCGCTGGACTGGCTCTGCTTGCAGGACAGCGATCAGGCCGCGCCCTCGCCCTCCTTGCCGGATTTTTATCGCTCTCCAATATTCCCCTCGGCACAACCCTGGGAATTTACACGCTCGTAGTGTTGCTTCCAAGTAGTGTTGCTTCCAATAAGAGCTGAGCAGCTCTACGGTCGCTCCGGCTGAGCTGCCCGGGCGGGCGGCAGTGCGGCTCTATAATGAGCGGGGCAAGGCCGAGCAATGCATCGCGAGCCGTGCAGAGCCATTCGAGAGTGGGCGACATTTGGAGGTGAAGGCGTGAACGACAAAGTGGAGAAGGATAAGTCGACGTTCGACTGGGTAACTGAGCGTTCTTCATGCTCTCTACCGAATGTATTCAAGAAACTCAGATTACAAGTTGAAGAGGACGTCAAATCTCGCAACGCCCAGCGCCCCAATAATTCCCCTTATAAGTTCTCGCTGGTGGAGAATGGCGGCGGCTTTACGGTTCTTCTGGAAGCCAAAGATGTGCGCAAGTCAGTAATATTCAGCCTGACCGAGCACGCAATTTCAGTGCGCGATGATAAAGGCAAGCCGATGTTCGATGTGACCCTGACCTTTAACGACGACGGCGATTGCAAACTGCATGTGAATGAACAGGAGCTCGACTTTTGGCAGGTCCGACGGATGGCTCTTGAAGAGCTGCTGTTTCGAGACTATTAGGCTGAGGTTACGGTTGCTTCCATCCGGTTCCATCCGCCAGTTGTTCCCATCTTCACTACCACGAGGATCATGCCAGAGCGGCGGTGCAAGCAAAGGAGTTCCTATGAATCATCCATTGTGAGCATTAGTGACCAGCGGAAACCTATCCTTTCCCGCATAGTTAACTGTGGTGGCATCTCCACCTGTCAGGATGGTCCCTGTGCCAGCGCATATCCCGATCGCGAAGAAAAAACATGATTTTAGTCCCCACGCCTTTCTTTCCACCATTGGGAAGGGTAGGGACAAGCAATCTTTTCAGAGGAAAAGCACGATCTTCGCTCAAGGCGAACCGTCAGACGGCCTCTTCTATATCCAAACGGGGAAGGTGCGGCTGAGCGTTGTATCGGAACGCGGGAAAGAAGCAACTCTGGGGATTTTGAGCGTAGGAGATTTTTTTGGCGAGGGTGGTCTTTCCGGTCAGCTTCTACGCATGTCATCTGCAACCGCAATGACAGACTGCGCCCTTCTGCATATCGAGAAGAAGGCGATGATGCTTGGAATGAGTCTGGAGCCAAAATTGTCGGCCATGTTTCTCAGGTATTTGCTGAAGCGAAACATCCGGTATCAGGATGATCTGGTCGATCAACTTTTCAACTCCAGCGAAAAGCGGCTGGCGCGGGTTCTTCTGCTGATGGCGCAATTCGGTACCGAAGGCGTGTCCGAAATGTCGGTGCCAAGACTAAGTCAGGAGACCCTTGCAGAAATGGTGGGGACGACCCGGTCGCGGGTCAGCTTCTTCATGAACCGGTTCAGGAAAATGGGATTTATCAATTACGACGTAGGAGATAATTTACACGTCCGCAGTTCACTCCTTAACGTTGTTCTTCATGATGACGATGGAGCAAGCGCGACTGCCGAGGCCAGGAACCCAGGTTCCAGTGCGAAGAAAGGTTTCGAACCACCAACCGAGCCCGGCGAGCGCCCGGACAAAGAGCGTGCCATGAGGCCACCCCTCCCCAGCGTTGAACGACGCCCGAAATAAACGCAGAGGCTAGCCAGACGCTGCTCTCATCGGTACACGGCTGGGTCCGTGCTCTCGCGATTGCTCCCCTCTGAGGCCACCGCGAACGTTCACCGCATTTCAGCTACAGGCACATGCGTGCAGCGCCGGTTCGCTCGCCGTTTGCTAATAGTTCAGGTTGAAGCTGATCAGCTTCGTGATGACCGCGATCCAAACTATGCCAACCAAAGCACCGGCGCTCAGAACATGCCAAACCGCGGCAGTCCAATTTTGGCTTTTCTGACATGCAGCCCAGATGCCCGCCACGGCAGCGGCAATCACCAGAAGACCTCCGACTTGCAACAGCCGAAGGTACAGGTCGAAGCTGTCGTTGTACGCCTCGATGTGGTTGTTCAAAATCGGGGATATAGCGAAAATCCAAGCCAAAAGGTAGACAACATCAATCAGTGCAGCGACGCGAAGAACTCTGGTACCCAGCAACTCTTTTCCTGCGAGGGTTGAAGGCTGGCGATACTTCCAGCGCAACAACGCCGAGACCGGCCACAGAATCACCACGATCAGCAGTATCGCGATTGATCCACAGAGTAACGAGAGATTCCAGATGGCCGATTTCCACGCGGGCACCGGCTGCAAGATCGAGCTTGGGTCGTCGCTGCTGTAAACGGCTCGGTTGCTGCCTTCTCCGGCCAGGGCAACTTTGCGTTGACCACCCTCCTCGGTCCAGACGAAAGGAGAAACCTCATAGTAGCGTTTCGGCTTATTCGTGGGGAATGTAGGCACATTGATTGTGCCATCGTCATTGGTGCTGATTACCGTCTGGCTGAGCAGATAAAGTACGCTGATGAACGCAGACTCGACTCTCCGCGAGCTTTGATATCTCCCGGCGATGAGCTGAGCATGTTCTTTTGCGTTCGTCACGACAGAGCTGGCTGGAATCGCCGATTGTTGCCCGCTGCCTGGAAAGTAGCGATCCGCAAAAGCATCGAACAGCCCTTGCCTGATTCCATAGACGGCGTTGTTTTCGCCGCGGCTATTGAGTGAAAAGAAGATGCCAACGCCGTCGTCAATGAACAAATCACATTCGGTGTGGAAGACGATGCTGTCGCCGCCATGCCCGCGAATGCGATGGCCATTGCGGTTTTCCTCGAAAAATCCCAGCCCCATGACATCGATGTCATCGATCTGGTGGACGGCGGGTTCGAACATCAGGCGCACGGTCTCCGGCTTCAGGATGCGATTCTCCTGATAACGGCCTTCTTGCAGGTAGGCGATCATGAACTTCGCCATGTCATCGGCCGTGGTGCTCATGCTGCCTGCGGGCGCGGTGATGATGTACTCGAACGGCCGGGGCGGCTCGGATGCGGTCATGTAGCCCTCCGACTGGTCTGCCCTGAGCCGCTCTGGCACGGGCTGCTGGAAGGTCGAACGGGTCATGCCCAGAGGCGCGTAGATGTGGCGTTCGACGTAACTCTCAAAAGGCTCACCGGACACGCGCTGGACAATGTAGCCGGCGAGAGCAGCGCCGTAGTTGGAGTAGGCGGGAACTTCTCCCGGGGGAAACAACGTCGGGCGCTGATGACGCTTGAGATAGGCTTCCGTCGTGATGACCTGCTTCGGGTCGTACGCCAGGATCGACTTAATGCCCTCTTCGAAACCGGCGCGGTGCGTCATCAGATTGCGCATGGTGATCGGCTTCGAAAAACTGCTGTTTACCTTGAAGTCCAGGTAGTCATTGATATCGCGGTCGAGATCAATTTTGCCCTGTTCGACCAGTTGCATGACCGCGGTCCAGGTGAAAAGCTTTGAAGTCGAACCTGGGCGAACCAGCGTGAGATCCGGATCCATGGCCCGCTTCGTCTTCACATCGGCGTATCCATAGCCTTTCTCGAACAGGATCTGGCCATCTTTCACGACTGCCAATGTGAGGCCGGCGATGTCGGCATTCTTCAGTGCGTAAGGTACGAAGCCGTCGAGAAAAGCTTCGAGGTCGGCCGCGGTCAACTCGTGGGCGGTAGCCGACCGGGCTGGCGCAACCGCTGCTGGCGCTGACGGCTTCACGGGTGGAGACGCCGGATGCGATGGCTGCGCCCACATCCCGATGCAGACCAATGGCACCAGGAGCAGCGGGACCGTGAGTGTCGTCAGATATCCACGTGCATGGCGGCCAGAAAGGATCTGGTTAGAAATCATTATTTCTCCCGATCGAAATCCATTATTTTGTTGTGGGCGCTTCCGCCTTGTGCAACGGATGAAAATCCAGATCCTGGTAGTCGAAGCTGAAGTCAGCCAGCGGCGATACCGGCGCCATGGTGAATCGATCGATCGCGCCGTCCGGTTTCAGGGAAAAGGTCACAAAAGCATCTTCGATAGTGCGTACACGCCAGTGCGCCTGGAAGGTGTCGTATTGCCAGTGCTCCAAATCGCCCACCATTTCCGGAGTGTGGTCAAAGCTGAGTACAAGGTGCCCGTTTTCCATGCGCATCGTGGCCGTGCCGTACCAGGCATCCTCGTAGGTCCCGGCATACTTCTCCACTGGGAGCGAAGAGTGTGAAGCGGCGTTGTGTGCCGTGTTCTGCTGCTCCTCCACCGCTTTGGCATTTTTCTCTCGCAGGTCGTTCGCTGTCTTATAGGCTGCAATCCAGTCCGTGGGCGGCAATTGCAAGTACTGGTCGAGCACGTGGTAGAGAATCGAGTCGAACGCGCCGCCCTCCATCGCGTTGGTCAGGATGACGACGCCGAGATTCTCCCGCGGCACCAGCATGACACGCGACACAAATCCGATAACTCCTCCGGTGTGAGCAACCAGCTTGCGCCCGCGATAGTCGCGCACCATCCAACCCAGCGCATAGTCCGCGAAATCGGGCTTCAGGGCGGCCAGCGGCGGAGGAGGATCGGCAATCGGAAGGATGGTCTGCGGCGTCCACATTTCCTGCGACCGCGCTTCACTGAACAGGCGTCCCTCGCGGTCGAGCAATTTACCCCGGTTGAGTTGCAATAGCACCCACTTCGCCATGTCTGCGGCGGAGGAATTGATCGAGCCTGCCGGACCTGCGTTGTCGAGGTTCTCGAACGGGACCACCTGCAACTTGCCATCTACCTTCGAGTGCGGATAGGCTACATTCTCTCCTGGCCGGAAAGCGGCAGTGCTGACGTTGCTGTGGCTCATGCCGAGCGGCGTGAAGATGCGCTGGCGCACGAAGTCGTCCCATGATGTGCCAGTCACAGCCGGGACGATCTGACCGGCTGTCATGTAGAGCAGATTGTCATAGGCAAACCGGCTGCGGAAACTCGACGCCGGCTTCATGTAGCGCAGTTGGTGAATAACATCCTCGCGCGTATATGTTGTATGGGGAAAGAACAGCAAGTCGCCTTCCCCCAATCCCATTCCGCTGCGGTGGGTGAGCAAATCGCGGATGGTCATTTCGTGCGAGACGTAAGGGTCGTACATCTGGAAAGCGGGCAGGCGCTGATACACGGGATCATCCCACGCGATCTTTCCTTCGTCCACCAGCATGGCCAGACACGCGACGGTAAACGCTTTGGTGTTGGAGCCAATGCCGAACAACGTGTTCTCGTCCACCGGAGTAGCTTCGCCCAGTTTGCGCACGCCGTAGCCTTTTGCAACCACCACCTTGCCGTCCTTCACAATCGCCACCGACAGGCCAGGCACTCCAAAGGTCTGCATGGAGCGAGCAACCCACGCATCGAGATCAGCCGGTGGACCGATCTGTGCGAACGCTGTTGCAGTGAAAAGAATGCACAGGGCAAGCGCAGCCAGTGTGCGGTCGAGTTTCATCAGGATCCTCCTGCCTGTCCGCGGGTTTCGGTTACAGGCTTTAGACGTCGTGACGCAATGCATTCGCGTAAGTAGTTCTGACGCAGACGCAATCTGTTCCAGTTCAGCACGAACCAGACCAAACCGCGCATTGTCGGCCACGCACGACCTCCGAAGTCAGGCTCAGTAGTGGATGTTGAAGTTCATGAGATTCCAGGTGAGCGCGAACCAGACCAGGCTCAGGCAGCCAAGCGCCAGTACCGTGTCGTGTATTTTGGTCCAGATCCACCGGTTGGGCGTGCTCCAGCTTCGAAGTGCGTTCAGGCACACGAGAAGCGAGCCAACAACGCACAACACACCGAGGATTCCAAAACAGATGATCCAGGGAGCGAGGGCATTAATCGCGCTGATTGATTCCAGGGCTGTTGCCAGAACCACCAGCCAACCTCCGAAGAAACAGATGAAGAGGATGCAGACCAACCGCACACCCAGCCGCAGTTTGCGCTCCAGAGGATTTAAGTCCAGTGGACGGCCATAGTGTTTGCGAATCAGCGCTCCGACTGGCCACAGCAAAACCGTCAGCACGACCATGATCAAGCCGAAAATCGCAAGGGTGTAATTGAAGTACTTGTTTTCCCAAAAGCCAACCCTCTGGAAAACGAAGAACGGCCAATCCAACTCAAACTGCAACCGCCCACTCCCATCCCGCTTGAAGCCAACGTGCGCCCGTCCATGGACTTCGCGATAGAGCAGCGGGCTGATCTCTTCGAACTTCAAGAGTTGACCATTGGTCCCTTTGAAAGGATCTATGCTGATGGTCCCGTCGGAATTCTCGGAGACTTTATTTTGACCGAGCAGGGAAGTTAACTTCAGGAATGAATTTTCAAAACGGCGGCTGCTTATGTAAAGCCCGGCAACGCTGGCCGCGTCCGCTTTGGCATTTTCAATTTTGCCCGGAGGGGGCTCGGTGTAAGGGAAATACCGGTCCAGAAACTTTTTGAAGAGAACCGTACGCGGGCTAATCTCGCCTTTTCCCGCACTGTTGTAAGAAACAAAAAAACCTACATTGGAATCGAGAATCAGGTGCAAGTCGCTGTGGAAAGCCTCGGTATCGCCGGCGTGGCCAATGATGCGGTGTCCGTTTGCGGATTCCTCATAAAAGCCGTGCGCCATCCCACTCAAACGGTCGTCCGCATCGAAGAGCCGGGAGTGCATAAGGATGGCGGTTTCCGGGCGCAGAATCTGCACACTCCCAAATTGTCCGTTCTGCAGATGGGCGATCATGAAGTTAGACATGTCCCGCCCAGTGGTGGAGAGGCTGCCTGCGGGAAACGCTTCGACGAATTCGAACGGTTTGGGTTCTGAGGAGGCCCGTGCATAGCCGTTGGACATCAGCGGCTTCAGTTCCTCGGGCAGAGGTTGAACAAACGTGGACCGCTTCATCTCCAGGGGAATGAAAATATTTTCGGAAACATATTGTTCGAAAGGCTTACCGGAAACGCGCTGCACGATATAGCCCGCGACTGCGGTCGCGTAGTTCGAATAGGCAGGAACCTCACCGGGAGGAAAGATGCGCTCTGGAATGTGATTCTTGACGTAATACTCCAGGCTGCCCATATGTTGTGCGTCCTTAACGAACAGGTCCTTACCAGTTTCTTCGAAGCCCGAGGTGTGCGTCATAATGTTCCCCAGGGTGATGGGCTTTCCGAACGCAGGAGGAATCTTGAAATCCAGGTAATCGTTGACGTCCCGGTTCAGATCGAGCTTGCCTTGCTCGACGAGTTGCATCACCGACGTCCAGGTAAAGAGCTTCGAAATTGAGCCAGGACGGAACAGCGTACTGTCCGGGGTTACGGGCGTGCGCTTGGCCATGTCAGAGTACCCGTAGCCTTTGGCAAAAATGACTTGTCCGTCTTTGACCACCGCAATCACGGCGCCGGCGATATCTTCCCGTTCAATCTGAGCGGGCACCAGGCCATCGATAAAAGCATCGAGATCGACCGCAGTCAACTCGTGTGTGGTAGCCGGCTGGGCTGGCGCAACGACTGCTGGCGCTGAAGCCTTCACGGCCGGAGAAGAAGGACTCGATGGCTGCGCCCACCCGGTGCAGAACAATGCCACCAGAAGCAGCAGGCCTGTGAGTATCGTCAGGGCTCCTCGTGCATGGTGTTTAGAGAGGATCTGGTTGAGGATCATCAGTTTGCTCCTATATAAGAAGAGGATGGAAGTCGATTTACTAATGAGACAGCGTGCACATTTTCGATTTGCCGCTGCCGCCTCCAATACCGTTTGTCGAGTGTGGATAAAACCCAGGGAACAGGCTTGCTGGCTCCGCGCGGCCGGAGCCAGCAACGGCCCCGTGTTTCACTCCTAATCAAATACGGTGAAGCTTGTTGAAGAATGCAGGATCGATGTCCAATCCTAGTCCGGGCGTGTTTGGCAGGGTCACGATTCCATTCTTCAATTGCATCCCGCCAATCACGGGATCAACCGAAAGCTCCAGGAACCCATCCAGGTCCGCGTAAACGATATTCTTCTGCGAGGCGACCAGGTGAGCGCCGGCCGTCAAGGCCAGGCGGGTCTCCTCCATGCAGCCAACCATACAGGTGACTCCGGCGCTGGCGGCCACCGTAGCGATTTGCACGCCCCGCAGTAGGCCCCCCGACTTCATCAGTTTTATGTTGATGCAATCCACGGCGTTTGCACGGACAACTGCAAATGCGTCGTGCGGCGAGTGCACGGACTCATCCGCCATAATCGGCGTGGGCGAGTTATCCCGGGCGAATTTCAGGCCCTCCACATCCCAGTAAGGAACCGGCTGCTCGCATATTTGCATCTGGTATTTCTCCATCATCCGCAGCGCGCGGACGGTCTCGGCAGCGGTCCATCCCTGGTTGGCATCGGTGCGAACTTTAATACTGTAGCCGATAGCCTCACGGATTGCTTTCATGCGCTGTGTGTCCGGCTCGGGTCCATCTCCGAGTTTGACCTTCAGCGTTTTGAACCCATCCTGGACGTACTTGGTCGCCTTCTTCGCCATCTCCTCCGGCGTACCCATTCCGATGGTGATGTCGGTTTCGAAAGAGTCACGATAGCCTCCGAGCAGTTTGTACACCGGCTGCCCCGCGAGTTTGCCGCAGATATCCCAGACTGCCATTTCCAGCGCCGCTTTCATGCTGGTGTTGGACGGAGTGAATCCGTCCATATCCGATACGATCGCGCTCAGAGCAAAAGGATCACGTCCGCGAACAAAATTGGCGAGATCCTTTCCTACTGCCAGGTCGACAGCCTGTGTTTCTCCCGTAACCGGCGAATAGGGGCCCGCTTCGCCCCAGCCCACGACTCCCTCGCGGGTTCTCAACCGCACCAGAACGTTTTCCGCGGATGAGATCGTGCCCAAGGCAACGCGAAAGGGTTCTATCATGGACACGTTATAGGGATAGATTTCAACATCTTGAATTTGTGTGCTCCGTACGGGCTGTCCCGTTACAGCTTGTGCGGAGAGCAGGAAGCCGGTTTTTGGCCATGGCAGTCCTGCGAATGTAAGGCCAGCCATGCTTTTCAGGAAACCGCCGCGTGTAAGTTTCATAGTTATTTACCCCCCAATCATTTTTTGATCGCAAGTTACTCACTCCAGCCGCAGGCCGATGCCACAGCGTTAGACGATCGTCTTCAATTCATCGAGCAGGCGGTTGATCTGTTCTGATTTGCTTGGGGCCCCAAGGCACAGGGCCCCTTTTGATTTCGTTGAGTTTCAAAATGACAGCTTCAAGGCAAATTGAGCGATTCTTGGAGCGACAGCGGCGGTAGTAATTGCTCCGAAGCTGGCTCCATCGACGGCGTAGCCTGGATCGGAGAATTGCGGGTGGTTGAAAGCATTAAACAATTCCGCGCGAAACTCCACGGCTGCATTCTCATTCGGCCACCGGGGCGAAAAATTCTTGATCAGGGACAGGTCGGTATTGTTCTGTCCGGGACCCCGGAGAATGCCCGGGCGGGTGTTTCCAAATGCCGTGCCGCCGTCTGAGCTTATGACCGGGTAGGGCGTCGGCTGACCTGTCGCCACGTTCTCAAAGCAGCTTTGATTGATGAAGTGGTTGATTTTGCTCTGAACCGAGCCGGAACTGCTCACCTGCGACACCGTACAGTTCGGAGCCAGTTGGGCGAAGTCATCATCGGTACCGTTAATGCCGTAGAGATTGAAAGCATTCGTATTCTGAACTGCTAGCGGGTGCCCGTTCTGAATGGTTGTCACCCCGGCAATCTTCCACCCACTCAATGTGTTCCGTAACAGAGCGCCCCTATGCTCGAAGTAGGGCGGCGCATAGACGTAGCTGGCGACAAAACGTTGCGGACGAACGAATAAATCGGGCCCGTAGCGCGCACTTTGAAGGTACTGGTTACCGATCGACTCGCCCCCGTTTGGTGAAGTCGAGGAAGAGAAGTCGGTGGAAAGTTCCTTCGCCCATGTATACGAGGCCAGGAGCTGCACTCCGTGACTGAAACGTTTAGTCAGGCTCGCTTCCAGCCCGTTGTACCAGGATGCGCCCTCCGAGTTGATTTGCCTCCAGGTTGAGATGCCGAAGCCCTGTACGGGAACCCGTTGATACAAATTGGCGAGCGTATTGTCGGTCTGGCCCCGAATGGGATTCGATGGGCTGGCATCGAGAGCCTGATCTGGCAGAACCTGCTGCGTCAGATGCAAGCCTCTCGTCCCAATGTAGCCAATTTCCAGCATCATGTCTTTGCGGAGTTCGGTCTGCAGATTCAGGCTGTAGCGTTGAAGCATCCCGGGCCGCCAGTGGTTATTAAAGGTAAATGGACTCAGCGCGCTGCCAGGCGAGTAAGGCGTGAAAGCAGGCAGCGTGGAAGGCTGCCCGGGGAAGGCGAACGGATTGGCGAAGGTCACCGTCGGGTCCGTTCCCAATTGCTCGCGAATCAGGCCCCAGGGTTGGTTGGAGACCGTTTGGAGAAACGCCTCCCCGGTAGTATGCGTGTGCGAAACGCCGTAGCCACCCCGAAGCACAACTTTGTCGTTGCCGGGAATCATCCACGCAAAACCAATCCGTGGGTCCCAGGTATTTTGATTATCCCCTGCTATACCGAGTTTGTTGTTTCCTTTCTGCACTCCAGTGGGAAGGGCCGGCCCATTGTAGTTCGAAGCGACCACGATACCCTGATAGGACCCGCCTGTCGGGGGATTCGGGTCGGCGGCGTACTGGTTGAAGTTAGCCACGCGACCCAAGGCGTCGCTTACATCTCCCAATCGCTCGTAGCGCAGTCCCAGGTTCAGGGTGAGTCGCGAAGTGACCTTGTAATCGTCCTGGAAGTACGCGTTGGCATCCAAAACTCGCCACTCACGAGCGCCCTCCAAGGGCAGGTCTATCGAGCCATAAACGTTTCCGAATTGTAAGCCCGGGGGTAAGCTGGTATCGCCAGCCTGACCCAGCAGGAAGTCCGAAGGGGTAAGGAAGATTAAGCCGCCGAAAAATTGGAAAGCTGCCTGGTTGTCTTGTGGACGCGTCACCCCGCCGCCAAACCGAATGGCATGGTGCCCCTTCTGCCACGCCACCGTGTCCTCGGCGACGTACGTGTTCTGCGCGAGAATAACATTTTGCCCGTTTCCACCCACGGTGGGCAGCCCGGCGGCGTAGATCACAGGGTTCTCGTCAGTCGGCCCCGGCGAAATCGTCACTCCGATTTGAGGATAGCTGAACACCTCCTGCTGGACGTCGCTCGAGGAAATCCGGTGGTAGCCGATTTCGGCCTGGTTTAGCAGGTTGTTGGAGAACGTGTGATTGTAAGTGAGCGAGAAGTTCCGGAAGTGTTGCTTGGTCACATACGGAAAACCTGGAGCCGTAGGACCGCCAAGGTCCGTTGCTGGCAGCGTGTTCGCCTGGCTGCTGTTCGCGAAGAAGAAACGCACTTGCCACTGGCTCTTGTCTGATTGGTTCCAGTCGGCATTGGTCATGAACTGCTCTTCGTAGAACGTGCACGGATTGCTGACCGAATAGCTCCCCTGCTCGGAGAATGGCAGTGAGCCGTCAATCCGTTGGGGAGTCGGGTACAGATACTGCCCGTTGGGTAGCTTCATCTGCAGCAGAGCCAGCGCCGGTGCGCTGATATTGGAGCCGTCCTGGGCCACGGAAGGCCCGAGAGGCAGCCCTGTGGCCTCCTGAATAAAGGTAGGCTGCCCATAAAACAAGGCACCGAGAGCCGCAGCCGAGCGGTCGTTCGTCAATGGTGGAGTAGTAAAGGTGGTAGAACAAGTTGGATCCACTCCGTTCGTTTGCCGTGTCCCCTGATATGAAGTGAAGA
>Ga0187890_10002509_pt1 | contig 12797 bp, 10 predicted proteins | sample June2016WEW_21_1_FD_133005 | JGI IMG/M metagenome (GOLD analysis project Ga0187890, IMG submission 133005) | Peatland microbial communities from SPRUCE experiment site at the Marcell Experimental Forest, Minnesota, USA - June2016WEW_21_10 | ecosystem: Environmental > Terrestrial > Soil >... | reverse complement strand
CTCGATTGCGCCGCCACGGCCGCGCTATGTTCTTGGGCACGGCGCCCATTGAGGTACATCGCGGTGCTGAGCGCGAGAGTCAACGCCGCGAATGCGAGGGCGATGCCCACCCGCCGCGCCCGGGTTCGTTCGATCCGACGGTGGGTGTCCTCGGCGTCGGGCTGTGTTTTCCGCCGTGCGATCAGCTCGCTGCGGCGCTCCTCGAGACTGTGAAGCCGCCGCACCAGGATGTCGGCGTCTGACAGCCGGGCCGCGGGATTCTGTTCCACGACCGACGCGATGTCATCACGCAGCAATTCATCGTCGATGTCGCGAGGCCCATCGGGCGATAGGGCCTTGTGAAAGTCGCCTGCCAAGAATTGATAGAAAATGACCCCGAGCGCGTAGATATCCGATTTCACCGTGAATGGCTGGCCGTTCAAGATTTCGGGTGCCAGATACAGGGGTGTGGCCGAATTCAGGTCTGATGCGGCAATGGTCTTGGTGAACCCCAAGCGGGTGATTCCGAGCCGGTCGATGTGCCCGGCGTCGAGCATGCCCCCGCTGCCGAAGTTGCCGAGCGCAATGTCGACAGGGGCGCCAGGCACGGTTCTCACGAAGATATTGGACGGCTTCAAGTCCTTATGGAGCACGCCGACCGAATGTACCGCCGAGAGAGCGGCCGCGATTCTCGCGACGATTGCCAAGCGCTCGCCGATCGGGATGGCCGCGATGCCGCCAAGCCCCTTGGCCCAATCGACCAGGTTGCCGGCACCGATGTATTCCGATTCCGTGAAATAAGGCAGCTGTTCCAGGTTCCAATCGAGCAATCGGACGATGCGGGCCCGGTCCCCGAGCAAATCGTTGATGATGCGGAATAGCGTGATTTCTCGCTTCAGCACCCCGAGCGAGGTCTCATCGAGAGCGAACTTGAACACGCGCTGTTCATGGGTCTTTTCATGGCATGCGCGCCAAGTCTCGCCGTGCCCACCGATACCGAGCCGCTCGACCAGGCCCCAGAGCGGGCGGCCTGGCGGTCGATCACCCGGCTTGAAATCCAGGCACGCGGGCCCCGGCGTCGGCGCAAGTTCTACTTGCACCGAGGCGATGAACCGATAGCCGAAGCCGTAGGCGGTTTTGATGATGTGTTGATCCCGGTCCCCGAGAACTTCCCGCAGCCGGCCGATGCACTTGGTCAGCACGGTCTCGCTCAGGATCCGCCCGGGCCATACCCCGGTGAGTATTTCATCCTTCGTGCAGACCTCGCCGGCATGCTCCAGCAGGTAGATCAAGACTTCGAGGGGTTTGCGTTCGAGTTCGGCATCCAAGCCGTTAACGAGCAACTCCAGGGTCCGCTCGTCGAGAATCGAGGCGGCAAAGCGCCAACGGCGGCGGCCTCTTTCTGCATTCGGTCGCGGCGCCGCGCTCGGCCTGTCTCCCATCATGCCGTTAGCCATGTCGCGTCAGGAGCAACCATTGCGGAGTCGATGATGACAGAACCCCGCCGGTAGAACTACCGGTATCTCGGGAGCGGGAGGGCCTGGATTCCGCATTTTTCCGCCAGTCACATTTTCTCCCGGAGTTTTTCAGGAGACGGTCAAGATTGATCGAGTGCGATTTCCTACCGTGGCGTTCAACCCAGCTATCGATGCCGGGGATTGGAACGACCAACCGAGGAGTCATTGACATGAACACCACCATTCGCACCAAGATCTACACGGCCGTCTCCTGCCTCATGAGCACGGCAGCGCTCTGCAGCGCAGTCTCGACTTCCGTGAAGGCGGCGGACGACGTGCCGAGCAAAGTCGTCCGCTTCCACGATCTCGATATCAGCACACCGGCCGGCGCCAAGGCTCTTTACAGTCGTATTCGTGCTGCGGCGCGGGACGTTTGTGAGAGATCCACGGGCTCCGACGCGATCTTCAGAGGGGCAATTGCGGGGTGCATCGACAAGGCAATCGATAAGGCAGTGAAGGACGTCAATGCGCCGATGCTGACCAACTTGCGCTTTGGCAGCACCGACGTTCGGCTCGCCAGCAAGTGATTGGATTCGGCGCCGTCGATGCTCGCCGGGACGCACCGACGGCGCCGGATTTTGACCAAACTTCTCAGGCGCGTGCGCGGTGAACGGCCCAACGGCCTCCCGGGTCCCGCCATGCAGCAAGCGGCGCAGCGGCAACCGCCGCATCTGCAACGCGCCACCTCCCTCACTGCCACACTTCGCCACAGTTGACCCACGGCCTCGCCACAAAGGATTGCGAGACTCTTCCGGTCGAGCCGGTTCGGCTCTGCAACGGGAGTGTGGCAAAAATGTCTGGTCGCTTGGATGCCTTGTTCGAGTTCCTGAGACGGGGGCTCGTCGAACCGCTTGGCCGGCTCGGTGGTTTGGCGGTCGTAGCCCTCGGATCCCTCACCGCGAGCCTCTGGCGCTTTCGTTGGCGCGTCGTGATGACCGCTGTCCTGGTGTCGATCGGCTATGGTCTCTGCACTCATCCGCCATTCGAGTCCGTACGCCGCGGCGAGATCCTGGCGCGCACCGACGCGCTCGACGGATCGGTGAGCGTCTACACTGCAGGTACGGTGCTCGTACTGCCCGGAATCCATCAGGTGCGACGCTACTCGATTCGCGATCAGGTGTATCGGCCGACGGAAAGTGCGAGCGCGACCGGCCCGGCCCCGTTTCAGTCGGTCGAGGGGCTGTCGATAGGCGTCGATCTCGCGGTTCGATGGACCGTCGACCGTGCCCGCCTCGCGCAGATGTCGAGGGAGTTTCCCGACGACATCAGTGCGGATCTCGTCGCGCCCGCGGTGCAGGGAATCGTCTATCCCACCTTTGCCCGCTACTCGGTGCGCGAAATCTTTTCGCAACGGCGCACGGAGATCCAGCGGGAGCTCATCGCAGAGCTCAAGCCAAAATTCACCGCCATGGGGCTGGTGCTGCGCGATGTCGATATGGGGAAAGTGGATCTGCCTCCCGATTATCGAGCCGGCATGGAGGGGCTTCTCTCGGAGGAGCTCGAGACCGAAAAGATTCATTACACCCTGCAGCTCAAGGAGGCGCAGGTCAAACAGCAGCAGCTCGAGGCCGAGGCCGACAAGGTGCGGCGGCAAACGGCCGCGGAGGCCGCCGGCGAGGAGCAGGTCATCGCGGCGCGCGCGCAGGAGGAGACCATGAAGCATATCCTGCCCTTCAAGCAGAAGCAGATCGAGCAACGGCAGCTCGAGGCTGAAGCCGACAAAGTGGCGCGTATTCGCACCGCTGAGGGCGCCGCCGAGGCGCGCCGCATCGAGGCCAAGGGCGAAGCCGATTCGCGGCAAAAGCTCGCGGATGCGGAGGCCTATCGACTGGATCTCGTGGGCAAGGCGAGTGCCGGCCAGATGGAGCGCGAGGGCGCTCTGGTGGCGCGGTATCCGCTTCTGATCCAGAAGACCTTGGCGGACAAGCTATCCGACAAGGTGCAGGTGATCATCGCACCGCTTCCCGCAGCGGGTAAATTCATTGGCTCTAGCCTCCTCGGCGATCAGAGCCCGGTGAACCCGGTCGACGAGGCAGCCACCGTGCCCTCCCAGGTGGGAGCACCGCGGTGATTCTCGCCCTCACCGCGACACTCGCCATCGTGGTCCAGGACCACGCCGCGCTGCGCGCCGCGCCGCGCTCGGGCGCGGTCGCGCTCACGCAGCTATGGCAAGGAGATGTGCTCGAGATCCGCGGCGAGCAGGCCGGCTACCTGAAGGTCTACGACTATCGTCGCGAGCGCGGCGGATTTCTGCGAGGAGACGCGGCGCGGCCGGTCGAGCTTTCCGAGAACGCGGCCCCCGGCCTGCTCGCCGTGTTGCGCTTCCTGCGCGAGAGCCCGGGATCCGAAGCACTCGGTATCAGTTACGGTGCGGCGTATCTGAAGGCCGTGCCGCCGCGCGCCCTGACTGCCGAGCCCTTCGACGCCATCGCCCAAATGGCCGAGCGGCTCGCCGACCGGGCTTCAGGCGGCACGGACCCTCTCGCCGATGTCGCCCCACAGTTGGAGGTCGTAGAGCAGTTCGGCGTACGCATGCGCAATCTCGAGCGCAATGGTCGAATGCGAGTCTGCTACGACGGTGAATTGTTTCATCGCGTTCTGGCGCTCCCCGAGGCGCAGCCGGAGCAGCGCGCACGCGCAGTTCTAGGGCTCACGCGACCCGACTGCATCGATCCGGATTTGGGCCCCGTCCCGCGCGCAGCTCTCGACACTGAACGCACCCGGCTGCTCGATGAGGTCAAAGACGATGAATTGAGCATGATGACGCGAAGCCGCCTGCGTGCGCGGCGTGCCGGGGCTTGGGCCTCGGTTGCCTATGACCAAAGCCGCCGCGGTGAGCCCGCCGGCGAGGCGGCGGAGCGTGCATTCGCGGAGCTGCTCGCCGTGCATCCGGATGATCTGGGAGATGACCGGCGGCCGGAGTACGTGGACGCCGTGCTGCGGGTGAGCGCCATCCGCTGGGCCGGAGCGTCGCCCGCGCCACAGCCGGGACCGCCAGCCCGTGAGATCGGGCTGGCTCTGCGCGCGACGCCGGGAGATCCCGGCCAAACGTGTGTCGCCCTGGAGGATGCGCATCGGCCGAATGCCGCCCCGATCATCCGGCGCTGCACCTACGGAATGGTGAGGATGGCATCGATACAGACCATCTCTCGAGGTCCGGCGCTGGTGCTCGCGGTGCAGCCGCTCGAAAGCTGGCGCGAGCTCTGGGTATTTCATGAAAGGGCCGGAAGCTGGTCGATCGATGTGCTCCCGCCCGGGCTCGACAATCCGGAGGAAGGCTATGTGGATTTTGCGGGCTACGTGCCGGGCGCCAGGCGGCTGCTCATCGCGCGAGAAGTCAAGGAGCGCGGGCGGTTCCGGCGCAGCTTCGAGGAGCTGCGGCTCGATGATCTTGCGTTGGTGCGGCAGGCGGGCAGTCCCGAGCTTTTGCGGGACTTCGGCCGGTGGCAGGACGTTGCGTGGCGACGGGACTCGCTGGCGCTGCATTAACGGACGAGCCCGAGATTCTCACGAAGTGTCGCTCCCTCATATTCCTCCCGGAAAAGTCCACGGCGACGGAGTTCCGGGATGACGAGCGTGACAAAATCCTCGAGCCCGCCCGGAAACAGCGGCGGCATGATGTTGAAGCCGTCGGCGCCCGAGCCGCGAAAGCGCGCCTCCATCTCATCAGCGATGTACGAAGGCGTGCCGATCAACTGCCAGTGACCACGCGCCCCGGCAAAATGGCGTGCCAATTGCCGGATGGACAGGTTCTCGCGCCGCCCGAGATCGATGATCAACTGTTGTCGGCTCTGAATGCCGGCTGTTGGCGGCATGTCGGGCAATGGCCCGTCGAGCGGATAGGCCGAGAGGTTCTTGATGCTCAGATAGCTTGCGAGCAGTGCCACGCCCACTTCGTCCGGGATGAGATCCTGCAGGGCATCGTATTTGGCGCGCGCCTCGCGCGTGGTCGCTCCGACAATCGGCGACACACCGGGCATGATCTTCAGATCGTCCGGCGTCCGGCCGAATTTGCGAAGACGCGACTTCAAGTCCGCGTAGAACGCCTGCGCTTCAGTCAATGTCTGGGCCGCCGAGAACACCACATCGGCGGTTCGCGCCGCCAGATCCTTACCGACGTCGGAGGCGCCCGCCTGTACCATCAAAGGTCTTCTCTGGGGCGATCGCTGACTGTCCAGCAGACCCTGTACCGTGAAATGCGTCCCATGGTGGTGCACCGGGTGAAGTTTTGCCGGATCGGCGTAGACACCGCTCTTGCCATCGACGAGGTACGCGCCCGCATCGACGCCGTCCCACAGGGCGAGGGCAACGTTTGCAAACTCCTCGGCTCGCGCATAGCGCTCCGCGTGGGGACGCAATCCGCTCGATACAAAATTCTCAGCCTCCAACTCGCTGGCTGATGTCACCAGATTCCAGCCGGCCCGTCCGCCGCTCAACTGATCCAGAGAGGCGAAGGTTCGCGCCAACCCATAGGGCTCGTTGTAGGTCGTGGACGCCGTGGCGACCAGGCCGATGCGCGAGGTGTTCACGGCCAGCGCGGCCAACAGGCTGAGCGGCTCGAAGCTGGTCGATCGGGCAGCCTGGGAGGCGAGGCGAGGATCGCGCTCCCGGAGGGCGGCCGCATCCTCGAAGAACACCATGTCCATTTGCGCCCGTTCGGCCAACTGCGTCAGCGCGATGAAGTGCTCGAGGTCCACACCGGCGCGTGCATAGGACTCGGGGTGACGCCAGGCGGCAATATGATGCCCGCCCGCCATCAAGAAGGCACCCAGCTTCATCTTGGGGGCGTCACCCTTCATGTCGTTGCCGGCCGCCGCGAACGATCGAGGCCGAGATGATCGCGCAACGTGGTTCCCTCATAACGGGCACGCAACAGGCCACGCCGCCGCAATTCCGGCACGACGAAATCGACGAAGGCATCGAGCTCGCCGGGCGCAACCGGCGGCAGGATCGTAAACCCGTCGAACTCATCCCGCTCGAAGGAATCCTGCAAAGCATCGGCAATATCGGACGCGGTTCCGATCACATCGCGTCCTTGCGGCGTCTGCGCCGATCCCGGCAACGACAGGGCGTTGAGTTCTTCGAACCTGTCCAGTGCCTCTGCTCTCGTTGCGCCGATCCAGGGAATGATGTTCGCCAACGCCCGCACATCCGAGCGCTTTCGGCCCTGCATATCCAGAAGTCGCCGCACCTCGGCGACCCGTGCGGCTCCCTCCTCGCGAGAGGCAGCCGTCACGAACATTACCTCCGCCGAGCGCGCCGCCATGGCGATGGTCTCCACCGTCAGAGCCTGTGCGATGATCGGTTTGCCCTGCGGCGAAGGATTGACGTTCAGAGGTCCCCGGACGGTGAAATGCTCGCCCCGATGATCGAGGACGTGCATTTTTTCCGGCATGAAAAACCGACCCGCCGTTTTGTCATAGACAAACGCGCCGTCATCCCAGCTATCCCAGAGAGCGCTGACGACGGCAACATATTCCGTATTCCAAGCGGTCGTGGGTCCCGACGCGACGAGATTCCAGCCGACCCGGCCTTGGCTGATGAGGTCGAGCGAGGCAAAGCGCCGGGCGAGATTGTAAAGTTCGTGCTGACCGGTCGCCGCCGTCGCCACAAAACCGATCTGTCTGGCCAGCGTGGCCAATGCAGCGACCAAAGTCGTCGGTTCGAAGGGTACCGTCTGCGGCGGCAGCTCCGTCTGCGGACGTTGCGCTTGAGCGTCGGCGAGAAACACGAAATCGAGCGCACCGTCTTGAGCCTTTTGTGCCTGCCGCGCGAAGTTGCCGACGCCAAGCGCGCGGTGCATGCCGCCGCTTTGACGCCAAGCTGCCGGATGGTGTCCGAACGGGCTCAATGACACGCCGATATGCATCATATCGAAAAGATCGCCTCCCGCGTCAGGCGGCCTTTCAAGGCGCCGAACTCATCGACGACGCCGAGCACGTCGCTGTTGGCGGCAACCATCAAGGCCAGCGCGTCCCGCAGATTGCTGTCAATACCGACGACACCGGTCTTCCGCGGCGGAAGCTCGGCGGTCATTGCATCGCCGGCCGTGAACAGGCTGAGGCGTACCAGAGCACGATCGACGCCGACGAAGTGCTCGACGAAGGCATCGGCCGGATGCGACAGAACCACGTTCGGGGTGTCGTATTGCACGATCCGGCCGCTTTTCATGATGGCGATGCGATCGCCCAGGCGGGTGGCCTCATCGAGATCGTGCGTGACCAGAACCACGGTCTTGCGCACGCGCCGAAGGATTTGGCGAAATTCCGCTTGAAGGAGGCTCCGTGCGATCGGGTCGAGCGCCCCGAATGGTTCGTCCATCAGCAGCACCGGCGGATCGGCGGCAAGCGCACGCGCCACTCCCACGCGCTGGCGTTGACCCCCGGAAAGTTGAGCCGGATGGCGTTCGAGCATCTGCCCCGGATCGAGGCCGACGAGATGCAGGAGTTCTTCCGTGCGCCGGGCGATCCGTGCCTTATCCCATCGGAGCAACTTCGGCACGGCGGCGATATTTTGCGCGATGGTCATATGCGGAAACAGGCCGACCTGCTGAATGACATAGCCGATGTGGCGGCGCAGGAGCACGGGATCCACCTGGGTCACATCCTCGCCATTGACGAGGACCTTGCCGCTCGTCGGGTCGACCAGCCGGTTGATCATACGCATGGTGGTCGTTTTGCCGCACCCGGAAGGGCCGATCAGCGCGACCGTCATACCTTCGGGTATGTGCAAACTGAGATCGTCGACCGCGGCGACTTCGGTGCCCGGATACTGTTTGGTGACGTGTTCGAGAGTAATCACTTCCCGGCTCTTTCGGCAAACAACAGCCTTTCGGTGAGACTGAGCATCAATTCGACCCCCAGGGCCAACAGCGCGATGGGTACCGCTCCGACCAGCATTCGTGACGTATCCATGATGCTGATACCCGTCACGATGAAGTCGCCGAGCCCGCCGCCGCCTATGAAGGGAGCGAGCGTCGCGCCGGCGAGAACCTGCACCGAGGCCGTGCGGGCGCCCGCGAACATGGCAGGTGCCGCAAGCCAAATACGGATCCTTCGCAGCACCTGTCCACGGCTCATGCCCATGCCGATGGCCGCCTCCACGGCATCCGGGTCGACATCGCGCAAGCCGACGTATGCGTTCAAGAGGATGGGCGGCAGGGCAAGCACGGTGAGCGCCACGATGGAGGGCCGCAGGCCGATGCCGAGCAACGGCATCATAATGGCAAGAATCGCGAGGCTCGGCAGGGCGCGCATGGCACTCACGCCGTTGATTACGCCGAAGGCGAGCCCGCGTCGATTGACGATGAGAATGGCAAGCGACAGGCCCATCGCCAGGGCGATCGCCATTGAAACCCCGCACATCAACAGATGCTGGCCGAGCGCACGATAGAACTCCGGCCGATGATGCATCATCCAGGTCAGTGCCTCGCTCATCGGCCGGTCCTTTGCCGCCGCAGCAACGCCCTTTCGGCATTGCTGAGTACGACGTCGAAAAACGTCGCCAACGAGGCGGTGAGCACGCCGCCGACAAGAATTTTCTCCGTATAGTTTTGATCGATCCCCATGAGAATGATGGCGCCAAGACCGCCGGCATCGATGAAAGCGGCCACCGTCGCGATGCCGATGACCGTCACCACCGCAATGCGGACACCCGCGACGATCAGCGGCAGCGCGAGCGGAAGCTCGATGCGGACGAGTCGCTGCCATGAGCCGTAGCCCATGCCGTCGGCTGCGTCGAGAACATCGCCCGGGACACCGCGAAGACCCGTGACGACGTTGCGCAGCAGAATGAGCAGGGTATAGGAAGAGAGACCGACGATCGCCGGCTTCGCGCCAAGCCCCAGCAGCGGAATGAGCATCGCGAACAGCGCGAGACTGGGGATCACGAAAATGATGTCGGTGACGGTCAGGACGAATGCGTAAAGCTTCGGCCGCCGCGCGCACACGATTCCGAGGATCAAGGCGATGACCGTGCCGATGAAAACCGAGGACAGGCAGAGCGCCAGGTGTTGCCACAACGCCGCCAGTAGTTCCGGAATGTGCTTTGGGGTCCAGGTCAAAGGCGGTCTTCTCCCGGCGTCATCTCAAGATGCCTTTTTCCTTCAAGAATTGGGTCGCGACGTCCTTCGGCTCCTCTTTGTCGCGCTCGACGGCGGCATTCATGGCACGCATGTTCTCATTGGTCAGTAGCGGGCTGACCCTATTCAGAACGTCGGCAATCTTCGGATTTCTTGCCAATGTATCCTGTCGTATCACGGGCACGAGGAAGTACGGCGGAAACAGGTGCTTGTCATCGTCGAGCACCACGAGTCTGTCCGCCGCGATCTGCCAGTCCGTGGTGAAACCAAACGAGACATCGATGTTCTTCGACGTGAGTGCGCCATAGCGAAGGCCGAGCTTGGCCAGATTGCGGAAATCCTTGAAGTGAATTCCGTAAACCCGGCTCATGCCGGGCAAGCCATCACTTCGATCCGCGAAACTCCCCTCGGCCCCGAAACTCAAATTTCTCGACGCCGGGCCGAGATCGCTCAGCGTCCTGAGTTTGTATTTCACCGCGGTCTCGGGCAGCACGACGATGGCGTAGCCGTTGTTGATATGCGTGGGCTGCAGAAGGGTCAGATGCAAGTTCTTTTCGTAGTAGCTCTTGACCGTCTCATAGGTTTGCTCGGCGGACCCGGACAGATCACCTTTGACCACGTGCGCCATCGCCGTGCCGGTGTATTCGGGATACAGATCGATATCCCCGTTCAGCAGGGCCGCATGGGCGATCAGCGTGGCGCCCAAATTGGGGCGCGTCTGCGCCTTGATGCCGGCGTTTTCCAATGCCTGGGCATAAACTTCAGCGACGATGAATTGTTCGGTGAAATTCTTGCTGCCGACCCGCACGACCTGCGCGTGCGACTGCGCCGCGAGGCAAGCGGCGAGGAACCCGAGAAGGAAGCGCGGCTTCAACACGAACATCACCCTTTAGGATCCAGAGACATACATGGTGCGCAGGAATGGTAGCAGGAGATCGCGCAGCCCGATCGTCCTTGGTATGCTAATCCCGCAGTCGATACGAGTTCGTCTCCTCATTGTCGTCCGTGTGCACAACCCCACGATGCGCTTATGTCCCGATTCGACCGTCGCGATTGGCTAAAAGCACTCGGTCTCGTGTCGGCCGCAACAGTCGCTGCGCGGCGCCTTTTCGCAGAACCGGCTCAGGCCGCGGTATCGCCCGCCGCAGGCGCCGGGCTGGTCCGCTTGTCGCTCAATGAGAACCCTTTTGGTCCCGCTTCGTCGGTCGTCGCCGCTCTCCGTCTGGAGTTCGCCAATCTTTGCCGATACACGGATCTGGGCTTCGGCGAGCTCTTGGGTGCCATCGCGGCGAAGGAGGGCGTATCCCAGGAGCAAATCATCCTGGGCGAAATTCTGGAGCCGCTCGGCACGTACTTGAGTTTACAAGGCGGTCCGGGCGCAGAGTTCATCTACTCCGATCCCGGCTACACGGCGCTCATCGACTCGGCGTCCGCCGTCGGCGGGGTGGGCATCCCGGTACCGCTCAATCGCGAAATGCGAAACGACTTACCCACGATTGCCTCGAAAATAAATCGGCGCACGCGCGCGGTGTATTTGGTGAATCCGCACAATCCCACGGGTACGGTCCATGATGCGGAGGAGCTGCAGAGTTTCGTCCTCACGGTGTCGGATCGAACGCTTGTCATCGTTGATGAGGCTTACTTGGAATTTGCGGATTCCTACGCGCAGCGCACGTTGGCTCCTTTGGTCGGCGCCGGTAAGAATGTGATTGTATTCAGGACATTCGCGAAGGCGTACGGATTGGCGGGGCTCGATATCGGGTACGGCTTGCTGCCCAAAGCCATTGGCCAAACACTCGACAAGCAGGGGTTGAACAACCCGCATCTATTCAACCGATTGGCGGTGGCCGCCGCGGTGGCCAGCATCAAGGATGTGAATTACATCTCCGGCGTTGCCGATAAAGTCGCGCGTGAGCGCGGCGCGTGGTCCCAACTATTGAGAGAGTTGAAAGTGAACGCCTCGGCCTCGTCGGGCAACTTCGTGTTCTTCGAAACGGGGATTCCGCACGCCGACTTTGCGGCGTCGCTGCTGCGGGAAGGCGTGGACATCGGCCGGGCATTTCCGCCGTACGATCGGTGGGCGAGGATATCCATCGGACTTCCCGAAGAAAATGCAATTGCCCGCGCCGCCGTGCGCAAAGTGCTGACCGCCCGACATTGAAACCTCGCGTGCAGCGAACGAGGTGCGCGTGTACTTTTTCCGTGCGCGCCATTATCCTGGGGAGTCTTGGCTGCGATCCATCTGTGACCTTGAGGAGTTCGACATGAGAGCATTGGCAGTGCTGTGCGGGGCGCTCGCCGCCGCGTTCGCCGGAGCGGCGGCAGCTGCGTCTTCCCCACTGGCCATCACGCACGTCACCGTCATCGACACGACGGGCGGGCCGCCGCAGTCCGATATGACCGTGATCGTGAACGATCAGCGCATTGTCGATCTCGGCAGGAGCGACGCCGTGCATGCGCCCGCCGGCGCGCGGCTCGTCGACGGCTCCGGCAAATACCTCATCCCCGGTCTCTGGGACATGCACGTCCACGAGGTTTTCGGGGACTGGCTGCCGCGCAATGAGAAAGTGGTGCCGCCGCTCTTCGTCGCGAACGGCATCACGGGCGTGCGCGACATGGGCGGCGATCTCGACGTGCTCAAGGTGTGGCGCGCGCAAATCGCCGCCGGGCGGCTCATCGGACCGCGGATGATCATCGCCGGTCCCATGCTCGACGGCCCCGTGCCGCGCTTTCCGAGCTCCGCCCCCGTGGCGAACGCCGCGGATGGGCGACGCTGGGTCGATTATCTCACGCAGCAGGGCGTCGATTTCATCAAGATCCAGTCGCTCGTTCCGCGCGACGGATACTTTGCGGCGGCCGATGAGGCGAAAAAGCTCGGCATCATCTTCGTCGGCCATGTGCCCGATGCGATACGCGCCTCGGAGGCCTCGAATGCGGGCCAGAAGAGCATCGAGCATTTCACCGGCATCTTCGAGGGGTGCACGACCATCGAGGATCAGCTCATCAAGGGGCCGAAGAGCCTCGGCCTCAATGTCGCGAACTACGATCCGGCCCGCGCGAAGGCGCTCATCGCGCTCATGGCGAAGAATCAGACCTGGCAGGTGCCGACACTCGTGTGGGAGCGCGGCCAATGGCTGGTCGATGACATCGATCTGTCGCACGATCCGCTCACCAAGTACGCTCCGGCATCCTGGAAGGACCACACCTGGCCCATGTTCGTG